>Ga0209290_1000024_pt1 | contig 169436 bp, 163 predicted proteins | sample EN1Hudsemesocosm_2_FD_184632 | JGI IMG/M metagenome (GOLD analysis project Ga0209290, IMG submission 184632) | Methane-oxidizing microbial communities from mesocosms in the Hudson Canyon - EN10B Hudson Canyon (SPAdes) (version 2) | ecosystem: Environmental > Aquatic > Marine > Cold seeps...
TAATCCGTTAAGGAGCCGACCATTATAACCAATAAAACTAAACGGTCAAGCTTTTATTTTCAGGAAACTTTCATTTCCCAGGCATCAAAAATAAGGACTGAATCATCAGCCTCAATTCCGAACCCTGCCCTCCAGCACCGGAGCGCTGAAGAGCTAGCTATTTTACCGCTTTATCAATCTAGGTCAAGACTTTATTTTATCTTTCTGCTGTTTATGCGATTTAAACAGACTTATCCCTGATATTCCCTGCGCTCCACATGACAGAGCAAGATCATAATCTTGTTTATCAATTCCTCCCAAGGCAAATACTGGCAGATTAATTTGCGCAACCCATTGCGAAAATTGCTGCCACCCCAGAGGATCCGCCTCAGAATGCGAAACTGTTTTTTTTACTGGAGACAAGACCACAAAATCCAAACCCAAGCGCTCCGCTTGGCGTAACTCCTGCAAACTATGGCAGGACGCAGCAACAAACCCTGCACTCGCTGGGCGCCGCTTTAACAACATCAAATCTGACGACGTTAGATGCACGCCTGCACCGCTTGCCTTTGCACCAATAATTTGTGAATTTAATAAGTACCCCAATTGCAGTACATCGCACTCAACCTTTACCACTCTTATTAGTTGCTCAGCATCCTGCCGATTTAAATTCTTTACCCTGACCTGCACCAAATTAACACCTTGCGCTGCCACATCATGCAAATCCCTCAAAACTTGTTTTATATTGTCGCCATTTATAATGGCATACTGCCGCCCCAATTTAATAGCTGACAATATTGCTTTATTGGCTTCCGGAAATTGGTATTGATCTAGCTCAGCCTTGATAATCCACCTAAAATCCTGCCCTTCCCTAGCAATAACCTCTCCAGAAAAATGGCTTACCTCATAAACATGCAAGCGGACACTAACTTCTGGATAATCAAAACTTAACTCTATTAATGGGGTCGCTTTTATTGGCTTTATATTTAATTCTTCAAATAATTCCCGCCTCAAAGCCGACTCTGCATTCTCGCCCACTTCAAATTTACCACCAGGAAACTCCCACAAACCACCTAAATGTGCATCCGCTTTACGCTGCGCAATAAGAATTCGGCCTTGAGTATCTTTAATTACACCAGCTGCAACATTAACCCTAGAAAGGCTGGGTTTAGGTCCTATATTCTGCATTGATGCGCACATAATCATAGGAAAAGTCACAGGTCAGCACTCGCTGCTCTGAATCGCCGCGCCCCAGCACTACAGTAACTGTAATTTCTTCCTGGTTCATGACTTCCTGCCCCGCCTCTTCCGTATATGCCGTAGCACAGCCACCATTTTCGACAATACACACGTCACCAAGATAAATTTTTATGCGCTCAACATCCAAGCGCTCTACTCCCGCACGCCCAACAGCAGCCAAAATACGCCCCCAATTTGGGTCGCCGGCAAAAAAAGCTGTCTTAACTAGCGGTGAATGAGCAATAGTTTTAGCAACTTGCACTGCTTCTGCTTCATTTCCTGCTTGTTGCACATTAATTTTAATCAGCTTAGTTGCACCCTCACCATCCCTGATAATTAATTCCGCCAAACGCATACAAGCCTCGTCAATAGCCGTCTGAAAAGCGACCATTGCATCACTACCTTCAATAATTTCAGGCAATGCGGACTGACCGCTTGCCATCAGCACACAGGCATCATTAGTTGAAGTATCACCATCAACTGTAATTCTATTAAAGGATTGCTCAACAGCAGTCGACAAACATTTCTGCAACAAGCCCTGCGAAATCTTCGCATCCGTCGCGATAAAGCCTAGCATTGTTGCCATATTAGGCTGAATCATCCCAGCACCTTTGGATATTCCGGTTACGGTAATTTTCCGGCCATTTATTTCAACTATTTTTGAATACCCTTTGGCAAAAGTATCCGTTGTCATAATAGCGTGCGCCGCTTTACTCCAATTATCTTCGATTAAACTTTCTTGAGCAGCAGGAAGCCCCTTAACCACCTTTGCAACAGGCAAAGGCTGACCAATAACACCCGTTGAAAAAGGCAATACTTGCTCTTCAGTCCCGCCATTTAACTCAGCAACTGCGACACAACTTGCTTGCGCGTCAAGCATTCCTTGCTCACCCGTTCCAGCATTAGCATTTCCCGAATTAACCAATAGCCATCTAGGTTCCTTTTGTAAATTCGTCCGCGCAACAACAACAGGTGCAGCACAAAAAGCATTTTGAGTAAAAACAGCTGCACAAGTCGCGCCTTCTATTATTTCTATTAATAGCAAATCATCGCGTACCGACTGCTTGATACTGGCACAAGTCGTACCTAACTTAATGCCTGATACCGCATGCATTTGTGGAAAATCTACTTTACCAACTGCCATATTTTCTCGCCTATTAATTTATTTCAACACAATCAACTATGCCTTAAAAAACACAACAACACTGCTAATTTCATCAACCTCTTGCTCTAAAACCATACAGCGCTTCTTAATAGTTCCCACTTGTTGCGACAAGCTAAACATTGTATGTGGCAAAACCACTTCCAGCTCAACCCTGCCTTTCAAATAATGAATTCTAAAGCTATCAATTAATGGGTAATTTTCCGCCAAATATTCTTTTAAATAATTATCGACATCATGCCGTAGTAATCTACCTGCATGATCTTGTTTATATTCATCACTTTCGGGGTCCACATGCACCAACACATCTTGCACATCATCAAATTTCTCAATTAACACATCCCTGACGACATCTGCAATCATATGCCCTTCTGAAACCGTAATACGCGAGTTAACCACAATATGCGCATCGACCAAAGCATCTTCCCCCATCAATCGAGTGCGTAACAAATGTATATTTTTAACACCTTCAATAGCAACAATTTCAGAGCGAATTTCCTCAACCAACACTTCCGGCAAGCCCGTATCAACTAACTCTTTAATACTATCTGAGACTAGGTTAATACCGATTTTTGCAACCATGATAGCAACTAGGACTGCCGCTGCCGCATCTGCCCATACATAACCCAGCAAAGAACCAGCCACACCAATCAATACCACAATTGATGAAATAGCATCGCTACGATGATGCCAAGCATTCGCCATCAATAATTTTGAGCGCGTCACGACTGCAACACGCTTTGTATATTGATACAGCCATTCGTTAGCCAAAATAGAAATAGCCGCAATACCTAGCGCACTTGCTTGAGGAATCAGCATCCGCTCTGGGTTTAACACTCGCTCAAATACATCCCAAGCAATCCCGACCGCAATTGCAACCAATCCCAAACCCAATATAACCGTAGCTATTGTCTCAAAGCGACGATGCCCATAAGGGTGATCATGATCTGCCTCGCGCGCACCTAATTTAACAGCGACCAAGACCAACATGTCACTAGCTAAATCAGATAACGAATGCACACCGTCGGCAATTAGTGCGGCCGACTGACCCACTATACCAAAGCCAATTTTTATGATGGTCAAAAAAACATTAACAAGCGCACCAACTAGCGTGACTCTATTTTTTAACTTAGCAATTTGCTGCGCATCATAAATTTCGGTCATTACTCACCCACCTCTAAAATAATAATATATTCATAGTCATCAGATTGAGTTTCTAACACCTTATGCCCATTAATTCGACACCAAGCCGGAATATCCTGCATCACTCCAGGATCCGTACAAGTCACACTTAATACATCACCTTTTTGTAGTTGCTTCACTCTATCTTGAGTACGAATAACCGGCATAGGACACAACAAGCGGCGCGCATCTAGTTCATACTGACTCATACAAACCACTCTTTAGGTAACTTATCTTTAGCTAATGGCTTAACTTGTAAAGTCGATTCATTACCCGCTAAATCTCTCACCAAAACATCCACTTGCTCAGCATCCCTTCCCTGACCATAACGAGCCACAATTTGTGCAGCCAAATACAAATCTTCTGCACTTGGATCACCATCAATTAGCGCCAAAGGCCCTCTATGGCTAGCGCAGTTCATATTAATATAGTTATTTTTATAGCCTTGCAAAAACCGCCCTTCACCATCCTCACGCGCAACGATCACTTTAAAATTCTGGTTCGGACGTATATGCCGCCCAACCTTTAGCAACATAACATCATCCAACTCATAATCTTTAGTGCCCCGCGCCTTCCATAAATCCACTAACTTAGCCGAATAACTTTCATCCGTCAAAAAGCAACACCCACCTGCCGGTTGCGAGTAATCACTTAAGCCATACTGCTCTGCCAATGCCATTTGCGGCTTACGCCCACGCCCACTAAAACCAAACAATTCTTCACGCTTAATCCAACCTTCACGCTCAGGCAGGGTTGCTGGCAAATTCTGGCCACACAAAGGCCGCACCAAACGGTCATCCGCACCAGATTCTGCAGAAATAATCGGCATGGTCTCACGGCGTTGCGACATTGGCCGCTGCCCCATCACTTCACCGGTAATAATAAAATCAAAATCATTTTCTTCCATCCACTGCTTAGCTTTTTTCACCATAAAAACCTTACAGTCCAGGCAAGGATTCATATTCGCGCCATAGCCATGCTTAGGGTTAATCAAAACATCCTTATACTCTTCAATGATGTCTATAATATGTAATTTAATACCTAAGGTTTCAGCCACCCATAAAGAATTATTACGCTTAGGCTTTTCTTTATCTTTTTGTCTAATCGCATGGGTATGCCCCTCCACACAAAAGCCGGTAAAAAAATTAATACCTTCCACATGAATGCCTTGCTCCATAATGGCTTTAGTTGCCAACATAGAATCCAGACCACCAGAAATTAACGAAACCGCTTTTATTTGCTTACTCATACCTTACCTAAAAATTAATTCGCACCTAAACGACCAAAGATCGACGTCCCGCACTTGACGACCAAAGCGCCTTTAAATCAAAACCAAATTATCCCGATGAATCAGCTCTTCATCATCAGCATAACCGAGAATACTTTCAAACTGACTGCTAGAGCAACCTTTAATCAACTCTACTTCTGCTGCCTTATAATTAACCAAGCCTCGCGCAATCTCGACCCCCTGCTCATCCAAACAAGAAACCAACTCACCACGACTAAAGCTACCAGCCACTAATTTAATACCTACTGCTAATAAACTTTTACCTGATTTTTTAAGTACATCCACAGCCCCTGAATCTAATACTACATGACCTTTTACTTGTAGCTGAGCAGCAAGCCAACGCTTACGCGCCACAATTGGTTCAATATTCGCATATAAATAAGTGCCCACTTGCTCGCCTGCGATTACTTTAGAAATAACATCATCTAAAGCTCCCGAAGCAATCACTGTCGCCGCGCCTGAGCGTGAAGCCAGTTTAGCCGCACTCACCTTGGTCGCCATGCCTCCACGCCCCAGCCCACTGCGACTACCACCAGCCATTGCCGCTATGCGAGAATCATCGGCACCAATTTCACTAATGAACTGCGCACTTGGATTAACACTTGGATCAGACTCAAACAACCCCAATTGATCAGTCAAAATAATTAATAAATCTGCTTCCACCAAATTCGCAACTAATGCACCTAGGGTATCATTATCACCAAAGCGAATTTCTTCCGTTGCCACTGCATCATTTTCATTTATGACTGGCACAACACCATAGCTCAGCAAAGTTAATAAAGTACTACGCGCATTTAAGTAACGCTTACGATCAGACAAATCATCATGCGTTAGCAATACTTGCGCAGCATGCAGGCCATGTAACTGAAAATTACTTTCAAACGTTCTGACCAGCCCCATTTGACCCACCGATGCTGCAGCTTGTAACTCATGTAGCGCCTTAGGGCGAACTTTTAAACCTAAACGCGCCATTCCTTCTGCAACAGAACCGGAAGAAACCAATACGACCTCAATTCCTTGCTGCCTAAGCAATGCCATTTGTTCTACCCAGACAGCAATAGCGGCCTGATTCAGACCTTTACCCCCATCCGTCAATAAAGCGCTGCCAATTTTAATAACAACACGCTTTGCTGTTGCGAACTCACTCCGGCTCATCTTTTGCTTCCAACTTTGCCAGTGCCGCCTGCTCTTCTAAAAATGCCATAATATCAAACATTAACGCCCGCGTTCCTTCTGATTTCAATGCAGAAATCTGATATACCGGACCCTGCCACTGCAGTTCATCAACGATCGCCTGACAACAAGCTTCCTGCTCGGCCTCATCTAATTTATCTATTTTATTTAAAATAAGCCAGCGCGGCTTACCTGCTAAATCTTCACTCCATTTCTCAACTTCTGCAATAATCTTTCTAGCCGCTTCAACCGGTGAATCCATCTCTTCATAAGGTGCAACATCAACCAAATGCATCAATAACTTAGTACGCGCCAAATGCTTTAAAAACTGCAAACCTAAGCCCGCGCCTTCTGCCGCACCCTCAATAACCCCAGGAATATCAGCGATAACAAAACTACGACGCTCATCTACGCTGACCACACCCAAATTAGGCACTAAAGTCGTAAAAGGATAATCTGCAACACGTGGCTTTGCTGATGATACTGCGCGAATTAAACTTGATTTCCCTGCATTTGGCATACCCAACAAGCCAACATCCGCAATTAAAGTTAACGCTAACTGCAATATACGGTGCTCCCCCTTAGTACCTAGCGATGCTTTTTGCGGGGCTCGATTAATACTACTTTTATAACGCGTATTTCCTAAGCCATGAAAACCACCATGAGCAACCAGTAATTTCTCACCTACAATCGTTAATTCACCTAATTTTTCATTCGCTCGCTTATCATGCACCTCAGTGCCAGGTGGAACAGGAATATAAATATCCTCTCCCTTAGCTCCCGTACATTGACGCCCCATACCATTTTGGCCTCGCTGCGCCCTATGCACAGAATGAAACTGAAAATCCACTAAGGTATTAACATTTTCAGTCGCCACTAAGTAAACACTGCCGCCATCACCACCGTCACCACCATCAGGCCCACCTTTAGGGATATATTTTTCTCGACGAAAACCGATACAACCGCTTCCCCCATCACCAGCTTCGACACGAATCTCCGCTTCATCAACAAATTTCATAACCCTAAATCCCCATACGAATAACTTTTGCAAAAAATAGGCAAAAAAAAACCTCGCCATTATGGGCGAGGTTTTTTTTATTTTATTACCTTTAAAAGCCCAACCTTAGTTAGACTACCAATGGTGTAAAATAATTATGCTGCAACGATGCTAACAAATTTACGTTTTTTAGGACCTTTAACCTCAAAAACAACTTGTCCATCTGTTGTTGCAAATAAAGTATGATCTTTACCACAACCTACGTTTGTTCCTGGGTGAAAACGTGTTCCACGCTGACGAACAATAATGCTACCTGAAGTAACAGTTTCGCCACCAAAACGTTTAACACCTAATCGGTTCGCATTAGAATCACGACCGTTCCTAGTACTACCACCCGCTTTTTTATGAGCCATTCTAAATCCTCGTGTTAAGCAGAAATACCAGTAATCTGGATTTCTGTGTAATATTGACGATGGCCCATTTGTTTCATGTGGTGCTTACGTCTTCTAAATTTAATGATCTTAACTTTCTTATGTCGACCTTGAGCAACAACTGTTGCTGTGACTTTACTGCCATCAACATAAGGCTGTCCTATTTTAACAGCATCGTCTGATTGCACCATAAGTACGTTATCGAATTCAATACTGTCGCCCATACCAAGCTCAAGTTTTTCTATTTTTAAGGTAGTACCTTCTTCAACACGGTATTGTTTACCGCCAGTTTGAATTACCGCATACATGTGCGTCAGCTCCATCAAGCAAAATTCTGTTAAAAGTGAACAGAATATTATATTTATAAAACTCATTGCCGTCAACTCACAAATAAACGGAATGAATAACTTGCTATAAATTAACACAATTAAACAAATATCACCAGATTTGTATTTTTAAATTCTATGTTCTGTTAATATAGCTTGCTAAATAATCTGCTTACAACGCATTTTTTACAAGTTTTTACTATTCCATCATTAATTACAATAAAAGAACGAGTCAATGACAGCTTCGAAAAACACTGACAACAAAGCACACGAACCTATTGATTTTTCATCGATTCAAAGCTTAACAGAAAGCGAAGCCCAAGCGATTGATCAGTTAATTCTAGAGGAGCTCAGCTCTGATGTAATACTAATTAATCAATTAGGCCACTACATCATCAATAGCGGCGGCAAGCGCCTACGCCCGATGCTACTGCTATTAACAGCAAAAGCACTCGATTATGATGAGGACAAGCATTTATTACTCGCAGCGGTTATTGAATTTATCCACACAGCAACATTACTGCACGATGATGTCGTCGATGAATCAGACCTACGCCGAGGCAAAGAATCGGCTAATGCCGTATGGGGTAACGCTGCCAGCGTTTTAGTGGGCGACTACCTCTACTCCAGCGCTTTTGAAATGATGGTACGCACCAACAATATGCGCGTTATGGAGATTTTATCAAAAACCACAACTGCTATTGCAGAAGGCGAAGTTCTACAGCTATTAAACTGTAACAACCCAGCAACTACTGAAGAAAAATATCTTGAGGTCATTTCACGTAAAACCGCCATCCTATTTAGTGCAGCCACTCGACTAGGGGCAGTTATTTCCGGCGCTACGCCAGAGATTGAACAAAGCCTTGCTGATTACGGGCAGCACCTTGGCATGGCCTTCCAGTTAATTGATGACGCTCTTGACTATACTTCGAGCAAAGATGAATTGGGAAAAAACCTTGGCGACGACCTCGCCGAAGGAAAGCCGACCTTGCCGCTAATTTATGCAATAGAAAAAGGCACTAAAGAACAAGCTACTGTCGTAATAGAAGCAATCAAAACAGGCAGCCGCGATTCATTTAACGCTGTCTATGAGATAGTAAAAGCAACCAATGCAATCAGCTACACTGAATTGCGCGCAGAAGAAGAGGCTCAAAAAGCTATAGATGCAATAAGCACCTTACCTGACTCTGAATACAAAAATGCATTAGAATTACTCGCGCGCTTTTCTGTACAGCGCAATTACTAATTGCCTCAAAAAATGCTAGGCTGAGCACCTTAAAAGCCTAGCTACCCACCAGCACGAATAGCCGCTCTTTACTTAGAAGCAAAGTATCAAAGCCAAAACTACTTACCCCTTCACTTTATTGCCCCTCTTAAGATATGAGCGACTTGTTAAAACTTCCAGCAGCAGCACTCAAATTTCAAGTTAATCCACACGATTACAATTCGCCGATTAACCCCAAGGACTCTCAAGCTAGCAACATTCTAGGCCAAGAGCGCGCGCAGTCAGCATTAAGTTTCGGCGTAGCCATGCAAAACCCAGGCTACAACATTTATGTTATGGGCGAGCCCGGTACTGGGCGCTTATCAATGATCACCAATCATCTTACCCCCCTATCACACAAACACGATACGCCACCGTCCTACGCCTACGTAGAAAATTTTGAAAATAACAGAGAACCGGTTGCTATTGAGCTTCCCGCAGGTCAAGCTCAAATATTTTGCAAAGACATCTCTACCTTAATTGATAATTTAATTGCCACTTTCCCCGCTGCATTTGAAAGCCCCAGTTATCAACAAAAAAGAACAGCCATTGACCGCAACTTCACCCAGCTCTACAACAGTGCAATTGATGTCATAGAAAAAGCCGCCAAAGAAAAAAATATCGCCCTATTCCGCGACACCGATTCAATCAACTTCGCTCCCATACGCGAACAAAAAGTTCTGGATGAAGAACAGTTCAACCAACTAGCTCAAGACGAACGCGAAACTTTCCACAAAGAAACCGAACTTTTAGAAGATGCCTTAGCCGACGCTTTAATTGAACTTCCTCAATGGCGTCGCACTTTAGTAGACAAAAACCGCCAACTAGATAATGCCACCATCCGCATGGCCATATCGCCGCTATTTAAAGAGCTCACTGGGCGTTACCAGAATATTGATAATGTCATCACTTATCTCAGTGAAATCAAAAAAGATTTAAGTGAAACCATTAAAGACCTTTTTGTCCCGACACGAACCTTAGAAGATATTAGCGACAGCACCAAAAGGCAATTGCTAAAAAACCAGTATCAACCGAACGTACTGATTGATTACAAAGAAAAAACTGGCGCTCCCGTCATTTATGAACCCAACCCAACGTTTCAAAACCTTTTTGGGCGCATTGAATATAACAGCGATCAAGGCGCACTAACAACCAACTATCAACTTATCTGCCCCGGCTCCTTGCATAAGGCAAATGGTGGCTATTTAATCCTTGATGCAGATAAGCTATTGACCTACCCGCTGGTTTGGGAAGGGCTCAAACGCGCCTTAAAAGCAGGACGCATTGAAATTGAATCTCCTTATTCAGAGCTAGGCATTAATACTGTCACTTTAAAACCTGAAGTGATTCCACTGAATATTAAAATCATTCTAGTTGGCTCTCGTGATATCTACTATCTACTACAAGATTTAGATGAAGAGTTTAATGAAATGTTTCGCATCCTCGCGGACTTCGATTACGACATTCCACGCACGCCCCCTAATATGCAAAGCTTCTCTCAATTAATGAGACAACAAGCACGCGACTCTGGCGCAAAACAGCTAACAGATTCAGCCATTACTAGCTTAATGGAGCATAGCTGCCGCCTTGCAGAACACCAAAACCGTTTATCAGCACATATTAACGATGCTTTAGAAATTATAGGCGAAGCAAATTTCCTATCCACCACTGAAGAAATCGAGAAAAGCCATATAGAACAGGCCCTATGTGCTCGCGAATATCGACACGGCAGGCTCGCACAAAGCATTTTAGAAGAAATGCTCAATGGCACTATTCTCATTAATACATCTAACACCGCAATAGGCAAGATTAATGGTTTAACTGTACTGGAAGTGGGAGGCACTAGCTTTGGTGCGCCATCACGCATTACCGTTACCGTTTATCCCGGCTCACGCGGCATCGTCGACATTGAGCGTGAAGCCGAGCTAGGCCTTGCTATTCACTCAAAAGGCGTAATGATCTTAACTGGATATTTAGGCAACTGTTATGCTCAAGAATTTCCGCTAGCGATCTCAGCAAGCATTGCCATGGAACAATCCTACGGCCATATTGATGGCGATAGCGCCTCACTTGCTGAACTATGCTGCCTAATCTCTGCGCTAACGCTAACACCGATCAAACAAAGCTTTGCCGTTACTGGGTCAATTAACCAATACGGCGAAGTACAAGCTATCGGTGGCGTTAACGAAAAAATCGAAGGCTTCTTCAACCTGTGTAAAGGCCGTGGACTAACAGGCGAACAAGGTTGCATTATCCCCAAAGCCAATAGCCGCAATTTAATGCTCAAACAAGAAATCATTGATGCCGTTGCCCAAGATATGTTTGCCATTTACACTGTCTCCAGTGTTAATGAAGCCCTAGAGCTATTAACAGGCGAAACCATCGGCAACAAAGACAGCAATGGTGAATACCCAGAAAGCAGCTTAAACTTTAAAGTCATTTCTAGATTAAAAGAAATTTCAGATTTAGGACACGACAAAGATGATGAAGACAACGACGAAGAAAGCGAGGCTTAACGCAAGCCACCTACTGCTGTGGGCACTATTATTGTGCCCTCTCGGTGCGAATGCCGGCAACAAGCATACAATAGCAACTACACAATCCTTGCTGCAGGCGAACAGCCACCCTTATTTCATTAATGCTTACAGCCTTAAAGAGCGAGAGACACTGCAGTCACTTTATCAACTAAATGAATACCAATTACTCTGGTTTAGCGTCAAACACCCCGTCCAAACAATCAATCAACTACTAAATCTCTATGCTAATGCGCCTACGCAAGGGCTTATTGCTGCAGATTACGCTTATATTAAACTAGAAAAACAGTGGCACACCCTACAAAAAAGCAAGCCCTCACTGGCTCAATTCTTAGCCTTTGATACGGCGCTTAGCCTCACTTTTTTACGCTATTTAAATGATTTACATGATGGCCGCGTACCGCCTGAGCGGCAAAACTTTTACTTAAAACCTAAAAGCGCTATCGACTTGGTCAGCAAAATTTATACCGCAATAAAGACAGGATCAGTATTCGAGCTAGCGCAAAATATGGAGCCGAAATTACATCCCTACCAACAACTTAAAATAGCTCTAAAGAAATACCGCCACTTAAACGCACAATTCAAAGAGCCGGTACACTTCAACTTTGACCGCACTTTGCGCCCTGGCGACTGGTCTACTCAAGTTGGGAAACTACAGAATTATTTAAACTCACTTAACAGCCCCAGCCTAACACCTAAAATCGAAACCAACCAAAACACTAAAACAAACAATACTTATACCGGCTCAGTTGTTACTAAAGTGCGTAATTTACAAGCTGATTACAACTTAAAAAGTGATGGTGTTATTGGCAAACAAACCCTTGAGCTATTAAATACACCTCTGAGCAAACGCATAGAACAAATAGAATTATCTATGGAGCGCCTACGCTGGCTACCTGATCAGCCATCAGGCCCTTTTATTCTAGTGAATATACCTGCCTTTCAATTATGGGCCTATAACACCGACAAGGCGAAAAATGACAGCTTACACATGAAAGTTATAGTCGGAAAATCCTATGCTGACGACAAAGATGAAGATAAAAAATCAAGCTTACAAACACCCATTTTCTCTGGCAATATAAGCTACCTAGTATTTAGACCTTACTGGAATATTCCTTACAGCATCCTAACAGAAGAAATCCTTCCTTTACTTGAGCGTGACCCAATTTACTTAGAGCGTAACGACCTAGAAATCGTCGCGAACTTCTCGCACCAAGCAGCACCATTGCCCAGTACCCCAGGAAATATAAAACAACTGTATAGCAAAAAATTGCATTTGCGCCAACGCCCAGGACGTAAAAATGCCTTGGGTCATATTAAGTTTATGTTCCCCAATAACTATAATATTTATCTACACGACACGCCTGGAACCTCGCTATTCAGCCGCACCAAAAGAGACTTTAGTCACGGCTGTATTCGAGTTGAGAACCCTAGTGCACTGGCCTTATTTACCTTACGTAATAACTCAGGCTGGACGGAACAAAAAATAGCTGACGCTATGTACTCTGACGCACCTAGCATTGTTGATTTAGAACAAAAAATTCCTGTACTTATTTTTTATAGCACAGCATTAGCAACTCAATCGAGAATTTCTTTTTATCCCGATATCTATGATCACGATAGCACACTAAGCATAGCCATAGCCGAGCGCAGCCAGGGCCTTGCAGCACACTAAATATTCATTACCAACTCCTAACACGACCAGTATCGATATGCACAAAATTAGAATTAGGATAATGCCCTACCCCGCCACGACCTAAACTCATCGCAGCAGATCGAATCACCCTAGAGTCAATACCCTCAACACGAATATCAATCGCCTTACCCTGCATATGCAGACTTTTCTTAGCTACCCCGTTACCGCCCTTACGCAAAGAAGCATTTGTTTTGGGGGAGCGATAACCGGAAATAATTTGAAAAGGCCGTTCAGTACCTAAAGTGCCCTTTAAATCATAGAGTAAATCAATCAAGCGAGGATCCATCGCCAAAACATCACCCGTTCTAAAATCACGCAACAAATAACTAATATCACGCAAAGCTTCAGTGACATACTCACCATTTTCAAAATAACTCAGCGCTATTTTTTCTTCAGTATGTAAATTATGCAGACTTAGATCTTTCACTGACACGACAGGCCTTCTTACGCCTGCATAAATTGTTTGCGGTAAACAACCAACTGTAGCTGCTCCCATTGCACAGCGTAAAAAGCTGCGGCGTGTTATATTTTTTGACATTTGATTTATACCACTTAAATTTGATCGTCTTCGCGTACTGACAACGTAGATTACCACTTCATTTAATGACTAATATCACAGCAATCCGTAACAGTATAGCATTTCACTCCCCAATCCCATACTTCAGTTTAATCATATAACACTCTGATTTCATAAGACTATGGATTGGCGCACAAAATAACCATCAAATATTACCTACTATTCTCAATTTTAATAGTTAACTCCTCAGCAGGCACAGGACGACAAAAATAATAACCCTGATACTTCTCACAGCCTTTCTCATGTAAAAAACTCAACTGCTCTTTGGTTTCCACGCCTTCAGCAATAACCTCTAAGTCTAATTTATGTGCGAGTGCAATAATAGCTTCAACAATGACCTCATCAGAGGTATCAACATTAATATCGCGTACAAAACTTTGATCTATTTTCAGCTGCCTTAATGGCATTTTTTTTAAGTAAGCCAAGGAAGAATAGCCTGTTCCGAAATCATCAATAGAAATGGCAATACCCATCGCCTGTATCTGCAGCATCGTATCAATTGTAGCTTGAATATCTTCAATTACGATACCTTCAGTTATCTCAATCATCAAATACTTAGCTTCAATGCCTGAGCTAGTAATAGCCGATTCTACCTGTTGCACAAAATCGTCCTGCCTAAACTGACGCGGGCTAATATTGACAGCCACATGCTCAAGATAAAACCCCGTTTGCTGCCATGCTTTAATTTGTCGACAAACGTCATTTAAAACCCAACTGCCTATATCTACAATAAGGTGACTGTCTTCAGCCACAGGAATAAACTCAGCCGGTGAAACCATGCCTTGCTCAGGATGAACCCAGCGCAACAAAGCTTCGGCACTTAACGTCTCTCCTTCTAAGTTCGTTTGCCCCTGATAATAGACAACAAATTGTTGCTTATCCAAGGCTACATGCAGCATACGCTCTAAACTAGATTTTCTGTTATGCTCATCCTGCATTTGCACACTAAAAAAGCTCACCCTATTACGACCCATTTTTTTAGAACGATACATAGCTGTATCAGCTTGCTCTAAAATCTCCTCAGGCAGTGCGACTAAATCAGGAAAGACCGAAACTCCAATACTTGTTGTAAAATTCTGCTTACCTCCAGAGAGTTCAAAAGGCTGATTGATCTTATCGCGTATTTTTTCAGCAATAAACGCGGATTGCTCTATAACATCATTTAGTACAGTTTCTGCTCTAGAAATCAGCACAACGAACTCATCCCCACCTAACCGGCACGCGGTATCTTCTGTTCTTATAACACCCTCAATACGCTGCGCCACCTGAATTAACAACTCATCACCAACCTGATGTCCCAAAGTATCGTTTAAGGATTTAAAGCGATCTAAATCCATATAAATCAGAGCGCCAAAGTTATTATGTCGTTTGGCACTCATAACCGCTTGCTCCAAGCGATCAAGCAGCAACCTTCGATTAGGCAGCCCCGTTAATGGGTCATAAAATGCAAGCTTTTGAATTTCCTCTTCGTTAGCCTTTTTATCACTAATATCTGAAAAGATCCCCACATAATGAGTGATTTTAGGGCCATCATACACAGCAGTAATAATCATTCGCTCTGGATAACTCTCACCACTTTTACGCCGGTTCCAGATTTCCCCTTCCCATTTACCTTTTTCTGCCAAACTAGCAAACATAGCTACAAAAAAATCCTTACCATGCCTACCCGAACTTAATACACTGGAGTTCTTACCTAAAACGTCTTCAGCGGAATAGCCTGTAATATCCGTATACGCTTGATTTACTCGCTCAATGGTTCCATTAACATCTGTAATAACCACCGCATCGTGCGATTGAAAAGTGGTTGCAGCAATGCGTAACTCATCTGCAGCTTGTTTACGCTCTATAGTAATAGCCGTTAAATCTGCCATGCGCGTAATAAAACCCAAATCTTGCTTGTTAGGCACCTTAACTTCTCGGTAGTAAATAGCAAATGTACCGAGCACTTTTCCTTTAGAGGACAAAATAGGCTCAGACCAACAAGCATATAAGTCTGCCTCCTGAGTAATTTCCGTAAAAGACTCCCAATACGGGTGCATCATAATATCTTCTACGATCACTCGCTGCCCAGTATAGGCAGCAGTACCACAAGAGCCAACGCCACGCCCAATTGCCAAACCATTAACAGCTTCATTATAAAAGTCCGGCAAATGATTTGTGGCACCTTGGATTAAATGTTCGCCTGTTTCATCAAGCAACAAAATAGAACAAAGACTCTTAGGATTTAGTTTTTCAGCCCCCTCAATAACTTTAGCCAAAATATCAGTAGATGCTTCACCTTTAGCTAGCCCCTCTAAAACACGGTTACGCGTCAACTGCTCCAGCTCTAATTGCTGACGCAATATACTTTCTGCCTTTAGCTGCTTATTAACACTAACTAAATCTCGAGTTTTAAGTTTAACTTGCTTAGCTATATGGGCTGTTCTACCTGTCAACGCTAATAAGCCTACGCCAACAAAACTAGTTAAAACCAAACCACCCAATAAAGTCCACCAAACATGCCAAGTGACTTGACTCGATAAAAACTTTTCAGAGGGGCGGTAAGTAACTTGCCAGTCATTTCCAGCCGCATGTATCTTTTTAATCGCTTGCAAGGAAACAAAAGAAATAGGTGCTAAGCTCTCATCACCAAAGTTACTATAAAACAACTCATCATTACTGGTAATTTTAATACGCAATTGATTATCAACTAGGGCTGATAAAGCATCGGTACGCTGGTCCTCGATACTAAAAACAACCGCGACAACGCCCGAGACATAAGCAGCCTTATCCAGCGCTACTTCAATAGGCATATTCCTCTGATAAACAGGCGCATAAATAACAGAAGCTACACGATACTTCTGATCATCTTGAACTAAACGAATTAACCCTGTAGATAAAACTTTTCCCGTACTAAGCACTTCATTAAGTGTTTTTAAAGCTGTAGCACTCTGCGTAACATCAAAACCTAATGCCTTCTCATTAGATTCATAAGGTTCTACATATTTTATTGGAAAGCGTACTTTTTTTTCACCCAACTCAGAATATTCTATAATGCGCGGAATCCACTCTATAGCAATAATATCTGGATGTTGCTGCAAACTAGGTTGAGTGAAAATATGGAATTCATTCGCCGTAATTTCCTCACTTGCATTAAACACCCCCACCACATTTTCAGCTATATTTTTATGCGCAATAATCTCACCTTCTAACATATTTTGCACACGCTCTACACGGTGTTCAAATAAGCTATTGATTCGTTCTTGCTCTTGTTGCTGACTATAAAAAAACACAAGCACTAAGAGTGACAATAATAAAACCAGCGGCGTTGCAATAGTGACCCTGCGAGGGCGCCAAATAGACTCTGGTTGAGCAAAAAATGCGAGAACTATAGGAGCAAAAATAATCACTCCAACCACATCACCTACCCACCATATCAACCAAGCAAAGAAAAAATCGCTAGCACTTAAAATATTTTGTAGATAAAAAGTAGTGATACAAATTGTGGGAGCAATCAAACAACTTAGTAATGCACCATAAAAAAAGAAACGTAAAATTTCTGGCAAATCCAACAACATATCTTGCTTAGCAACAAAATGTCGAATTAACAGCGCACCTAATATAGCTTGCAAGCATGAGGCACTAGCTTTAATGAGCGTCAGAATAAAGGCAGTTTCAATGAAAGCAACAATATCCGCACCAAAACTAATATATATTTGCGTACAAAATATCCCAACAAACAACCCAGGTAATATTTGTCGGCCATAAATTAACACTACGGCCAAAGCAACCCCAGCCGCAGGCCAAACAGGCGAAGAATTACTTGGCTCAACCGCAAGCAAAGAACCAATAAATCCGCCCAGAAAATAAGCCAAGGCAATCAGACTATTTAAATAAATTTTTTTGATAAAATGCACCTATTCCCGCAACAATTCTAATATTCCCTAATATTAAATATAGTCTACTTAATTACAAACCGAAACATGCTTTATAAGTGCTGCCGAGAAAAAGTCTTATGACTACTAAATTGCTTAGTAATGTCCATTATCTCTTCCAATCCTTTACGTCTACGATCAGCCTTACGGCGCTCACGAGCACTCGATATACGTTCTAAACGCGGGTCATTATGCCAGTCTCGGCGATGGTATTCATGTACAGCTATATACTTGTCTAAAAATTTCTTTCTATTCAGCACCTGTATAGCTTTTGACCCTGCTTTATCAGGCTCTATAGCGACTACTCCATGAAATTCAGAGTCTTCAGCACATGGATCTTTTAATTGTCTGACTTTCAGACCTACAATTTCGGCTTTTTTTTGAAACCATCTTTTTTTAAGAGCGGGTTCAACAAATGCAATAATATCGCTATGCCTTGTGTTTTCTGGAATATCTCTCAAGAATATAATCATCTTACCCCCTGTGTATTCAAACTATCTGTAATCGTTATATTTTTCCTAATCAGTATTTTTAACCTATAAAATGCTTAGCTTACTCGCTCAGCGTCCAATACCCCAATAAGCTCTGCGCTTGTTGGCCGCACGCCACGCCAGAGATAAAAAGCCTCCGCCGCTTGCTCTATTAACATACCAAGCCCATCCAAGCTTTTAAGTGCGCCTTGTTCATGCGCCCAACGCACAAAGGCTGTTGGCTCATTAGCATAAGCCAAATCATAACAACTACCCTGCTCCTTTAGTAATCCCTCGACTAAGGGCGGTAAATCATCACTTAAACTCGCAGAGGTCGCATTAATAATTAAATCAAATGATAATCCAGCCAAGTCAGCATAGCCACAAGCGCTAATAGCCCCTTTATGGGCAAATTCAGTCGCTAAATTCAGTGCTTTATCTATGGTACGATTCACAACAGTAATCGATTCTGGTAATTCATCTTGAATAGGCCCAATAATGCCACGACTAGCACCGCCAGCCCCTAAAATAAGAACCCTTTTACCTTTTAATTGTATCGCATTATTCTTTTTTAAATCAGTCACTAACCCTATACCGTCAGTATTATCACCTAAGATACTACCATCACCTTGCAAAGCAAGCGTATTAACAGCCTTACTTAATTCAGCTCGCTCCGTTTTTTTATCCGCATACGCCCAAGCTAGCTCTTTAAGTGGCACGGTACAATTAAGACCTCGTCCACCTTGGGCAAAAAAATCATTAACCGCCTGCTCAAATGGCTCAGCTGGCACCAATACCGCACGATACTCTAGATCTTGATGTGTTTGCTTAGCAAAAAATTGATGAATACGAGGCGATTTACTATGCTTTATCGGTGAACCAAACACAGCATACTGATCTTTATCACTCATTTTTCCAGCTCCTTTAACCACTGTGCTGCCGATTTAGCATAATAAGTCAAAATAGCATCGCTGCCAGCGCGCTTAAATGACAATAAAGACTCTAACACCACTTGTCGCTCATCTAACCATCCATTCTGACTAGCGGCTTTAAGCATGGCATACTCACCACTAACTTGATAAGCAAAGACAGGCACGGCAAACTCATCTTTGACACGGCGAATAATATCTAAATAAGGCATACCCGGCTTAACCATGACCATATCCGCACCTTCTTGCAAATCCAACTGCACTTCACGCAAGGCTTCATCTGAGTTAGCAGGATCCATTTGATAGCTATATTTATTGCCTTTACCTAAATTACCAGCCGAACCAACGGCATCCCTAAAAGGCCCATAAAAGCTAGAGGCATATTTAGCAGAATACGCTAAGACTAAAGTATTCACATATCCCGCATATTCTAAAGCCTCACGAATTTCACCAATACGCCCATCCATCATATCTGATGGAGCAACGACATTTGCGCCAGCTTGAGCATGTGACACTGCTTGCTTAACTAAAACTTCCACCGTCTCATCATTAATCACATAGCCTTTCGCATTAATTAAGCCATCTTGTCCATGCGAGGTAAATGGGTCCAAGGCCACATCGGTCATCACACCTAATTCAGGGCAAGCAGCTTTTATTGCCCGCACGGCACGCTGCGCCAAACCATCGGGATTATAAGCTTCAGCCGCATCATCCGACTTAGCGCTCTCAGGCGTAACAGGAAACAAGGCAATCATAGGTATACCTAGGTCATAACTCGCCTGCGCCTCTTGCACTAATAAATCAATTGTTAAGCGCTCCACACCCGGCATAGATGCCACAGACTCACGTTTATTTTCCCCTTCGATGACAAATAAAGGATAAATTAAATCAGCGCAGCTTAACTGGTTTTCTGACATCAAGCGCCTAGAGAACTCATGTGCACGCATACGGCGCATACGTGTTTTAGGGAAATTAATACTATTATTCATACCGTTTATTTATAATATGTTAATGTTTGCTTATCTATTTTATAAGCACTGTAAACTTGCATTGTACAGAAAATAAACCCCTTTACTAAGACAGCCTACTCATGACAATTCGACTATTTACGCACACTCTGTTACTTACATTTTGTTTATTTATAAGTACTCTTACCTGCGCAGCAACAAGTAGCTTACAAGCCCCGCAATTAGTTATTGAAAATACTTCGCACGCACTGCAAGAAAAGTTAAAAAACCCTGCTTTTGCTAAAAATAAAACTGAAGTCCGCGACTTTGTGAATAAAGAAATATTCCCTCACATAGATACTGTGCGCATGTCAGCCTTAGTTTTAGGGAAGCATTGGCGTAAAGCAAGCAAAGAACAAAAAGTACAATTTATTCACGCATTTAAGAGCCTTCTAGTTAACACCTACTCTTCGACCTTCAGCGAACAGTTTCAAAACTGGAGTATTGAATACTTACCGCTAAACATCACAGCTAATGATAAAAAAACCACTGTGAAAACAACCGTTCACCAATCGGGTAAACCTAATGCAAAAATTGATTATTCCATGACACTGCGCAAAGGTAAGTGGTTAATCTATGATCTTAAAGTTGAAGGCATCAGCCTCATTATCAGCAACCGCGATACCTTTAACCAAATGATGAAGGATCAAGGTTCATTAGATGCTGTTATTGCCAAACTAGAAGAAAAAAATAGCCTTTAGCTTTATTTGGGTGAGTGGAGACTTCCACTCACCGCAATTATTACCCGCTACCCTACCAACCAATCGTGTGGCTGCAAATAATCATCATATAAAACTGCTTCAGGACTTCCTGGCTCCGGATGCCAATCATACTTCCAATGCACAATGGGCGGCATAGACATTAAAATCGATTCAGTACGCCCACCCGTTTGCAAACCAAACAAAGTCCCTCGATCGAAAACTAAATTAAACTCAACATAACGACCACGACGATACAACTGAAAGTCGCGTTCCCGCTCACCAAACTTCATCGCTTTACGTTTACTAACAATCGGCAAATAGGCTTGCAAATAACTCTCACCAACACTTTGCATAAAAGCGAAACTTTTTTCAAAGCCCCACTCATTTAAATCATCAAAAAATAAGCCCCCAACACCGCGCGTTTCATCTCTATGCTTTAAATAAAAATACTCATCACACCATTTTTTGTATTTTGCATAGACATCATCACCAAAAGGGTCACAGGCCGCTTTTGATACTTGATGCCAGCTAATAACGTCTTCTTTAAAAGGGTAAAAAGGCGTTAGATCAAAGCCACCGCCAAACCACCAGATCGGCTCTTCGCCTTCTTTTTCCGCAATAAAAAAACGTACATTAGCATGCGATGTAGGCACATATGGGTTATTTGAATGAATAACTAATGACACGCCCATAGCCTGAAAATCTCGACCTTCTAATTCGGGCCGCTTAGCTGTTGCTGACGGTGGCAATTTACGCCCAAAAACATGGGAAAAATTAACCCCCGCCTGCTCAAAAACTTTGCCATTCGTTAATACACGAGAACGACCGCCACCGCCCTCCTCTCTATCCCATGAATCTTCTACAAAAACAGCTCCACCATCTTCACTTTGCAATCCTGCGCAAATGCTATCCTGCAAGCCTAGTAGAAAGGCTTTGACTCGCCCTATTTCAATATTACTTATTTCTGCCACCGTCTCGTCTCCTTAAAAAGATAGGTTAATTCAGTATTTCTGCGTACAAGTAAGCTAATTTTAAGTAAAATTAGCCTTCTATTTTTATATTTATCCAAATGAACTCACAAAAAGATACTTTATACGCAAGCCCACTTGGCGATGTTGGCTGTTTTAAATTCGATAACAGCGTAGTTGATGTTTTCCCCGACATGATACAACGTTCCGTTCCAGGTTACAGTGCTATTATATCTGCCATCGGCTTGCTGGCTAGTCGCTTTGCTCAAGATGATAGCACTTGCTATGATTTAGGTTGTTCATTGGGTGCAGCAACGCTTTCCATGCGCCATAAAATCACCGCAAAAAATTGCTCCATTATTGCTGTAGACAATTCACCAGCCATGCTGACTCGCTGCCAGAAAATAATTGACCGAGACACCGCGACCATTCCGGTCGAACTTATTTGTCGCGACATACAAGAAATGGACATCAGCAACGCCTCGATAGTGGTATTGAACTTTACTTTACAGTTTATACCCGTAGCTGATCGAGATGACTTTATAAAAAAAATATATGCAGGATTAAAGCATGGAGGCTTACTAATCTTGTCTGAAAAGCTTATGTTTACTGATCCTAGACAACAAGAACTACAAACAGAGATGCATCACGCCTTTAAAAAGGCTAACGGCTATAGTGATATGGAGATTAGCCAAAAACGTGCATCAATAGAGAATGTACTGATTCCCGAAACCTTCGATCAACATAAAAACCGTCTACTAAACTCAGGCTTTAATAATACTGAAGTCTGGTTCCAATATTTTAATTTTGCTTCTATGATTGCTTTGAAATGATTGATTACCAACCCTTATACGACACTCTAATTGAAGCAAATGCCGAGCATTGGGCTGCGATATTACCTGAACAAATTCATCAGGCACTTAACCCTGAAGCACATGGCAACTTTTCCATGTGGAATGCTGCCGTTGAGCAATTACCTATCCCGAAAAATCATAATGTTCGGCTAGACGATGAAGGCTTTAGCATCGGCCAAGAAGGTCAATTGCTAGAAACAGAAAGAATGCAAATGGAACAGGGTTTAAAAGGCCTGTTTCCTTGGCGCAAAGGCCCGTATGATTTATTTGGTTTACACCTTGATACAGAGTGGCGCTCAGACTGGAAGTGGGAGCGCATTAAAGATCATATTAGCCCATTAAAAAACAGGCTTGTTTTAGATGTAGGTTGTGGCAATGGCTATCATTGCTGGCGCATTTTAGGGGCCGGCGCAAGAATGGTAGTTGGCGTTGACCCAGTGCAATTGCATGTTTTACAGTTTCAAGCAGTACGCCGTCTCTATGGCACCGAAGCACCGGTCTATGTTTTACCTTTAACGCTAGAAGAGATCCCTGAAAAAACCAGTATTTTCGATACCGTATTTTCTATGGGCGTTCTATATCATCGTCGCTCACCCATTGACCATTTAATGGATTTGCGTAATCGCTTACGCAGTGGTGGAGAGTTAGTACTAGAAACACTAGTAATTGAGGGAGAAAAAGGCGAAGTATTAGTCCCCGAAGGTCGCTATGCGCGAATGCGTAATGTTTGGTTCTTACCCAGTTGCGCAACCTTAATAAGTTGGATGACGCGCTGTGGTTTTATTGATATACGAGTTGTTGATATAAATCAAACGAGCATGGAAGAACAGCGCTCGACACCATGGATGACGTTCAATTCACTTCAAGATTTTTTAGATCCGAACAATCCAAATTTGACGATTGAAGGCCACCCTGCGCCAACACGAGCCACGATTATTGCGACTGTAAAATAAAGACTACTTCCATCTAAATCAGGGTGGAAATCACTTAGCGTAAGGCGCTTACGCTATTTATAACTTCATTCGATGCGAGCTCTAGCCCGAGCTTAAAACATTCACTAGCTCGCTCTTGATCATCTTCTTCTAATAGATAATTACCCAGTACCCTATAAGCTTCAACCGTAGGCTCAACACCTATACTTTTAGCTAAATATTTTTTGGCTTTATCCGCAAACTCACATTTAATCGAAATTTTACCCAGTACACGCAATAGAATAGGGTCATTACCATGCTCTAGCAACCACTTCTCAGCCATTTCGAGCTGCGCCCGAAAATCAATAGATTGCACGCTACCAAATAAGGATAATAAAGTCATATCCCACTTATCATTTAAAGCTCGAACTAAATCCTTCTCAATTTTAGCTCCGGCACCAGAGTCGATCATCGCAGCAAAATAAATAGCAGGAACACCTGGCATAACTTGAACATAAGCAGGGATACTATTCCAAAGCTCCTGTATTTCATTTGCATTACTGCTCTCAGCGGCTTCCTTTAATAAAAGACTGAATGTCTCAACTTCCAGTAATTTAATCTCAGCTTCCATAAAAACTTTGTTTTCATGGAAAGCAGGTAATAACTTACGAATCGCCTGCCAATCACCTAACTGTTGATAAGTTTGGTGTAACATTTGTAAAACACTAGCATGCGAAGAGTCTAAGGTATGTAATTTTGTCAGCGTCTCTAATGCCTGATCAAATTGTTTTTGTGATAAATGCAATTCAGCTCGAGTTAAACCGACAGCCACCTCAGATCCAGGCGCATCTTTCGTTGCTCGAGTTAAATATTCATCACGCTTCTCTAGCGCTCCACGAGAATGAGCGGCGCGTGCAGCCGTTAAATAATGAATTAAAGGAGCGCCACTATTTGAGGCGTGCCTAATGAGCGTTTTTTCTGCGCGCTCCCAATTACCTTCTGCCGAGTCAACTAACCCAGAGATCAAAGCATCTTGCGAACGATTGAATTTAACCGATTTACCACGCATTCTGATCTTACCAGGAAGCCGTATCAACCAACCTAACCACCTAAAAAAGACATAAAAAACAAAAAAACCAATAATTAAAGCCACCGCAAAAACGACTAAAGATGTCTCTAAGGCCCAATGTCCAACACCAATTAATACATAGCCAGGATCATCGTACTGAGCTAACCATTCATGAACAAGAAAAGCAAACACTAGCGCGGATACCAACGCCCCTAGAAAAAATAATATATTCTTCACTTAGCCAACCTCTTATTATTATTCAGCTTGTGCATCAGGCTCTTGTAATGCTTTGTCTGTTTCTAACCTTAATTTAGCGATATTTCTCAGCATTTTAAGTGACTGACTGATATCTGGAAAATTGCTACGAATCTGGATAGATTTCAATCGTTCCAATTCAAGTACAAATTGCTTATAAGTTTCATTTTTTGTGAAATTATTCTGTAGCCATTGTAGAACATCTTTAATGCTCGCTTGATATAACTCATCATCCTGCTGCACTAAAGCTAACTTAACCATCACAAGCTTAGTGCTCAGTTGCTCAGTAATGAAGGCTTTCTGTTCAGGCGTAATAACCGAAGTCACGGGACTATCTAAGCGCCTTATGGTAACAATTCCTTCGATAGCAACCAAAGCATTATCAAGCTTAGCATTAATATCATTTTCAGCTAAAGGCTTAGCTTTAGAGACGCTGTCACCCGAAGATAATCCTTTTCCCGCGTAAGGAAGAAACACATTTAACTTAGCAACATCTTCTTCTAACATTTCTAAAGTAGAATAAATGCCCACAACATCAGCCAACTTAACCTTTTTGACGGCAGCAATTTCCTTAGCAATCTGTCCACGTACTTTAAATCCCGCTGTATCACCACTTTCACGCAACCGTTGGTCTGCAGCTTTTAATGCCTCAACCGTTGTGTCTACATCTCCCATCAAATGCAAACGACGATTAGCAACACTTAGCAAATATTCTGCATCAGCAACCAACCAGTCACCACGCGTTTTACCCAATTGTCTTTGAATACGTAATATAGATTCATTAATACGTCCAGATGTATTCTCTAAACGCTCAGTATGTAGAGCACTAAGTTCATTCAACTTAGCTTCAAAATTAGACTCTTTACTACCCACTTCAGAGTTTAAACTAGACAGTTGATTTTGAATAGCGACTAACTGGCTTTGATACCCTGAAATCTGCTTAGTCAACTCAATCATTTGCTGACTATCTTTACTAAGTACGCCACCCAAATCTTGCTGTTTATCACGCAACTGCTGTAATAAAAGGTAACCAGCACCAGCAAGGCCAATGACAATTAATAAAATGACTACACCAAACCAAGCACCATTCCTAGATTTTTTAACCTCAGGATTTAGCGGTGCTTCTTGCTGATTTATATTTTCAGTTACTTCCGCCACAGTTTTCCCCATTATTTAATGCATTTATCATTGCCGCATCAGTAGTTTCATTGGCAATGATAATTTTCGTAAAACCAATATCTTTGGCCACAGCATAAACTCGCCGACTAATTACAACTAATGGAATTAGCAACAAGCTATTTTTTTTCTTAACCTCAGCAGCAATCTGCATAAGGTTTTGCAAAGCTTCAGCACTATAAATGACGATAGCGTCCAAATTACCAGCATCTAGAGTCAAATTAACGGCTTCACTAGAATAAGAGATCGGTTCTCTAGTATAAACTTCCATATAGTCAACAGAAGCCCCTCTTGCTTGCAAAGTACTGGCTAATAATTCACGTCCGCCTGCCCCTCGAATAATTAAGCAAGACTCACCACTTAAATCTAGCAACTCAGGAATCGCCAGTATGCCTTCAGAATTAAACTCTAAATCAGGTAACAGGATATTAGTAACACCACAATCAATTAATTGACTATATGTAGCCAACCCTACAGCAATGCACTTTACTTGTTTTAAGCGCTCAAAATCTTGATTTAATATTTCATATGCAAAATTAACTGCATTAACACTAATGAAAAATACATATCTATATTGCTCAATATGCTGTAAATGCAAAGAATCCTTTTCAGATAAAGCCTTACGTTGAATCTCAATAACAGGAAATTTGATAGCCTGCCAACCCTGCCGCTCTATGAAGCTACATAAATTAGCGCATTGTTTATAAGGTCGAGTGACTAATATACGTTTACCCATTGGCGACAACTAGCATAAAGTACTGAGGGCATTAAGCATACAACTCGCTTAAGATATCACCTGCACCACTTGCAAGTAATTCCTCAGCCACTGCCCGGCCAATCGCTTCAGCTTCAGATGCAAGGCCCGTTTTTTCAGATCTATAAATAAGAGTTCCGTCTGGCTTGCCCACTAAACCGCGCATAAACAACTGATCACCCTGTAATTCAGCAAAACCGGCAATAGGCACCTGACATCCTCCATTTAAACGATTATTCATAGCACGCTCAGCGCCGACTGTAATACAACTATCTGCATCTTGTAAAACCGCAAGTAATTGGTTTAATTCAACATCGTCTACACGGCACTCTATACCAACAGCACCTTGCCCAACAGCAGGCAAACTAACAGTAGTATCAAGCTTTTGAGTAATCCTATCAGTAAAACCTAAACGCATCAATCCAGCAGCCGCTAGAATAATTGCATCAAATTCACCAGCATCAAGCTTTGCTAAACGCGTATTGACATTGCCCCGTAAAGATAAAATCTGTGCATCCGGAAAGCGCACAGATACTTGGCATTGCCTGCGCAAACTAGAAGTACCTATCCTTGCATTAGCAGGTAAATCCTCCATACAACTGTATTTATTAGATACAAAGGCATCACAAGGATCTTCCCGCGGCAAAATAACCGCCAAATGTAAGCCCTCTGGAAATTCCATTGGCACATCCTTCATAGAATGAACAGCAATATCGGCTGTCCCTTCAAGCATACCCTGCTCTAGCTCTTTAACAAAAAGGCCTTTTCCGCCAATCTTTGCTAATGGCGCATCTAAAATTTTATCGCCTTTAGTTAGCATTTTCACTAATTCAGTTTGAATACCGGGGTACGCTTGTTTTAGTCTAGTTGCAACGTATTCAGCTTGCCATAAAGCTAAAGCACTTTGTCGAGTTGCAATTTTAATAATTCGCTGTGTCACTACATTACCCAAATAAAATTTGTCGAAGCTATATTGTACCTTTTTTATGCCTCTAAACGGCCAAATTTATCTGATTTTGTATACAAAATAAACCCTAAAAGCAGCTTAAAAATCCACAACCAGTAAGAAAGCAATAAAACACAGACATATTAATAGAAAATCAGCATAAACTTACAAAAAGAGCAAAATACAACAGGCACAAAAAAACCAGCCGAAGCTGGTTTTTTTGAACTTTAAAACCTAAAGAATATTAATCTTCAGTTACATCCAATTCAGGACGACCAACCAACTCAACATATGCCATAGGTGCTTTATCACCAGTACGGAATCCGCACTTCATGATACGTAAATAACCACCCGGACGGGCTTGATAACGAGGACCAAGCTCATTGAATAATTTAGTAACCATATCACGATCTCTCAATTTAGCAAAAGCTAAACGACGATTAGCAACAGAATCGTTTTTAGATAAAGTAATAAGTGGCTCAGCAATTGAACGTAATTCTTTTGCTTTAGGTAAAGTAGTTCTAATTAATTCTTCTTTAAATAAAGAAGTAGTCATATTACTAAACATAGCTTTTCTATGACTGCTATTTCTATTTAATTGTCTACCAGACTTACGATGTCTCATACAAATAAACCTTTTATTTTATAAAATCGCTTGAGATTGCTCAGCTAAATTTTCAGGTGGCCAATTCTCTAGACGCATTCCCAAAGAAAGTCCCTTCAGAGCTAACACATCCTTTATCTCAGTTAACGACTTTCTACCTAGATTAGGTGTTTTCAACAATTCAAACTCAGTTCGTTGAATAAGATCACCAATGTAATATATATTTTCTGCTTTAAGGCAGTTAGCTGATCGAACTGTAAGCTCCAAATCATCTACAGGACGTAGAAGCGTTGGATCAATATGTTCAACTTGCTCTACAATAATCTCATCAACTTGATCATTCACTTTTTCAAAGTCAACAAACACTGATAATTGATCATGTAAGATTGTTGCCGCTAACTTAATAGTGGCCTCAGGATCAACAGTACCATTAGTTTCTAATTCGATAATAAGTTTATCGAGATTAGTACGCTGCTCGACACGGGTTGACTCTACTTTATAAGCGACCTTATCAATAGGTGTATAAGAAGCATCGACCTGCAAAGCTCCAACAACTCCAACACCCAATCCTTCAGTACGAGTATTTGAAGGCTCATAGCCTCTACCGCGCTGAATATTAATCTTCATAGACAAGGCGCCTTCTTCAGTTAAATTCGCAATAACTAAATCAGGATTAATAATTTCAACATCATGAGGCAACTGAATGTCAGCTGCAGTAACAGGACCTGCGCCACTCTTACTTAAACTTAGCGTAACTTCATTCGCTGAATGTAGAACAACAGCAAGTTGCTTTAAGTTCAATAAGATATCAATAACATCTTCTTGAACACCATCAATAACAGAATATTCATGTTCCGCGTTATCAATTTCAGCACTGACAACAGCACAGCCTGGAACAGAAGATAACAAAACCCTTCTTAACGCATTCCCGAGAGAATGCCCGAAACCACGCTCTAATGGCTCAATAACTATTCTTGAATGATTGAGTGACTTACTAACAACCTCAACAAGTTGAGGCCTTAATAAACCAGTAACAGCACTATGCATTTAAAACCCCAACAATATTATTTAGAATATAACTCAACAACTAACTGCTCATTAATATCAGAACCCAGATCAGCACGATCAGGTAAAGAATTAAAAGATCCAGTAAAATCCTTAGGATTTACTTCTAGCCATGCAGGGAAGCCATACTGATCAGCAACTGTAAGCGAATCAATAATACGAACTTGCTTCTTAGATTTCTCTCTTATAGAAATCTTATCACCAACATTCACCTGTGCAGAAGGGATATTCAAAATTCCATCGTTTACTAAAATGGATTTATGACTAACAAGCTGCCTTGCTTCCGCTCTTGTAGCAGCGAAGCCCATTCTATAAACAACATTATCCAATCGAGACTCTAAAAGGTTTAACAGATTTAAACCTGTCGCTCCTTTTTGTAATTCAGCTGCTTTATAATAATTTCTAAATTGCTTTTCAAGCACACCATAGATACGTCTAATACGCTGCTTAGCTCTAAGCTGTGAAGCATAGTTAGAGTCACGAGATCTCTTAGTTCCGTGCTGACCAGGGCGCTGATCTAGTTTACATTTACCTTCTAGGGACTTTCCTCTGCTTTTCAGAAAAAGATCAGTACCTTCACGACGGCTTAACTTACAAGTTGGTCCTAAATATCTTGCCATTTTATACTCCTATCTATACCCTACGTTTCTTAGGCGGACGACAACCATTATGGGGGATAGGCGTAACATCAACGATATTGCCAATTTTGAACCCTAGGTTATTAAATGATCTTACTGCAGACTCACGACCAGGACCAGGTCCTTTAATCATAACATCTAAGTTTTTCATTCCGTATTCTTGAGCCACTTTACCAGCACGTTCTGCGGCTACTTGAGCTGCAAAAGGCGTGCTTTTTCTAGAGCCTCTAAAACCAGAACCGCCAGAAGTAGCCCAAGATAGAGCATTTCCTTTTCGATCAGTAATTGTTACTATTGTATTGTTAAAAGTTGCATGGATATGCGCTATCCCGTCTGCAACTTCCTTTTTTATTTTTTTCTTTGTAGTACGATTTGAACTAGCCATTTTTATTAACTCTACTTATTATTTTCTAATAGGTTTACGAGGTCCTTTTCTAGTACGAGCATTTGTTCTCGTTCTCTGACCGCGCAATGGTAGTCCACGTCTATGGCGAATACCACGATAGCATCCAAGGTCCATTAAACGCTTTATGTTCATTGACACTTCGCGTCGTAGATCACCTTCAACAACAATCTTTCCAATTGCTTCACGAATAGCTTCTAACTGCTCTTCATTCAACTCTTTAATTTTAATTGTCCGTTCTATACCAACTTCTTTACAGATATTAATTGCAGTTGGTTTACCTATACCATAAACTGCAGTTAAAGCGATCTCTGCATGTTTATGATCTGGTACATTAATTCCGGCAATTCGTGCCATCTAGTTACTCCCCATACGTTACTCGAAAGTTAAGCCGCCAATTATAGCACTTAAACCTTTCAAAGCAATAAAAAATTACCCTTGACGTTGTTTATGACGCCCATCTTTACAAATAACCCTAATAACTCCAGATCTTTTAACAACCTTACAGTTACGACATATTTTCTTTACAGAAGCTCGTACTTTCACAGCTTACTCCTTAATTTTGTAATTTATTTATTTTTCTTTAAATTTGCTTTATCCATCAGCCCATCATATTTTTGAGACATTAAGTGAGTTTGCATCTGCGACACAAAATCCATAACAACAACAACAATAATAAGCAGAGATGTTCCGCCAAAGTAAAAAGGCACATTCCAGTAAACAATCAAGAACTCTGGCAACAAACAAACTGCTGTTATATAAAAAGCACCGATCAACGTTAAACGCGTCATAACTTTATCAATATAAACCGCGGTTTGCTCACCAGGTCTAATTCCTGGCAAAAAAGCACCCGACTTCTTTAAATTTTCAGCTGTTTCTTTTGAATTGAAGACTAATGCAGTATAGAAAAAACAAAAGAACACAATTGCAATAGTATATAGCATTACATATAAAGGCTGACCAGGCGATATAGCAGTAGATATACCCTGCAACCAAGAAAACCCTTCAGCATTACCAAACCAACCAGCAATAGTAGCAGGAAACAAAATAATACTAGAAGCGAAGATAGGAGGAATAACACCCGCCATATTCAACTTAAGCGGCAAAAAGCTACTTTGACCAGCATACATTCTCTTACCCTGCTGACGCTTCGGATAGTTAATTACAATCCGACGTTGGCCACGCTCAACAAATACCACAAGCGCAGTAACAGCAATACTCAATAAAAACAACAGTACAATAAATGCACCATTCAACTCACCAGTACGAGCTAACTCAAGCGTCCCACCAATAGCAGAAGGCAAACCAGCAACGATACCAGCAAAAATGATTAATGAAATCCCATTACCAAGACCTCTCTCAGTAATTTGCTCACCTAACCACATAAGAAAAACAGTACCCGTCACTAAAGTTATAGCAGTAATAACTATAAATTGAATGCCAGGACTAATAACAACAGACAAACCACCTGCAGTTTGATTTTGTAACGCAATAGATACACCAATGGCCTGGAATGTAGCTAAAAATACAGTACCATATCTTGTGTACTGTGAAATTTTACGCCTACCCGCCTCACCTTCTTTTTTAACCTGCTCCAATGCAGGAATTACGATAGTCATTAACTGCATAATAATAGAAGCAGAAATGTACGGCATAATTCCAAGAGCAAAAAGACTCAATCTTTTCAACGCACCACCTGAGAACATGTTGAACATATCTAAGATAGAACCTTCTTGCTGCTTAAACATTAAAGCTAAAGCCTGGGGGTCAATACCTGGTACAGGTATATGAGCCCCAACCCTGTAAACAAAAAAAGCACCTAGAACGAACATTAATCTTGAAAACAACTCAGAAGTATTCCCAAGTTGCTCTTTCATTTGCGTGCTTGATCTACTCACAATTAGTCCTCTATAGTTCCGCCAGCAGCTTCAATTAAAGCTTTAGCACCACCAGTTACTTTTAAGCCTCTCAAAGTAACTGCAGATGTAATTTCACCAGATTTTATTACCTTTACAACCTTAGTAAAAGCTGGAACTACATTAGATTTGATTAAATCATCTAATGTAACTACATCTAAACTTAATTTTGTAATTTCATTAAGTCTTACTTCAGAAGTAAATTTAGATTTTCTAGCAGTAAAACCAACTTTAGGTAAACGACGCTGTAAAGGCATTTGACCACCTTCAAAACCAACCTTATGGAAACCACCACTACGTGATTTTTGACCTTTATGTCCACGACCACAAGTCTTACCAAGAGTAGACCCAATACCGCGACCAACTCTTTTACGATCTTTTTTTGAACCTTCAGCAGGTTTGATTGTATTTAAATACATTAGACTTCCTCTACTGTAACCATATAAGAGACTTTGTTAATCATCCCTCTATTTTCAGCAGTATCAATAACCTCAACAGTATGTCTGATACGTTTCAAGCCCAAGCCAATTAAGCATGCTTTATGACTCTTTAAACGACCAATACTGCTTTTCATCATTGTAACGCGCAATTTTTTATCTGCCATTTCAATTACCCTGTAATGTCTTCAACTGATAAGCCACGCTTAGCAGCGATTTGTGCAGCATTATTCATATTAGCAAGCCCATCAATCGTAGCTCGCACTACATTGATTGGATTAGTTGTACCAATACATTTTGCTAACACATTATTTACTCCAACAGCCTCGAAAACAGCTCTCATTGAAGCACCAGCAATAATTCCCGTACCTTCAGTAGCTGGCTGCATAAAAACTTTTGCAGCACCCACTTCGGACATAATTGAATACTGCAAAGTATCACCTTTAAGTGCTACTTTATGCATATTTTTTCTAGCTTGCTCAAGTGATTTCTGAATTGCAATAGGTACTTCTTTAGCTTTACTAACGCCATACCCTACATTTCCATCGCCATCACCAACTACAGTTAATGCAGTAAAACCGAAAACTCTACCGCCTTTTACAACTTTTGCGACTCGTCTAACAGAAACTAGTTTTTCTTGTAATCCGTCGGTACTCGCTTGTTGATGTGCATTTGCCATATATTTCCCCTAGAACTTTAAACCAGCTTCGCGTGCAGCATCAGCTAATGCCTTAACTCGACCGTGATATTTAAAACCAGAACGGTCAAAAGTAACTTCAGTAATTCCTGCAGCTATTGCTTTATCCGCAACTAATTTACCAACTAAAACTGCAGACTCTACATTTCCAGTACTCTTTACAGCAGATTTTATTTCAGCTTGAGTAGTACATGCACTTGCAACTGTAACAGTTCCATTTTCTGTAATAACTTGAGCATAAATGTGTTTTGAGGTTTTATGTACCGTCAAACGATTACTGCCAAGCTTTTTAATATTTGATCTAAGCTTTAACGCTCTCTTCAATCGAGATGCTTTTTTATTCATTTTGATAGCCTATTTTTTCTTAGCGTCTTTTCTGACTATTTGCTCATCAGCATATTTAACACCTTTACCTTTATATGGCTCAGGTGGCCTGTAGGCTCTAATATCAGCAGAAACCGCACCGACTAGTTGCTTATCCATACCTTTTACAACTATTTCAGTTTGCGATGGCGCCTCGATATCAATTCCTTCTGGCATTGCATAATCTACAGGATGAGAAAAACCAAGACTTAGATTAAGTACACGACCCTTAATCTGCGCTCTGTAACCTACGCCGACCAAATTTAATTTTTTCTCAAAGCCACTAGTAACACCAGTAATCATGTTTGCAATAAGTGCACGCATTGTACCGGCTAAAGCTGTCGCTTTTTGATTACTTTGATCCCAGTTCATTTTAATTTCTTCAGCACTCATATCAAGCTCAACCTGAGCATGCAGAGGCATACTCAATTGACCTTTAGAGCCTTTAACTAAAACAACAGAGTCAACAAGCTTTACTTCAACACCTGTAGGTATAACTATAGGGTTTTTTGCGATTCTAGACATAAATTCACCCTATCCTTAACAAACTGTACATAATACTTCACCGCCATGACCAATTGCGCGTGCAGCACGATCAGTCATAACACCTTTTGAAGTAGATACAATAGCTACACCTAAGCCACCCAAGACTTTAGGTAACTCATCTTTAGATTTATATATGCGCAAACCTGGCTTGCTTATACGTTTAACCTTATCGATTACTGGCTTTCCATTATAGTATTTTAACTCAACAGACATAGATACATGCGCACCATTTGTTTCTGTTGAATAGCTACTAATATACCCTTCTTCTTTCAAAACTTTTGCTATTGCAACTTTAAGTTTAGAAGACGGCATATTAACGTTTATTTTTCCTGCAGACTGCCCATTTCTTATGCGCGTAAGCATGTCTGCTACTGGATCTGTCATGCTCATATTATTTTCTCCAAATATCTAACTAGTCGATTACCAACTGGCTTTAGTCAAGCCTGGAACATCTCCACGCATCGTAGCTTGTCTAAGCATATTTCTACTTAAGCCAAATTTGCGATAAAAACCATGTGGGCGACCGGTTATGTTACATCTATTACGTCCTCTTGACGCGCTTGAATCACGCGGCAATTTTTGTAATGCAAGATGTGCCTCATCCTTATCCTGAATAGAAGCATTTGGATCTCTAATAATTTCTTTTAAAGAAGCTCTTTTTACTTCAAATTTACTTACTAATTTAACTCGCTTTGCTTCGCGCGCTATCATTGATTTTTTAGCCATAACTTTAGCTCTTAAATGGAAAATTAAACTGCTTCAACAAGGCTAAGCCTTCTTCATTCGTTTTAGCGGTAGTAGTGATACAAATATCTAAGCCGCGCAAAGTATCTATCTTATCATAATCTATTTCAGGAAAGATAATTTGCTCTGTAACGCCCATACTAAAATTACCACGTCCATCGAAACTTTTAGGGCTTAAGCCTCTAAAATCACGAATACGAGGAATTGAAATACTTATAAGACGATCAAGAAATTCATACATTCTTTCTTGTCTAAGCGTAACTTTGCAACCAATCGGCATATCATCACGAATCTTGAAACCCGCAATAGATTTACGCGATATAGTCACAACAGCTTTTTGACCACTGATTTTTTCCATATCACTGACAGCTGCTTGAATAATTTTCTTATCAGCAACAGCCTCACCCAAACCCATGTTTAGAGTGATTTTAGTAATTTTCGGTACTTGCATTACTGATGTGTAACTAAACTGTTCCATCAATGCAGGTAATATTTTTTCTTTATAATCTTCTTGTAATCTAGCCATGATTATACCTACACATCAATAATTTCATTATTAGACTTAAAATAACGGACTTTGCTTCCATCATCTAGAGCCTTAAAGCCTACTTTATCTGCTTTTTTAGTAGCAGAATTATATAAAGCTATATTAGACTTGTGAATTGGCATTTCTTTTTCAATTATGCCACCTTGAACACCAGCATTTGGATTTGGTTTTTGGTGTTTTTTAACTCTATTAACACCCTCAACCAAAACTTTCTCGTGCATAAATTTACTGATTCGTCCTCGTTTGCCCTTATCTTTACCGATAAGAACGATGACCTCGTCATCTTGTTTAAGTTTTTGCATTTTTAGACCCTTACAATACTTCTGGTGCTAGAGAAATAATTTTCATAAATTTCTCATTTCGTAATTCACGTGTCACTGGACCAAATATTCGAGTACCTAGTGGCTGATGATTTGCATTTAAAATTACAGCAGCATTGCCATCAAATCTTATAAGTGAACCATCCGGTCTACGCACACCTTTTCTAGTGCGCACAACCAATGCATTATATACTTCGCCTTTCTTAACTCTTCCGCGTGGGATAGCATCTTTAATACTAACCTTAATAATATCCCCAATCGCAGCATACCTTCTATGCGATCCGCCGAGAACTTTGATACACATGACCTTTTTTGCGCCGCTGTTATCAGCAACGTCAAGGTTAGTTTGCATCTGAATCATTTTTATTACCTAATTTACTTAAAGTAGTAATTTAATTAACGTGCTTTTGACTGCACATCAACTAATATAAAAGATTTATTTTTTGAATAAGGACGACAAGATGTAATTGTCACTACATCGCCTTCGTTACATACGTTATTTTCATCATGTGCAAATAACTTAGTAGATCGTCTAATATATTTACCGTAAACAGGGTGCTTAATTAGGCGCTCCACTAGTACCGTAACTGTCTTATCCATCTTGTTACTAACTACGCGACCAGTAATGGTGCGTACTTGATCTGTATTTTCACTCATTATGCTTGTCTCGCCATTTCATTCACGACAGTTTTAACACGCGCAATATTTCTTCTAACTTTTTTTACTTGGTCAGATTTAGATAATTGGCCTGTATTTTTTTGCATACGTAAATTGAATTGTTCACGACCTAATTCAACTAATGCTGAATTTAGTTCTGCCACACTTTTTTGACGCAATTCACTAACTTTCATTACATTACCGTCCTAACAATAAACTTAGTTTTAATAGGCAGTTTAGCCGCAGCCAATGTAAAAGCTTCTCTAGCTAGCTCTTCTGGCACACCTTGTAGCTCATATAACATTGTGCCTGGTTTAATTTGTGCTATCCAGTACTCCACGCCACCTTTACCTTTACCCATTCTAGTCGCTAATGGCTTATTTGTAATTGGCTTATCAGGAAATACTCTAATCCAAAGTTTACCATCACGCTTACAATGTCTTGTAATTGTTCTACGTGCGGCTTCAATTTGACGGGCAGTTAATCTACCTCTGTCCATTGACTTTAGACCAAATTCACCAAAACTTACTGATGATCCACGAACCGCGATACCAGTATTTCTTAATTTATGTTGTTTACGAAATTTCGTTCTTTTAGGTTGAAGCATGATATTTTCCCTTCACCTATTTCTTAGATTTTGAAGTTTCAGAATTTTGCTGAGCAGGGTCTATATTAAAAACCTCACCTTTAAAAATCCAAACTTTGATACCAATGATACCGTACGTAGTATTTGCCTCAGCAACACCATAGTCAATATCAGCCCTTAAAGTATGCAGAGGAACACGTCCCTCTCTATACCATTCACTACGAGCAATTTCAGCGCCATTTAAACGACCACCAAGATTAATCTTGATACCTTCAGCGCCTAATCTCATAGAGTTGGTAACTGCACGCTTCATAGCGCGACGATACATAATTCTTTTCTCTAATTGTTGCGCTACACTTTCTGCAACTAATTGAGCATCTAACTCAGGCTTTCTAATCTCTTCAACATTGACTTGTACCGGAATACCCATCATTTTAGAGATTTCTTTACGCAACACATCAATATCTTCGCCTTTTTTACCGATTACGATACCTGGGCGTGCTGTATGAATTGTTATATGCGCATTATTTGCCGGACGGTTAATCTGAATCCGACTTACAGATGCGTGAGCTAATTTCTTTTGAATATAGCCACGAACTGTTAAATCTTGATGCAAGAAAACCGGATAATCTTTGCTATTTGCATACCATCTTGAAGTAAAGTCTTTAACTATACCTAGACGTATTCCTGTTGGATGTACCTTTTGACCCATTTTACTGCCCCTACTCGAACTCTGCGACTTTAACGGTGATATGACAAGTACGCTTCAGGATGTGGTTTGCACGACCTTTAGCTCTTGCTCTAAATCTCTTTAGAGTTGGCGCCTCATCTACAAATACAGTTGAAACCTTTAACTCATCAATATCTGCACTTTCATTATGCTCCGCATTCGCAACAGCTGACTCAAGTACTTTCTTCATAATCGCAGCAGCTTTCTTAGTACTGAATTTCAATACATTCAAAGCTTCTTCGACTTTCAAACCTCTAATCTGGTCTGCAACTAATCGTGCTTTTTGAGCAGATAAAGGTGCATTACTTAATTTAGCTAAAACTTCCATATGCCCCCCTTACCTTGATTTCTTATCAGCCAAATGGCCTCTGTATGTCCGAGTTGGAGAAAACTCACCCAACTTATGACCTACCATATTTTCCGAGACTAAAACAGGGACGTGCTGGCGACCGTTATGCACAGCTATTGTAAGGCCTAACATTTCAGGCGTTATCATTGATCGTCTAGACCAAGTCTTAATTGGTTTCCTGCTATTGCTACTTACTGCATCATCAATTTTTTTCTGCAAATGATGATCAATAAAAGGACCTTTTTTAATTGAACGTGGCACTTAATTATTCCTCTCTAACGCTTGTTACGACGTCTAACAATCATTTTGTCAGTACGTTTGTTCTTTCTAGTTTTGTAGCCCTTAGTTGGCATACCCCATGGAGAAACCGGGTGTCTACCACCAGATGTTCTTCCTTCACCACCACCATGAGGGTGATCGACCGGGTTCATAACAACACCTCGCACAGTAGGACGAACCCCACGCCATCTTGACGCACCAGCTTTACCTAATGAAATAAGGTTATGTTCTGAATTAGAAACCTCACCAATAACTGCTTTACAATCTGCTAATACTTTACGCATTTCGCCAGAACGTAAACGCAAAGTTACGTGAGCGCCATCTTTAGCAATTAATTGAGCTGATGTACCGGCGCTTCGAGCAATTTGTGCTCCTTTACCAGGCTTTAGCTCAATACAATGAACTATAGAACCCATAGGCATATTACGCAGAGATATGCAATTACCAGCTTTCACTGGAGCATTCTCTGAGGCAATAATTTCCTGACCAGCAACAACACCTTTAGGTGCAATTATATATTTACGCTCACCATCTTTATATAAAACTAGAGCTATATTTGCTGTTCTATTTGGGTCATATTCTAAACGTTCAACAATAGCTGGAATATCAGTTTTGTTGCGTTTAAAGTCTATAATACGGTAGGATTGCTTGTGTCCACCACCGATGTGACGAGTTGTAATTCGTCCATTATTATTACGCCCACCACTCTTACTTTTTTTACTTAGTAAAGGCCCAAAAGGTTTACCTTTATGTAAGTTTTCATGCTTTACTCTTACGACAAACCTAGAACCCGGCGATGTCGGTTTTGATTTTACAATAGCCATTTACCCTACCGATTATATTCTTTTACTTTCCAATTATGCTGCCGAGAAATCAATATCATTACCTGGCTTCAGCTTTACATAAGCCTTTTTCCAGTTAGATCTCTTACCCATAAAGCGTCCAAATCTTTTAGTTTTACCTTTAACATTTAATAGTTGAACTTTTTCAACTTCAACATTAAACATTAATTCAACAGATTTTTTTACTTGCAACTTAGTTGCTTCATTAGCCACTTTAAAGACGAATCTATTTTGATTTTCTGCCGCAACAGTGCTCTTTTCAGATACTACTGGTGCCTTTATTACATTCGAAAGATTAAACTCTATACTCATAACAACTGCGCCTCAATCGCTTTCAATGCTGCAGGTGTAGCAATTACATTTTCTGCAGCAATTAACATAACAGCATCAAGTTCACTTGCAGTAGTAACTTCTAATCGTGCAATATTTCTTGAAGACAAGTATATATTTTCATCTAGCTCATCAGTAACGATAAGAACCCGCGCTTTACCGAAATCTTTCAACTTCGATACCAACTCTTTAGTTTTAGGAGTCGTAGGGATTATATCTGAACTTACCAACAAGCGATTTGAACGCAACAATTCAGACAAAATTGAACGAATTCCTGCGCGATACATCTTTTTGTTTAACTTTTGATCAAATGATCTTGGTCGAGCAGCAAATGTTGCACCACCGCCTTTCCAAAGTGGACTGCGTATTGTACCAGATCTCGCGCGACCCGCACCTTTTTGTTTCCAAGGCTTTGCTCCACCACCACTTACATCAGCTCTAGTTTTTTGAGCTTTTGTTCCAGATCGCTGACCAGCCATGGTCTTGACAACCAACTGGTGAATTAGGGCTTCATTGTAATCTTTCCCAAAAACACCCTCACTAACCTCTACCTCACCGGCAGAGTCTGCACTATTTAGTGCCGGTACTTTCAAACTCATGACTTATCCTTTATTTTTTTTCTTAGCTGCAGGAGTCAAAATAACATCCCCACCTTTAGCTCCTGGAATTGCACCTTTAACTAATACAAGGCCTCTTTCAGTGTCTATCGAGTGAATTGTTAAATTTTGAGTTGTAACTTTCTCAGCACCCATATGACCAGACATTTTCTTGCCTTTAAATACTCTACCTGGCGTCTGACACATACCAATAGATCCATTTGATCTATGTGATAGTGAGTTACCATGTGTTGCATCTTGCATCTGGAAGTTATGTCGCTTAACCCCACCTTGAAAACCTTTACCTATGCTTGTGCCTTGAACATCTACAACCTGACCATTAGAGAACAATTCAACAGTTAACTCAGAACCCACCTTCAGTTCTTCGCCTTCACCGTCACCTAATCTGAACTCCCACAAACCACGACCAGCAGTCATATTTGCCGCAGCATAATGACCAGCCATCGCCTTATTAACTTTTGATGATTTCTTCTCGCCAGCAGCAATCTGCACCGCGCGATAACCATCAACCTCAAGACCTTTAACTTGAGATACTCTATTTGACTCTATTTGTATTACTGAAACCGGAACTGAAGTTCCATCTTCCAAAAATACACGAGTCATTCCACATTTACGACCAATTAGACCTAATGCCATAGTTAAACCCTCTTATTACACAAAGCTTAAATAAGCTTTATTTTAACGTCAACACCTGCCGCTAGATCTAATTTCATCAGCGTATCTACTGTTTTATCAGTAGGCTCGATAATATCGAGTAGACGTTTATATGTTCTCAATTCATACTGATCACGCGCATCTTTATTTACATGCGGAGATGTTAGAATTGTAAAACGCTCATGTTTTGTTGGTAGCGGAATAGGACCCTTAACTTGTGCCCCTGTTCTTTTTGCTGTCTCAACAATCTCACCTGCAGATTGATCAATTAACTTATGATCAAATGCTTTCAGGCTTATTCTAATGGTTTGGCTAGACATATTTCTTACTCAATAATTTTTGCAACAACACCCGCACCAACCGTACGACCACCTTCACGAATCGCAAAACGTAACCCATCTTGCATTGCAATTGGTGCAATTAGAGTCACTTCTACAGAAACGTTATCACCAGGCATTACCATTTCAGTACCTTCTGGCAACTCAACAGCACCCGTTACGTCTGTCGTTCTGAAGTAGAACTGAGGACGATAACCGTTAAAAAATGGCGTATGACGACCACCTTCATCTTTTGATAGTACGTAGATTTCTGATGAGAATTTTGTGTGCGGATTAATTGACCCAACATGAGCCAATACTTGACCACGCTCAACATCTTCACGCTTTGTGCCTCTCAATAGAATACCAACGTTATCGCCAGCTTCCCCTTGGTCAAGCAACTTGCGGAACATCTCAACACCTGTACAAGTTGTTGTTACTGTATCTTTAATACCAACAATCTCGATTGATTCACCAACCTTAACAACACCACGCTCAATACGCCCTGTCACTACGGTTCCACGACCTGAAATTGAGAACACATCTTCGATCGGCATTAAAAAAGCACCTTCTACCGCTCGAACTGGCTCTGGAATATAAGTGTCTAGCGCTTCAACTAACTTAAGAATTGACGGCACACCGACTTCACTTGTATCACCTTGCAATCCTTTTAGCGCTGACCCAACAATAATTGGTGTATCGTCGCCTGGAAATTCATACAAATCCAATAATTCACGAAGCTCCATTTCAACTAACTCGAGCATTTCGTTGTATTCTTCAGTCCCTAAACCGCCACAGTCATCAGCTAGAATATCTGCTTTATTAAGGAACACTACGATATATGGAACACCTACTTGTCTTGACAACAAGATATGCTCTCTTGTTTGCGGCATTGGACCATCAGTCGCACCACAAACTAAAATTGCACCATCCATTTGCGCCGCACCCGTAATCATGTTTTTCACATAATCCGCGTGACCTGGACAGTCAACGTGCGCGTAATGACGCGTCTCTGATTCATACTCAACATGAGATGTTGCAATGGTAATACCACGCTCACGCTCTTCCGGTGCATTATCAATTTGATCAAATGCTTTTACCTCACCACCTTGCGCCTCAGCCATAACTTTCGTTAAAGCAGCAGTTAGTGTTGTTTTACCGTGATCAACGTGACCGATTGTCCCTACGTTAACATGTGGTTTATTACGTTCAAATTTTTCTTTAGCCATTAGCCAATACCTTTTTTAATATCAATTCTTATGAAGTTTTATCAATAATTGCACTTGCAACATTTGCAGGTGTCTCATTATATTTTTCAAATTGCATACTGTAAGTAGCACGCCCTTGAGTCGCCGAACGTAAGTCAGTTGCATAACCAAACATTTCAGCTAACGGCACTTCGCAGTTAATTGTCTTACCTGTTGGCGTATCATCCATCCCTAATACAATACCTCTACGCCGATTTACATCCCCTACTACATCTCCCATATAATCTTCAGGAGTTATGATTTCCACTTTCATTACAGGCTCAAGCAACACTGGTTTAGCCTGCTTTGAGCCGTCACGAAAAGCCATAGACCCAGCAATCGAAAATGCCATTTCATTAGAGTCTACATCATGATAGGAACCATCAAGCAATGTAACCATAACATCCACAACAGGATACCCGCCGAGAACACCATTCTTCATTTGCTCTTGAATCCCCCTATCTATAGCGGGTATATATTCTTTTGGAACAGATCCACCTACAATCTTATTTACAAAAGAATAACCAGAGCCCAATTCCATCGACTCCAGCTTAAGCACCACATGCCCGTACTGCCCTTTACCACCCGACTGACGGATAAACTTACCTTCCTGCTCAACCGAACCCTTTATACTTTCACGATAGGAAACCTGAGGCGAGCCTACGTTTACCCCTACACCAAACTCCCTTTTCATACGATCCACAATAATCTCTAGGTGCAACTCACCCATCCCTGAAATTATCACTTGCCCAGACTCTTCATCTGAGGCAATACGAAACGACGGATCTTCCTTAGCCAATCTATTTAATGCGTCACCTAATTTGTCTTGATCTGCCTTTGTCCTAGGCTCAACCGCAATCGAAATTACCGGCTCCGGAAAATCCATTTTCTCCAAAATTATTTTTGCATTTTCATCACACAAAGTCTCGCCAGTTGTCACATCTTTAAAGCCAACAGCTGCTGCAATATCTCCAGCCCTAACCTCAGCAATTTCCTCACGGCTATTTGCATGCATTTGCAATAAACGCCCTACTCGCTCACGCTTACCTTTAAGAACGTTATAGACAACAGCTCCAGACTTCAAAACACCAGAATAGACCCTGAAAAATGTCAACACACCTACAAATGGATCAGTCGCAACTTTAAATGCCAAGGCAGAAAATGGCTCCTCATCACTAGCCTCTCTAGCCAACTCGCCACCTAATTGGTCATGACCAATTATAGGCTTAACTTCTACGGGCGAAGGCAAAAAGTCAATCACACCATCAAGCACATTCTGCACACCTTTATTTTTAAATGCAGAACCACAATAAACAGGTGTTATTTCATTTGCTAATGTTCTCAACCTCAACCCAGCTTTAACATCTACAATACTAAGCTCGCTTGAATCAAGATACTTCTCCATCAAATCGTCATTAGCCTCAGCCGCAGCCTCAACTAACTTTTCACGCCACTCCATTGCCGCTTCTTGCAAATTTTCGGGAATTTCTTCTTCTCTAAAAGCCATTCCCATATCAGCAGTTTCCCAATATATAGCTTTCATTCTTAACAAATCTACAACACCAGAAAACTCATCTTCAGAGCCAACTGGAATCTGCATTACAACAGGATTCCCCGCCAATCTTGATGTAATCTGAGCAACTACCCTAAAGTAATCAGCCCCTGTACGGTCCATTTTATTTACAAAAACAATTCTTGGTACAGCGTATTTATTTGCCTGCCGCCAAACTGTTTCTGATTGTGGCTCAACACCCCCAACCGCACAAAACACTGCACACGCACCATCTAGAACTCTCAATGAGCGCTCAACTTCAATTGTGAAGTCAACATGCCCCGGAGTATCTATAATATTAATGCGATGCTTGTCAAACTGCCCTTCCATACCAGACCAAAAACAAGTTGTTGCAGCCGATGTAATTGTAATGCCGCGCTCTTGCTCTTGCTCCATCCAGTCCATAACAGCAGAACCATCATGAACCTCGCCAATCTTATGTGACACACCTGTATAATATAAAATTCGCTCTGTCGTTGTGGTTTTACCCGCATCTATATGAGCCATAATTCCTATATTCCGATATCTTTCAATCGGCGTTATACGTGCCACCCTGAGATCCTATCTTACCAGCGATAATGAGAGAACGCTTTATTCGCTTCAGCCATTCTATGCGTATCTTCACGCTTTTTAGAAGCAGAACCACGACCTTCAACAGCATCCATCATTTCGCCAGCTAATTTTAGTGGCATGTTTTTTTCGTTTCTCTTACGCGAAGCATCAATCAACCAACGCATAGCTAACGCTACACGACGAGTTGGCCTAACTTCAACAGGCACCTGGTAAGTTGCTCCACCTACACGTCTTGATTTAACCTCAACACGCGGCTGAATGTTTTCTAAAGCTTTAGTGAAAACCTCCAATGGCTCAGCATGACCTTTACTTTCAATTGCTTCAAGTGCACCGTATACAATTTTTTCAGCAACAGACTTCTTACCATCAACCATAACCATGTTCATAAACTTAGTTAAGGTAGTACTTCCATATCTTGGATCTTGTAAAACGTTGCGTTTTATCGCCGCTCTTCTTCTTGACATTTAATTCACCAACTTATTTCTTAGGTTTTTTTGTGCCGTACTTAGAACGACCACATTTACGACTAGCCACACCTGAAGTATCTAAACTTCCGCGAACTACGTGATAACGAACACCAGGTAAATCTTTTACCCTTCCTCCACGAATAAGAACAACACTGTGCTCTTGAAGGTTATGCCCTTCACCACCAATATAACTACTAACCTCTGCACCACTAGTTAGTCTTACACGAGCCACTTTACGTAAAGCTGAATTTGGTTTTTTTGGTGTCGTTGTATAAACTCGCGTACAAACACCACGTCTTTGAGGACAAGCCTCAAGTGCGGGCACATTGCTTTTTTCTGCCTTTCTAGCGCGCGGCTTACGAACCAACTGGTTAATGGTTGTCATAAGTTAAATTACTCCGTCTTGCGTATTTCTGCCGAGTACGCACATATGCGCACTACAATTATTTACAATAACTCTATTGAGCAGGACATTTTATATGCCCTGCACATGTAAAGTCAAGATTTATATTACTATTCTGCATTTAAGGCTTGCTTTAATGCTTCTTCTGCATCTACAACCGCATCCGAGGTTTTCACTTCCTCCGAAACATTCATGGACACTTCTTCCTTCAACTGGCGCTTTCTTCTTGCATCGTGAAATGCCAGCCCTGTTCCTGCAGGAATTAAACGCCCTACAATTACATTTTCTTTAAGTCCATATAATGGATCTTTCAATCCTCGAACAGCCGCGTCAGTTAAGACCCTAGTTGTTTCTTGGAAAGATGCAGCAGATACAAATGATTCCGTTGCTAATGATGCCTTGGTAATACCTAATAAAATAGGGTCATAACTAACTGGGATTTTTCCATCTGCTTCTAGTTGATCGTTTACTACCTTAACGGCAGCCTTTTCAACTTGATCGCCTTTGGTATAATTACTATCTCCTGCCGCAGTAATTTCAACTTTACGCAACATTTGGCGAATGATTGCTTCAATGTGCTTATCATTAATTTTCACACCCTGCAAACGATACACATCCTGTATCTCTTTTACTAAGTACGTTGTTAACTCTGTTACACCACGCAAACGCAGAATATCATGCGGCGTTAGCTCTCCCTCAGCAATAGTTTCACCCTTATCAACAAACTCACCCTCAAATACTGTGATGTGTCGCCATTTAGGCACTAAAGTCTCATACTGTTCACCTTCAGAGTCAGTAATAACTACTCGCTGCTTACCTTTTGTTTCCTTACCAAAACTAACCGCACCCGTTGCTTCAGCTAGAATTGCAGGATCCTTTGTTTTTCTTGCTTCAAATAAATCTGCGACCCGCGGTAAACCCCCAGTAATATCACGCGTCTTACTTGATGCCTGAGGAATTCTCCCCAATACATCACCGACCTGAATTTCCGCACCATTTTTTACAGCAACAATTGAACCCGACGGCAATACATATTGCGCCGCTAAGTCAGTATTCGGCAACATAATTTCTTCGCCATCTTCTGCAACTAATTTAACTAATGGACGCAAGTCCTTACCTGCGCTTACACGTTGCTTAGGGTCCAATACGGTAATTGAACTTACACCAGTCATCTCGTCAGAAACCTCTTGAACAGACAAACCTGGCTCAAAATCAACTAACTGCACGAAACCAGCAACTTCAGATACAACTGGATGGACATGAGGGTCCCAACTAACGACGATATCACCTGAGTTTACTTCACTTCCATCGCGGCAAGTTAACTCAGCACCATATGGAATTTTGTACTTCTCTTTCTCACGACCATACTCGTCCATAACCCCTACTTCACCTGATCTCGAAACCGCAATTAAATTTCCTTCGCGATTCTCTACAGTTTTTAAGTTATGTAATTTAATTAAACCTTTAGATTTAACCTGGACATTACTAATCGCAACTTGTCGAGATGCAGCACCACCAATATGGAAAGTACGCATAGTTAACTGCGTGCCCGGCTCACCAATAGATTGCGCAGCAATAACACCGACAGCTTCACCACTATTAACCATTTGACCGCGACCTAAATCACGACCATAACATTTAGCACAAACACCATGACGATTATCACAAGTTATGATCGAGCGCACATATACGTCATCAACACTATTTCTTTCTAACTCGGCCACATAATGCTCGTCTAGCAAGGTACCATCAGCTACAACTAACTCACCCGTAGAGGCATTTAGCACATCACCAATAACAACCCGGCCCAATACTCGCTCTGATAATGGCTCAACAACATCACCACCTTCGATGATTGGCGCCATCAACATACCGTTAGCAGTTCCGCAATCAACGCCATTAATAACCAAATCTTGAGCTACATCAACTAAACGGCGAGTCAAATATCCAGAGTTCGCAGTTTTTAGCGCCGTATCAGCCAAGCCTTTACGCGCACCGTGTGTTGAAATAAAGTACTGCAATACATCCAAACCTTCTCTGAAGTTCGCTGTAATAGGCGTCTCAATAATAGAGCCATCCGGCTTTGCCATCAAACCACGCATACCTGCAAGCTGACGAATCTGTGCTGCGGAACCCCTAGCACCAGACTCAGCCATCATAAATACCGAGTTAAATGATTTTTGCTTTAAAACAGCACCATCATCATCAATTACTTCATCAGTTCCCAAGGCATCCATCATCACCTTAGCAACTTTCTCATTGGCATGCGACCAAATATCAACAACCTTGTTGTAGCGCTCTCCATCCGTTACCAATCCAGAGGCATATTGACTTTGAATTTCAATAACTTCTTTTTCAGCTTCCGTTAGGATCTGCGATTTCTCTTTAGGAATTTCCATATCATTAATACCGAAAGAAATACCCGAGCGTGTTGCATATTTAAAACCAAGATACATAATTTGGTCAGCAAGAACAACAGTGCTTTTATTTCCCAAATGACGATAACTATAATCCAATAACCGAGAGATATTTTTCTTGGTCATATCACAGTTAACAACCTCAAATGGCATACCAGCAGGAACAACATCCCATATCAAAACTCGCCCTACTGTAGTTTCGATGCGTGTAATTTTAGGCTCCAACTCACCAGCATCATTCTTAACTTGCTCGGTAACTCTTACTAAAATCTTTGATTGCAGTTCAACAGCCTTAGCATCTAGCGCCCTTACTACTTCAGCAGTATTGCTAAAATAAGACCCATCACCCTTAGCTTTTAATTTTTCACGACTAATATAATATAAGCCCAATACAACATCCTGAGATGGATTGATAATTGGCTCACCATTCGCTGGAGACAGGATATTATTAGTCGCCATCATTAAGGTGCGACATTCAATCTGAGCTTCAATTGATAATGGCACGTGCACCGCCATCTGGTCACCATCGAAATCAGCGTTAAATGCGCTACATACCAATGGATGCAAATTAATCGCCTTACCTTCAATTAAGGTAGGCTCAAACGCCTGAATACCCAATCTATGAAGAGTTGGCGCTCTATTAAGCATAATTGGATGCTCATGGATAACTTCCTCAAGAATATCCCAAACCTCAGCAGTCTCACTTTCTACCATTTTCTTAGCAGCTTTAATTGTCGTAGCTAAACCACGCAACTGTAACTTACTAAAAATAAAAGGTTTAAATAGCTCTAATGCCATTTTCTTAGGCAGGCCACATTGATGCAACCTTAAAGTAGGCCCAACAACAATAACTGAACGCCCAGAGTAATCAACTCGCTTACCTAGTAAGTTCTGTCTGAAACGCCCTTGCTTACCTTTAATCATATCAGCAAGTGATTTCAACGGACGCCTATTGGTACCCGTTATCGCGCGTCCACGTCGACCATTATCCAATAGTGCATCAACAGACTCTTGCAGCATTCTCTTTTCATTACGAATAATGATGTCAGGCGCACTCAAATCTAATAAACGATGTAGTCGATTATTTCTATTAATAACACGCCTGTATAAGTCATTTAAATCAGACGTCGCAAAACGACCACCATCCAGTGGAACCAATGGTCTTAATTCAGGTGGCAATACAGGCAATACATTCATTACCATCCATTCAGGACGATTAGAAGACCCCAATAAAGACTCAAGAACTTTTAAGCGTTTAGAATACTTCTTAATCTTAGTTTCTGAGTTAGTGCTATTAATATCTTCTCTTAACTGATCAACTTCCGCTTTAATATCTATTGACTTTAATAGCTGAAATATAGCCTCCGCACCCATTTTTGCAACAAAGTCATCGCCATACTCTTCAAAGGCATCTAAAAACTCTTCGTCAGTCATTAGTTTCTTTCTTTCCAAAGGCGTCATACCTTCCTCAAGAATTACAAATGACTCAAAATATAAGACGCGCTCGATTTCGCGCAATGTCATATCTAATAAAAGCGCAATACGCGAAGGAAGCGACTTCAAAAACCAAATATGTGCAACAGGGCTGGCTAACTCAATATGCCCCATGCGCTCACGACGCACTTTAGACAAAGTTACTTCCACGCCACATTTCTCGCAAATTACACCGCGATGCTTCAATCGCTTGTATTTACCGCATAAGCACTCATAATCACTAACCGGACCAAAAATTTTGGCACAAAATAAACCGTCACGCTCAGGCTTAAAAGTACGGTAATTGATTGTTTCTGGCTTCTTTACCTCACCATAAGACCACGATCTAATTTGATTTGGTGACGCTAAACCTATGCTGATTTCATCAAAATCAGCAGATTTATTTTGGCGTTTTAAGAAATTTAATAAATCTTTCAAGAGCTTATCCCCTTAGTTTGTTACCTGGCCTAACCAGAACTCGTTAACTATTAATTACTTAATAAAAAAGCGCTATTGCACTTCAATATTAATAGCTAATGAGCGAATTTCCTTCAGTAATACATTAAATGATTCTGGCATACCTGCCTCCATTTGATGATTACCATCTACAATATTTTTGTACATGCGAGTACGGCCCGTCACATCATCAGACTTAACTGTTAACATCTCTTGTAAAGTATAAGCAGCACCATAAGCTTCAAGTGCCCAGACCTCCATTTCACCAAAACGCTGACCACCGAACTGCGCTTTACCACCTAATGGCTGCTGAGTAACTAAGCTATATGGCCCAGTTGAACGCGCATGCATTTTATCGTCAACTAAATGATTCAATTTCAGCATATGCATATAACCTACCGTAACATCACGCTCAAATGCCTCACCCGTTAAGCCATCATACAAAGTTGTTTGACCACTTTCCGGCAAGTCAGCGAGTTTAAGCATATAGCGAATCTCATCTTCACTTGCACCGTCAAAAACAGGGGATGCCATTGGTACGCCGGCGACAAGATTTTTTGCCATCTCGATAATTTCTTGATCACTGAAAGAGTCTAAATCTTCACTTTGACCACTACTATTATAGATTTTGTCTAAGTAACTTCTTATTTCTTTGACAGCCGCTTGCGCTTCAAGCATTTTACCAATCTTAATACCCAAGCCTTTAGCAGCCCAACCCAAATGAGTTTCTAACACCTGCCCAACGTTCATTCGCGAAGGCACACCTAATGGGTTCAAAACGATATCAATTGGTGTTCCATCGGCAGTAAACGGCATATCTTCAATAGGATTAATTCTTGAAATAACCCCTTTATTTCCATGTCGTCCAGCCATTTTATCACCTGGCTGAATACGCTTTTTAACAGCCAAATAAACCTTAACCATTTTCAATACACCTGGCGCCAAATCATCGCCCATAGTGATTTTTTTACGTTTTACTTCAAACCTTTCATCAAACTCTTTACGTAACTTAACGATTTGCGCACTCAGCCCTTCAAGCTGCACATTAAGTTCTTCGCCTTCCATTTTGATGCTTGCCCAATCAGAATGTTTGACTGCATCTAAATATTCCTGAGTTATGACTGCTCCAGACTTCAAATTATTAGGTCCTGACAGCACTTTTTCACCGATAATCAATGAAGCGGTACGCTGATAAATATCTTTTTCTACAATAACTAACTGATCATTTAAATCTTTCTTATAACTTTTGATCGCAGCATCTTCATTAGCTAAAGCACGTTTATCTTTTTCTACGCCATCACGCGTAAAAACTTGTACATCAATAACCGTGGCACGAATACTACCCGGCACTCGCAGTGATGTATCTTTAACATCAGCCGCTTTTTCGCCAAAGATCGCTCTGAGTAGCTTTTCTTCCGGTGTAAGTTGCGATTCACCCTTAGGCGTCACTTTACCTACGAGGATATCACCACCTTTTACTTCAGCGCCTACATAAACAATGCCTGACTCATCCAATTTAGATAAAGCTTCTTCGCTTACATTAGGAATATCCGCAGTAATCTCTTCTGGGCTATGCTTTGTATCACGAGCGATACACGTTTTTTCTTCAATATGAATCGAAGTAAAACGATCTTCTTTTACGACACGCTCTGAAACAAGGATTGAATCCTCAAAGTTGTAACCATTCCAAGGCATGAAGGCAATCAGCATATTTTGACCCAATGCTAATTCGCCCATATCAGTAGAAGGACCATCCGCCATAATATCACCGGCCGCGACAACATCTCCCGGCTTAACGAGTGGCTTTTGGTTAATACATGTATTTTGGTTTGACCGCACATATTTAATTAAATTATAAATATCTACGCCTGCTTCACCCGCCTCAGTTTCTGCATCACTTACACGCACAACAATTCGGCTCGCATCGACAGTCTCAATAAGTCCACCACGCTTCGCAACAACAGTTACCCCAGAATCTTTAGCAACAGTACGCTCCATTCCCGTTCCGACAATTGGCTTTTCTGCCCTTAGAACCGGTACGGCTTGACGCTGCATGTTAGAACCCATCAAGGCTCTATTCGCATCATCATGCTCTAAAAATGGTACGATCGAAGCAGCTACTGATACAATTTGTTTTGCCGATACGTCCATATACTGCACAGAATCAGATGCTGACAAAGTAAACTCATCTTTATAGCGACAAGACACCAAACCCTCAACTAATTTACCATTTTCGCCTACCGGCACACTGGCCTGAGCAATAACGAAATTACCTTCTTCAATCGCTGACAAATAGTCAACTTGCTTAGTAACTAGACCATCAACAACCTTGCGATAAGGCGTTTCTAAGAATCCATATTCATTGGTACGTGCATAAACAGCCAAAGAGTTAATCAAACCAATGTTTGGCCCCTCAGGCGTTTCAATCGGACACACACGACCATAGTGAGTTGTATGCACATCTCGAACTTCAAATCCAGCTCTCTCTCTCGCTAAACCACCCGGCCCTAATGCCGATACGCGTCGCTTATGAGTTACCTGAGACAATGGATTATTTTGATCCATAAACTGCGACAACTGACTAGAACCAAAAAATTCTTTTACTGCTGCAGAAACAGGCTTAGCATTAATAATTTCTTGTGGCATCAAGCCTTCAGAATCTGCTAGAGTCAAGCGCTCTCTTACCGCCCTTTCAACTCTAACTAAACCCACTCTAAATTGGTTTTCAATCATTTCACCAACAGATCTTACTCTTCTGTTACCTAAATGATCGATATCATCAACAATGCCATTACCATTTCTAATTGCAATTAATTCATGCAATACACTGATAATATCTTCTTTACTTAAAGTACCAGAACCGGCATCACCCGAAAGACCTAAGCGACGATTAAACTTCATTCGTCCTACTGCCGATAAATCATACCTTTCTTCAGTAAAAAACAAGTTATTAAACAAGTTCTCTGCTGAATCTTTTGTTGGTGGCTCGCCAGGACGCATCATACGGTAGATTTCAATCAACGCCTCTAAACGGTTGGTTGTAGAATCTAAGCGCATAGCATCTGACATGTATGCACCACGATCTAAATCATTTACATAAAGCGTATTAATTTCAGCAACGCCTTCAGCAATTAACTTATCTAGTAATTCTTCTGTTATTTCGTCGTTTACCTTGGCAATTAACTCGCCAGTCGACTCATCTATAACATTATTTGCTAGGACGCTTCCTACCAAATAATGTCTAGGCACATCTAAACGCTCAATATTAGCTTTACCCATTTGCCTAATATGTTTTGCAGTAATTCTTCGTCCCTCTTCAACTAGCACCTTTCCACCATGCTTAAGGTCAAATGTTGCTATCTCGCCTTTTAGTCTTTCAGGAATTAAATGTAATTTGATTTCTTCACTTCCAATACTATAAGTATTGGACTCGAAGAACATCTTAATCATTTCTTCGTTTTCATAACCCAATGCACGCAATAAAATTGTTGCAGGAATCTTACGACGTCGATCGATTCTAACGAAAATACAATCCTTATGATCAAACTCAAAGTCTAACCATGAACCACGATATGGAATAACTCGCGCATTAAGTAGCAACTTTCCTGAAGAATGCGTCTTACCTTTATCGTGATCAAAAAACACACCGGGACTACGGTGTAACTGAGAAACGATAACTCGCTCAGTGCCGTTTATTACAAAGGTTCCATTATCCGTCATTAACGGCAGTTCACCCATGTAAACTTCTTGCTCTCTTATATCTTTAACGACCTTGGTACTGCCTGGCGCATCTTTATCATAAATAACCAAACGCGCAACAACACGCAACGGCGCAGCATAAGTCGCACCACGCTGCTGACACTCACGCACATCAAATACAGGCTCGCCTAATCTATATTTAACATACTCTAAAACAGCATATCCTGAATGACTTTCAATCGGAAACACACTGGAAAATGCCGCATGTAAACCAGCATCCTTTCTTTTTGCCGGCTTTATGCCTGTCTGTAGAAAGCCTTCGTAGGATTTGATTTGCGTTTCAAGCAAATAAGGAACGCCTAATGCCTCGTTTGCTTTTCCAAAATTATTTCTAAGGCGTTTTTTTTCAGTAAAAGAGTAAGCCATATTACTTCCTTATCCTTTTCAAGTGTAAGTGTTTAATTCAGGTCATTAAAAACAGTAAAAGGCCGGTGACTACTAAAGTAATCACCAGCCCATATTACAGTTACTGCTTAGAGTATTTCGTCAAAATTATTTAATTTCGACAGAAGCTCCCGCTTCTTCTAACTGAGCTTTAACTGCTTCAGCATCTTCTTTGCTTACACCTTCTTTTACTGCAGTAGGGCAACCTTCAACTGCACCTTTTGCTTCTTTCAAACCAAGGCCTGTAATTGCACGAACTGCTTTAATGACAGAAACTTTATTAGCACCAAATGATGTCATAACAACATCAAAATCAGTTTTTTCTTCTGCAGCTGCAGCATCGCCGCCAGCTGCTGGACCTGCTGCAAGAGCTGCTGCAGATACTCCGAACTTTTCTTCCATTGCAGAAATCAAATCAACGATTTCCATTACAGTCATATTAGATACTGCTTCCAAGATATCTTCTTGTGAGATAGCCATTCGTAATTCCTCAAATATTAAGTTGTAAACTGGTTATAAAAGCTTATTCTGCTGCTTCCGCTTCACTTTCTGTACTTTCTGCACCGACTTCACGCTGCTCTTTTAAAGCAACTAAAGTACGAGCTAGTTTTCCTACAGGAGCTAACATCAACGCCATAATCATACTGATACCTTGATCACGTGTTGGTAGGCTGGCTAATCGTGCTAATTCTGAACCATCGTATGCTTGGCCATCAATTGACACAATTTTTGCAATCAGATTTTTATTTGTTTTTGCAAAATCATTGATTAAACGCCCTGCTGAACCTGGGTCTTCCATTGAAAAAGCTAGAATCAATGGACCAACCATTTTTTCTTGCATACATTCAAATTGAGTTCCAGCAACCGCACGTCTCGCCAATGTATTTTTGACTACACGCAAATAAACACCTGTTTCTCTTGCAACTGTCCGTAACTGAGTTAATTCAGCTACAGTCAGCCCGCGATATTCAGCTGCAACAGCAGAATGCGCTTTAGCAGCGTATGGAGCAACTTCCTCTACGACAGCTTTTTTGCCATCTAATGCTAAGGCCACAATTTTCTCCGTTCTTACTGATTTTCATCAGCTTTATAAAACACATCTTAATTAGATGCACCCCAACGGGTTCTTCACCAGTTTCCTAGTTACAGCTCCCATCTACGTAGGCGTTTATTTAAGCATTACGCACCTACGGTCTTTGATGGCTACCAACAAAGCTGGTAACCAAAAATTTTTACTCTAGCAGTCAATACTACTTAAATCTAAAGTCACACCAGGGCCCATCGTAGTCGATAAGCTGATTTTCTTTAAATAAATACCTTTAGCGGCACTTGGCTTAGCTTTTACTAAGTCAGCCACGACTGCTTCTAGATTTGTTTTGATATCGTCCGCAGTAAAACCAATCTTACCTACTGAACAATGAATAATGCCTGCCTTATCCGTACGGTAGCGAGCTTGACCTGATTTTGCATTACGCACCGCACCAGCTACATCTGGAGTTACAGTACCTACTTTAGGGTTAGGCATTAAACCTCTTGGCCCTAATACTTGGCCTAATTGACCAACAACGCGCATTGCATCAGGAGAAGCAATAACAACATCAAAGTCCATTTGACCTTTTTTAACTAGATCAGCAAGATCATCCATACCAACAATATCTGCACCCGCTTCTTTTGCAGCTTCAGCGTTAGGGCCTTGTGTAAAAACTGCAACTCTTACTGTCTTACCCGAACCTTTAGGTAATACAGTTGCACCTCTAACATTTTGGTCAGATTTTCTTGCATCAATACCTAAATTAACACTTAGATCGATAGACTCAGAAAATTTAGCTGTAGAAAGCTCTTTTAGTAATTCAACAGCTTCGGTAAATGAGTATTGACGAGTAGGATCTACCTTTTCAATAGCAATTTTTGCTTTTTTAGATAACTTAGCCATTATAAACCTTCCACAACAAGACCCATACTACGGGCGCTACCAGCAATTATTTTCACTGCAGTTTCAAGATTTGTAGCATTCAAATCTTCCATTTTAGTTTTTGCAATCTCTTCTACCTGAGCAAGAGTTACCGTTCCTACTTTTGTCTTATTAGGAACCGCACTACCACTAGTAATACCTGCTGCTTTTTTCAGCAAAATTGAAGCTGGAGGTGTTTTAGTAATAAAAGTAAAGCTTTTATCTCCATAAACTGAGATAACTACCGGGATAGGCAAACCCTTTTCTATATCTGAAGTTTTTGCATTAAATGCCTTACAAAACTCCATAATATTAACACCTTGCTGACCTAATGCTGGGCCTACTGGTGGGCTTGGATTTGCTTCGCCTGCTTTAACTTGCAGTTTGATATATGCCGTGACTTCTTTAGCCATTATATACTCCGTGTGGGTACTTGCGCTTTTCAGCTCCCCATAGATAAAAAATCCCCACCATTATGATGAGGACCGTTTTGATTTTTAAATATGCGTTATTAAACTTTTTCTACTTCATTAAACCCAAGCTCTACTGAAGTTGATCTACCAAAAATTAAAACTGCAATTTTTAACTTGTTTTTTTCGTAGTTAATTTCTTCAATTTCGCCATTAAAATCTTTAAATGGCCCATCATTAACTCGGACAACCTCACCAACTTCAAATAAAACTTTAGGTCTAGGCTTATTAACACCCTCTTCCACTCTATTTAGAATTCTTTCTGCTTCTAGATTTGAGATCGGAGCTGGTCGCTCTGAAGTGCCTCCAATAAAGCCTAAAACTCTAGGCTCATCTTTAACTAAATGCCATGTCTCATCGGTCAATTCCATTTGCACCAACACGTAACCGGGAAAAAACTTTCTTTCGCTTTTCCTTTGCTGCCCCATACGCATCTCAACTACTTCTTCAGTCGGAACTAGAATTTTACCAAAAAACTCTTCTAAGCCTTCTCTTTTGATTTTCTCTTCTAGTGACAGCTTTACTTTCTTTTCATAATTTGAATACGCATGAACAACATACCAACGAATGGCCATTCTTTAAACCTCTTTAACTTGTCAGTGATGTTATCGACCAAAATAAAAACGTATCTAATATCCACATAATGAATCCAACAATGATTACCATTGCAAACACCATTAATGTAGTTTGAGTAGTTTCAGATCGTGAAGGCCAAACGACCTTCCTTACTTCTTGCTTCGCTTCGCGTGAGAATGCCAATGAATTACGACCGATAGAGGTAGTTATCATAATTGCCAAAGAAACAACCATTATCGCTACCATCCCCAGCACCCTATATAACTGCAGGTAATCAGAGAAGTAATAGAAAGCAGCCACACCCGCACTTATTAGCACAAGAGACAAGAAATATTTAAGCACATCAATGCTAGATGTAGCTTCATTTGCCTGAATATTCATTTACTGGATTTTATTTGAGAAAAAACTTTGAAATAGATAGTTATGCGAGTGGCAGGCCAGGAGGGACTCGAACCCACAACCAGCGGTTTTGGAGACCGCTACTCTACCAATTGAGCCACTGACCTACACGCATAAACCTTTAGAACGAGTAATTATAACTTACTTTCAATAATTACTCAATAATTTTTGCAACAACACCCGCACCAACCGTACGACCACCTTCACGAATCGCAAAACGTAACCCATCTTGCATTGCAATTGGTGCAATTAGAGTCACTTCTACAGAAACGTTATCACCAGGCATTACCATTTCAGTACCTTCTGGCAACTCAACAGCACCCGTTACGTCTGTCGTTCTGAAGTAGAACTGAGGACGATAACCGTTAAAAAATGGCGTATGACGACCACCTTCATCTTTTGATAGTACGTAGATTTCTGATGAGAATTTTGTGTGCGGATTAATTGACCCAACATGAGCCAATACTTGACCACGCTCAACATCTTCACGCTTTGTGCCTCTCAATAGAATACCAACGTTATCGCCAGCTTCCCCTTGGTCAAGCAACTTGCGGAACATCTCAACACCTGTACAAGTTGTTGTTACTGTATCTTTAATACCAACAATCTCGATTGATTCACCAACCTTAACAACACCACGCTCAATACGCCCTGTCACTACGGTTCCACGACCTGAAATTGAGAACACATCTTCGATCGGCATTAAAAAAGCACCTTCTACCGCTCGAACTGGCTCTGGAATATAAGTGTCTAGCGCTTCAACTAACTTAAGAATTGACGGCACACCGACTTCACTTGTATCACCTTGCAATCCTTTTAGCGCTGACCCAACAATAATTGGTGTATCGTCGCCTGGAAATTCATACAAATCCAATAATTCACGAAGCTCCATTTCAACTAACTCGAGCATTTCGTTGTATTCTTCAGTCCCTAAACCGCCACAGTCATCAGCTAGAATATCTGCTTTATTAAGGAACACTACGATATATGGAACACCTACTTGTCTTGACAACAAGATATGCTCTCTTGTTTGCGGCATTGGACCATCAGTCGCACCACAAACTAAAATTGCACCATCCATTTGCGCCGCACCCGTAATCATGTTTTTCACATAATCCGCGTGACCTGGACAGTCAACGTGCGCGTAATGACGCGTCTCTGATTCATACTCAACATGAGATGTTGCAATGGTAATACCACGCTCACGCTCTTCCGGTGCATTATCAATTTGATCAAATGCTTTTACCTCACCACCTTGCGCCTCAGCCATAACTTTCGTTAAAGCAGCAGTTAGTGTTGTTTTACCGTGATCAACGTGACCGATTGTCCCTACGTTAACATGTGGTTTATTACGTTCAAATTTTTCTTTAGCCATTTTATCAAAGACCTTTATTTAAATTTAATGTTTGCAACAATCAGCAGTATTGGAGCCCATAGCTGGAATTGAACCGGCGACCTCTTCCTTACCAAGGAAGTGCTCTACCCCTGAGCTATATGGGCCTGTTTTTTTTGGAGCGGGTGATGGGAATCGAACCCACGTGATCAGCTTGGAAGGCTGGAGTTCTACCATTGAACTACACCCGCAGAATTCTTTTTCTGAATGGTGGAGGGGGGAGGATTCGAACCTCCGAAGGCTGAGCCGTCAGATTTACAGTCTGATCCCTTTGGCCGCTCGGGAACCCCTCCATACAGAAACGCTATTATGCTAGTAATAACTTATTGTGTCAACTTTTTTTAAAAAGTTTTTTATTGTGAATGCAATTTATGCATTGCAGACTCAGTATCCCCAGCCAATAACAAAGGTACTAGCGCAAGAAAATCTGTGAATTCAGACATTACCACCCCTAAATCAGGCCTTGAAAAATCTGACAAGACATAATCAGCGACAGCCTGCGAACCTTGCGGCCGACCAATACCAACCCTAAGCCTTAGAAATCCTTTCGAACCTGTAGCAGCAATAATATCCCTAAGCCCATTATGACCACCATGACCACCGCCCAACTTAAGCTTAAGCATGCCAGGATCAAAATCTAACTCATCATGAAATACTAAAACCTCTTCAGGCTGGATCTTATAATATTTCATGACCGCAGAAACCGATCGACCACTGCGATTCATGAAAGTAGCGGGCTTTAATAAATAGAGCTTACCCCCACCCTTATTCACCTCTGCTAATTCACCAGAAAAACGACCCTGACTTGAAAAAGTAGAATTTTCCGAATATGCCAACTCGTCCAACAGCAAAAACCCGGCATTATGCCGGGTTTTTGAGTATTTTTGACCGGGATTTCCCAAGCCAACAATAAGCCTAATCACTACTCACTCGCAGCCTCGTCATCAGCCTCATCAGCCTCAACTTCAACCTCATCAGACCCACCTCTAGACTTCATGACCTGAGCCACTGGCAAATCATGATCTTCACCATGAGTCAAAGCCACTATCTCTAGGCCATCAACTAAAACAAGCTGTGACAAATGAATAGATTCACCAATCTGCAGCCCAGTTAAGTCAACTTCTATATACTCTGGAATATTCCCAGGCAAACACTCAATTTCAACATCAATCATTGAATGCATAACCACACCGCCCTCTTTAACCCCAGGCGACAACTCTTCATTTACGAAATGCAGAGGCACATTTAACTTTAACTTTTCAGTCATAACAACGCGCATAAAATCCATATGTATAATCTGGGTTTTTGCAGGATGTCTTTGCATATCCTTTAAGATTGCATTCTCAACTTTACCACCAATATTTAGCTTCAAGATATGCGAATAAACTGCTTCATTCACCAAACTTTTAACTACTTCATTGTGATTTAACTCAATTAATTCTGGCTCACCATTACCACCATAAATAACAGCAGGAATATTGCCATTTCTACGACTAGCTTTGGCAGCGCTTGTGCCAGCAACTGCTCGACTTACAGCATTAAACTCAAAAACGTTAGACATCTAACTTCTCCACACCCTACAACAACTTTAAAATATTAATCAACATACAGCGAACTAACCGACTCACCAACGGCTATCCTTCTAATTGTTTCAGCTAACATATCTGCAACACTTAACTGCCGTATCTTCCCCAGCGATTCCGCTTCTTCATTCAACGGAATCGTATCAGTCACCACCAACTCATCTAATTCAGAGTTACGTAAATTTTCTATCGCCTTTCCCGACAATACTGGATGGGTACAATATGCAACCACCTTAACTGCGCCCTGCTTTTTCAAAGCCGAAGCCGCACTACACAGCGTCCCAGCCGTATCTACTAAATCATCAATCATGACGCAAGTCTTTCCACTTACATCACCAATTATATGCATCACCTCAGCGACATTCGCCCTAGGTCTGCGCTTATCTATAATGGCTAAATCCGCATCATCCAAACGCTTCGCTAAAGCCCTAGCCCTAACCACGCCACCCACATCAGGAGAAACAACAATTAAATCTTTATAATTTTGACGCCAAACATCACCCAACAACAGTGGTGACGCATAAACATTATCAACAGGTATATCGAAAAAACCTTGAATCTGATCCGCATGCAAATCAACAGTTAACACTCTATCTGCACCTGCAACACCAACCATTTTTGCCACTAGTTTTGCACTAATCGCCACTCGAGCTGAACGCGAGCGCCTATCTTGCCGCGCATACCCATAATAAGGCATGACCGCTGTTATTCTTGATGCCGAAGCCCTTCTAAGAGCATCTATCATAACCAATAGCTCCATCAAATTTTCATTTGTCGGCGCACATGTCGGCTGAATAATAAAAACATCTCTATCTCTAACATTCTCTTCAATTTCAACAGTTACTTCGCCATCACTAAAACGACCTACCGTAGCCATCCCTAATCGCATACTTAATCGGCGCGCAATATCCTTGGATAACGCCATATTTGCATTTCCAGAAAAGATCATCATTGAAGCGTCACTCATTGAAGCATTACTCATTCAGAACACTCCATTATTGTGGAGTTGATTTAATATGGAAGATAAATGGCTGGGCTGCCAGGATTCGAACCTGGGTATGCGGAGATCAAAACCCCGTGCCTTACCGCTTGGCGACAGCCCATTATTTAGAAATTAAAGAGTTCACCCATTTGTTTTTGCAATGGTGAAATTGCCAATCCTTTAGCTAAATAAACTTCTCTCTTTGAATTAAGTCTATTATAAACTTCCTTTGCCGACAACTTATCGTTAAATTGAACAAATACGCAAGCACCCGTCCCTGTCAGCCTTGAAGTACCATACTGAGAAAGCTCTACTAGAGCCTCTTTTACCTCACTATGGATATTTTCTACCACTTCCTGACAGTCATTCCTGACCTGCCCTGATTGGAATTCCGACATTTTGATTGATTTACTATCTCTTGTCAAACCTTTTGTCGAAAATATTTTGCCGGTATCCACATGGCATTCTGGCTTAACAATAACAAACCAAGCTTCGGGCAGACTTATTTCCGTTAACTGTTCGCCGACTCCCTCAGCCCAAACACTTGCGCCATTAACAAACACCGGTACATCAGCACCTAATTTAACGCCTAATTCCATCAGTCTTTGCTTAGACAAACCTAGTTGCCAAAGTTGATTTAATACAACCAAAACGGTTGCAGCATCAGAACTACCGCCGCCCAACCCTCCACCCATTGGCAAGTTTTTTTCGATATCAATACAGACTCCACCTTGATACCCAGTTTCAACTTTCAGCATATTTGCCGCACGAACCGTCAAATCGTCTTCTTCATTAACCCCTGGAATGGCTTTTTGTAAGCGTACTTGTCCATCATTTGTTTTATGAAAAACCAACCCATCATCAATATCAATAACTTGAAATACCGTCTGCAACAGATGATAGCCATCTTCTCGCTGACCAACTATTCGCAACATTAAGTTCAATTTTGCAGGAGCAGACCATCTTATACCCCAACCCAACTCTGATTCTATCCGCTTACTCATTCAAATTCCCACTTATCCACAACTAATTTCAAGTTAATACTATCTTTTGCGATTTTTAATTTATGTGGCATCTCACCAACTTGCGTAGACATAAATGAACCGTACCTTACCTGCCAACCTAATTGCTCAAAACCATCATCAAACCATACGACTGGCGCATCTACGAGCGGCGCACCTACAATCCATCGGCGCAAAGCTGTTATAGGTACGATAAAGCCAATTTGCTGCGCGATAAACGCATCTACATTCATAGAAGTCTGCTTATTACCGTAACCTTTATCTATCAATATACCCTGTTCATTAAGCTCAATATAGATAGCACCCAAGCCCAAGGTACCCGCTAACTTTAATTTATCGACTGCTGGCTTATGCTGCCAATTAATATTAGCCGTCATCACTTCCTGCCCTTTAATTAATAAGCGCCCATCCATGGCCCAAACCGGCAAGTCTACCGAGACTCTATTTTCCAATAAACCTGAACTCGCCTGATGAGTATCAACTGATGAACAGGCGGCCAAACCAAACAGCAACAACCCCACTAGAGCTTTAACCATTAATTATTACCAAGCAAACGCTCTCTAACTTCAATCAATAGACTGTCACTAGGGTCCTTTTGCAATGCCTCCGACAAAATATCTCTTGCATCACCTTGCTCCCCCATAAGCCATAACACATCGACTAAATGCGCGGCTATTTCAGCCTGAGGCTCTAGGTCATATGCGCGTTGCAAATACTGATATGCCTCAGGCACTTTATTAAGCTTAAATAACAACCAGCCATAACTATCCATGATAATTGCATCATTTGGCTTTAGTGCTATCGCCTTATCCAAGTACACCTTAGCTTCCGCATAACGATCAGTTTTATCTACCAAAGTATATCCCAACGCATTCAGCGCACTGACATCATTTGGATTTTTCTCCAAAATATACTTCAAATCATCCTCAAGAACCTGAAGCTTATCCAATTTCTCCGAAATCAACGCTCGCGCATAAAGAATTTTATGATTATCAGCATCCTCTAGCAAAGCCGTAGTCAGCACATCAAATGCCTTTACATAAGATTGTATTTGACTATAAATTTCTGATTCAATCAGCACCAAATCACTTTTTTTCTGTGGGTACTCAGATTGCATGCGCTTCACTCTAAGCAACCCATCGTCAAATTGTTGCTCGTCCATTAAAATTAAAATTGAACTGACACCAGCCTCATATTTATAAGGATCCGCCTCAACAGCACCAAACCATTGCAAAGCCTCACTCGTACGCCTTGCCTTAGCTTCGATTCTACCCAAGTAAAATGCTCCTCGATCTCTGTACGCTGGCTCATCAACCAAAGCTTCTAAAATAGCACGCGCCTTTCTCTCTTTATCTACCTGTAAATAAACCAAAGCCAGCTTGAGCTTTAATTCATTATTTTCAGGCGCTTGCGAAATTAATTCCTGCAAAACCTCTTGCGCTTCATCAAAGCGCTCCTGCTGCATTAATAATTGCGCTATCTGCTCTCTTATCTGTACGCGCGGCTCTTCCTTATCTGCGCGCTGCAAATATTCAGTCGCTTCAACCAACTTACCCTGCGCAATATAAAGTTGAGCCTGCAACAATAAGGCTTTAACCCAATTAGGCTTAAGCTCCAGCACTTTAGTCACATTTACTTGCGCCAGTCTATTACGCTTGTTTTGGGCATCCATTAACGCTTGCACAAAATATAATTTTGCATTGCCAGGATACTTAGCACTTAACTCTTCGAAAACTTGATAAGCCAAAGCTACCTCCGACCGTTTATTCAAGCCCTTAAGCATAGCCAAAGCATTATTATCAAAATCGCCACCATCCTTCGCTAGGATAAAATCAAAGCTTTCAACTGCACGCGACTTATTGCCTGATTTTATTGCGGCAACAGCCATCAAATAATGCGCCTCCAAACTTTCAGGCTCGACCTCCATCCACAAGGTCAAAGACTGGTTTAGCTTAGGCTCATCTTGCAAATACAGTGCAATTTTAGCGGCACGTTTAATAACTTCGACATCTTTAACTTTATCTGCCGCACGCAAATACCCATCTAACGCCAGCGCATACTGGCCACGCTGCCCTGCAATCTCAGCCGTCATCAGTAAAAACAAGACATCTGGATCAATTGCCGTCTTTATCTCAGGCATTTTTTTCAACTCAGCCTGTAAAGCAGGCTCTGTCGTTTGCTCAGTACTAGGTTGATTTTCTGGCTGCATAGCCGCACAAGCAGCAAGCATTAATGCACTAACAATCGTTACTACCTTTAAAACTATCAATGAAATTTCCTTAATTTTGAATTGCCATAACCCAACAACCGCCGTGAACCAAATTTGCTCAACGACCTAACCTTCCGCTTACTGTACATATTATACGAACAACTAAGCAACTTTATTTAAAGCTTAAACCCAAACAAACACCCAATTTTATTCAAGTTCGCAACCGTTTTATAAGTTAATTAATAGGTTCAATGATTTATTCCATTTGGCTAAACCCATAAAGTTCCTTAGAATAGACTATTCACTTATGATTTCAAGCTTATCCGCTAACTTTAAGAATTAACTAGCATAAATGACACTTCTCGCATTAGGCATTAATTATACAACAGCGCCGGTTTCAATCCGAGAGCGCCTTGCGTTCCCCACAGAAATATTGAGCGATGCAGTTAAAGAGCTTTGGCAGCAACAATATATATCTGAAGCAGCCATTTTATCGACCTGTAATCGCACCGAAATTTACTGCACAACTCAAGATAGCGATATTTTACCTGTAGTCAATTGGATTGCCCACAACCGCCAATTAAAACAAGTTGAATTTCAACCCTATTTATACGCACATACTGACAACGCTTTTATCCGTCATATGTTTCGTGTTGCTAGCGGCCTTGAATCAATGGTTTTAGGTGAGCCTCAAATTCTCGGACAAATGAAAACAGCCTACCAAACAGCTAGTCAGGCAGGCACTTTAGGTAAAGATTTAGATAAGCTTTTTCAGCACACCTTTTCTACGGCAAAAAAAGTCCGTACCGACACGGCTATTGGCTCCAGTTCAGTTTCCGTTGCCTTTGCTGCCGTGCAACTGAGCAAACAAATTTTTGACGACCTTAGCGAACAAACAGCCATCTTAATTGGTGCCGGCGAAACAATTGAGCTCACTGCGCGACATTTACATCAAAATGGCATAGGCCGCATTATTATTGCCAACCGCACTTATGATAAAGCGCATGCGCTTGCCACCCAATTTGATGGCTACGCGATCGCCTTATCGGAATTGCCCCTGCATATTGCCGAAGCGGACATTATCGTCTCCTCGACAGCAAGCCAATTACCTATTTTAGGTAAAGGGCTGGTAGAAAGTGCCATCAAAAAACGCAAGCATAAACCTATTTTTATGGTCGACCTTGCCGTGCCCCGAGATATTGAACCAGAAGTTAAAAACCTCAATGACGTGTACCTCTATACGGTTGATGACTTACAAAATATTATTAGTGATAACCTCAATTCGCGCCGCGAAGCTGCCGAACAAGCCGAAGAAATCATCGACACCAATGTCGAGCATTTTTTGTCTTGGATGAAAGTACAAACCGTGCAATCAACGATTGTTGATTACCGCGAGCAAGCAGGAAAACTACAACAGGAAAGCTTAACAAAAGCACTAGCCGCATTACAAGGCGGCGGAAACCCCGAGCAAATTATGCAGCAGTTAGCACATACGCTAACCAATAAATTAACGCATACTCCCTGCACCCAATTACGTAAAGCCAGCCAAAATGACCGTCACGACCTCATTGCCGCTGCTCGTGAAATATTCAAACTATAGAATCAGCAATGAAAGCCTCGATAAAAAACAAATTAGAAAACCTAGCGGATCGTTTTGATGAAATTGCCGCTCTACTCTCTCAACCGGAAGTACAGAGCGATCAAAATAAATTTCGCGCGCTAAGCCAAGAATACTCGCAAATAACGCCGCTCGTTGACTGTTATAAGAAATTCACTGAATGTGAAGAAGCGATCGATGCTGCTCAAGAAATGCTCAACGAAGATGATGCCGAAATGCGCGATATGGCAAAAGAAGAAATTGCCGATGCAGAGCAACAACAAAAGCAAATTGAACAAGATCTACAGATTTTACTATTACCTCGCGACCCTAATGATAATCGCAATATCTTTATGGAAGTTCGCGCAGGAACAGGGGGGGATGAAGCGGCGCTTTTCTCTGGTGATTTGGCACGCATGTATATGCGCTACGCAGAAAACCAAGGCTGGCAAATAGAAACTGCAAGTGAAACACGCGGCGAACACGGTGGCTATAAAGAAATTATTTTACGTATTGCCGGACAAGATGTTTATTCGCAACTTAAATTTGAAGCAGGCACACACCGCGTGCAGCGCGTCCCAGAAACTGAATCGCAAGGCCGCGTACATACTTCAGCGTGTACCGTCGCCATCATGCCGGAAGCCTCTGAAGTTGATGATATCGACATTAACCCAAGTGACCTACGCATAGACACTTTTCGTGCCTCTGGCTCGGGCGGACAGCACGTTAATAAAACCGACTCCGCGGTGCGCATCACTCACATACCGACGGGCACTATCGTAGAATGCCAAGATCAACGCTCACAGCATAAAAATAAAGCGCAAGCGATGTCGGTATTACAATCACGCTTACTCTCTGCCGAACAAGAAAAACAACATGCAGAAAACTCTGAAAACAGAAGATTACAAGTAGGAAGCGGGGACCGATCCGAGCGTATTCGCACTTATAACTACCCTCAAGGAAGAATCACTGATCACCGCATTAACCTCACCTTATACAAACTAGATGAAATTATGCAAGGCGGCCTTAATCATGTTATTCAACCGCTTATTAGCGAACATCAAGCTGAATTACTAACTCAGCTAGGCGAAGAAGACTAAATAACATGCAAGACATTCAATCTGTGCTGGCACGCTCCGCCAGCACCTTGCACGCTATTTCCGACTCAGCAACCTTAGATGCAGAAGTCTTACTGTGCCACACCTTAGAAAAAAACCGTAGTTACCTACGCACTTGGCCAGAAAAACTACTTAGCAACGAGCAACTGGAACAATTTTCTCACTTACTTGAACTGCGCCAACAAGGGCAACCTATTGCCTATATTACTGGCACACGTGAGTTTTGGTCGCGTGATTTCAAGGTAAACCCCAGTGTATTAATTCCCCGTCCTGATACGGAAACATTAATCGAAGTCTGCCTGCAATTAATTGAGTCTAAACTCGAAACGTCACTCATTGATTTAGGCACTGGCTCGGGCATTATCGCGATTACACTTGCCGCTGAGTGCCCGCAAGTCACAGTCACTGCTGTCGACCGTAGCGCAAAAGCACTAGATACCGCCCAAAGCAATGCCCAACTAAACCATACCGCAAACATTCGCTTTCTAAATAGCAATTGGTTGGCTGAAGTCCCCCAAGAAAAGTTCGATTTTATTGTCAGCAACCCACCTTATATAGATGTAAATGACCCACATTTAAATCAAGGTGATGTACGCTTTGAGCCAAACAGTGCTTTAATTGCAGATCAACATGGCTTACAAGATATTATTGAGATTAGCCAACAAAGTCATCAATACCTAAATCATGGCGGCTTCCTTATTTTTGAGCATGGTTACGACCAAAAACAAGCAGTACATGACATACTTGAGCAGCACCAATATCAAAATATTCATTGCGTTCACGACTTATCGGGACAACCCCGTGTCAGCTATGCACAATGGTTACCTCAACTTTAAACGACATAATTCCCATGGCAGAAAAAATCACAGAAATTGCGATTCCTAGAAAAATAGTACAAAACCTACTGCATCACGCTCAACAAACGCCAGCGCAAGAAGTCTGCGGACTGGTCAGTAGTTGTGACAATACGCCCTGCCGTAGCTACCCTATTAAAAATAATTCGCCAGAGCCAGCAAGGTTTTTTAACTTAGATGCCCAGCAACAAATTCAAGCCATGGCAAAGATGCGTGATAATAATGAGCAATTGTTCGCCATCTATCATTCACACCCAACAGCACCGGCTATTCCTTCGAATACTGACTTAGCACAAGCGAATTACCCTGAAGCACTCTATTTAATTATTTCCCTCAATATCAAGGGTATCCTAGAAATACGCGGCTACCTCATAGATAATGCAAAATTTGTAGAAGTCTCACTCAGCCTAACCTAGGCACCTAACCCACAATGAATTGGCTCTATCAACTGATTACTGAACCCTCAGTCCCTCATTCATTACTCATTATTAGCTTAGTCATTTCCATAGGCTTAGCCTTCGGCCAAATTCCTTTTTTTAAAGTTCGCCTAGGCATTGCTGGCGTACTTTTTTCTGGTCTTGCCTTTGGTCATTTCAATATCACAATAGACCCTCATATCATGCATTTCTTACGTGAATTTGGACTTATTTTGTTTGTCTATGCCATAGGTTTGCACGTCGGCCCGGGCTTCGTTAACTCTTTCTTGCACAGCGGTGTACAACTGAATATCATGGCCGCTAGCATTGTCCTACTGGGCGCACTTATTACTGTTGTTATTATCCATTTCAGTGGTATTAATATTGCAGTTGCCGTCGGCCTATTCTCCGGGGCAACTACAAATACCCCGGCACTAGCTGCCGCACAAGAGGTATTAGCACATATACCTAACATTGATACTGAAACCTTAAAAATGCCCGGCTTGGGTTATGCCGTCGCCTACCCCTTCGGCATAATTGGTATTATTATTTCTATGCTACTCATTAAACGCTTATTCAGCATAAACATTAGCTCTGAAGCCACTGCTTTTCTAAAATCTCAACAACAACACACCCAACGCCCTATCTGGAAAGACTTAACTATTGAAAACCCTAACATTAATGGCCTAACGATTGCGGAAATTCCTTTCTTTGATGCCACGAATGTCATTGTCACGCGTATTCTACACAACGGCACGGTCAACCTTGTGACTAATGACACTCAATTTGCTCTAGGGGATTCGATTCGTATCGTAGGTACGCACAGTAACTTAAATAAAATTAAGATACTGATAGGCCCGATTTCAGAGCAAGAATTAAATAGTTTTTCCGATACTTTGCACGGCAAACGAATCATTGTCACCAACAAAGAAGCTATAGGTAAAAGCGTAGGTGAACTACATACCTTTTACGGTATTATCATTTCACGGATACACCGCCCTGAAATTGAATTTGTGCCACATAACGCAACTCACATTCATTTTGGCGATGAGCTGTATGTTGTAGCTAGCGAGGAAGCGTTAGAAAAAATAACCTCTGTTTTAGGTAACTCTATAGAAACTCTAAACACCCCACAAATTATCCCTATTTTTATAGGTATAACATTAGGCGTTATCTTGGGCAGCTGGCCATTTTATTTTCCAGGCATTCCGTCAGCCATTAAACTAGGCTTAGCCGGCGGCCCTTTAATTGTCGCTATTTTACTCAGCCAAATTCCTAGCTGGGGAACCATGAGCTGGCACTTACCCAAAAGCTCTAATCTTATTTTGAAAGACATAGGTATTGTGCTATTTCTTGCTTGTGTAGGCTTATATTCAGGCGACCATTTTGTTAGCACGCTAACGGAGGGTGATGGTTTTTATTGGATGTTTTACGCGATATTTATTACCCTAATCCCGCTAATCTTAGTTGCATTTATTGGTCGTTATTTTTACAACGTCAACTTTTTATCCCTGTGCGGGTTATTGGCCGGCAGCATGACCGACCCACCTGCGCTTGCTTTTGCCAACTCATTAAACTCATCTTCTGCGGTAGCCACGAGCTATGCAACCGTTTATCCCTTAGTGATGATTTTAAGAATTATCGTCAGCCAAGTACTTATTTTGCTGTTTATATAAGCGCAGAATTTATCGGCTAATTACGCACCGACAAGTAATAGCAACCTCAATAAATAACCACTGTAATAGTCGTCATTCCCGAAATCTTTAATCGGAAATCCATGCAGTCACGCTAGATTCCTGCTAAAAGCATGCAGGATGACGGTTTCTCTTGGCTATATCAGTTTAAGTAAAATCTATTGGAATGGGTATTAGATGTTTTTTCTGAAGTCCAATGCTTTAATAGCTATTGCTTAGCTATGCGTTTACCTTCGCCTTTTCTAACAAATAAGCGAGAGAATAATAAACCTGCTTCAAATAATAACCAAATAGGTATCGCAAGCAAAGTCTGAGAAATAGCATCGGGCGGTGTTAAAAACATACCGACGACAAAAGCACCGACAATAACATACGGACGTTTATCGGCAAGTTGATGTGGCGTCACAATACCAGCCCAAACCAAAACAATTGTGACTATAGGTACTTCAAAAGCCAGCCCAAAAGCAAAAAACATCGTCAGTACAAAATCCAGATATTTGGCAATATCCGTCATCACTGTTACGCCTTCTGGTGCGGCAGATGTTAAAAAACCAAAAACCAAGGGGAATACTACAAAATAGGCAAAGACCATGCCTAGCGCAAATAATAAAGTACTCGCCATTAATAAAGGCGCAATCATACGCTTTTCATGGGAGTAGAGTCCAGGCGCAACAAACGCCCAAAATTGATACAGAATAATAGGTACAGAAAGGAGTATTGCCGCGACTAAAACCAATTTAAACGGAGTTAAAAAAGGTGAAACCACATCAATGGCAACCATTGAACTATTTTCTGGCAAAAAATGCATGAGTGGCTGAGCTAAAAAGCTGTAAATCTCATTAGCAAAGGGGGTCATTGCTAAAAAAACCACTAAAACGCTGAGCACTACGCGCAATAATCGGTTACGTAATTCTATAAGATGGGAAATAAACGGTTGCTCTACTTCATCATTTTCCGACATCTGATTCTTTATCCGTTTTGTCTTTTGCATCTAAAAAATGCTCGGCTCGCTGATTTAAATCCAAGCCTTTAGTCATCTCATCTAATTGTGCCTGCTGCTCTTTCAACAGCTGCCTTAACTCTTCTTCCTTTAGCTCTTCTTTAATCTCTTCTTTAACAGAAGCAACAACATGCCGTGTTTTACCCACCCAAAAGCCTGCAATCCGAGCAAGCTTAGGCAATTTCTCTGGCCCTATGACCAATAAACTGACAACACCAATTAAACAGAGCTCCCAAAAACCGACATCAAACATGGCTTAGACTTTATCTTTTTCTTGTTCTGTATCTGTGACCTCAACATCGATCACGTCGTCATCTTTATCTGACAGATTTTTATCCCCTTCGCCATCTTTCATAGCAGAGCGAAAGCCTTTAATTGCGCCGCCTAAATCACCGCCCATATTACGCAGTCGTTTAGTGCCAAATAACACCAAAACAATGACTAAAACAATGACTAATTGAGTAACACTAATTCCCATAATAAAATCCTCTTACGTAATATGTATTATTTATTGCGCTGTGCTTTTTCTGTTAAACCAGATAAGCCAAAGCGACGCTGCAATTCATTCAAAACATCGTCAGGACTTAAGCCTTGATCGGCCAACATAACCATACAATGAAACCATAAATCAGCTGTTTCATAAACAATCTGCTCTTTATTGCCATCTTTTGCAGCAATAACTGTCTCAGTGGCTTCTTCACCTATCTTCTTTAAAATAGTGTCTAAACCTTTCGCATATAAACTAGCCACATAAGAACTATCGGCAGACCCTTGTTTGCGCTGCTCTAAAATAGCAGCTAATTCGGTTAAAACTTCACTCATGCTCGATATTCCATAAATTATATTAGCGGACTAAAGTCCGCCCTACAGTCGCTATTATTTTTTATACATTTCAGCAGGATCTTTTAATACGGGTGAATTTTCTTGCCAAACACCTTGCTCTAAAGTCCGATAAAAACAGCTTTCTCTACCCGTATGACAAGAAATACCACCCTCTTGTTCAATACTTAATAAGATAACATCTTCATCACAATCTAAAGAGATAGCTAAAACTTTCTGCCTATTGCCTGACTCTTCACCTTTGCGCCATAATTTATTACGTGAGCGCGACCAATACACCGCATATCCACACTCATTAGTAAGCGCTAAGGACTCACGATTCATCCACGCAAACATAACGACTTTACCCGTATCTGCCTGTTGCGCAATAACGGGGACTAAGCCATCATCTGTCCAATGAATTTCACCCAGCCAAGTTCCGCTCATGCTAAGCGCACCTCTATGCCTTGGCTTGCCATATGCTCTTTAGCTTCCTGAACACTATATTCGGCGAAATGAAAAATACTCGCTGCCAATACAGCATCAGCCTTGCCTTGAGTAACGCCGTCAGCTAAATGCTGTAAATTACCTACGCCACCAGAAGCAATAACTGGCACAGTAACCGCTTCACTAATAGTGCGTGTTAAATCTAAATCAAAACCTTCGCGCGTGCCATCTCGATCCATGCTAGTTAATAAAATTTCACCCGCACCGTAAGCAACCATTTTCTTTGCCCATTCGATGGCATCAATCCCTGTTTCTTTACGGCCTCCATGAGTGAAAATTTCCCAACGATCAACTTCACCTGCCTGGCTTACTTTTTTAGCATCTATTGCCACAACAATACATTGTGAACCAAATTTGTCTGCGGCTTCACGAACAAATTCAGGATTAAAAACAGCAGCACTGTTAATACCCACTTTATCCGCACCGGCATTCAGCATGCGCCGAATATCTTCCAGCTTTCTGATGCCACCACCAACCGTTAAAGGTATAAACACTTCACTCGCAACCTGCTCAACCACATGCACAATAGTATCGCGATCATGATGTGTTGCGGTAATATCCAAAAAAGTAATTTCATCGGCACCTTCGCGGTCATATCGACGCGCGACCTCTACAGGATCACCTGCATCACGGATATCAACAAATTTCACGCCTTTAACAACGCGGCCATTATCAACATCAAGGCACGGAATAATTCGTTTAGCTAAGCTCATAACTGTTGTTTGAAATAGGTATTTATTATCTAAAAGAGCAAGAATGAGCCCCTTTTTAATTCAAAGGTGCTCTTAGCCTTATCTTAAGTAAACGATTCTGCTAGTTTTTCTGCTTCAGCGAAATCCAATGTACCTTCATAAATAGCACGACCGGTAATAGCCCCCATAATGCCTTGATCAGCTACAGCGCCTAAGGCAGTAATATCATCCATATTGGTGATACCACCTGATGCAATAACAGGAATTCGAATTGCATTTGCTAATTTTGCCGTCGATTCAACATTAACACCATTCATCATACCGTCACGAGAAATATCGGTATAAATAATGGCTTCAACACCATAAGACTCAAATTTTTGCGCCATATCTACCACGTCATGGCGTGATAGCTTAGACCAGCCATCAACGGCTACTTTACCGTCTTTAGCATCTAACCCAACAATAATATGCCCTGGATAAGCCAATGCAATATCACGTACAAATAATGGGTCACTTACCGCTTTAGTACCAATAATGACATATTGCACACCAGCATCTAAATAAGCTTGTACCGTTTCTTCATCACGGATACCACCACCAATTTGTACAGGTACATCGGGATAAGCGGCAACAATCTCATGAATAATTTCAGCATTTTTTGGCTTACCAGCAAAAGCACCATCTAAATCGACCAAATGAATGCGTCGTGCTCCTGCGGCTACCCAACGTCCTGCAACTTCAACAGGGTTATCTGAAAATACGGTGTCATCTTCCATACGTCCTTGACGTAAACGAACACATTTACCATCTTTTAGGTCAATGGCGGGTATTAACAACATTTTTTTAGCCTCAAATAGAGTGAAATAAAATTAGGGAGGTCGCTTAAATTAAGCCTGTCCATCCCAATGTAAAAAATTATTAAGCAACTGTAATCCAGCTGTTTGACTTTTTTCAGGATGGAACTGCACAGCAAAGATATTATCTTTAGCTAAAGCGCAGGCAAAATTTTCAGGGTATTCCGTCGTCGCGGCAACAATAGCAGAATTGTCAGGTTGCGCGTAATAGCTATGCACAAAGTAGAAACGGCTATTTTGGGTAATACCTTCCCAAAGCGGGTGAGCGTGTTGCTCCACTTGATTCCAACCCATATGCGGAATTTTTAAGCGCTCGCCATTGGCAGCATGTAAATCTTCAGCAAAATGCTTAGCTTGGCCAGGAAGAATATTCAAACATTCAGTACCCCCATTTTCTTCACTGCTAGTCAGTAATGCTTGCATACCCAAACAAATCCCAAGTAATGGCTTAGTTTCAGCAACTTGAGCTATGACTTGGTTTAATTCAGTGTCTTGCAAGGCATGCATACAATCACGCATAGCACCCACACCGGGGAAGACTACGCGATCAGCGGATAATATGGATTGTTTATCAGAAACAACACGAACATCAACATCAGGTGCTGCGTGTTGCAAAGCTTTGGCAATGGAATGGAGATTGCCCATGCCATAATCTATGACGGCTACGGAAGACATTTTAATAAATTAGATATATCAATTAAAAATACGGGGCTTGTTAGCTTACAAAACACCCTTAGTGGAAGGCATTATACCTGCCATACGTGGATCTTCAGCAACAGCCATACGCAAAGCACGACCCATTGCTTTAAAAACAGTTTCAGCAATATGATGCGCGTTTACACCTTTCAAGTTATCAATATGCAAACTAACGCCCGCATGATTAACAAATCCTTGAAAAAATTCACGTAATAAATCGACATCAAACGTGCCAATCATAGCTCGCGAAAAGTGCACTTCATAATACAAGCCAGGGCGACCTGAAAAGTCAATAACAACACGCGATAAAGACTCATCTAATGGCACATAAGCATGACCATAACGAACCAAGCCTTTTTTATCGCCCAAAGCCTTCGCAAAAGCCTTGCCTAAAGTAATTCCTATATCTTCAACAGTATGATGATCGTCAATTTGTAAATCACCTTTGCAGGTCACATCCATATCAATCATGCCATGCCGCGCAATTTGATCCAACATATGCTCTAGAAAAGGTACGCCAGTATCAAACCTAGCTTTACCTGTACCATCTAAATTAATGCTAATGCTAATTTGCGTTTCCAGCGTATTACGTTCAACGCTTGCGATTCTATCTGTCATTTTTTTTATATTGTTATATACAAGGGGCAGGCATTACCCGCCCCTAGATATTATTACTTCGCGCGTTTGCGATCGTTTTCAGTTAATAATATTTTACGCAAACGAATAGATGCCGGTGTTACCTCAACTAACTCATCATCCGCAATAAACTCTAGAGCTTGTTCTAAAGTCATTTTTTGGATTCTCGCACAAGTCAAACTTTCATCTGTACCTGATGCACGAACGTTAGTTAATGGCTTAGGTTTAGTTGGATTAACCGTTAAATCATTAGTACGTGAATGAATACCCACTAATTGACCTTCGTAGATTTCATCACCATTAACGACCAACAATTCACCACGCGCTTGTAGTGGATATAAAGAATAATCAACGGCTTTACCTTTAGACATGGAGATTAATACACCACGAATACGATTACCCACAGCACCATCTTTTACTGCACCATAATGATCGAATACGTGATAGAACAAACCTGAGCCAGAAGTTGCTGTTAAAAATTCTGTTTGGAAGCCTAATAAACCACGAGAAGGTACAATATATTCTAAACGAATACGTCCTTTACCATCTGGAACCATATCTTTTAGATCACCTTTACGGTCACCTAATTTTTCCATGATCGAACCTTGGTGCTGCTCTTCAACTTCAATGGTTACATTTTCATAAGGCTCTGATTTAACGCCATCAATTTCTCTGATAATAACTTGCGGACGAGAAACCCCCATCTCATAGCCTTCACGGCGCATGTTTTCAATTAAAACCGATAAATGCAATTCACCACGACCTGATACTTTAAATTTATCTGGATCATCAGTCGTATCAACACGTAAAGCAACATTATGTTGTAATTCTTTTTGTAAGCGATCATAAATTTGACGCGTGGTAATGAACTTACCTTCTTTTCCTGCAAACGGAGAGTTGTTTACTTGGAAAGTCATACTTACTGTCGGCTCATCAATAGATAGTGCAGGCAATGCATCTATATGATCAGGGTGACATATAGTTTCAGAAATTTGTAGATTTTCGATACCACAGAAAGCGATAATATCACCCGCTTGTGCAGAATCCACTTCAACACGTTCTAAACCGCTGAACCCATAAATCTTCAACATACGACCGTTACGCTTGTTACCTTCAGCATCAACTAAAATTAACGGCTGATTTTTCTTTACTATACCACGCTGTATACGTCCAATGCCGATAACACCCACGTAAGAGTTATAATCTAAGCTGATAACTTGCATCTGAAAAGGTGCGTCAATATCAACAGGTGGAGGCGCTACTTTATCAATAATGGTTTGAAATAATGGTGTCATATCGCCACCAGAAACATCAGCTTCTAAGCCAGCAAAGCCATTTAAAGCGGACGCATAGATAATTGGGAAATCTAATTGCTCATCCGTTGCACCCAAGTTATCAAACAAATCAAATGTTTGGTCAACAACCCAATCAGGACGTGCGCCAGGACGATCAACTTTGTTAATAACAACGATAGGCTTTAAACCCAAAGCAAAAGCTTTCTTAGTCACAAAACGCGTTTGTGGCATAGGTCCATCAACGGCATCAACTAATAACAATACAGAGTCAACCATAGATAAAACACGTTCAACCTCACCACCGAAGTCAGCATGTCCTGGTGTATCTACAATATTAATGTGATAGCCATTCCAGTCAATTGCAGTATTTTTTGCCAGAATGGTAATACCACGCTCTTTTTCAAGATCGTTAGAATCCATCATTCTTTCAGAGGTCTTTTCATGTGCCGAAAAAGTACCTGACTGCTCTAATAATTTATCAACCAAAGTTGTTTTACCATGGTCAACGTGCGCAATGATTGCTATATTTCTTAATTTATCTATCACTTTATTTGTACGGTTAATTTAAAAATCGGGGTATGTTTGTTCAAACAGCGTATTTATTAACTTTGCTCCCAAGGTAATTGGCTATATCGCCAACCACTGAGGTTGCCACGGTGCTTATCGTCGTCTAAAGCACCTTCAAAGCCATCCAATATATTAATTGAATGTGCAAAACCTGCCTCTTCTAGAGCTTGTGCCGCGTCAAGAGAGCGCTGGCCACTACGACATAGAAGTAGCACAGGTCTTGTTAAATCATTATTAACAGCTACTTTTACTTGCTCAACAAATTGCGTATTAACTTGCCAACCTGGACATTCTTTCCAAGGCACGTGTACTGCAGATAAAGGATGTCCCACAAAACCATGTTCAACTTTAGTTCTGACGTCAATCATTACCGCGGAAGGGTTTTCCTGCATATATGTCCAGGACTGTTGGGGTGTTAAGTTCTCTATCATGCGTTCATTCTATAAGTTTGTAGACTATCCACTAGAGCGAATTACCAAGCTTTTGCCCGATAAACTGCGCTTCATTCCTCAAGCCTTGCCGTATATCACCTAAAGCTCTATTTTCACGATAATAAATAACCTTCATCGGGGAAAATAAACTTAACATTTCATTATCTGCGAGTAAAAAATTCGGATTTTTAGGTCCTTGCTGATAAATTTTATGTTGTGTATAAGTTTGATAAAAAAGCAAGCCATTCGGCTTTAAACATTCCATTATCGCATTACAAATCGAACGGTCAAGGAATCGACCCACAACGACCACATCAAAACTGTTTATAGAAAAGCTGCACGGGCTGATTTCTTGGGCGAAGGTCTTAACTGCTAAGGCTTCAGTGTCTGCTTGGGCTTGTAATTTTTGTAAGGCGAGCGCAGAAATATCCCATGCCTGCACAGTCATGCCCTGCTTAGCTAGCAACAAAGCATTAGCGCCCAAACCGCAAGCCAAGTCTAATGCTTGCCCCGATTTGGGTAATAAATAAAGATTATCACTTAGAACCTCGCTAGCGGTGGCCTCCGATACTACGTTCTCAGAATAAATAGCATTCCATTTATCAACAAGCGCCTTATTCACGAGCAGCAGATTTTGTTTTTAGCCAATCTTCAAGAAAGACTAAAAAGGTACGAACTTTAGCGGATAGGTATTTTCGATGCGGGTAAACTGCATGAATATTCATAGGCTCTATCGCATAATCATCTAAAACAACCTGTAAATAACCTTTTTCTATATCTCGGGCAACAATATACTCAGGCAACATGACTAAACCTAGGCCTTTTTTAGCGGCAATGCGAATGGGATCGGCAGCATTAGCTTGCATTCGCCCAGAAACAAGCACCTCCTTTTTACCTTCTAAACCTCTAAAAAGCCATTTATTTCGTGGAGGAATAGCCCAATTCACCAAACAACTGTGACTAAGCAAATCATCCGGCACAAGCGGCTTACCTTGCTCCTCAAAGTAAGACGGCGAACCGCATACTAACAAAGGCGAACTAGCTAGCTTTTTAGCAATATGACTCGTATCATCTAGGCTGCCAAAAGTAATCGCGACATCGATGCCTTCATCTACCAAATCACCAATATTACTTTGTAAAACCAAATTAACCGACAGGTCTTTATGCATCGCCAAGAATTCGGCAATGGCAGGTGCAATATATAAAGCACCAATAATAGGTGGCGAACTAATTTTTAACTTTCCCCTAGGCTCAGTATGCAATTGCGTAACTGCGTCTTCCATTTCTTCAATCTCAGCAAGAATGATTCGACAGCGCTGCAAATAAGCTGCGCCAACATCAGTTAAGCTTAAGCTACGTGTAGTACGGTTAAATAAGCGAGCGCCTAAATAGCTTTCTAAGTGACCAATATGTTTAGTTGCCATCGCCCTAGAGACAGACATTTCTTTGGCACCGCCGACAAAGCTACCCGCCTTGGCAACACTGGCAAATACTTTCATTCCCGTTAATTTATCCATAGAACCCTCTCAAAACTTTAGCTTAATTAGTCACCATAACCCAAGCTAATTAACTGACTAAAAAACATTATAAGTTGCTATGAATAAGCACGAAAGGGATAAGCCGAGTTTTAATGCTGCCCCCTCCTTATTCGGGAAACTAACAAACCAATATTCTAGCGAAACAAACTAAAAGGGCCAACGAATGTCAGCCCTTAAGTTGCACGTCTAAAATACTAACAGTCCTTATTAAGCCTCGGGACCTAATACTGCAGCCTTGATTTCAGCACCAGGAACATGCCTAACATCTTGCCCTTGTACGGCATAAATCACATAATCACAAACATTACCGGCATGATCACTAATTCTTTCCAATGAACGAATTACTTGCATTACATTGAGTGTACGTTTGATATTGCGACTATCTTCCATCATAGATAAAGTAAGCTGACGGAAAATACTAATGTACTCTTGATCAACGTCTTTATCGCGTAAAACCACTTCAACAGCGGTCTCCACATCTAATCGTGCAAAAGCATCCAACGCATCATTTAATATAGACCTAACTAACTCCAACAAATGCTTTAACTCATGAAAATCAGTATAACCTTTATTAAACTCTTCAAGTTTAATCGCCATATCAGCAATACGTTTAGCTTGATCACCCACACGCTCTAACTCACTAATCGCTTTGGAGATAGCAATGAGTAAACGCAAATCAAAGGCAGCCGGCTGTCTTTTAGCAATAATTAACAAACAAGCCTCATCAATATCATGCTCTAAGCCATTAACCGCCGCATCACCCTGAATAACCTTTTCAGCTAACTCGAGGTTACCAGTCACTAATGCCTCAACCGAATCGGCTAATTGCTGTTCAACTAACCCACCCATTACTAAAAATTGATTACGGATATTTTCTATTTCTTCATTAAATTTATGAGAAATATGCTTACCTATTTGCTGCTTTTCCATTTTTTTACTCGCTCAATATCGTGTTTAGCCGTAACGACCAGTAATATAATCTTCCGTCTGCTTTTTCTCAGGGTTAGTGAAGATAGTATTAGTGTCACCGAATTCAATTAAATCCCCCATATACATAAAGGCCGTGTAATCAGAAACTCGCGCCGCTTGTTGCATGTTATGAGTAACAATAACAATGGTATAAGTTTCTTTCAACTCATTAATTAATTCTTCAATTTTTAATGATGAAATAGGATCCAGTGCGGACGATGGCTCATCCAGCAACAAAATCGTTGGCTCAATAGCAATCGCACGCGCAATCACCAAACGCTGCTGCTGCCCGCCAGATATTCCTAAGGCATTATCTTGCAAGCGGTCTTTAACTTCATCCCAAATCGCCGCGCCACGTAATGACTTCTCTACGGCTTCATCTAAAACTCGGCGATCATTAATGCCTTGAATTCGTAATCCATAGGCCACATTTTCATAAATGGACTTAGGAAAAGGGTTGGGCTTTTGAAATACCATACCCACATGACGACGCAATTCAGCAACATCGACACCAGGCTGATAAATATCTTTACCTTCGATATTGATTTTACCTTCAATTCTAGCGCTATCGACCAAATCATTCATGCGGTTAATACAACGTAATAAAGTCGATTTACCACAACCACTAGGACCGATATAAGCCGTTACTTGCTTCTTCGGTATCTCCATATTAATGCCATGTAGCGCTTGTTTCTCTCCGTAAAACAAGTTTAAGTCTTGTATTTGAATGCTGGTTTCATTCATGCCTTTATCCGGTTGATTTTTTTGCGCAATAGCACTCATATCAATGGCATGTGTACGTACAGGTTCTGAACTCATAAGATCACTCAGTTTTTTTAAAATAATGTTCGATATTAACGATGTATCCGCCACTAACTTTCTAAGGCTTTATACTTCTCGCGCAAATGATTTCTAATACTAACAGCAAATAAATTCAAGCTGATAATAACCATGACCAATAATAATGAGGTCGCATAAACTAATGGCCTAGCCGCTTCAACATTCGGACTTTGGAAGCCTACATCATAAATATGAAAACCCAGATGCATAAACTTTCTATCTAAATGCATAAAAGGAAAATTACCATCTAAAGGTAGCGTCGGTGCCAACTTTACCACTCCAACTAACATCAAAGGCGCAACCTCACCCGCAGCTCGCGCAACCGCCAAAATCAAACCCGTCATCATGGCGGGGCTTGCCATAGGCAACACAGTCAACCATAAGGTTTCAGCTTTTGTCGCACCTAACGCTAGACTACCTTCACGAATTGATTTCGGTACACGCGACAAACCTTCTTCTGTAGCAACGATAACCACTGGCAAAGTTAATAAAGCTAACGTCAATGAAGCCCAGAACATCCCAGGCGTACCATAAGTTGGCGCTGGCAACGCTTCAGGGAAAAACAAACTATCTATATTGCCACCTAAAATGTAGACGAAAAAACCCAAACCAAACACACCATATACAATCGAAGGTACACCAGCTAAGTTATTCACCGCAATTCGTATAATACGTGTCGTAAGACCTTGCTTGGCATATTCACGCATATACACAGCTGCAATCACACCAAAAGGGGTCACAATTACCGCCATAATCATAACCATCATAACGGTTCCGAAAATAGCGGGGAAAACACCGCCTTCGGTATTGGCTTCACGTGGATCTTCACTAAGAAATTCCCAGCCTTTAGCTAAATAATGACCAACCTTTTGCAAGATATTCATAGCATTAGGCTGATAATACAACACGATATGCTCTAATGCTATTTCAACTTCCTGGCCACTCGATGTCTTAGCACTTAGGCTATCACGTCTAATTTTCTGGTTAAGATCGGCTAAATTAGCTTGTAAGGCTTGATAAGATTTTTCAAATACCGCTTTTTCGCTAGCAAGGCTTTGTTTTGCTTCTGCATCCAACTTATCTTCAAGCTCTAATTTTCGTTCTTTTAAACGTAAGCGTTCCAACTGGTAATTGATCGTACCAATTTCGCCCTTTTCTATATCCTTAATTTGCTCAAAAATATCCAGTGTACGCTCCATGCGCTCAGCTAGTATCGTCCAAGTTTGCTCGCCCTGCGCAACAACCTTACCCTCTTCTTTTATAGTCTCTAAATAACCATAAAAATTACCCCATTCACGGCGCTCTAGCACCATTAAATTTTCAGGATACTCAGTTTGCTTAATATCTTTACCGAGTAACCAACGAAAGTCTAAGCCACTTACATCTCTGTTACCGGTTTTAACTAAATATTGCGTTAAACCTGCAGCTGCTTGTTCAGGCGTATAACCAGCCGCCTCTGCAAGTTCAGGTTTTAATACTTGCTGATCAACCATTTCAGCAATAATAGTAATAGCTTGCTCATTTGCATTTTCCACATAAGCAATAGAAGCAACATTCGCAGGCCAAAAATGTCCTAAGCCACGAACCGCAATTAAAGTAAGTAAGCCAAAAACCATAATTAGACTTAAACTCACCGCTGCAGCATTTAGCCATACCCACGGGGCACCGGTTTTAAACCATTCACGAATCATACTGACACCTTTAAATCTGAAATTTTATAATCAAGCATTTTCATAATGAACTGTATTTTTCACGTAAGCGCTGACGAACAATTTCAGCTAAGGTATTAAAAATAAAAGTAAAAGAAAACAATACTAAGGCAGCAAGAAATAACACTCGGTAATGCGTACTATCCACCTCCGACTCCGGCATTTCCACGGCAATATTAGCTGATAAGGTACGCATACCTTGAAATACGCTTAAATCCATCACCGGTGTATTACCGGTTGCCATCAATACAATCATGGTCTCACCCACAGCACGCCCTAAGCCAATCATTACCGCTGAGAAAATACCGGGGCTGGCCGTTAATAACACAACTTTAGTCATCGTTTGCCAAGGCGTTGCACCTAAAGCTAAAGAACCAACCGTTAAATGCTTAGGCACACTAAAAATAGCATCTTCAGTGATCGAGAAAATAGTAGGAATCACCGCAAAGCCCATAGCGATACCGACCACTAACGAGTTACGCTGATCGTAACCTACGCCCCATTCAGTATTAAACCAACTGATAAGACTGCCATCAAACATAACCGCTTCCATAGGAGCGCTGACGCTAATTGCAAAGTAAGTTGCCAAAAGAATAACCGGTATTAATATCGCAGCCTCTGTTCCTTCTGGTATTCGTAAGCGTATGTCCTTAGGAATGTATTGCCATAGATAAGCAAATAACAGCACGGCAACAGGCAGCGTTAATAAAATACTAAACACCGCCATTAAGTTCTCTTCAACAAAAGGCGCCAACCAAAGCCCTGCCAAGAAACCCAAAATCACGGTAGGTAAAGCCTCCATAATTTCAATACTTGGCTTAACTACTCTGCGCAGACTTGAGGTCATAAAATACGCAGTATAAATAGCCCCCATAATTGCCAACGGCACAGCAATCATCATCGCGTAAAATGCCGCTTTCAAAGTACCAAAAACTAAGGGAGTTAAGCTATATTTAGGTTCAAAATCATTACTTGAAGAAGAAGACTGCCAGATATAGTCAGGCTTAGGATAACTTTCATACCATACTTCTTGCCAAATGGATTTAATCGACACTTCAGGGTGTTCATTTTCCACATGCCAAACATTAATCATTCCCTGCTTATCTTGAAGCATGAAAACATTAGCCCTCGGTGACATAGCCAATAATTCCGGCTGCGCTGAAGTAACGTTCTCTCTCAACAGCTCCCTTTCAGCGGTTGAGTGATAAACCCCAACAATACCTTTAGCATCAACAACCACAAACCCTTTTCTGCGCTGTTCAGCATCAATACCGGCAACAGCATAATCCGAAACTTTAAAGACACGCAATTTCTGAACTGACATATGGTTACTGACATCACGTACGGCAGTCCATTGTGAAACCAAACCTGTATTGTCGCCAGCTAACAAAGATAGCTCGCCCGTCAAAAATACTAAGCTAGTTAACTTATCTCCCACATTCAGCAACTCAGTATGCTGAACAAGGCGAGGATTTTCTTTATCACTGATATCAAACATACTTAAGCGGCCTGTGCGACTTGCTAAATACACGTTACGCTGCTCCTTATCAAGCAAAATGTATTCAAGATCCTTAGAATCTACATCTATTTCAACATCAACACGCTCAAAACTGTCGTCATCAGAAAAAAGCGACTCTTCTTTAAAAAAGTTAGTTAGCAATACTCGATTACCTGCAGTTCTTGCAACTAAAGTAGTGCCTGATTCACCCATCCTAAAAGCCACATGAGTAATTGCCTGTCCTTGAGAATCCAGTTGCAGAGCTTGCTCACCCAGAGGAAACTCAATCTGCGGAGTAATTAAGCGCTTATCATTAGGGTAAGTTATTTGATATTTATGTCGCGCAATGATGACACCACCATTATTTAAGCCGTATGCGATACGTCCGCGCGATGGAGTCCCCACACTAAAGCTAGAGATGCTTGCCTCTTCTGGAACAACAGATTGAACTTTAAGAACTTTACCCGTTGCTGTAGCAAAGAAAATAGCTTTACCTTGATCGGTAAAACGTACCGCAACTTCATTTTGCTCTTCAGTTGTTAGATGCAGGCTCTTACCTGCTGATTTCCCAGGTAATTCATATTGATATAAAGCATGAGCATCCGCCGAAACAAACAGAGGATAAACCACATACATTAAATAGAAGAAAATTAAGACAATGGCGACAATAACACCCAAGCCGCCGGCAACGACGCCGTAACGAGCTAGTTGGTCCTTTATCTTACGCCACTTTTGATAAGTTTCACTTACCTGAAGTTTAGATGCTGTCATAGTTTAACGATAAAAATAATTGAGTCATGAATCATATTTAAATTATACAACCCTTATATGACAAAAGAATGAAACACCCCCAATCACAAAAACGACAAGCAAAAAAAAACTAGGAGCCATTAAAAATAGCACCTAGTTTAAATTCAATCACTCTATTTACTTAAACAAATGGAGGGGAGTTATAGTAAATTTAGATTAATGTGGCTTCCCTGCCCAATAATATCCGTATATTCCTATTCCATCCTTAAATCTTATAGCAGCTTAGCTAAAGTCTTATTAACTACTTTAGCTGGTAGAGGGATATAACCATCTTTAATAACAATTTTTTGACCTTCTTTAGATAAAACCATTCTGATAAACTCTCTTTCTAACGGCGCTAAAGCTTGGTTAGGTTTTTTATTAACATACACATATAAGAAACGAGCTAATGGGTATTTACCTGACAATGCATTTTCAGGTGTCGCTGCAACAAAAGGTGAGCCTTCTTTTTTAGTCAAAGCAACCGCTTTAACACCCGACGTCTTATAGCCGATACCTGAATAGCCGATACCATTTAGTGAAGTTGAAACAGACTGTACAACAGAAGCAGAACCAGGCTGCTCATTTACATTGCTTTTATAATCGCCTTTACATAAAGCTTTTTTCTTAAAGTAACCGTAAGTACCTGACACTGAGTTACGGCCATATAACTGAATACTTTTATTTTTCCAAGAATCCGCTAAACCCGCATCACCCCAAGTTGCAATATCAGTAGCATAACCACATTTACGTGTAGATGACATAATTGCATCAACTTGCGCAATCGTCATACCGCTAATAGGGTTGTCTTTATTAACATAAACAGCTAAAGCATCAATAGCAACAGGAACCGCCATTGGCTTATAGCCGTATTTCTTTTCGAAAGCGTCCAACTCTTTATCTTTCATTTTACGACTCATAGGGCCAATATTAGCCGTCGCCTCAGTTAACGCTGGTGGCGCAGTAGATGAACCTGCCGCTTGAATCTGGATATTTACATTTGGATAATTACGTTTGAATGACTCAGCCCATAATGTCATTAAGTTAGCTAAGGTATCAGAACCAACGCTTGATAAATTACCTGATACTCCGCTTTCTTTTTGGTATTCAGGAAGCTTAGGGTCAACTGTTTGCACTGCGATTGCAGATGTACTTGCTAACGTTGCTGTAACAAACCCAGCCGCCGCTAAAGATTTCACTTTAGACGTAATTTTCATTTTTAAACTCACATTATCAAATTAAGATGCTGCGTATTATGTACAGCAAATATGACAATGGTATTACAAAATAACCGTTATTGTTAAAGCCTACTATTTCAATTCATTTTTTAAACGCTGGTAAATACCACCGAAACTACCATTACTCATCATTAAAAAGTGACTTTGCGCTGCGACCTCTTGTTGTAATTCGGCAATAATCTCATCTATAGAAGTACAAATTTGAATATTATCTGCATAATTTTTTAGCTCACTTAAATCCCAAGCTAAATTCTTCGGCTGATAAATTATCGCTCTATCTGCCAAACTGAGAGCACCAGCCAATTCTTGGCGATGCACGCCCATACGCATTGTGTTTGATCTAGGCTCAACTACTGCAATAATTTTCTCAGTGCCTACATGCTTACGTAAGCCCTCTAAAGTCATTTTAATCGCGGTAGGGTGATGCGCAAAGTCATCATAAATCGTCATGCCACGAATATTAGCAATGACCTCCATACGCCGCTTTACATTTTTAAACTGAGCCAACGCAGTTATCGCATCAACAGGCAATATGCCTATATGCCTCGCTGCGGCAATTGCGGCTAAGCCATTCTGTACATTATGCAACCCGGTCAAAGCCCAATCGACTCGCCCCTGTACCTCATTAGCAAATAAAACCTCGAATTGACTACCGTCATCCTTAGCTAACTCTGCTTGCCATTCGGCTGTCTGCCCTATCGCTGTTTGCTGCACAGGCGTCCAACACCCCATTGCCAGAGTATCCTGCACATTAGCATCCGTTTTAGGTGCAATAATGACACCTTGCTCAGGAATGGTTCTAACTAGATGATGAAATTGTCGCTTAATCGCCTGCAAATCATCAAAAATATCGGCATGATCAAATTCTAAATTATTTAAAACTGCTGTTCTGGGTCGATAATGAACAAATTTAGAGCGTTTATCAAAAAATGCAGAATCATATTCATCTGCCTCAATAACAAAAAAATCAGACTCCCCTGCACGCGCAGAAAGCCCAAAATTCATCGGAATACCACCAATTAGAAAACCAGGCTTAAACCCCTGATATTCTAGGATCCATGCCAACATGCTACTCGTAGTCGTTTTGCCATGCGTACCCGCTACCGCTAAAACCCATTTATCTTGCAATACATATTCAGAGAGCCATTGCGGGCCTGAGGTATATTTCAGCCCTAAGTTTAAAACTGCCTCAACTTCAGGGTTACCACGTGACATAGCATTACCAATGACCACCAAATCCGGCTTAATCGCTAAATTTTCAGCAGTATAGCCCTGCATTAACTGTATGCCTTGTTCAGTTAATTGAGTGCTCATAGGAGGATAAACATTCTGGTCTGAGCCGCTAACTGTATGCCCTAGCTCTCTAGCGATCAAAGCAAGCCCACCCATAAATGTACCGCAAATACCTAAAATATGAATATGCACGCAATTCTCCTGTCTAAGGCGCGAAGATTAAACTAATGAAATGAAATTATATTGATAGCCTTGTTGCTACAACAAAACAAACACGGACTAAAGGAAGCTATTTGCTAAAGATTTTGAGGAACACATTATTCGGGGAGGTAGGGTAACTTAGCAAGCACATTCAGAGAGCGCGCGAAAGCCGTAGTTTTTTTACAATAACTAGGCAAGAACCCTTACTCTCTCGTAGATATAAGTACCTACACAAGCATTAAAGCCTTCTGCAGAGGAAAAAAGTTGGATGAGGGAGAAAAAAACAAAGCTTTGATTTTATTCTCCTCACCCCTCTCCAGCAGGAGAGGGGACTATCTCAGCTTGCAACTCGTTATATTTTAACATCCAGAAGTGTGTAGACACCTATGCCCGAAGGGAAGAGCAAGTCCAGAACGAGCCTATAAATTAGCGTCTTTGTACGCAGCAATATCATCTATTTTCATTGCCTTAATAATCATTTTCAATTCCATATGCTGTTGCTTTAACGGCCCTAATTCAGCAGCAAGATTAGCGATATTTTCCTCGATGCTTTCTTTCGACCCACTAATTTTACGCAACATTTGCAAGCGACTTTCAATTTGCTTTTTATGATCTTTAATTTGATGCATCAAAGGCGAAAGCACACTATTACTCCAAGTCGTCGCATCTTTATTTGCATGCTTCAGTACTTCTCGTGCTTTCAAGATAATAGTACTGTATAACTTTTTCACTACAACACTTTGCTCGGTCATTGTTGTTCTAGCGCTTGAGCGAAAAAGCTCCCCTTCTTCAAAGATTTGTTCTAACTCAAACTGATACTGCTTAATTGAAAATAACTGCGGCTCAATTTCTTTAAAGCCGTACTCATCTCTAAATTTCTTATGAATCGCCTTAACTAACCGGCGGGTCTCATTAGTCGTATCAACAGCGTCTTGTAATAAATCGCGCAACTCATCAAACAATTTACGAATATTTTGCTTCATGCCATAAGTAGTAAGACTTTTAGCCATGTCATCTTTAGTTCGATGAATGACCTCGTCAATTCTTTCTTTTGCTAAAGAATCCACTAGCATCTTGGCTTGCACACTAAAAACTCGGCGACTCGCCTGGAAATTCTCCACATTAACTAAATAAGCATTTTGACGGTCCCGTGTTTCAGCCATCAATTTACCGGTCATATCAGAATTTTCAAAATCTATTTTCTTAAATTCCTCTAATTGCGATGTCGCATTCTTATATTTAATCTCAGTCAGGCTTAAGGATTCATTAACCAAAAAACCAATATTGCGTACCACTGTTTCCGTTAATATTTTGCGCCGATGATTCAAAATATCGTCTGACAAATAGTTTTCTAAGCCCGCTAAACGACTCTTCTCCAATAAGGCATCATCAGATTTAATTTTAGCCAGTAAAGCTTGCTTTGCAGAGACCGGAAAAATCAGCTTCTCACTAACCCCTAAAATCGAAGCAGAATTCTTAATTTGCGAAATAATAGACGCTTCATAACCTGTTTCACCAGCTAAATCATCCCACATGGAATCAATTTTATTCATGACCACAGCAAGGCCTTGCTTGCCAGTACCACGAGCTATGCTGATATGATTACGCCACATCTCTAAATCACTTTTTGTCACACCAGTATCCGCTGCCAGGACAAAAATAATGGCTTGTGCGCTAGGCAACATATTTAATGTCAATTCAGGCTCTGTACCTAAAGCATTTAACCCAGGCGTATCTAAAATACAAAGACCTTCTTTTAATAAAGGGTGTGGAAAGCTAATTAAAGCATGACGCCAACAAGGTATTTCTACCTCACTCCTATCTAACAGCCCTAATTCAGCCGCTTCACGCTCATTCCATAAACCCAATTTATCCGCTTCTTCCTTGGAAACTGTTTTAACCGCGACCAACTCTCTAAACGCTTCCTGCATTTGTGTTGGTGAGTCACAATCTAAATCAATTTGCGTCCATCGCTCTGGGTTTTGTTTGTACTCAACCAAAGAAACATCTTCTAAGCGACTTTCTATATTCAATAAACGAATATAACTACCCGCTTCATCATAAAATAGTTCGGTTGGGCACATTGTGGTGCGCCCAGGAGATGAAGGCAATAACCTCACTCCAGTTTCGGCAAAAAATAAAGAGTTAATAAGCTCTGTTTTACCACGAGAAAATTCAGCTGCAAAAGCTAAAGTAATACGATCATGACTTAAGCCATTAAGCATATTTAATAGCGTATCTGTACTATTTGGATCACTTAACCCATAACGATTACGCCACTCTCTATACATTTCAATTGCTTGGACAATTTCTTCTCGCCATTGCGAATATTCATGTAACTGCTCTTTAAATTCCATACATCCCGTGCCTTATCGCTGATATCGACAGTACCCGCATTTATCACCTAAAATGACGGATCATCTAAATTCAATTTTTTACATCTACAAAATAAATTGTAGCCTAAAAACAAAAATCTGCTAAAAATAAACGGCTTTCTACCCATTTCATTACTAATGCTTGCTTTTCATCCACGCCTTCTAACGATTATTCGCGTCACTTTTAGAAATTAACAACTTACAATCGCTTGAAAATCAAATCCCAAACACCATGCCCTAAACGTAACCCTCGTTGCTCAAATTTCGTTAAAGGCCGGTAATCTGGTCTTGGACAATAGTCCTGACTAGCACTAGCATTAACAAACTGCTCTGCTACTGCCAAAATCCTTAACATATGCACAGCATAATGCTGCCAATCTGTGGCCGCATGAAAATAACCTTCAGGCTTTATTTTTTGCCCAATGAGCTTAACAAAACTAGGTCGTACAATACGCCGTTTATGATGTTTTCTTTTATGCCAAGGGTCTGGAAAAAACAAATGCATGCCTGATAAACTAGCATCTGGAATACATTTCTCTAAAACTTCAATAGCGTCATGATAATAAACCCTAACATTGCTAATTTGCTTTCTCTCCAGTTGCGCTAATAAATTACCCACACCCGGCTTATGCACTTCAATGCCAATATAATCTTGATCTGGGTTATCTTCTGCGACTTTGGCCAAACTTTCGCCATTACCAAAACCAATTTCCAAAATAACCGGTGCAGTACGCCCAAAAATGGTCGACATATCGCAATCAGCTTCTGGATCTAAACAATATTTATCCCACAGAGTATCAATTGCATTTCTTTGCGCCTCAGTCATTCGCCCAATACGACGAATAAAACTCTTAATGCGGGGCGTACTTTGCACCTCTTCTTCGATCATACTCAACTTAACTAATTAACCCATCTAGTGGTGAAGAGGCAGATGCAAAGCGTTTTCTTGGCATTCTCCCCGCCAAATAAGCTTCACGTCCCGCTTGTATGCCTTTTTTCATTGCCGAGGCCATTAATACCGGATTTTGAGCTGCCGCAATCGCAGTATTCATTAATACGCCAGCACAACCTAATTCCATTGCTATAGCGGCATCTGAAGCAGTACCCACACCCGCATCAACCAAAATAGGCACATTTGCATTTTCTACTATGGTCAAAATATTATAGGGGTTTTGTACCCCTAAGCCCGAACCGATAGGCGCAGCCAATGGCATAACAGCAACACAACCTATATCCTCTAAACGCTTAGCAATAATGGGGTCATCATTGGTATAAACCATGATATCAAAACCATCTTTGACCAATAACTCTGCTGCCGCTAAAGTCTCTATAATATCCGGTAATAAGGTTTTTTGATCAGCCAAAACCTCTAATTTAACTAGTTTATGTCCACCCAGTAACTCTCGCGCCAAACGACATGTTCGAACAGCATCATCTGCCGTAAAACAGCCGGCTGTATTAGGTAAAATAGTATATTTATCTGGTGAAATTACATCCAATAAATTTGGCTCACCTGGATTCTGGCCTATATTTGTACGCCTAATAGCTACCGTTACAATTTCCGCACCACTCGCCTCTATTGCCAAACGGGTTTCTTCTAAATCCTTATATTTCCCAGTACCGACTAATAATCGCGACTTAAATTCTTGACCTGCAACAGTAAAGCTATCGCCTTGTCCGCCACCAATCGCCTGCACAACTTCAACATAATCACCTTCCTGACAAGTCGTTTGTGGATATTGATTAAACGGTAAAATTTCTTTATTTAATTCAACAGCAATGCGTTTATTCTCTAAACCCAAGTCGCTAACAATATCCGCGATAGTACTATTTTCTGTATATTGCTTAGTTTCGCCATTTACATAAACATTCATGCTTTTTGTTCCTGTTAGTTTTTTACTGTTCTTCTTTTTTGTACGGCAACAGCCAAGTTATTCAATAAGGTCTCGGTATCATTCCAGTCTATACAGCCGTCAGTTATGCTTTGCCCATAAACCAATTCTTGGCCTGCCACAACATCTTGTCGCCCAGCTTGCAAATGACTTTCGATCATTACACCTATAACACGATGATCACCACTAGCAATTTGCTCCGCAACATCCTCACCCACTAATAACTGCCTTTGGCATTGCTTTAGACTATTAGCATGGCTCAAATCAATCATGATATTAGCTTTCAAGCCAGATTTTTCCATGCTTTGTCCGACCTTATCAACACTGACTGCATCATAATTAGGCCCGTCATTACCGCCACGTAAAATTATGTGTACATCTTCATTTCCGGTAGTGGAAAAGATAGCCGAATTACCCTCTTTAGTCACTGATAAAAAATGGTGTGGGTTCATCGCTGCCTTAATCGCATCATTGGCAATAGTAATCGTACCATCCGTCGCATTTTTAAATCCAACAGGGCAAGACAAGCCTGAAGCAAGCTCTCTATGACACTGACTCTCGGTAGTTCGCGCACCAATTGCACCCCAAGCAATTAAATCCGATACATATTGCGGGGTAATGAGGTCCAAATATTCAGTTGCAGCAGGAACTCCTTGGCTATTCAAATCTAACAATAGCTGTCGAGCAACACGCAAACCTTTATTTATATTAAAACTGTCGTCTAAATCAGGGTCATTGATCAGCCCTTTCCAGCCTACCGTTGTTCTCGGTTTTTCAAAGTAGACACGCATAATAATATGCAAATCTTGTTTTAATTTATCTTTAATAACTCGAAGTTTACTAGCATACTCAAGGGCCGCCTTAGGATCATGAATAGAACACGGCCCAACAACCACAACCAACCGATCATCTTGGCCGCTTAAAATATCATGCACACTACGTCGAGCCTGCTCAGTAGTATTAGCAGCTACTTCCGTCAATGGCAATTCATCATGTACTAGCACAGGCGCCATAACACCCTTAGTATCACGGATTCTTAAATTATCAGTATTAAATTGACTTTGCATGGCTCACAGAAAAACGATTATCACAATTAATTGCGTCATTTTAACCTAAAAACTGGCATTTAAGTATGGAGTTTGTCAAAAATCACATGCGATAAATAAGTTTTACTCTTTGTCCTCGGTATATTCAGCAATTATTAGCTTCGAGCCTTGCTTGCCCACACCAATCCAAACTAAAAGCTATGATTATCAGCTCGACATTTAATTGCTAGGTCATTTGAAACCTTGCGCTACAAAAAGGTTATAATTCAGCCATTACATTTCTTTCGCAACTCAGGAAAAATCATGCAACATACGCAAAACTTAGTTCATGGCGCAGGTCTTGGTTTACGACGTTCCTTTCTTGACGAAGCGCTGGCTAGTCCGCTAAAAGATGTCGATTTTTATGAAGTTGCACCAGAAAACTGGATGACCTTAGGCGGTAAATTAGGCAAACAATTTAAAGCGATGACTGAACGCCACCCCTTTGTTTGCCATGGTTTATCTCTATCCATCGGCAGTACCGACCCACTCGATGAAGACTTTGTAAAAAACTTAAAAAGCTTTATGCGTGAGCATAAAATCAAATTTTATAGTGAACACTTAAGTTATTGCAGTAATGATGGACACTTATATGATCTTATGCCCATCCCGTTCACCGAAGAAGCCGTATATCATGTTGCTCAGCGCATACATCGCGTACAAGACATATTAGAGCAAAAAATCGCCATCGAAAATGTTTCTTATTACGCTGCGCCTGGACAAGAAATGTCCGAAATTGATTTTTTTAATGCGGTAGTTGAAGAAGCGGATTGCGATGTGCTGTTAGATGTAAACAACATCTATGTAAATAGCGTGAACCACAACTACGATGCTGAGCAATTTTTACAATCTATCCCTGCTCAACGTATAAGTTATGCACATATTGCCGGACATTATGTTGAAGCCGAAGATTTTCTAGTCGATACTCACGGTGCAGAAATTATCGACCCTGTGTGGCAATTACTAGAAAAGGCCTATGCTTTATACGGTGTTTTTCCGACACTATTAGAAAGAGACTTTAATATCCCTAGTGTCGCAGCACTACTAAGCGAAGTAAGCACCATCCAAACCCTACAAAATGCATGGCACACAAATAATGAACAACTCTCAGCCTAAAATCGACTTCAAAGCTAAACAAGCTGAGTTTTCAGCCTATATCCGCAACCCTGACACTAGCGCATGCCCGAACGATGTTGCTCCACAACGCATGCAAATGTACCGTGAGTTATTTTTTAATAACGTAGAAGGTTTTTTATCCAGTAACTTTCCGGTATTGCACACAATATTAGATAAGGAACAATGGCAGCAACTGGCACAAGACTTTTTCAGCCAACACCAAAACACTACCCCTTATTTTTCAGAAATACCTGAAGAATTTATTCTGTATTTGCAAAATGAACGCCAAGCACAAGTAGATGACTACCCGTTTATGCTCGAACTCGCGCATTATGAATGGGTTGAAATGGCATTATCTACCTCACGGGATGTTTTGCCTGAAAAAACTGACAATCAAGCACTGACGCCCACGCAAAAATTAAGCCTTTCACCTTTAACTTGGCTTTTAGCCTACCAATACCCTGTACACAAAATTTCATCCGACTATTTACCAACAGAAGCACCGGAACAAGCAACTTACCTAGCTGTTTACCGTGACAATCAAGATGAAGTAAAATTCATTGAACTAGCACCAATGAGCTTTCACTTACTTCAGACTCTAATGGATGGAAATACTAAAGCCATTAGCGACTGTCTAAAAGAAATTTTACCGGAAAACAGTTCAGAGACACTACAAAGTGCGGCGATTGAAGCATTACAGCAATTTTTAGATAAGCAGCTTATCTTTATTGAATAACCCTTAAGAAAGGCTCTACATGCTGCTCTTAAATTCACCTGCCCGTCGGTCTTTCACCACTTTATCCCAGGCAAACACTTTGCCATTCATCGTGACATAAATCCCTGCTGGTAACAATTGCACAGCAGTCATTGCACAGCCAAGATTAAACAAAGCATCAGACTGGCAAACCATATATGGCACCATCGCGCCAACTAAAACAATGGTTTTATCCGTGATTGTCTTAGCTAAATAACTTGCACTATCAACCATAGTATCCGTACCATGGGTAATGATAATTTGCGGTGTATCTGTGGCACCACACGCTTGCCTTAACGCCTCTCTATCCGCCTCAGTCATATCCAAGCTATCTTTTAGCATTAAAGACTGAAGATCGACATCCAGCTTACACCGCGACTGCTGCAACATTTCTGGCAAATGCGTTCCTGGAAAATACAACTCGCCATTTAACTCGTTATAGCGTTTATCAATCGTGCCACCGGTAATAATCAGTTTTATCATTGTATTTTTTGTAATTGTACCGCTGCAGCTTTACCAATCTCAGTTTCAGGTTCTTTATCGATAATTCGTTGCACAACAGAAGTACTAGCTTTGTCCAATAAAGCAATAGCAGCAAGCCGAACCGAAGCATAATGCGCACGCAAAGCTGCAAGCTCACACAGGTAGGTGCTTGCTTCGCGTAATTCGTGCAACATTAGTTTTTCTGGGTCACTAGTAAAAAGCTCACGCTGCAAGTCGCCATGACGAGTTTGCTCGCGCACTAACTCTCTTGGATCTAATTTGGGTATTTCAGTAGGATCACTGCAACAATTACTCATAACTCCCCCTTTCATTTAAAAAATTTACCCGACTATCATGCCTTAATGCCTATGATACTCCAGTCTCTTTTCTATATTGGACTGTAATAAAAAAGTCTGAATAGCAGATGAGTCCCCTTCAAAAGTAAGCCCATAATCATATACCGAATTATCTTGAGCAAAGAAAAACCAAGTTTTCTTAGCTAGCTGTAGTTCTGCTAACTTTATTTTTACTTTACTAACCACTGTGCTTTTTTGCTCAAACACATTATTTTTATCAAAACTAATTCTCGATACAATACAATTGTTTAACTTTAAATTTATCCGACCTCTAATTAGCATGCCATTTTGGCTTATATTTAATAGTTCAACATACCTAAACTGCCTTCTACCCTGACAGATATGCACGCTAATATCCTTACGTTTATAACGTAAACTTTTACGCCTCGCGAGGTTTGTAATATCGTGCATATCACCCCCTATTAACTACTTGAAAAACCTACTCAGAAAGAGGAAAACCGCAGCCCCCCCTTCTAAGCTTGTATATTACCAACTACTCCCAAAGTAGAGCATTTACACACTCAATAACACATCAACACCACAAGCTGGACAAATATGCGTAACCGGTAGGTCTTCCTGATTCTTCCATGCAGCAAGCGCCTCTTTTTTATTACCTGAAACGACGAAAATCAGCTCATTGGTATTGCTTAATGCTTTAGCACTAATACTAACACGATCAGAAGGTGGCTTAGGTGAATTGTGTACCGCATGAGTTAATTCATCTACATTATTCACATGCCCTGGAAATAAGCTAGCCGTATGACCATCTTCACCCATACCTAATAAAACCAAATCAAAAGTTCCAGCATCAGCTACAACTTTTGCATATTGCTCTGCACCCACTTCAGCACCTAACTCGGCAGGAATATTATAAATTTGAGCTTTTGGAATTGCGACTAAATCCAACCATTTCTGCTCGGCCACTAAACTATTACGCTCAGCATCATTCACAGGCAAGCAACGCTCATCACCATGATAAATATGCCAGTTACTCCAGTCAGCCTGCTTAGTTGCCAATAATTGATACGCCTTAACAGGCGCTGTGCCGCCCGCTAACACTATTTTAAAAGCCCCTTTATCTGCAATCGCCTTGTCAGCTGCTGTTAAAATGCGCTGACAAACCGCTTCGGCAAGCAACTCAATTGAATCAAAAGGCTTCCAGTTTACTACTTGTGTCATTTTTCTTCCTATAAGGTGTTACGCCAACTCTGGCTTTCTTTTTCAAATAAACGGCGCTCATTTGGTCCCCACGAGCCCGCAGGATAGGTTTCAATATAATCGCGATCAACAGCCCATTTATTAATGATAGGATCGACGATTTTCCATGCATACTCCACTTCGTCATAGCGTAGAAATAAAGAACGGTCACCTTCAATCACATCTAATAATAAGTCTTCATAAGCATCAGAGGCTAATTCGTCCTCATTACGAAAACTCGCATCCAGATTAGTGACCCGGGTACGCATTTCTAAGCCTGGCTCTTTAACCGTCATTTCCATACGGATACATTCTTCAGGCTGTATACCTAATAATAACCAATTTTGCTTAATTTTTTCCGCTTGCGTATGAGCAAATAATTGCGAAGGCGCATGTCGAAAACAAATGGAAATCGTCGACTGAGCTTTTTCCATACGCTTTCCAGTACGCATATAAAATGGCACACCACGCCAGCGCCAGTTATCGACATAGAGCTTCATCGCGGCGTAAGTTTCTGTCACGCTATTTTGCGGAATCCCCTCCTCCTGCAAATAACCATTTACTTGCTCACCCTCAATTTCACCTGGCGCATATTGTGCGCGAAAGGCTTGAGCATTTACGGCCTCTTCAGGAATAGGCCGTATTGATTTCAATACTTTAACCTTTTCATCACGTAAATCTTCTGCTTCCATAGAAACAGGAGGCTCCATCGCCACTAGGGTCAGCAATTGCAACAGATGACTTTGCAACATATCACGCATTGCCCCAGTATGATCGTAATACTGACCTCGACTGCCAATCCCCAATTGCTCTGAATGAGTAATCTGAATATGGTCTATATAATTTCGATTCCACAAGGGCTCGAGCATTGCATTAGCAAATCGAAACACTAAGACATTTTGCACCATGCCTTTACCTAAATAATGGTCGATACGATAAATTTGTTCTTCTTTTAAGTATTGGCTAATTTTGTTTTGTAAAGAACGCGAACTTTCTAAATCAGTGCCAAAGGGCTTTTCAATAATGACACGGCGCCAAAACTGACTTTCATCCAATAATTTAGGAGTACTTAAGTGCTCGATAACATGACTAAAATCGGATGGATTAATCGCTAGATAAAAAGCCATATTCTGTGGAAACTTAACAGAATCTGTTAATAATTGCGCTAGACTGCTATAACATTCTGCTTGCTGCATATCGCCTTTATGATAATGCAGACGTGCAATAAATCGCTTAAATACTTGCTCATCAATACCGCCGCGCGCTTTAGCTTCTAGCATATCACGCACTTCAGATGCCCATTTATCATTATCCCAAGGCCTGCGGCCTATTGCGATAATTTTCGTGTCGTCATCTAAACGGTTTTCAATATCCAAATGATATAAAGCAGGAATTAATTTGATGCGCGCTAAATTGCCTGTTGCACCGAAAATCACATAAGTACAGGGATCAGTTTTCACTCAAAACTCCTTTTAAACGATTAAAACATTCAAAAATAAAGATTATTAATATGTAAATTAAAATGGGCTTAAAAATAAGGTAATCCGGCATAGAAAATTCCTTGCCGGATTACACTTTTTTAATGCTTCACGATAAACCCCATCGAATCTACGTAGCTAGATTTACGCTGTATAAGTTGTAGAAGCCATTTTACCGCCAGTTCCTGTCCAATCAGTATGAAAGAACTCGCCGCGTGGTTTATCTAGTCGCTCATAAGTATGTGCACCGAAATAATCGCGCTGTGCTTGCAGTAAGTTCGCAGGTAAACGCGCACTACGGTAACCATCATAATAAGCGAGTGCTGATGAAAATGAAGGTGTTGGTACACCCAACTGTACACCTAATACAACGGTATCACGCCAACCCGCATCTGCTGTTTGAATCGCATTATTAAAGAAATCAGCTAATAATAGATTTTCTAATTCTGGGTTATTATCATAAGCCGCTTTAATATCATTTAAGAACTGGCTACGAATAATACAACCACCACGCCACATAAGCGCGATACCACCGTAGTTTAATTTCCAGCCATATTCTTTTTCAGCGGCACGCATTAAGCCAAAGCCTTGCGCATAAGAAATAATTTTTGCAGCATAAACCGCATCACCAATCGCTTTAATCGTAGCCTCTTTGTCGCCAGAGAATTTCACATTCGCTTGCGGTAAGATTTTTGAAGCGCGAACACGCTCTTCTTTTTGTGCTGATAAACAACGTGCAAAAACAGATTCAGCAATTAATGTTAGCGGAGCGCCTAAATCTAAAGCGTTAATTCCTGTCCATTTTCCTGTGCCTTTTTGCCCAGCAGTATCTAGAATTTTATCAATTAATGGCTCACCATCTTCATCTTTATAACCCAAGATATTAGTAGTAATTTCAATTAAGTAAGAATCTAAAACACCTTTATTCCATTCAGCAAAAACGGCTTGAATTTCCTCTGCACTTAAACCAACCCCTTCTGATAGCAATTGATATGCTTCACAGATAATTTGCATATCACCGTACTCAATTCCATTATGTACCATCTTCACATAATGTCCTGCGCCTTCTTCACCTACCCACTGACAACATGGCTCGCCATCTACTTTTGCAGAAATCGCTTGTAAAATAGGCTGCACAGTTGCCCATGCCGCTTTATTTCCGCCAGGCATAATTGAAGGCCCGTTACGTGCGCCTTCTTCACCACCGGAAACACCAGAACCGACGTATAAAATTCCTTTTTCCGCTAAATCAACAGTACGTCGATTAGAGTCTGTATATAAGGAGTTACCACCATCAATAATAATATCGCCTTCAGATAAAAGCGGTGTTAATTTATCAATATAGCTATCAACCACATCTCCGGCTTTAACCATTAACATAACAACTCGCGGACTTTTTAATCCATCAACTAATTCTTGTAATGAATAAGTGCCCGTAATTTCGGTACCGGCCGCTGGGCCAGCTAAAAAGTCATCTGTTTTTCCTGCTGAACGATTATGAACCGCCACTTTAAAACCATGGTCATTCATGTTTAAGACTAAGTTTTGCCCCATGACCGCAAGGCCAATTAATCCAATATCCGCTTTCATTATGTTGCTCGCTCAAATTTAAAGGTAAATAATAATACATTATGACTGTTTTAAGTCGAAACCAATATACAACAAAATAGCCATTTCAGTATAGTAAGCTGACAATAATCAAAAAAAAACACGACAGCTGGCCTTTTTCAAGACCAGCTGTCGTGTTTAAAATAAACCTAAACCAGCAAATTCATTGAAGGTTACACATTGCCTCTAATTGCTTTGCGTGAAACTATAGTTAACCCCAACAACCCAAGAACAAGCAACAGCATAGGCTCTGGAGCAGGCACACTTGCTGACCCCTCCAAGTTAAATCCTTCTCCCCAAGCGACTAAATCCTGCTTTGAAGTAGAGCCACTATATGGATCAATCCACAGTACACTATTAACAGACGCGGTATTGCCAACTAATGCAGCTGAATACTTTTGATATGCAGCCTCTATACGATCATTTGTAGATGCCTCAAGTGTGAACCTTGAGGCGCCGTAAACTTGCTCCCAAATTAACGCCTGCAAACCAGCTTGCTGATATTTTTTAACGGCAGTCTCAGCGATATTCAAAATTAACCATGCAATCTTACCGCCATTTTCTTCCGTTAATTCAGGACGATCAGAAAAATCAGCCTTATTATTATAGTTAGCGCTATACGTACTTCTTAACCCTATACTGTGTAATATATCAATACAATATGCATAAGCTAAGCTTTTTCCATCCAGCACACTGTTTAATATATTTCCTCCACCTACGTGATTCATCGTCTTACCATCCAGCACAAGATTAATCCCTCCTGCGTATTTATTACCCGTTGTTAACGTTCCAGCATTAACATCAAATGGAATACTTGCAGAAAATGACGCAGAACTAAATAACATCATTGAAATAGCCAATATCACTTTATATACTTTCATCAGGTTATCCTTTTAAACTACACAACCCAGCTATCTTTAATATTACGAAAGACCTGAAGCTTTCCGACCCTGCTTCGCAGCAGGTGTGGCAATAAAAAATTCAACTTACAAATCTTATATTGCAATCCTGATGCCAACTATTAAAAGCCTTGAAATACAGCAGTATTAAACTAGAATAACCTCACTAGACTGACATTTTTGTCAGCTCCCCTGACAACGCTGACAGATCAAAATGACGGTCATGACACCCTTGTCTTAAATTCAAAGATACTATGCTTGAAAATTCAATTTCACTTGAGTCTCTATTAGAAACACACGAACGTCCGTTTATCATTATTGATAATACCCTCACTATCGTGGGATTAAATAAAGCATGGGAGCAACAATTCTCTGTTTTCAAAACTGACTTTATTGGTCAGCCCTGCTGCGATAAAGCGCCTAATTGTCGACATCAGCAATTATTTCAAAAGCTAGAAGCTTATGATGCAACCGAAAGACAAGCAGACCAACAACTAACAATACGCGGTTACCCCCTCCTAGATAACGATGGCAAAATCTACTTGGGAGAGTCCATCACACAAACCACAAACACCTTAAAAACCAGCAACACGCAAAATATGGCAGGTAGCTGTGCCGTATTTACCGCTTACCAACAAAAACTAAGTCAAGCTGCTAAAACACGAACGCCTGTTTTTTTGATGGGCGAAACAGGGACAGGTAAAGAGCTTGCCGCTGAGTTTATTCACCAACACTCCTTATCCAAAGAGCATGAATTAGTTGTAGTAGACTGCACCGTACTCAGTGATGACTTATTTGAAAGTGAACTTTTTGGACATGAAAAAGGTGCTTTCACAGGCGCAACTAACGCAAAAAAAGGACTATTTGAATTGGCCGATAAAGGCACTTTATTTCTTGATGAAATAGGCGACCTGCCTTTAGCTCAGCAACCTAAACTATTACGCGCCCTAGAGTCTGGGCAGTTTAGAAGAGTTGGCAGCACTACGGCATCAAAATCAAATGTGCGTATTATTTGTGCAACCCATAGAAATTTACCTGAAATGATTGAAGCAGGCGAATTCCGTGAAGATTTATATTACCGCTTATCCGTATTCCCCATACAAGTACCCTCATTGCGTGAACGATTACACGATATCCCTGAAGTAAGTCAGTATTTATTAACGCAACTGGGGCTGCGCGATGAGCAACAATATAGCATTGCTAAACCTGCACTAATTAAGCTGTTAAAACATACCTGGCCAGGCAATATCAGGGAACTAAAAAACTGCTTACAACTAGCCTGCAGCCTTTGTACGGACCAACATATAACAGAAAATGACATCACTTATATGCCACAACAAAGTCAAGAGATTGAGTATATCCAGCCCTCCAAACCGGAATCACACAACAACACAAACCCACTAATACGAATGGAATATGATGTGATCAATTCGTTATTAAGTAAATACCAAGGTAACCGTAAGCTTATTGCCGCCGAAATGGATATTAGCGAACGCACGCTATATAGAAAACTAAAACGTCTCGAACTTAACTAATTAGGATACCGATATGGAACCATCGCTAATTAATTGGACGTTTCAATGCATAGACAGCAAAAGCGCGCCAATAACTCCGCCGGTTAATTTAAGAGCCGCAGTGAGTCAAATCAAGCAACTTCCCCCTCTACCTGGTATTGCTGCACGCATTATGAAACTAGCAGCAGATCCATTAGCAGATGCACGTAAATTAGCTGCTATTGTCGAACTAGACCCCTTACTCACAACACAAGTCATTCGCTGGGCAGGTTCCCCGCTATATGGCTATAAAGGTAAAATTACCAGCGTACATGACGCGATCAGTCGTGTACTCGGCTATCAATTTGTCTTTGATCTAGTCTTAGGCTTATCGGCATTGTCGCCACTTAAAGCCCCGATAGAAGGCATCATTGGCACTCGCTCATTTTGGACACATGCTTTAGCAAGCACGCATTTAATGACTGATTTAAATAAAAAACTGCCTGCTGAATATAGATTCGAAACACAAACCGTTTTTTTCGTCGCCTTAATGCATAATATTGGCTTACCGCTATTAGCCGACCAATTTATTAAGGAATTTAAAATGCTCTCTGACCTAGCAGAAGCAAACCCCTCACTGAACTTATATCAGTTAGAAAAATTTTCTTTAGGGGTAAATCATGCAGAATTGGGTAGCTGGCTATTAAAGTCGTGGGATATGCCGCCTGAAGTGGTCGAGGTGGTATACCATCACCATAACCCGCATTACCGAGGTAACCACTATCAGCTCAACTTACTTACCTATCTCAACGACAGCCTACTAGCGCATATCAATATCGGCGATAATCATGAAGCTAACAACACTGATCAAGCCATTCAAGAATTACGGCTAAGCTCAGCAGACTGCGACAATGCACTGACCAAACTACAAAGTGAACTAGATAGTATTAAAGCGATGGTTGGGATATGTTTAAATAGCTAAGCAGTTCAATTAAAATATTACTGAGAAAGAAACCAACATTATCATTCCTACCTAATTAATACCTGAAAATGACTACGCCTAACAACTGCCTTTGCGGCTCCGACCTTTCTTATGATCAGTGCTGTGGACTGCTACATTCTGGAAAAAGCCACGCGACCACAGCCAAAGCTTTAATGCGTGCACGCTTTACTGCTTATGCAATGCGTAATGGAGATTATTTATTACAAACATGGGATGTGCCTAGCCGCCCTGAAGCGATCGATTTCTCCAAAGAAACGGGTGAATGGACCAGCTTAGATATTATTTCCACTAAAAAAGGCGCAGAAAAAGATAGCAAAGGTATCGTTGAGTTTAAAGCCTATTTTACTCAGGATGACGAAGCAAAAGTAATGAATGAAATCAGTCGCTTTGTAAAAAAACAAGGGCACTGGTTTTACCTAGATGGCAAAGTTAAATCTGTCGGATCAAGTGAAGGGCCAATGAACCAAGGACTGAATGCGCCTTGCGCCTGTGGTAGTGGCAAGAAATTTAAACGTTGTTGTGGTAAAAACTAAAACTATTGAGCAAACTGAAGTCCGCCTTTGCAATCAGCGGTTACGCACTTAACACAGGACATTCTATATTGGTAGGCAGTGACTTTAGCCCGCCAATGCCACGCATCTACTCTAAAGGCGGGCTAAAGTCACGGCCTACAGTTTTCAATTGTCCCGTGTAAAATAAACCCAATCAACTCTATAGCGGCAAGATAAAATCTTCCGGCTCATCAATCACCGGATTGGCTAAAGAACCAATATGCTCAATTTCTATTTTTACCGTTTGCCCTGCCTTCATATAGCCACGCGGCTTCATTTTAACGCCGACACCACTTGGCGTGCCAGTAGCAATAACATCCCCCGGTTCTAAAGTCATCGCCTGCGTTAAATAAGCAATCATTTCATAGCAATTAAAAATCATATGCTGGGTATTCGATGATTGGCGTAATTCATCGTCTATCCAAGTTTTTAAATTCAAATTATGCGGATCACTGATTTCATCTGCAGTAACAATCCATGGCCCCATGGGTCCATGCGTATCAAACGACTTACCTAGCGTCCAAGTTGGCGAGCGGAATTGCCAGTCACGTACCGAGACATCATTAACCAAAGTGTAACCCGCGATCACTTTATGTGCATTTTCTAGCGATACATGCCGGCAACGCTTGCCAATAACAAAAGCTAGCTCCACCTCATAATCTAGTTTTTCAGACACTTTAGGTGCATGAATCGCCTCTCCTTGAGCAATCACACAAGTGCTTTGCTTGGTAAAAAAAGTCGGATATTCTGGTTTTTCCAGAGCGGTTTCAGCAATATGGTCAGCATAATTTAAACCTACACCTAAAAATTTACCGGGTCTTGGAATCGGAGCCATTAACTTCACAGCGCTTAAGGCGATACGTTGCTGCTGGCTATCGATTAACTGTTGTAAAGCATCTAATGCTGACGGTCCTGCCGCCAGAAACTCCAGCATTGTTTGTGGAACACCGGCTTGCCCTGAACTATCAACCACAGTATTATCGACCACTGCGCCTACTCGGCTGACACCTTGATAGGTAAATGTCACTAACTTCATTATTACACGCCTATAAACTTATTAAGAAAACTACGCCTATTTTACCCTAGCTTGAAAGCTCGAAATGGCAACTTGCAGTTGATCTAAAATCTCCGAAGTAGGTTCTTTTGTATAACGCATCCTGACATATAAACGCGTAATCTGTGCAAATGCCAACGCTACCTGAGGTTGCTGCTTGGTAACGCGCACTAAAAAGTCGTTAGCCCCTTCATTTTCCACTCTAACCAAACCTAATTTGGCTAATTTAGCACAGGCTTGTAGATAATAAATTTGCGCAACATCAAGCACTGTTTTTTGTTTGCGAAACAACAGAATAGCTAACACCAAAATAACCGCTGCCAGCAAGCCGAGCAACCAATAGAACATTTTTTTAAAGCCACTAATGCCTATCTTAGATAAAAAGCTCGCTTGATTCTGCCGATCATAATTAATAATCCAGCGATGCCAACTATAATCAACACTACTCCATAAGTTACGCGCTTGCTTGAGCAAAGAGAGCGTTTGGCTATCCAACTGTACCGGAGAAAAACTCACAGCATTATTGGCAATTTGCTGTTCAATATTAACATCTTGCTCAACTCGCTCAGGCGCAATAGCCGTTGTCGGGTCATATCGCACCCACCCTTTACCAGACAACCAAACTTCAGCCCAAGCATGTGCATTCGCTTGCCTTACCTCTATAAATCCGCCCGCCTCATTATATTCGCCCCCCTGATAACCGCCGACCACACGCGCCGGTATACCCGCAACTCGCATCAAATAAACAAAGGCTGTTGCATAATGTCCGCAAAATCCAACTCGCGTATCAAATAAAAACGTCTCAATCGGATTTTCTTCCATCAATGGCGGCATCAAGGTGTAATAAAATTTATTCTGGCGAAAATGCAAAAACAGGTTACTAATAAAGGTTTCTGGTTTTTCTGAAAAGCCGCCTAATTGCTCAACTAAATCTTTTACTCGCTGCTCAGGCGGTTTCGGTAGCTGCAAGTTATCACTAAGCTCTGTTTTAGTAATGTACCCTGTGTTGTAGTTCACATAGGAGCTGATCTCATATTCTGCGCGTTTATTAGGCGGTTCAGAAGTAAATAATTGGTGGTTACCATTTTCATATAAAGGCCACTTAAAAGCCGCAGGCATATCCAAAGCAAATACCCAATTTTTACTTTGCGGCTCCATTAAAATTTTATATTGATAAATATCACCGGAAAAACTTATCTTATCCAGGTGCCTCTTAAAATACTTATTTTTAGTTTGCTCCCATTTCTTGCCATCGGTATAGGAGAACACTGGACCGCGCCAGTATCGTTGCTTATTAGTAGGTATCGCACCAGAAAATTTAGCGCGAAAAACTCGCTCTCCCGACAGACCTAATTGACTGATCGAGCCTGGCTCTAAGGTATCGCTCAAGCCAGTCATGGCTTTGCTCTCTTCTTGTAAAAATGACCAACGCGGAGCTTCAAGTCGAGGAAAAAAGATAAACAAAATAATCGTTAAAGGTAAGGCTTGAGCTAAAAACTTCCCTGCTACCTTTAATGATTGCAAGTTACCCAAACTACCACTATTAATGCAAAGTAAAGTACCTAACAAGCTAATACAAACGAGCAAGGTATAACCCGCCATAAGAATATTCTGCACATATAGAAATTGTGTGGCCGCCACGATAAAGGCGAGATAGGTAATCAAATACAAATCACGCTGAGTTTTAATTTCCAGCAATTTCAGTCCTAAGGCCGTAACAAAAACAGCCGTCCCCGCATCACGACCAAACACACCTTGATGCATGATAACCAATAAGCCTATACCACTGAGTAATAACAAAAAAACCAGTAATTGATTAGGTAAATAAGCAGGTCGCCAGATGCCAATAGCGCGCCATATCAGGAGGACAAAGAAAAAACTAATAGTCGGGGTAGGCACATGAAACGCATGCGGCAGGGTAATTAAGCCTATAGAGCTAAGCAAAAAAATAAGCGTCCGTTGATTTATTGTTTGTTCCATAAGTTAATACTTCCTCTCATTTTTCTTGTGTGCTGCTAGTTAAGAATAGGCTCCTTCTCCAGAGGAAGGAAGGCTGGGATGAATGGATTATAAATGCATGGTTTATTCTCCTCGTCCAACCCTCTCCAGCAAGAGAGGGCTTAAATCAACAGCATTGAGGACTAAAAGCCCCCACCACCACGCCAACTCCCTTATTCAGCCTTCACCTGTTTAATCCGGTAGCTACCTTGCCCGTCTATACCTAGCTGTTTAGCTAGGTAAGGTAAAACCTGTTCCATTTCTGCTTTTAATGTCCAAGGTGGATTAACGATAATCATACCACTGGCATTCATTCCATATTGATCGCTATCTGCTGCCTGCGCTAACTCAAACAACTGCACATTCCTTAACTGACTGCCCACAACCTTCTCTTCTAATTCATTAATACGTTGCCGTTCAACTACTGGGTACCAAAGCGCATAAGTACCTGTGGCAAAACGTTTATGTAATTGAATAAGCGTATCAACAACCTGTTGATAATCCGTTTTCATTTCATACGAGGGATCAATCAACACCAATCCTCGCCGTTGCTGCGGCGGCATTAACCTGAGACAATCTTTAAAGCCATCTTTATGCAGCACAGTAACCCGCTGATCTCTTTTTATTGCTGCTTCCAAGATGTTGATCTCAGTATTATGCAATTCATATAAAAACAAACGATCCTGCTTACGCATCAATTCCATAGCAATAAGCGGTGAACCGGGGTAAAAAGCTAATTGGCCAGCATCATTAAACGATTTAATAAGCTCTCTATACTCAGCAATAGCCGGAGGTAAATCATCCTGTTGCCATAGCGTACCTATGCCCTGTTGATACTCATTAGTTTTTACAGCTTGCTCACTACGTAATGAATACATGCCTGCACCAGCATGCGTATCGACATAACAATAAGGCTTATCTTTCTTTTTTAAGTATTCTAGTATGTGAATTAAGACACTGTGCTTTAACACATCGGCGTAATTTCCCGCATGATATGAATGACGATAACTGAGCATATTTTGAATTTTAAAGGTTAAATGATGATTACATTTATTGGCTACCCACCTAACATGGGACAGCTAAAAACGGCAGGGCGGACTTTAGATGCTGTGAAAGCATTATGCTTTTAGCCTCCCCTAGCCCCTCCTTGATAAGGAGGGGCTATACTGAATACTTTCACAGCCTCTTTAGTCCGCCATTTCTAAAAAGCGGACTGAAGTCCACCCTACAAATATGATTAACGCCTCTCCGCTGGCTCTCACTTATAGCTAAAATAAAGCCAACGCCTCTAAGCATTTTTTCGAGTGCGCTGCTCCATAATTTGGCTCAAGCACCAAACCAGCTAACTTAAATCCATAGGCAACACCCGCTTCATCGGCATCAAGCACCCAGCGACACATTATACTTAAACGCTCTTCCTGGTTCCCAGCCATTGCCTGTTCATAATCTAACCAGATTTCTGAACTTTGCGCACCGCTGTATTGCCGTGTATATAGCCCCTGTCCTTTAGCAAAAGCGCGCCAATGGATATGTCGAATACTATCGCCCGTTTGATAGCTCTGTAAGCCATAAAAATCATCTTGGCCTTTTTGCGCATTACCTTGTTGATCTTGGCCTTGATTATGCTCTGGTAGAGGACAATCTTGCATACTAGGCCGAGGGTAAATTAGGGCTTTACTGTCTAAATTAAGGCGCTGCCAAGCGCGAAATAAACCAAAGGGATAGCAACTCGATATAACCGGATTAGCCATCACTAACCAGCCGCGTTTGTCTGATTTATAAGCCAAGCTCAAGGGCAGTTTTTGTTGCGCGGGAATATCTACTGTCTGCAATGGCGTGTGTTTATCAAGCCCTACTTGCACGCTATACCGCGCGAATGAAGTGGGGTTATTGATAGTAATTTTACTAGCAGCAAATTCACCGACATAAACAGGAGCATTATGACCTTTTCTAATCACCAAGCCTTGCAAGGACTTAACGGTATGCAAAATAGTAATAAAAAACAAACTAGCCAATAAAAAGCTCAGCAAATACACGAGATTATTATTATAAATAAACGCAATTAACAATAACAAAGCGATAAGCATAACAAAGCCTAAGCCACGGCGAGTCGGCAAAATATAGATATTGCGATAATTTAATGCAATGCTTTTGGCTACGGAGGTAGAACTCATAGATCAACCATTAAAAGTCATGCCGAAGCGCTCAATACCCGCCTCAGCTAAACGGGATTTAAGGAATAGCTACCTGAGCTAACAAAGGTGCGACAATATTTTCTGAATTAGCATGCCCTGCGCGTAGTCGATGCCCAGCAACAGACCCAAGCACAGCTTGTACATCTTCAGGAATGACTGCATCACGTTGCTGCATATATGCCCATGATTTAGCAGCACTCAATAAAGCAAGACCAGCTCGCGGTGACAACCCAGTATGATACTCATCTGACTCACGGGTAAAGCTAATTAAGGCTTGCACATAATCAAGCAACGCAGAAGAAACATGCACCTCTTTGACTTCTTGCTGCACTAGCAATAATTTCTGAGCCGGTAACTGCGCCTCTAAAGTAGCAATTAATTTATGCCGATTAGTACCACTCAATAATTCTCGCTCTGCATCATGATTTGGATAGCCTAGTTCAATACGCATCAAGAAACGATCTAGCTGAGACTCAGGCAAAGGAAAAGTACCCAGTTGATGTGATGGATTTTGAGTAGCAATAACAAAAAACGGCTGTGGCAAAGGGTAAGTATGTCCCTCTACTGTTACTTGTTGCTCTTCCATTGCCTCTAATAACGCACTTTGAGCTTTCGGCGTTGCCCGATTTATTTCATCCGCTAAAACCATTTGATTAAAAATGGCCCCCTGATGAAATGAGAATTGATGTTCCTCGGGATTGTAAATCGTTGCACCAATAATATCTGCGGGCAATAAATCACTGGTAAATTGAATGCGCTGATAGTGCAAACCCATCAATTTGGCCAAAGTATGCGCCAGGGTCGTTTTACCAACACCCGGAATATCTTCAATTAATAAATGTCCACCTGAAAGTAAGCAACATAATGACAAGCGAATTTGCTGTTCTTTGCCTAAGATAATACTGCTAGCGGATTGAATAACTTGGTTAAGTGTTTGATGCATTGAATGTCCTTATTTCTGTTCTATAACAAAGCTAATACCACATAAAGGCGAACTAAAGTCCGCCCTACTTTAATACTCTTATTTCCCTAACATACCTTTAACCGCATGAATTAAATCAGCTGGAATAACCACAGTTTTAGCGTTATCAGACTCAGCTAAATCACGCATTGCTTCAATATATTTTTCACCTAACAAATATGTAGCCGGCAAATCTTTACCTTGTAATGCTTCTGCCACGCTTTCAATCGCTTTAGCACTACCTTGAGCTAATAAAATTTTAGCTTGCGCATCACGGCGTGAAGCTTCTAAACGACCATCTGCTTCTAAAATTGCTGCTTGTTTAGCCCCTTCTGCACGCGTCACCGCGGCACGGCGCTCTCTTTCAGCAGCCCCCTGCTCTTCCATAGATGCTTGCATGGTTTGTGATGGGTTAATATCTTGAATTTCTACTGTTTTTAAAGTGATCCCCCAATCAGCAATATCATCAGAGATACTATCTTTTAATTTCGTTTTAATATGGTCCCTAGACGATAAAGCATCATCTAAAGACATTTCACCTATAATGGCTCTAAGTGATGTTTGAATAAGCTTTTCTATCGCCATTACAAAGTTCTCGACACCATACACCGCTTTTTCTGGAGAAACGATATTGATATAGGCGATAGCATTAGCCACAATCACTGCGTTATCTTTGGTAATAACTTCCTGCGAAGGAATATCTAAAACAATATCTTTAGTGGTAATTCTTTCTATAACCGAATCAACATACGGGATCACGAAATTAAGCCCTGGGTTTAGGGTTTGATGATATTTACCTAATCGCTGAACGATGTGTTTGTAGCCTTGAGGAACAATTCTTACTCCTTTGATAACGGTGACAATCACTAAAACAACGAATGCACCGACAATATATAAGCCTTCCATTATTAACTCCCTTTTAAATTAACTAACACTATCAACTATTATTTAGCTGAAACAATTAATGTATTACCTGAAAATTCACGCACAATCACTCGACGACCAATCTCAATTGGGTCTGTACAAATAAACTGCCACTCATCATTACCTAAAATAGGTGCAGGAAAGCGTAATTTACCACGTCCTTCATGCACAGAGTTATATTCAATTACTGTGCCCGTTTGCCCGATCATGCCTTCACGAGCCATACCGGAAAAAGTTTTATTCTTAAAATGGGGGGAGACCCACTTAAACCAAGCGAAAACAATAAAAATAGAAAGCACAATCCAAATCAACAGTTGCAAGGTAAATGAAACCGGACAAACCCATACCAGCAGGCCAACAATAATCGCACTTAAGCCAAACCATAAAGAAACAAAACTCAGTAACATAATTTCTGCCATGGCTAAGCATAGCCCAAAAACCAGCCAATGCCAGTAAGCAATATTTGCATTTAACCATTCCAACACTGCCGTTCTCCTTAAAAATTATTTTCTTTCATTCTCGAATCAGTACAATATACGTTTATTTTTAAGTAACAGGAAATATTATGATTATCTGGGCGTTTAACTTGCTTATTTTAGCTGTTGGTATATTAGTGGTCGGCTTAATCAAGCCTCAATGGCTATTATTTTGGATGGAAAAACCGAGCCGGTATATCATTGTTGGTGTAAGCGTGATCTTATTTATGTCTGGAATGGTGTTATATGGGGAAGGAAATAGACAAGGATCACCGTTATCTGAAGTCGCTCAACAAGACAAACCCACCGTGACTGAAGTACCGTCTGATTTAGTTAAATAATTTGCGAACGCTTTCTGTGGGAGTGGCTACAGCCACGACAACGCGACTAAAGTCGCTCCCACAAAACAAGCTATTTAATACAGATCAAGAAGCAATCACACACTGATTTCGACCCTTTTTCTTTGCTTCATAAAGCGCCTTATCCGCGCGGACAAACAAAGTTTCTTGAGTATCACTCGCGCTCAGCTCAGCAATGCCACAAGAAATAGTAATATTAATCGCCTGTCCCGCATAATTAAAGCCAGTTTTTTCAATAATCCGTCGGATTTTTTCTGCTAGCACTAAAGCTGCTTCACTGCTGGTATTAGACAATAACATAGTGAACTCTTCACCGCCAAAGCGCGAGACAAAATCAGTTTCCCTGCAATACTTACTCAATAACTTAGAAATAATAATGAGAGTCTTATCACCGGTTTTATGACCGTAGTTATCATTAATTTTCTTAAAAAGATCGATATCCCACACCAATAAACTTAATGGCTCCTTATTCCGTCGCCAACGCGCATATTCAGCCTCAAAACGACGATCATAAGCTAAACGATTAGGTAAGTGGGTCAATGCATCCGTTAATGCTTGTGCCGAAGCTTGCTTAAGGTTTTCTTTTAGCGATTGCGCTTCCGCTTTTACCAACTTAATTTCAGCCTTCATAACAGCGACAAGTTGATCAGCTTTAGCCTGTTGTTTTTTCTCTTCTTGCTTATGCGTTTGCATTTGTGCACTTATATTATCTAGCTCTGACTTAATCAGCTGCTTTAATGGCTCTAACTTAGTCGCATTTTCCGAGCTTACTTGTAATGCCTGCATTTTCGTAGCAACTGTCAGGTCTAAATTATTTCTTTTAGCCCGTATTTTTTCTGTTGAGCCAGAAACGCCATTAGCATTTTCCCCTAAGCTCGCCAATTGTTGCGTAACATGAGCAAGGAATATTTCCATTTCTTTTTTTTCAAATTGCTCATATTTTTTAATATTCTGTAAAAGAGCTAATGCAGCATCCACATTGTCTCGAAAGCTCTCTTCTGTCTGTGGTTCTTTTAACTCTTGCGTGATTTTCTTAGCATCTGCCAGCGATGTATCAGGCATATCCATACCTTGAATAAGCTGGATAAGCTGCTCACAAATGAAGTTTATATCTAAATTAGCACCAAATGCGTTTAAATCACCCGTACAGTGACCTACCTCAAGTGTTTCTGGAGCACACAGCTCTGCCATCAATCTAAGCAGTTCCTTAGCGTCTGCTATCTTTCCCGTTTCATATTGACCACGCAATAAATTTAAGGCGCTAACTTTATCTGTATTTGCTTCTTGGGATATTAAAAAGCCAAATAGCAAACTCGCATCCTGCAAGGGCTCTTCAGCACTACCATCCTCAAAGCGCAATAAAGCTTCAGAGAATTTAGTTAACTCATTGCTAAGTTTAGAATTAGCAATGCCTTGCTTTAATTGATTTCGTAACCTTAATAAATGCGGATCTAACTGCTGGTTAAAACCCTTTGTCGCAAGCGATAGTCGAATCAGCGCCCGACAAAAAAGCGCCCCCGTATCTTTCGTTGAAGCCTCAAGTAACTCCAGCTCATCTAATGCATTATAGTATTTATCTTTCCACTTAGTAATTTCAGAGCTTGACGGACTCATTTCCATTCTACCTGTAATTTAAGAAAACCAAAGGCGCTGTAATGCGCCTTTGGGGTCAATCTAACACATAGCTTATGCAGGCGTTTATTTACTTTCCTGTGCAATTAACTCATTGACAACTTTAATCATGCCCTTGTCACCAGCACTACGACCATTAACCAAGTATTTTCCGTTAACGACTAATGCAGGAACACCAGTGATGCCATAACGTGGGCCCATTGCTTTCGCTTGACGCATTTTAGTATCGACAATAAAAGAATTATAAGCATCGTGAAACGCGGCTTTATCTACGCCATGAGCCACAAAAAAATCAGCCAAATCACCTTCACTAGCCAACTTTTCTTTCTTAACTTGTATGGCATGAAAAAAATCAGCATGCACTTTATCTACTACGCCTAAAACTTCAGCGGTAAAATAAGCTTTGGCATGCTTGCCCCACAAGCTACTAAATACAGCTGGCTGACGGATAAATGTGACATTTTCAGGAAGAGTTGCTTTCCAGGCTTCTATTTCTGGCTCAAATTGATAGCAATGCGGACAACCGTACCAAAAAAACTCAATCACTTCGACTTTATCAGCATCTTGAGTGGGCTGTATTGCCTTTAAATTTTCATAACCCTGGCCTGCCGCAAAACTTAAACCCGCAAACACAAACAAACTTACTGCAAGCCCTGTTTTTATTCTCTTTAACATTCTTATATCCTTTCTTGATAAAATTCGCGCTTAATTACTTTTCATTACAGACACATGATAAGCAATGCCTTTGATTTCTTCATCAGTCATTTTATTAGCAATCATATGCATCATATTTTCAGGGTTATTACTACGTACATTATTTTTAAAATCAGTTAAGGTTTTAATTAAATAATCTGCATGCTGCCCTTGTAATGCTGGAAAGGAAGCTGGTTTATTACCTTCGCCATAAGGACCGTGACAAGCAATGCATGCCGAGATTTCACGTTCTAAATCACCATTACGATAAACATCATAACCTAAAGCTAATAATGCATCCTGTTGCTCTTGCGCTGCTTGTTTACTCGCTTCCGCTTGTTCTTTAGCCGCTGTCGCTGCCGCCAAAGCCTCTTCTTCAGTCAGTTCGACTGCGGACTCATCTTCATCGTCATCGTCATCTACCTCAAGCGCAGGCAGGGTATTCTGGGTTACTTTTTGCTTTTCATAAAAAGCCGCGATATCTTGCATATCCTGAGTACTCAAACCTGCAACCATAGAGCTCATTGTCGCATCTGTACGCGTACCGTCTTTAAATGCCTCCATTTGCTTGACTAAATACTCTTCATTTTGGTCAGCTAGTTTAGGAAATAATGGCATCATACTATTGCCATCTTCACCGTGACAACCTGCGCAAGACGCACTTTTTGCCTTTCCCGCAGCAACATTAGTAGCTGCCGCAACATCAGTTTTAGCTTGCGCGATACCTGAGATATTTAGCAAAGCAATCGATACCGACAACGCTAATAGACTTTTCTTCATTAGATTCCCCTTTTCGGAATAAAATAAACATAAGGTAATCTTATGTACAATACTAGGTTAAATTCTACTCTAATTTAATTAAACCCTCTACACGAGATAAGTATGAACTCTCTCTACTATCAGGCTAAATTTCTTCTTAGCGCCCCCGAGTTAGCGTTAGCACCTGCTGATACAGGCAGGGAAATCGCTTTTGCAGGCCGCTCTAATGCGGGAAAATCGAGTGCTTTAAACACCTTAACTAACCAAAGAGCACTAGCACGAATCAGTAAAACACCAGGCCGCACGCAGTTACTTAATTTTTTCACACTTAATGACGAGCAGCAGCGCTTTGTCGATTTACCTGGCTATGGCTACGCTAAAGTGCCTGTGGCAATAAAGCAAAAGTGGCAGCTCTTAATGGAGACGTATTTAAGCGACCGCCAGTCTTTATATGGCATTATTTTAGTCATGGATATTCGCCACCCATTAACAGAGTTTGACCGACAAATGATCGAGTGGTGTAACTACAGTCAAAAACCACTACATATTTTACTAACCAAAGCTGACAAGCTAAATTATGGTGCCGCAAAAAACACCTTGTTGAGCGTACAACGTGAATTAAAAGACCTAGAAATGCCCATTACGCTACAACTTTTTTCTGCATTAAAAAAGAGCGGCGTCGATGAAATTCATCAGCGTTTAGACCAATGGTTTCAAGCGCCCAGCACAAACGCTAGCGATGAAATAACGCCAGAAATTGAGGTGTAAATAAACTAGCGTTTTTCATCGCAACACCTATCGCTATAATTCCAGCGCACATACAGGAAATATAGCGATAACACTTATAAGCAACAAATACATTGCCCATTTTTCTGGCTATAGTTCGACTTCCAAACCTTCTTGAGCAATGAAGAGCTCACAAGCTAACTCTGGGTTATTTTTTAATAGCTCAGCATAAATTTCATCCAATGCGGCATCAGTCCGTGTTGGTTCATGGTGAGTAAAAAATAATTTTTTCGCACCTGCTTTTTTTGCCAATTTAATCGCTGAACTATAAGTGCCATGCCCCCAATTCTTTTTGTGTAGGTATTCTTCCTCAGTAAAGGAGCTGTCCATAATTAACACATCAACATCGCGTATGAGCTCGACAAGCGAATCGACACATTCCTCAATCATTTGCTCGAATTCTAAATATTCTCTATCTTCAGGCTCATAAATATTAACTTGCTGCTCATAATCGCCAGTAAAAAACAAGGATTTTCCATCACAATCAATGCGATAACCAAAATTTATCACAGGATGATTGAGCAAGATCGGCGTAATGGTCGCATCAGCAATACAAAATTTTTCCCCAGCTTTTACCGTTTTATAACTGACATCGGCCTTTAACTCATGCTCCGCTATAGGAAAAAATGAATGCTGCATTTGCACTTTTAAGGTTCGTTCAATACCCTCGCCTGTTTTTAAATCTTGACCGCCATAAATCGTTAACTTATTGCCTGCAATATAAATCGGCGTACAAAAAGGTAAACCATGAATATGATCCCAGTGAGTATGCGTAATCAAAATATGCGCATCAATCGGCATCTTCGGCAACAGCGTTTGCGTTAACTGGTGAATGCCCGTCCCTGCATCAAGAATTATCAACTCATCATTAGCCGTTCTAATCTCAATGCAGGTGGTATTACCACCGTATTTATTGGTCTTCGCTCCAGGGGTTGGAATTGAACCCCGCACACCCCAAAACTTAAATTTCATTGCCTTATGCCTGCATAAATTGTTGTACTTCAGATTTAATCAGCGACACGTCACCTAAACTAGCAATTAATTCATCCAAAGACATACCAAATACATTCGCTAATTCTTCCGGAAAAGAATCAATGATAGGATTCCCCGCATCGCCTATTTGCATTTTTTTAGCTATTTGATTAGCAGCAAACACACAATCGACCAATAATTCACCTCGCCCAACGCTATGATGTAAATCAATCGCATTAGCCAAATTTTCTGCCAACTCCCATTTCAATGCTAGCATGCGCCCCGCTTGAGCATGATTAATACCCATAATTTCAAGCTCGGCTAAATGCAAATCAATCTGCTGCACTTTGCTTTGCTCTAATGCCAATTTAAACTCATGCGGCATAAATTCTGCGAAAACAATTTTGCCAAAATCATGTAATAAACCAGCAACAAAATAATCACTACTGTGCATCAAAGGCACACCCATGCGTTCTGCGAGTTTTTTACTCAGCACAGCTACAGCCAAAGAATGCTGTAAAAACAGACCGGTATCAAAGCCCGCTTCATTATGAGGACTTAAAACCCCGATAGCAGCAACACTTAAAGCTAGATTTTTAATAGTGTTAATTCCAATATGCACTAAAGCACGCTGGATAGAAGTGATTTTTTGCGGCAAAGCATAAAAAGCAGAATTAATTACTTTTAAAATTTTAACCGTCATAATCGGATCGCTTTCTATCACTGCGACTATATCTTTTGCCGACGAATCAACATTTGCTGCCAGTTGTATTACTTTATGCACACTTTTAGGAAAGGCGGGCATACGCTCAACATAGACAATAAATTTCTCTTCTGCGTCATTCATCATCGGCGTACACCTCTCATATAAAGAATCACAGTGGACAGCACTCTAATGCGCCTCATCCCAATTTATACCGACACCAATATCGACCACTAAAGGTACATCTAGGGTGATTGCCGTACACATTAGCTGCCTAATATTAGCGCTATACTCATCAACCTTAGCTTCCGCTATTTCAAACACCAGTTCATCATGCACTTGCATAATCATTTTAATGTCGGGCTGATCATCTTGTATCCATTTATCGGTCGCGATCATCGCTAACTTAATAATATCCGCGGCGGTGCCTTGCATAGGCGCATTAATCGCTGTCCTTTCTGCATATTGCCGTCTAGCAGCATTTTTAGAATGGATTTCAGGTAAATATAAGCGCCGCCCTAATACAGTTTCAACATAGCCCTGCTGCTTCGCCAATTCGCGCGTATCATCCATATACTGCTTAACACGCGGGTATCGAGAAAAATATAAATCAATATATTCTTGAGCTTGATTACGCCCCAAACCTAATTGCTTAGCCAAACCAAAAGCAGACATGCCATAAATTAAACCAAAGTTAATCGCTTTAGCAGAACGGCGCAAATCATTGGTGACTTGATCAATACTAACGCCAAAAACATCCGCTGCCGTTGCCTTATGAATATCCTCACCTTTCGCAAACGCATCTAACAAGCCTTCATCACCAGATAAATGCGCCATAATACGTAATTCAATTTGCGAATAATCCGCAGCAACAACTTTATAGCCCCCAGGGGCAATAAAAGCTTGGCGAATTTTACGCCCTTCTACACTACGTACAGGAATATTCTGTAAATTAGGGTTCGACGATGACAAGCGCCCTGTAGCGGCAACCGCTTGATGATAAGAGGTATGCACTCGTCCCGTTTTAGGGCTAACCTGTAGCGGTAATTTATCAGTATAAGTCGATTTTAACTTGCTCATACTACGGTGTTTTAAAATTAACTCCGGTAAAGGATAATCTTCCGCTAATTCCTGCAAAACTGATTCTGCAGTAGAAGGCTGGCCTTTAGGCGTTTTCTTTAAAACTGGTAGACTTAATTTATTATATAAAATGTCTTGGATTTGCTTGGGTGAAGCAATATTAAAACTTTGCCCCGCCATCTCATGCGCTTGTTGCTCTATCGCCATAATATGATTAGACAGCCCCATGCTTTGCTGCGCCAACATATCACTATCAATTAAAACGCCCGCGCGCTCCATTCGTGATAGTACGCTTAATACCGGAATTTCTATATTTTCATACAATGCAGCTAACTTTTCATGTTCAGCTAATTTAGGTTCTAAAACCTGATGCAAGGCTAAAGTAATATCTGCATCTTCTGCTGCATATTGTGCTGCTTGCTCAATAGGCACTTCGGCAAAACCAATTTGTTTTGCACCTTTACCCGCCACATCTTCATAATGAATGGTACTACGATTCAGGTACACTTTCGCCAAATCATCCATATTATGCTTAGTGCGCGTGCTATCGATAACATATGATTCGAGCATAGTATCCTGCGCTATGCCGCGTAATTCAATCTCATAATTCGCTAAAACATTCGCATCATATTTTAAGTTTTGGCCGACTTTCTTATGAGAGGGATCTTCTAATAAGGGCTTGAGCGCCTGCAAAATATCATCTCGTGATAATTGCTCTGGAACGCCAGGATAATCATGCGCTAAAGGCACATATACTGCTTCACCCACCGTTACAGAAAACGATACGCCCACAATTTCAGCAGCGGTATAATCAAGGCTCGTCGTTTCAGTGTCGAAGGCGAATAATTCTGCCGCTTTTAATTTATCCAGCCAATGATTAAACCCCGACATGGTAACAATCATTTCATATTCAACACCTGACTCAACAGGCTCAGAGGCTGGCACTTCCTCCATAACCATAGTCGTTGATGGCGTATGTGGTACAAAAGAGGTATTTTTCAGACTTTTTGACCAAGCGCTGAAACCTAACAACTCTAGCTGCTCTTGTAATAATTGCTTATCTTCTGGAGTGCAGCGCAAATCATCAATATGGTACGGCAAACCCAAGTCGCATTTAATGGTCGTTAATTCCTTCGACAAAGGCAACTCGCCAAGGCTAGCACGCAAACTCTCACCGACTTTACCTTTAATTTCATCGGCATGTACTACTAAATTTTCTAAGGTTTGATACTGAGCCAACCATTTTGCCGCTGTTTTCGGTCCTACTTTCGGTACGCCAGGAATGTTATCCGCACTATCGCCCATTAAAGCTAAATAATCGATAATCTGTGCCGGTGTGACACCAAACTTATCAATCACACCTTGCACGTCTGTTACTGTATTAGACATAGTATTTTCTAGCGTGACCTGATCGCTAACCAATTGCGCCATGTCTTTATCGCCAGTCGAAATAACTACCTGAAATCCAGCGTCTACTGCTAAATGTGTTAGTGCACCAATAACGTCATCTGCTTCTACACCTGACTCCATAATCAAAGGCAAGCCCATCGCTCGAATTAAGTCATGCAAAGGCTGAATTTGCACCCTTAAATCATCCGGCATAGGTGGCCGGTGCGCTTTATATTCACTGTACAACTCATTTCTAAATGAACCGCCAGGCGCATCAAATACGACAGTAAAATAATCGGTTTTATGATCGCTGATTAATCGACGCAGCATATTCGCTACGCCAAAAATCGCGTTAGTTGGCATGCCTTCAGCATTACTTAAAGGGGGAACAGCATGATAAGCACGAAATAGAAATGACGAGCCATCAATTAACAGCAATTTTTTGGACATAAGTAGATTTTAAGAAACTGAAGTACTTTCAGAGGCGACGTGCTCTTGCTGAGCTAAATAAGAACCACCGACGATAAAAACCATAAATAAAACAAAAATCACCGATGTAATATATCTGACCTTTTTGCTCGTTACATATACACTCATGTTTTCGCCTATCTATATAATAAAAATATAGATTATCGCTGATTTACGGGGCAACTCAAAGCGACCCCGAATAATACATTGAAAACTAACACTAAAAAAGGCACAAAAAAAGGGGCTAAAAGCCCCTTTTCTTTCTAAACAGTGATGCTAAATCTTACATGCGTTTAACTTTATAAGCTGCCATTAACTCAACTGGCTTTTTCTTTTTATTGCTCTTATTCAGAACGTAAACAAGTGTTTCACCTTTTGCGCCCGCACCAATATCTGTATAGCGGAATGTCGCTTCACCTACTTTTATGAATGACTGCAAATCTGCCCACTCACTAAATACATAAACACGGCCGTCTTCAACAACTTCTCCGTAAAAGCCAACTGACACCCCTTTAGCTTTACCGTCATATAAATTAAGCACACCGCTTTCCATTGGCTTTTTCTTATCTGCTTTACGTAAACCAAAAACTACTGTTTCGCCTTTAGGACCAGCACCTATACGTGTAAAACGAAAAGTCGTTTCGCCAAGGTCAAGAAACTCTTGGTACACTTTAAAGTCATCAAATGCATAGATACGACCATCTTGATACACAACATAGTAATCATTTACATTATAAGCCACTGAACTAGCAGCAACCTCTACAGCCGCTTTTTCTGCAACTTGTTTAGGCTCATTCATTGCACATGAAGCTAACACCAAAGAAAGCATAGCAACTAAGAAAGGGATTTTTTTCACAATAACAACTCCAAATAAAATATCTAAATATATAGTGACTATTGTAAGGTTAAGATTATTACAGGATTATTACGGCGAGCGACTTAGGAACGAAAATTCAATAATACCCGAGTCTGACTTGTCTTTTGACTCCACGACTGCGCTAGAAAAGCAGTTGCGTAGCTGGCTATGCGCCCGCTTTCCTAACACAGCCATGAAGCCAAAATCCTGCGCCATACTTTCGGGTATTATTAAACCTTCGCTCCTTAACTGATACTTGCTAAGACAATAAACAGTATCAGCCCAGAGAAAAATGAACTTAACAGCAAGAAACGATACTTAGACATTTGCCAGGCCATGATAAACCCTGAAATAAAGAGAAACAGCAAGCAAGCCGATAATATAGCGGCATAGACCTTAAACGCTACACCACCTTTAGCTTTATGTAACTGCACAAAAAAACGATGTAAATTGGTCTGTTTTATTATTAATTTCGCCTCATTCGGCTTAGCACTCGGTGCTAAAACCACATCTACTTCAGACCCTGTCCATTCAAAATAAAAGGAAGTTCCAGCGCTTTTTACTTTTGCTTTGCCTGACGGTGATGCGATAGATCGCTGCATAAGTTCGTTAACAACGGCATCTGTAAGCCATTCTTTATTTTTCTGCAAGGGTTGTTTTAGCTGCAAAATATACGTATCACTCGAATAGCCTCCTTTAACCCCCCAAGTATAAAGCGCTCCAGTAATAAAAAACATAAGCGCAACAGGCAAAATAAAAGCAGCAACAATCATATGTGTTTTTATTAAGAAAACACGGTTTAATTTTGGCATAAATAGTTCCTTTTAGCGTTAAAAATAGCGCATAGAGCTGTTGTACACACTCTAAACACTTATAAGCTGTTTAACCCCGAGCACCAAAAAGCGCAGTACCAACTCGGACAACAGTCGCCCCTTCCACTATTGCTGCATTTAAATCTCCTGTCATGCCAAAAGAAAAAGTATCTAATTCTGGCTTATTAAGCGCCTTTACTGCTTGGTAGAGTTGTCGATAAGGCTCTCTTTGCAGCGTAAAATCAGTTTCAGGCTGTGGAATAGCCATCACGCCCCGCAATTTTATATTTGGCAAACAGTGAATTTTCTCAATTACCTCAGGCAACTCTGCCAAAGAAAACCCCGACTTAGTGGCTTCATTGCTAATGTTCACTTGGATACAAACATTCAATGGAGGCAAATGTGCCGGGCGTTGCTCACTGAGGCGCTGGGCAATTTTTAACCTATCGACACTATGCACCCAAGAAAAATGTTCGGCAATAGCCCGTGTCTTATTTGACTGTATAGGCCCAATAAAGTGCCAAGTAATTCGATAACAGGCCAATTCTTTCTGCTTAAGCAATGCTTCTTGCAAATAACTTTCACCAAAATGACGCTGCCCTGCTTGATAGGCTTGTATCAAGTCGATACTCGGTTTAGTTTTGCTAACCGCTAACAACGCCACTGAATCGATTTTACGTTGCGCCTGTAACTCAGCTGCGCGAATTTCATAAAGAATTTTGGATAATTTTCTAGCTATTAAAGTCATTACTTAGGTATAAGATAAAATTAGTTAGCATTATTAGACACTACTCCTTTAAAAAATTAAAGACATAAGCTATGGTATAACTAATCACTTTTACATTATTCCCCTACCCGCAAGGAGCCTTTATGGATATTGCTGAATTACTCGCGTTTTCTGTTAAAAACAAAGCCTCAGATTTACATCTATCCGCTGGGCTTCCCCCCATGATTCGTGTCGATGGCGATATCCGCCGAGTTAATATCGATGCCTTTGATCATAAAGAGGTGCATGCGTTAATTTACGACATCATGAATGATAAGCAGCGTCGTGATTATGAAGAATTTTTTGAGACAGATTTCTCTTTTTCTCTACCCGGTTTAGCTCGCTTTCGTGTTAACGCTTTCAACCAAGAGCGTGGCGCAGCAGCCGTTTTTAGAACTATTCCTTCAGATATTTTATCTTTGGAGGATTTAAACGCGCCTAAATTTTTCTCCGAATTAACTGAAAAATCACGCGGCTTAGTTCTAGTGACCGGCCCAACGGGCTCTGGTAAATCAACCACCCTCGCGGCGATGGTCGACCATATCAACCAAACTCGCTACGAACATATTTTAACCGTTGAAGACCCAATAGAATTTGTCCACAACAGCCAAAAATCACTGATTAACCAACGGGAGGTTCATAGAGATACACAAAGCTTTAGCAACGCCTTGCGTTCAGCCTTACGTGAAGATCCCGACATTATTTTAGTTGGTGAGATGCGTGATTTAGAAACCATTCGTCTTGCTTTAACCGCAGCGGAAACAGGTCACTTAGTATTTGGAACCTTACACACTACTTCAGCGGCAAAAACCATTGACCGTATTATTGACGTATTTCCTTCGGCAGAAAAAGATATGATTCGCTCTATGCTTTCTGAGTCATTACAAGCAGTTATTTCTCAAACCTTACTGAAAAAAGTCGGCGGCGGTCGTATTGCTGCCCATGAAATTATGGTCGGTACACCAGCTATTCGTAACTTAATTCGCGAAGCAAAAGTAGCGCAAATGTATTCTGCTATTCAAACCGGTCGCCGTGACGGCATGCAGACATTAGATCAAAACCTTAAAGAGTTAGTAGACTCAGGAAAAATCACGTCTAAAGCGGCACAAGGTAAAGCCGTTAGTAAAGACCTTTTCCGTTAAGCATCACTAGACTTTAATCATATTTAAGGAGAGCCGTATGGATTTCGACAAACTACTGGAACTAATGTGTAAAGAAAAAGCATCTGACTTATTCATTACCGCTGGCCGGCCTCCTACATTAAAAATTAATGGGGCTCTTACGGATGTATCTAAAACGGCACTAACAGAAGAACAAGCTTTAAAAGTAGTCAAAAGCATCATGACTCAACGTCAACGTGATGATTTTGATAACACTAAAGAATGTAATTTCGCTATTAGTCGTCCAGATTTAGGTCGCTTCAGAGTCAGCGCCTTCACCCAAAGAGATGCCGCAGGCATGGTTTTGCGCCGCATAGAGACCAATATACCCGATTCTGATAGCCTGCACCTACCCGCCATCCTCAAAGAAGTCATTATGGAAAAACGTGGCTTAGTTTTATTTGTCGGAGCAACAGGTACTGGTAAATCGACCTCATTAGCTTCATTAATAAAGTATCGTAACGAGCATAGCACAGGGCATATTATTACTATCGAAGACCCAATTGAATTTGTTCATCCGCATTTAGGTTGTATTATCACACAACGAGAAGTCGGCATGGATACCGAATCTTATGAAGTCGCCCTAAAAAACACCTTACGCCAAGCACCTGACGTTATTCTTATCGGTGAAATCCGTACCCGCGAAACCATGCAGCATGCTCTTGCTTTCGCTGAAACAGGGCATTTATGTCTTGCAACTTTACATGCTAATAACGCCAACCAAGCCATCGACCGCATCCTGCATTTCTTCCCAGAGGATATGCATAGACAAGTTTTTATGGATTTATCACTTAATTTAAAAGGCATTGTTGCCCAACAACTAGTTTCCAGAATCGACGGGAAAGGTCGCTATCCTGCGATGGAGATTTTATTAGGCACGCCTTTAGTATCTGACTTAATTCGTAAAGGCGAGGTGCATAAATTAAAAGAACTGATGCAAAACTCACGCGAACTAGGCATGCGTACCTTCGATCAAGCTTTATTTGACTTATATACCGAAGGGAAAATCAGCTATGACGATGCGATTAATTCTGCCGATTCTAAAAATGAAGTGCGCTTAATGATTAAGCTAGGTTCCCCAACTGACTTTTCTGCTGATGAAGACATTAGCTTGGCAAGTCTAGATAACGAGCAAGGCAGCCACAATATTCTTAATCGCTAGGTTATACCAATCCCAATAAATAATCACTGTATAATAGCCGTCATTCCCGAAATCTTTAATCGGGAATCCATGCATACACTATAGATTCCTGCTAAAAGCATAGGATGATGTTTTCTCTTGGTTATTGAGTTTAAGTATAAATCTATTAGGACTGGTATTAGGCTTAGCCTTTACCAGCAAAGCCAACTTGCCGCCAAGCTTCGTATAAGGTTACAGCAACCGTATTAGATAAATTCAAACTCCGACTTGCTGGTAACATCGGCAGCCGAACTCGCTGCTCATCAGGCAAACTAGCCAAAATACTATCAGGTAAGCCTCGAGTTTCAGGACCAAATAGCAAAGCATCCCCATCCTGAAACTTCACCTCAGAATAACAGCGTTTACCTTTCGTCGTTAATGCATAAACCTTATGGTAGCTTTGATTCTCTAAAAAAGCATTAATGTCTGCATGCACCTTTATTTCAGCCCATTCATGATAATCTAGGCCTGCCCTGCGCAACTTTTTATCATCTAACTCGAAACCTAAGGGCTGCACTAAATGTAAGTTAGCACCAGTATTCGCGCATAAGCGAATAATATTCCCTGTATTTGCAGGTATTTCGGGTTCAAAAAGTACAATATTAAACATATATTATCTGGCCAAGAAAAAAGGCAAAAAAAAGCCAGATTGCACGCCCCTAATATCTAGATGCGTGCAACCAGGCTACTTGTTTATTTACTAACGACAACTGGCTCTAAATGCCAGATTTCATCACTATAATTTTTAATCGTACGGTCAGTAGAGAATTTACCACTGTTTGCAGTATTAATAATACTCATACGTGTCCAAAGGTCTTTATCTTGATAAGCGGCTTCAACTCGCTTTTGCGCATCAACAAAACTACGGAAATCAGCAATCGTCATCCAGAGGTCATCTGGGCTTTTAATTGAGTTAATAACATCATCAAAAATACCAGGTTCAAACTGATTAAAATGACCACATTCAAGTAAGCTCATTACTCGCTGCAAATCTTCATCCTGATTAATAATACTCATAGGGTCGTAATGATGGCGTAAATCTTCCACTTCAGCTTCAGTTAAGCCAAATAAGAAGAAATTATCATCACCCACTTCTTCACGAATTTCTATATTAGCGCCATCCAAAGTACCAATAGTCAAAGCACCGTTCATCATAAACTTCATGTTACCGGTACCTGATGCCTCTTTACCCGCTGTAGAAATCTGCTCAGACAAATCAGCTCCAGGACAAATTTTTTCCATCGCTGAAACGCGATAATTAGGCATGAAAACTAGCTTTAACTTCTCGCCTACATCAGGATCATTATTAATGACACCGGCAATATTATTAATCAATTTAATAATACGTTTTGCCATGTAGTAGCCAGGCGCAGCCTTACCACCAATTAAAACGCAACGATCAGTCCAATTTGCTGTATCACCACGTTTAATACGGTCATACAGATGAACTACATGTAAGACATTTAATAGTTGGCGCTTATACTCATGAAAACGCTTAACTTGCACATCAAATAAAGCATTTACATTCAGGTCTATATCAAACTCTGTTTTTTTGTAATCAATAAGTCTTTGTTTGGCATTTTGCTGTAATTCATACCATTTCTTACAAAACTTTTTATCATTAACAAATTTTTCTAATTTTTTTAATTCCGATAAGTCAGTAATCCATTTATCACCAATTGTTTCAGTAATGAATTTAGCTAATTCAGGATTACATGCGGCAAGCCATCTACGCGGCGTGACGCCGTTAGTTTTATTATTAAATTTTTCTGGCCATAAATCATAGAAATCTTTAAATAATCCCTCTTGCAATAATTTAGAGTGTAATTCAGCCACCCCGTTAACAGAGAAACTACCAACAATAGCAAGAAATGCCATTCTAACCTGCTGCCCTTGACCCTCTTCAATTAATGACATGCGAGCTAAGCGCTCATTATCACCAGGCCAATGAGAAGAAACTTCGGCAAGGAAATGCGCATTTATTTCATAAATAATTTCCATAATGCGCGGCAATAACCGCTCAAATAAGCTAACCGACCATTTTTCTAGCGCTTCAGGCAATAAAGTATGATTTGTATAAGCCATTGTTTGACGTGTAATTTTCCACGCATCAACCCATTTCAAACCATGCGTATCCATTAAAATACGCATTAATTCAGCAACAGCAACACTTGGATGCGTGTCATTCAATTGAAAGCAATTTTTCTCTGCAAAATGAGTAAAGTCATTGCCATGCCGACCAACCCAGTTAGCAACAATATCTTGCAAACTAGCCGACGCCAGCAAATACTGTTGTTGCAAACGTAGCGACTTACCATTTTCATTAGTATCATTAGGATAAAGCACCATACTGATATTTTCTGCGGTATTTTTTGCTGCAACAGACTCAGCATAATCACCCGCATTAAATTCTTCTAAATTGAACTCTTCCGTAGCAGTTGCTTTCCATAGACGCAGGGTATTGACCGTACCATTTTGATAGCCAGGAATTGGCGTGTCATAAGGCACAGCAAGAATATCGGTAGTATCAACCCAAGACCTGCGCTTGATACCCTTCTCGTTTACAGACTGCTCAACACGGCCGCCAAACTTAATTCGGTGGGTATATTCAGGGCGCTCTATTTCCCATACATTTCCATTTTTCAACCAATGATCTGGGCGCTCAATCTGCTCACCATTAACAATAGTTTGGCTAAACATGCCGTACTCATAACGCAAACCATAGCCCGTAACCGGTAATTGTAAGGTTGCACAGCTATCAATAAAACAGGCTGCTAGACGACCTAAGCCACCATTTCCTAGTCCAGCATCTGGCTCACTTTCAATTAACTCTTCAATTTCCAGCCCCAAATCGTACATTGCATCAGTAACTTCACCAGTTACACCTAAATTAAGCATGGCATTACTTAAGGTTCGGCCCATTAAAAATTCCATGGACAAATAATAAGCCTTCTTACAATCCGACTCCCTGTAAGTATTGTAAGTATTTTTCCAGCGCTCTACTAAGCGATCACTAATCGCCAAAGAAAGGGCTTCATATGCATAATGGGGCGAACGACAATGCTCATCACGACCTAAGCGATGACTGTAATAACGTTTAAAGTCGGCGATAAAGTCTTTTTTCTCTAACCCCAAATCAGGTAGATTAGTAATGCTCTCGCATGGCTTACTTTTAGTGAAAGTATTATGTGGCATAGTATTCCAGAATTAAAAGTTAAAGATTATTTTATATCTAAATAGCTGACTGTCATTATAACGACCAGCTTAGATATTATGGATAGGTAAACTTTTGAGCTAATTAAAAAACCGAATCACCGAAACGCTAGCCTTGCTTAAAGAAGCTTAACTTTCGGTGCTAAAGAAGCAAAATTCAATAATACCTGAAAGTACCGCCAGTCCTCCAAGGACTGGCGGTACTTCATAACCTAAAGTTTCGGGTTTTATTAAATATGCATTCCTTAGCTAGTTTATATAGCGAATTAACTATTTTCTTTTCAGCATTGCATACAGCTTATCTTTCAAGTTTAACCTCTTGAGCTTTAAGCCTTCCACCACTTCATCAGACGGAGTTTCAATATTTTGCTGTATGCGAACCAACTCATGCGCTAATTCATCATACTCATCAAATAAACGCCTAAAATGATCACTTGTTATTTTTAACTCATGAATCCTGTCATTGTATTCCGGAAATTCATGACGCAAATCGTGCAGTTCCCCAAACATACTGTATCTCCTAAATTTTAGGCTTCATACACTCAAAAATATCACTTTAAGAAAAATAATAATTTAATTTTCTATAGCTACTAACCTAGCCCTTTTTATAGCGCTAGGCACGAGCCCTACATAAGCGCTAAATATAGCCTCGTAAGACTCATTAATTACATTTTAATTCTAATGAGTTACAGCTTCCCATGACACTGCTTGTACTTCAGACCGGATCCGCAAGGACAAGGTTCATTACGGCCTACTTTTTTATCTTCACGTACGAAAGGCGCCTCTACTTCAGCTGTAGCAACTTCTGACTCTACTGCTTCACCAATTGAGTCTAAGGCACTTTCTGCGTCCGCATGTTCGAAATGCATTTCTTGAGGTTCTTGCCGCTGCTCGTCAATCGCATCCACATCTTCAGGTTCAGTAACTTTAACTTTAGAAATAATACCGATTACTTCATGTTTAATTTGATCCAATAAAGCAGTAAACATATCAAACGCTTCACGTTTATATTCTTGCTTCGGGTCTTTCTGTGCATAACCTCGAAAGTGAATCCCTTGGCGTAAACTGTCCATTGCCGCTAAGTGTTCTTTCCAGCTATTATCCAATACTTGCAACATGACCGATTTTTCGAAATGTCGCATCACATCAGGAGAAGCCATCGCCTCTTTAGCACTATAATCCTGAGCAACAAGTTCTATAATTGCATTTCTCAATGACTCTTCATGTAAGCTCGCATCTTCTTCAAGCATTTTAGCTACCGGAATAGTGACATCAAACTCATCCTGTAAATGTGCTTCTAAGCCACTTATATTCCATTGCTCTTCCATAGTTTTCGCAGGAATATACTTAGTAATGACATCACTAATTACATCAACTCGAATAGCTTCAATAATTTCACTAATATCTTCAGATGCCATTAACTCATCACGCTGCTTATAAACAACTTTACGCTGATCATTAGCAACATCATCATAAGCAAGAACCTCTTTACGCATGTCAAAGTTTCTTCCCTCAACTTTTTTCTGGGCATTTTCTATAGAGCGTGTCACCCAAGGATGTTCAATTGCTTCACCTTCGTCCATACCTAGTTTTTTCATTAAACCACCGACTCTTTCGGAAGCAAAAATGCGCATTAAATCATCTTCTAATGATAAATAAAATCGAGTAGACCCGACATCACCTTGCCTTCCTGAGCGCCCACGCAATTGATTATCAATTCGACGAGATTCATGTCTTTCTGAACCAATAACGTGTAATCCACCGCTCTGCAGCACACGCTCATGCAAGTCTAGCCACTCACCTTTAACTTTATCAGTCTCTGCCTGCGATGGACTTTCACCTAGCGCAGTAATTTGTGCCTCCATGTTTCCGCCGAGCACAATATCTGTCCCACGCCCTGCCATGTTGGTCGCTATAGTAACTGCTGCCGGCATACCCGCTTGCTCAATAATATTAGCTTCGCGCTCATGCTGTTTCGCATTTAAAACTTCATGCTTAACCTTAGACTGACTCAAAATACTCGAGATTAATTCAGAATTTTCCACCGACGTTGTACCAACTAAAACAGGTTGCCCTCGCTTAACGCAGTCTTTTATATCTTCAGTAATAGCCAAATATTTTTCTTTTGCCGTTAAATAGACTAAATCCCCTTTATCCAGCCTAGTCATAGGCCGATGAGTCGGAATAACAACAACCTCAAGCCCATAAATTTTATTTAACTCGAATGATTCAGTATCAGCGGTTCCTGTCATCCCGGATAATTTTTCATATAACCGAAAATAATTCTGGAAAGTAATTGACGCAAGCGTTTGATTTTCACTTTGTATTTTTGTGCCTTCTTTGGCTTCCATTGCTTGATGCAAGCCTTCAGACCACCTACGCCCAGGCATTATGCGCCCAGTAAATTCATCAACAATAATGACTTCATCCTTTTGTACAATATAGTCAACATCACGATGAAATAAAACATGCGCTCTTAATGACGCATTCAAGTAATGCATCAACCTTATATTCGCTGGCTCATACAAGCTTGAACCCTCATCCAGCAATCCATGCTGAACCAATAATAACTCTATATGTTCATGTCCTGCTTCAGTTAAATGTAGCTGCTTAGATTTTTCATCAACGGTAAAATCACCAGGGCCCGTCTCTTCGCCTTCTTTCTCCCCGTCTTTTCTCTCTACCTTTGTTAACAGAGGAACAATTTCATTGGTTTTTAAATAAATTTCAGTACTATCATCTGTTGGCCCTGAAATTATTAAAGGCGTTCTTGCCTCATCAATTAAAATCGAATCAACCTCATCCACTATCGCAAAATGCAAACTGCGCTGCACTTTTTGCTCAATACTGAACGCCATATTATCGCGCAAATAATCAAAACCAAATTCATTATTGGTCCCATATGTAATATCTGCTGCATAGGCCTGTTTACGAGCATTATGACCTAACTCACTAACAATAACCCCTGTTGTTAAGCCAAGAAAGTCATATAATTGCCCCATCCATGCTGAATCTCGCGTAGCCAAGTAGTCATTCACGGTTACAACATGCACACCCTCACCTGGAAGGGCATTTAAATATGCTGCCAGGGTAGCCATTAAGGTCTTACCTTCCCCTGTTTTCATCTCAGCAATTCGGCCATCGTTTAAAACCATGCCACCAACCAGTTGCACATCAAAATGACGCATATTGAAAACGCGTGATGATGCTTCTCGTACGATTGCAAAGGCTTCAGGTATAAGGCTATCTAACTTTTCACCTTGCTCCAGCCGATCTCTAAACTCTTGTGTTTTTGCCTGTAATGCTGCATCAGTTAATTGTTCATACTCTTCCGCCAACTTATTAACAAGCTTTACTATTTTGCTTTTCTTCTTAACTAACCGATCGTTACGGCTACCTACAACAAATTTAACGAGCTTACCCAGCATCCTTCTTTCCCAATGTGAAATTCTTAATTAGACTTTATATCAAACTTCAATTATATCCTGTTTACTTACTGTCGGACATACCATTAATAGGTTTATATCTATATAAAGTGCCTCTTTATGCTTCAAAAGCAAATGCGCGATCATTTTAGCAACAAATTTTGGGCATAAAAAAACCCCTGCTACTTACGTAACAGGGGTTTTCGCTTTATTTAATTCCTACTTAGTAAACTAAGTATTCAATCAATTAGATGAAAGATGGAATTAATGGAGCATCTACCATAGTCATTTGACGGTTACCATCTTCGTCGAAGAAGAATAATAAACCAGCAAAACGGCTATCAGGATCATAGATCAAGTCAGCTAAACGGTAAACTTCCCATGCAGCATCAGAAGCTGTAACTTCAACAGTTCTAGACTCACCAGGAGCAATAGGGCTGTTATCAGAAACAGTTAAACCTTCTTCAGCTAAGATATCATCAGGATAACCTGACTCATCTTCAAGAACGTCTGCGTCTAGGAAACGAACAGATGCAGTATTGAACTCACCTAAACGAACAGCAGAATCGCCATTGTTAGTGATAGTCAATGTCATTTGCATTGCACGACCTGGAACACGGTATGTAGCGTCTTCTACTTTAACTGAAACAGTAGCTTCAGGCATTTCGATAGGCTTGATACCACGCATTAAACCAGCTTGCAGAGGAGTAGTAATTGGATACTCTTCGTTAGTCGCACCCATTGAGTACATTAGTAAACCTAATGTAGCAACAGCGAAACCAATTGCAACTTTCTTATCAGTAGCGCTAACTAAAGTATCAGCTTTACCAGAAGTAACTGCAATGTGACGAGGAATAAACATTGGACGTTTGATCCAGAAGATCAACCATGCAAGACCAATCGAATACCAAAGTGCATGCCAGAAATATACGTTATCTAGAGCGTAAGTTTCCAAGTCAATTGTTTGACCAGTCAATGTAGTTAAAGGGTTAACGAAATCGCCCATAGTACCAGTAATAGTTACCCATTTACCTGGTCCAATGATTGGTCCACCACCTTCAACGTTCATCATAGTATGTACGTGCCAGTCACCTGGACGACGTGCTTTCAATAATACTTTGAACTCATAAGTATCGCCAAGCTCTAAAGAAACAGAACGTGGAACTAATTGACCACCGATCCAAGAACCTGCACGAATAAATACAGGACCAGGAATACCGATGTTCAAGAAAGATACTTCAGGCTTATCAACAGTTTCAGGCCATCCAGCGAAAACGTGGAATTTACCAGAAATTGTCATAGTGTCATTAACAGCAACTTCATCTTTTGACCAGTTAAGATCAAACCAGTGAATAGTACGCATACGCATAAACGCTGCTTGAGACTTTTCACCATGTGCAGATGCAGTAGGCGTATAGAACATCGCTGATGTTAACGCCATTAGCAATGCGACAAACGATAGTTTAGCTACCTTGTCTTTAATTGTTTTCATATATCTCCTCCAAACTAGAGAAATTAATTTTCGTTATATTGGCAAACAAACAGTCTTTTACCAATTTATAATTATTATTAGATGCCTTCGCCAGCTACGAAATCAGTTTTGTTAAACCAACGTCCGAAATAATGCCATAAGAAGTAAATAATAATACAAACGAAAGCTGAGAAGAATGCTGATACAGGAGCAACATCTTTACCAAATGTTCTTAAAGTACCTTTCTCAACCATTCTGATGTACTCAGGAGTACCAGTACGTACGTAGTGGTAACCTTGTAAATCAGCTAATGTAAACATCATACCGTTGTATTCAACAGGTACGTGTAAAGGAGCAATGATTGGCCAGTTACCTGGATAGAACACTAAGCCCCAAGCCATACCACCAATAACAGCTGTTAATACAAAGCTGCTAGAAAGCATTAGTACAACATCAAGAAGGATAGCACCAGGAACTAGGTTAGAAGGGAAACAGAAGTTTACTGGGAAGTAAGTCCAACCCCAGAAGTTTAAATATCTGTTGATCCACTCACCTAACATAAGAGCAAGAACACAAACTACCGCACCAAAAGGCAGACGGTAACGGAACCACAACATAGCTTGAACAGCAGCAGGGAAAGTGATTGATACGATTGGCGCTACAGTTACCCATAAACGTCTATCTTTCCAATCTGTCCAGAAATCCCAGTCACCACCAGTCAACATGTAATGAATATGATATCCACCAAGTACCGCAGTGAATAATGTAAAGAGAATCATCCAGTCTAACGCACGTGAAACTTGAACCGCTTCAGCGCGAGAGCGTACAGCTGATTGAGATGCACTCATTCGCTTACCTCCAAAAAATTATTTTTATTATCATTATCTCTCGTCCACCTCGCCACCCATAGATGGCGAGACAAGGAGATAACAAGTTTACTACTATTTTTCTAAAACTAGCTTTAAATTAAGCTAAGTCTTTTTTAAGTAGTTTAGTTAAAGCATTTACTTCGATATTTACAACACCCATGATACCTAGAGCAGCCCATCCGAAGAATACGAAGCCGTAGTGTAGAGGTGCAACAAATAACTCTTCCATAAACCAGAAAGTGTGACCCCATTCGTTCAAGCCTACGTTAGGTAGAATCATGAAAGGACCAATTACTGATACCATGTACATTAGAGATAAACCTTCTTGGTAAGCAGGTAGTCTAGTCTTAGCATATAAGAACGCAGATACACCAGTGATGATGTAAATTGGGTATGCTAAGTAGAACTCAATAATGTGACTTGGTGTGAAATCAGTATCACGAACAATAGTTTGATGCCATGTACCATCTTGCTCTGTGAAGTATGAAGCACCCCAGTAGATAGCCCAACCGTACATTACTAACCATGTCCAGTGAACGAAATGTCTTCTTAACTCTTCACGAGGAGTGATAGACATAACTTTACGATCACGTGTTTTCCAGATATATCCCCATAGCGTAGAAGCGATTACCACTTCCATAACTAACTCGATATATAACATATTCATCCAATATGTTTCGAACTCAGGTGCGAATGAATCTAAACCAGCAGACCATCCGTAAACACCTTCGTACCAACGAATAAATGAATAGAATACCAAATAAAGCATTAAACCTGCCCACAGGTTAACTTTATTAAGTAGTGGGGCTTCTGAAGCATCAGCTTTCACTGAATCAGTAGTAGCAGCCATTATTACCTCCTAAAAGTAAATATATAACCTTTCAACAAATGTCGAAAGCATTGTTTACATCCTGTAACATCATAATTAATGATGACACCATTCCATTTGAGTGAAACCAATTCTATCAACTTTAAACATCATGTCAAGATATTCTACACTTCGATTAGCATCGAGCCGACACAAGCACCTTAACTTACTGATAATTAAATTAGTTTTTAAAAAAACACTTTCTCTCACAACCTTTAAATAACCGTCTCATGCACAACCTAACTATACAGTCATATTTATTCCTTAATATACTCTCCATTCTTTTCTGCTAAAATGAGCCAATTTTTAACCCTCAAACTCTTACATAAACATGAAAAATTTCCTTCTCCCCACCCTATTTCTCGCGGCACTTATTGGATTAATTATGTTCCAGAAAGAAGCTGTTATGCCCTTAGTTATGAAGGTAGTTGCCTCTGATCTTTTTTTGGTTGATTCCGACGACGAAGGCAGCAGATATGCCAGCAACACATCTATGACTAACTATGCTTTCATGCAATGTAATAAGAAAATTAGGGAGGAGACCGACAGCGAAACCAATATTACATTCCCCTCACAACCGCTACAATCTTGGTCGCTGGGGAATTATAAGTATATTATTAATGCAGAAATCGAATTAAGCCCACCTTCAGGCGCTTCTTTTTTCAAAAAATATGCTTGCCAAATACAGTACGAGGAAGAGTCAGACTTAGAAGGCATTATGGATTCTGACAACTGGTCGGTAACGGGGATTTCTGGACTTTAGATAAGCCTCTTCTTTTATAATTTTACGACTATAAACGATGGCCCTACCCACAAAATAAAGGCAGTATTCAAGTCCAGCCTTGAATACTGCCAACAAAACAAATAAGTTTTAATATTTACTATAGTTTTTATAAACTTTTAATTGCCCACTCGCATCAAAAGCAATGACTTTGAAAGGAGACCTTCGATCTCCCATTTCCATTCCTGGCGTTCCAGCCACCATTCTCGGCACTGCCAATCCCTTGATGTTATCTTTGTTTTTTAACATAGTCTTTATATCACCCGCAGGCACATGCCCTTCGATAACATAGCCATTAATAATAGCGGTATGACATGAAGCTAACGACGAATTAACGCCAAATTGATCTTTTATTTCTTGCACATCATCCACGACATTATCTGTCACATTAAAGCCATGTGCATTTAAATGCGCCAACCACTTACCACAACAACCACAAGCAGGGCTTCTGTAGACTACAATATCCGAATTATCCTCACTCAGATTCCCCGTCTTTGCATCCCAGGTACTTTGAGCATAACTTACGCTAATACTATGAACAATTAGTGCAACCCAGATAAACCGTTTCATTTTCTTCCCTACCCGTGATATTTCACACTCAAATCGTGCACCGCATCTACCATTGCTTTAACGTGCTCTGGATTAATATCAGGCAAGATACCGTGCCCTAAATTAAATACATGGCCCGATCCAGCACCATATTTTTCCAATATCATACCTACTTTCGCTTTAATAACCTCAGGGTTAGCATACAGAGTAATTGGGTCCATATTACCCTGCAATGCAACTCGATCACCTACCCGAGCACGAGCTAATTTTATATCCGTCTGCCAGTCTAAGCCTAAAGCATCGTACCCAGTATCCGCCATTGATTCTAGCCACTGCCCACCACCTTTTGTAAATAAAACAGTAGGTACTTTCTGACCATTAACATTAGTATTTAGCAAAGACCGCACCTGCTGGGCATAGCGCAAAGAAAATTCCATATATTCTTCCGTGCCCAGCGATCCACCCCATGTATCAAATAGCATTACTGTTTGAGCACCTGCCGCAATTTGCGCATTCAAATAAGAAGCAACAGACTGAGCTAACTTATCCAACATTTTATGCATTAGCAGAGGCTGTTCAAACATCAAGCCTTTTACTTTAGAAAAAGTCTTGCTGCTACTACCTTCAACCATATAAGTAGCCAACGTCCACGGACTACCGGAAAAACCTATCAAAGGTACACGGCCATTTAAATTTTTTCTAATTAAACGCACTGCGTCCATAACATACTTCAATTCCATTTCTGGATCTGGAATTGGCAGCTTATCGATATCTGCAGCCGTCCGCACTGGTCGTTCAAATTTTGGCCCTTCTCCTTCGGTAAAATACAAACCCAAACCCATCGCATCAGGAATAGTTAAAATATCCGAAAATAAAATAGCCGCATCAAAATCAAAACGCTCTAAAGGCTGCAAAGTCACTTCACATGCCAATTCTGGGTTAGTACAGAGATTCATAAAACTACCCGCTTGTGCGCGCAACTCTCGATACTCGGGCAAATAACGGCCAGCCTGGCGCATCATCCATATAGGCGTTTTATCTACAGGCTCCTTTAATAAAGCTCGAATAAATCTATCATTTTGTAATTCATTCATTTCCTAACTCCTTATACTATTTATCTATCGTCTATACGTGTGCATTACAAATCTTTTTGGATTGCAGAAAATTTCCTAGGCCATGATTTTTGCAAAGCTTTAGGTAGTTTTTGCATTTGCTTTTTCGCTTCATTAATAGAAGCAAAAACGCCATAAAGCAATACATAGCTTTTTGACTGCTTAACTTTCCTTTCTAAATAAAATGTTTTAACCCCCAAGCGTAGGTATTTTTCTTGCTCTTCGAGTAATTTATCTTTTGCCGACAAAGCCATTAATTGTAAAGTGTATTGCCATTCTTTTTGCTCCAAAACCCACTTTCGGTCATCTTGCGCATTTAACGCGAAAACAGGAGCTTCAGCTTTCTTTTCTGGCTCAATTTTAATTACTTCGACCTTCCTCTCTTGCTTAACTAAAATTTCAAATGCCTTAATTTTACCAGCGTTATCTGACGCCTGCGCAATATTAACTTTTTGATCAACGCTACCTGTCGACGTAACGCCCCCCCCATTTACTACTGGCTCCACTGGTATTTCTATTAGCAGGGGCGCACTAACTATTACAGGCAACTCAATCATTTGCTTTTCAAAAGGAAATTCAGGCTCTTTTAATTCAGGCGATACTTCAATTTTTGTTGTTTTCTGCACCGCTATTTCAGGCGACGGCTTAATTAATTCAACTATAGCTTGAGTAGGTTCTCGTACTCGCGTTAAATTTTCTTGCTCCGCTTCCTGCCACAAAAAAACACTGACAAAAGCCGAACAAATAAACACAGCAACAACAATAAAAGACAGCATTGCGCTGTTAGAAAAACGCCTCTTATTAGCGGACTTTATAATTGCACTTATTTCTCCAGGATTTCCTTTTGTTTCTCGATACACTTCACCTACAAAAGCGCTATCAATATCCTTAATTGTATATATGCTTGCCTCTTGCCCCAGCAAAAAGCGAATAAAAGCCTCACATTGTCGGATATTTAAGACAGGCAACACAACAAAATGACAGTTAGCCTGTACCTTTTCTAATTGACTCTTTTCTTTATACTCTTCAGCTGTAAGCGCAAACACCAAACGTAACGCTGGATATTTTGTCCCGAAGTCAATTAGTATGCTCATCAATCCGGAAACCAATTGACCGGCATCGTCAACTAATAAGACTAACTGCAGCTCTTGCTGAGCATAAGCTTCCAATGCATCAGCCAATGAATGATACTCTAATTGACGAGTACTCTTTATAAATTCAATTATTTGAGCTTGAATCGACTCAAAACTTGCTTGCTGTACAAGGTTTAATAAAAATGTATCGGTAGAACCAGTCTTTCTCGATTCAACCGCTGACAGTAACGCTGTCTTACCGACGCCTAACACACCTTGCAATATCAGAGGCTGTTGTAAATTAGTAATTAAATGCATCAACAAATCTAACTTTTGCTCACGCTCAATACTTAATAAATTAACCGCCTGCTTATGATTTACGTATTGCTGCTCATCAGTTTGCATAGATTCTAAATACTTAGAAAAGTCACTTGCTACGCCCATATTCATTTAAAGTTTCAAGCAACTGGCTTTTGCCAACGCCAATAGGCAAACTTGCCTCACCTATAGACTTTAATAAAATAAGTCGAATTTCACCATCAACATTTTTCTTATCAACGGCCATTAACTCAATACACTTTTCAGCTGATAAGTTAACTGGTGGCTCAGTAGGCAGCAACGCTTTCTTGAAAAGATCAACAATACGCCTGACATCAGCATCGCTTAGCCAACCCATACGTCGAGATAAGTCTGCAGCTTGACAAGTTCCAATGGCAACAGCCTCACCATGCAAATATGTTCCATAGCCAGCACCTGTTTCAATAGCATGCCCAAAAGTATGACCTAAATTTAAAATGGCACGAATACCAGACTCTCTTTCATCAGCTGCAACAATTTCTGCTTTGCTCAAACAAGATCGCTCAATAATATAAGTTAATGCCTGTTTATCTCGTGCCAATATTTTCTCGATATTAGCTTCTATCCAAGCAAAAAATTCCGCATCGCGGATTAAACCATATTTAATTACCTCAGCGACACCTGCCGATAATTGACGATCATCCAGTGTATCTAGCACCTTAATATCGATAATCACACACTGCGGTTGATAGAATGCACCTATCATATTTTTACCTAAAGCGTGATTTACGCCTGTTTTCCCGCCAACCGAAGAATCGACTTGTGCTAATAAAGTCGTTGGAATTTGAATAAAAGGAATACCCCGCTGATAACACGCCGCAGCAAAACCAGCGACATCGCCAATCACTCCACCGCCTAAAGCAATCAAAGTAGCATTACGGCTATATTGTTTAGTCAATAAAGCATCAAAGATAATATCCATACTTGCCAAGGTTTTATACTGCTCACCATCGGGCAAAATAACGGTTTCAACTTGATATTGCTGTAAATGCGCTATAACATTTTGTAAATACAAGGGAGCAATAGTCTCATTAGTTACCACGACTACCTGCTTAGACTTAATATGCTGAGTCAATAATTCTGGATTATTTAAATTACCTTCGCCCATATAAATAGGGTAGCTTCTATCGCCTAAGTGGACTTGTATAGTATTCATTATTAATTATATTTTTCTGTGTATTCTTTAAGGATTTCCTTAACTGCAAGCTTGCTCTGCATTTGCCCACTATCAATAACAAAATCAGCGCAGGACAAGTACAAATCCTCTCTTTCATTGAGTAGTGCTTGTATTTTTTCTTTTGGGTTATCCACATTCAGCAAAGGGCGCTGTGAATTACGTGACGTTCGATCCACAATCCTGTCAACGGAACACTGTAAATAGACAACAAAGCCATTTTCTTTTAAATGCTCTCGATTTTCTTGATCTAAAATAACTCCACCGCCTGTGGCTAAAACAATATCTTCAAGTTGCGTGAGTTCCTTAATCATCTTACTTTCTCGAATTCTAAAACCTTTTTCGCCTTCAAATTCAAAAATAGTGGCAATATCGACGCCAGTTATATCTTCAATAGCTTTATCGCTATCATAAAATGCCAAGCCTAGCGACTTTGCCAATAAACGGCCAATCGTCGTTTTGCCTGCGCCCATCAATCCAATTAAATATATACTTTTTTTATTCATTAACATTTTATTATTCATAAAAAAAGGGGCATTATGCCCCTTTTTTTGTTGTAATTGAAGTTTACTAACGCATTCTCATCGAATCTTTAACTACTTTCGGTGTAATAAAGATCAGTAATTCATTTTTCGAGTCTGAATCAACCGTCTTTCTAAACATCCAACCCACGAGAGGTAAATCAGAAAACCACGGCACTGAACTTATTGAATTTCTCGTTTCACTTTCAAATACTCCACCTAAAACGACTGTTTCCCCATCCTCAATACGTACACTAGTTTCTACCGAGCGCGTACTTAGAGCAAGCTGCCCATCGTTTTGGAAAGCCCCCGGAGTATCTTTTTTGACTTTCAACTCCATAATAACACTACCACTCGGAGTAATCTGAGGCGTTACTTCCAAACTAATCTTAGCATCTTTAAATTCAATATTAGTTCCGTCTTGACTCACCGTTTTATAAGGAATCTCATTACCTTGCTCTATGAGAGCTTTGCAACGATCAGATGTAAGCACTTTAGGATTAGAAACGAATTCTGCTTTATTATCATCCTGCAATGCGGTAATTTCTAAATTAAGCACATAATTTGCACCATCTGCTAAAGTCATTCCTAACGCCCCATAAGGATTAGAAGCAGCTAGATTTGAGAAAATCGGCCCAACAACATTAGCAGTATCACCTCCCGTAGATCCTCCAATTGCAAAATCACCACCGGTATAAGCAGCGCCAAATTTAACCCCTAACTCCTGAGCAAAACCCTCTTCAGCAATCACAATTCGCGCTTCAATCAGAACTTGACGCACCTGCCTATCGAGCAACTGTATCATTTTGCTAATTTCTTCTAAATTTTTAGAGGTATCTTTAACAATTAAAGTGTTAGTTCGCGAATCTACAATAGCCGTCCCTCTCTGAGATAACAAAGAAAAATTATCATCTTCTGAGCCTCTATTGCCACTGCTATTATTGTTATTGCTATTACTATTACTATTAAAAGAGCTAGAACTAGAACCACCACTCCCGCCGCTAGTACTAGCGCCCGCAGAGACAGTACATCCATCAGCACTCATAGATGAATTGCCTAGCAATATATTCCTGAAATTTTCTGCTTTTGCATAATTAATTTGGATATATTCAGTTTTTAAAGGCTCTAATCGCTTAGCAACCTTTTGTGATTCAATTTCTTCTTCCTCTAATTTACGAATCTCTGCAGTAGGTGCCACTAAAATAACATTACCTGCCTGACGTTTAGCTAACCCTTTAGATTTCATAACAAAATCTAAAGCCTGATCCCAAGGCACATCATTTAGACGTAACGTCAGATTTCCAGTAACAGAATCAGATGCCAAAATATTGAGGTCAGTAAAATCCGCTAAGATCTGTAATACTGAACGAATTTCAATATCCTGAAAGTTCAACGACAAACGTTCACCAATATAAGGAAACTTATTTCTACGCTTTTCTTCTTCCTCGGCAGTACTTATCGGTCTAACTTCAAGTGTTAATACGCCATCCGCCTGAAATGAAGAATAAGCATAATCAACATTCGCTGGTGTAATGATCATTTTAACTCTAGAACCTGACTTTTTAGCTTCGATCATTGAAACAGGCGTTGCAAAGTCTAGCACATCCATTTTTTTAACATAAGCCGGCGCTAAAGTGGTATTTAAAAAGCTTAGCTCTATTTTTCCGGCTTTTTCCTGGGTATTAACAACGGTATTTGGGTTAGACAAATAAACCAATAATCGCCCTTCACCTCTTGCCCCGCGCCGAAAATCAATTTTATTAATCGCTTGCTCCGGAATTAAACTAGCAAACTGAGTTAATGTTTTCTCTGTTAATTTTTTATGGCTGTCTCGTGCCATTCTCCCCGAACTATTTAATGTCACAATAACGCGGTTATCAATCAGCTTAACATCATACGCAACAAGCTTTAGTAAGTTGATCACCACTCTCAGCCTATCTCCCGACTCGACGGCAAAAAAGCTATTGATCCCACCCGCATTAACCACATTTTTCTTCTGTTTTAGACCGCTTTTAACACCATCAAAATCCAAAACGATTCTTGCGGGATTATCGGTATGAAATACTTTTGGCTTAGCAACATTACCTGTCATTTCAAAAGACAACTGCAAGTTATCCCCAGACAAAGCATTAAAATCAACAGCACTAAGTACAACACCTTCAGCGGCGGCCAAGGAAGCTTGCCCCAATAATAAAGTACTTAGCAACAGTACACGTAATAACCACCATTGCTTTAAAAAGCTCATACAAAAACCACCTTGCTTAATATTCATATTAATCCCCAGCTCACTCAGATAGCGCTATTGTTGCTTGATTTTCACGCCATGCCCCAGGTTGATCTGGAACAATCTCCATTATTTCTATTTTATCCTGAAAAATACGTAATATACGTCCGTGATTTCTTCCCAAATAATTCCCACCTTTAATGCGATGAATTGTACCATCATTGGCTTTAATCAATCCCCACAAAACATCCTTCATTTGCACCGTTCCAACCATTCTTAAAGTATCCAAAGAAAAACTTTCTAACTCCTCTTTATGACGGTTAAAGTCCGGGTGTATTCCATTTGCAGTAACTTTTTGCTCAGCGGCATTTTCGATACTTTTTTCAAGTGCTCGAAATGGGTCTCTTAAACCATCAGGATTGAATAAAAAATTACTAACAGGGGGAACAGGCTCAATAGGCTTAATATTTATCGGCTTAGTCTTACTTCTTTTTTCTTTCAAGCTATCATTAAGCTCTGGGTATGGAATAGCCACTGCACTTTGTTTTTTACACCCAGGCACGACTAACCCTTCACGCTCAAGACAAACTAAGGCGCTGTTATCCATCACATTTGATTCCTTATCTAATTTTTCGCCGCCATCTCGATAGGTTGTAATCACAGCATTCATAGACAAAAGTGAATCACTTTTTGTCGGAGAAATTTGTAAATTTTTAATGGTAACAATTCTAGGTAAGGTCGCTAAGCCACTAATAAAAAGCCCTAACTCACTGTATTCGCCTAGAACTTTGATATTAATAGGCAATTCAATAACATCACCTTTCTTCACTTCTCCTGCCGGCTTAAACAACTCAAACTCTAAACCACTGGATAATCCGGTTTGTGAAATATCAATCAATAAACTCGCAACCTCAGCCTTAGTAGGCATAAGCTTCATCATCTCAATTAAAGATGATTCTATTTGCTTAAACTGTTTTTGATGCAGCTCTAAATTTAAAGCCATACGCCATGCATGCTGATAACTATTCAATGCATCAGTTACCGCTTTTTCCTCCGCCTCTAATTTAGTTAATTGGTCACTGGTAAATTGATAAAACCCACCGCCTAATATTAACAAAAAAACCAAGACGCCTGCTGCAAGCTTAATAGGATTAGGCCAAGCTCCTGCCTCATTTAAATCCCAATTAATTTCAGAAAGATCCATTACATATCCTCATCTTCAGCTTTACTTTTCCACTGCTTAGTATGTAAAGTAAAATCGCTTAACTGACTATTCTTATTAGTGCCCTTAATAATATTAAGTGCTGGATCAACTAACCAATGAGACGCCTCAACATTTCTCATAAATGCTGATACTCGTGCATTTGATTGTGTCTTACCATTCAATATTACCTTATTATCCGTTTGCTTCAGCTGCGTAAGAAACACACCTTCAGGCGTCACCTTAGCAATCTCATCGACAAAATGAACAATTTCAGGTCGACTTTTCTGTAGCGCCTGTATAGCCTCGCGCTTGTTTTGTAAAATTTGATTTTGTGCCTGAATATCTTTAATTTTAGCAGTAATCAAATTGAGTTCCGCGGTTTTCGCTATAACAATACGCTTTTTATCTTGCTCCTCAGCAATACGCCCATCTAAATACATTTGTACGGCAAACAAAATAACAACAGCCACTATGGAAACGGCAGCGATACCTATAATAAATTGCTCTTGCCTTTGCTTGCGTAACCCATCACGCCAAGGCAATAAATTAATTCGAGTCATGAATCAAAACCCCTTAATGCTAAACCACAAGCAATCATCATTGCTGAAGCATCATTACTTAAGCTTTGTGGTTTAATTTTATTAGACAGCGCCATATTTATAAAAGGATTAGCGACAAAAGCAGGCAGACCTAATTCTTGCTCAACTAATTTATCGATTCCAGCTATAGAAGCACAACCTCCAGCCAAGACTACACTGTCTATACTACGATTGGCACTCGATGAAATAAAAAATTGTAATGACCGAGCAACTTGTTGCACTAAAGCACGCTTAAAAGGCCCTAAAACATCACTATTATAGTTATCCGGCAAACCACCATGTCGCTTAGCTAAGCCCGCCTCTTCATAAGAAAGTCCATATCGACGCTGAATTTCTTCAGTCAACTGCTTACCACCAAAACCCTGCTCTCGGGTATAAATTGCACGGCCTTTATGCAAAATATTCAATGTAGTCATCGTTGCGCCAATATCAGCAATAGCAATGGTTTGCTCGTCGTCACTATTGGGTAATTGATCTCTTAGCAAAGCAAATGCATTTTCCATGGCAAACGCTTCGACATCGATGATACTTGCCGTCAAGCCTGCTTGAGCCAAGACATCAACTCGCTCATCAACATTTTCGCGGCGTGAGGCAGCCAACAAAACATCCACTAATTCAGGATTCGCTTCATTTACTTTCTGCACTTCAAAATCTAAACGAACCTCATCTAAGGAGTAAGGGATATACTGATCAGCTTCAACCATGATTTGCTCTTCCATTTCATCTTCCGATAAATGAGCAGACATGGTGATCATTTTAGTCATCACCGAGGAGCCAGCAATGGCTACACATGCGTGACGGGTCCGTGTTCCTGACTGTTTTAATGCAGCTTTGATAGTCTCAGCAATCATCTCAGCATTTGAGATATTATTATCAATAACTGCATTTTGAGCCAAAGGAGCAACAGCATAGCTCTCAACTTTATATCTTGCGCCGGTCTTGCTTAGTTCTAGTAATTTAATAGCAGCAGAGCTGATATCGATGCCAAGAAGATGATCATGCTTACGATTTAACCATTTCATGTAGAAACTCTTTTATTTTAGACAATGACATTTCGGAATTGACTAGTTAACTTACCAACAATATTCCAAGCTAATAGGAAGTATAGCCACCTTTTTATATTTTGAAACCATCTTTACAAAAAAACTTAACAACTTAATACAAGTAATAAATATAACATATTGAAAATATTGTTAGTTTTATTTTTTCTTCTTTTCTTATCTCAAGACTTATAAGTCTCACCACATACTTAATCAAACCACTCTATATTACCTAGTCTACAGTTTTAAACCACCAAACTATCTATAAATTAGAGTAGCGCTCATCTCTAAGGAGCGAGGGTTTAATAATACCCAAAAGTATGACGCAGGATTTTGGCTTCACGGACGTGTTAGGAAAACGGGCGCATTGCGAGCTACGCAACTGTTTTTTCTAGCGCGCTCGTGAAGTCAGAAGACAAGTCAGGCTCGGGTATTATTGAATTCTCGCTCCTAGGCTAAAGTTATCACGATACAAACTTAGCATACTTAGTATAATGCCTCATATTTAGAAATTATTACGAAAATAATCGATGCGTTTAATAAAAATCATCAAATGGGCAGGCACAATATTAATCTCCTGCGCCGTCATAAGCTTATTAATTGGCTATTTTGCTTACCAACAACTCATTACTGAGCTGCCTGACATTAACGTATTACGCAACGTCCAATATACACAGCCCTTAAATATTTACAGTCAAGATGGGTTATTAATAGAGCAATTTGGCGAAAAAATACGCACGCCAACCACCATAGCCGAAACACCTAAAATACTCACTAATGCCTTTATTGCTGCTGAAGACGGCAGTTTTTATAGTCACTATGGCGTTGACTTCAAAGGTCTGTCTCGTGCTATCGTACAGCTAATCCTTACCGGTAAAAAGAAACAAGGTGGCAGCACAATCACTATGCAAGTTGCACGTAACTTTTTACTGAGCAACAAAAAAACCTACACCCGAAAAATAAAGGAAATCATCCTTTCCTTTCAAATTGAACAAGAATTCACTAAAGATGAAATCCTCGAACTATATCTCAATAAAATCTACCTAGGCCAACGCGCTTACGGAATTGCCGCTGCTGCGGAGATCTATTACAACCGCCCTCTCGCTGAATTAACATTAGCTGAATTAAGCATGATTGCCGGCTTACCAAAAGCCCCATCAAGCTACAACCCAATATCTAACCCTAGTCGCGCCTTATTACGCCGTAACTATGTATTAAAGCGCATGCTAGACTTAGAATATATCAACCAACAAGCTTACGATACAGCATCCCAAGCACCTATTACAGCTAGCAGCTACACCACACAAAGAGAGCTCTATGCCCCTTATATTGCAGAAATGGTGCGTAATGAAATTATCAACCTCTATGGCGAAGAGACAGCCTATAGCGCTGGCTTAAAAGTTTATACAACAATTAAATCAGATTTACAAAACACCGCAGTCAACGCCTTACGTAACAATTTACATAGCTACTCTGAGCGCTATAGCTATCAAATTAATAAAGCACAAAAGCTGACACTTAAAGCAAGTAATAAAATTGGCGACACCATTCCCGCTACCGTACTAGAAATTAACAAAAAACAACTCACAGCACAAACTCGAGAAGAGGAAACCGTTACGCTGTATTGGAAAGACAGCCCATGGAGCACAAAATACGATCCACACAGCAAAAAAAAGCAAACCATAACCTCATTCTTGGATATTATTGAGCTCCAAGATACTATCCGTCTTAGAAAAACTAATGGACAATGGCGCCTTGCTCAAATCCCACAAGCAGAAAGTGCATTCATTGCGTTAGACCCGAAAAATGGTGCCATTTTAGCTCTCTCCGGTGGCTACGCTTACTTTAATAATAAATATAACCGCGCAATCCAAGCAAAACGTCAGCCTGGCTCAGGATTTAAGCCTATTATTTACACTACAGCACTTGAGCATAGCTACACTGCTGCCAGTATGATTAATGATGCACCTATCGTTGATACAAGCGACTCTAGAAAAGAAAGTAAATGGCGCCCCGAAAACTACAGCCATAAATTTTATGGTCCAACCAGTATTCGCACTGCTTTACGGAAGTCACGTAACTTAATATCTGTGCGTTTACTAAGATCAGTTGGCATTCCAGCCACGATAGAAACCGCATTGCGCTTCGGCTTTACCGAAAAACAACTTCCGCAAAAATTATCCCTTGCACTAGGCAGTGGCTATGCTTCGCCACTACAGATGGCACGTATGTATGCAGTTTTTGCCAATGGTGGCTTTCTAATCGATCCATTTTTTATTGAGCGCATAGAATCCAGCACTGGAGACATCTTATTTCAAGCCGAACCTTTAACGGCCTGCATAAACTGCACAGCAAAGAGTGCCCCACAAATTATTACGCCACAAATAAACTTCCTGATGAATACGCTTTTACGTGATGTTGTCCAACGCGGCACAGCAACCAAAGCAAAAACATTACAGCGTACTGATTTAGCCGGTAAGACAGGCACGACTAACGACCAAAAAGATGCCTGGTTTAATGGCTTCACACCGCATATAGTCGGCATCGCGTGGCTAGGCCGAGATAATTCGCAAAGCCTTGGTCGCTTTGAAACTGGCGGTAAAGCCGCTTTGCCTTTATGGATTGATTTTATGCGTTATGCACTCAGGGACAAAGCCGAAGAAGAGCTTATCATGCCTGAAGGCATTAGCAAAACCCTTATTGATACCGAAGAAGGCTTATTAGCACATGAAGAGTCGGAAACCAGCACCTGGGAATATTTCCGCACTGAATTTATTCCAACTCAATACATACCTTTAAAAGCTCCTGCACCCGAAATAGCCGACGATACTATTGGTGAAGCGCAAGTAATGCCTGAAGCTCTATTTTAGCAAGCAACTATTGAATTTATATACTGCCCTAATTTAAAATCGCACGAGCTACACTTACTAAGTAGCAACTTAGTAAGCCGCGCTTTACAACAAACTCCATTAAACCGCATTAGGATTAATCAAAGACTATGTCAGATGTCAGCACTAGCGATAGCCTTATCGCCATTCAACAATTAAAAAGCACGATCAGCGAGCAGATTATCGGCCAAGATATATTAGTCGAACGCATGTTAATTGCTTTACTAGCTGATGGGCATATATTAGTAGAAGGCGCTCCTGGACTAGCAAAAACTAGGGCGATTAATGCCTTAAGCAAAGGCATACAAGCTGATTTTCATCGCGTGCAATTTACTCCAGACTTACTACCTGCTGATTTAACTGGAACTGAAATTTACCGCCCAGAACAAGGCAACTTTGAATTTCAAAAAGGGCCGTTATTCCATAATTTAGTTCTAGCTGATGAAATCAACCGTTCACCGGCAAAAGTCCAAGCGGCATTATTAGAAGCGATGGCAGAACGACAAATCACTGTCGGCGGAGAAACGTATAAATTACCTCCGCTCTTTTTAGTTATGGCCACCCAGAATCCGATTGAACAAGAAGGAACTTACCCTCTCCCTGAAGCTCAATTAGACCGTTTTTTACTGCATGTTAAAATTGACTACCCTGAACCTGAGCATGAAAAACGTATTTTGCATTTAGCGCGTAATGAAGCAATGCAAAATGGAAAACCTGAACAACAAGTTACCCTAGGCATCAGCCAAGAAAGCCTATTTAACGCCCGCCAAAAAGTACTCAATATTTTTATGGCAGATAATTTGGAAGATTATTTACTACAAATCATCCTCGCCACACGTAATCCTGCCGCTTATGGTGAAGATTTAGCCAGCTGGATACAATACGGCGCTAGCCCGCGTGCAAGTATTGCACTAGACCGATGCGCGCGCGCCAAAGCATGGCTGAATGGCAAAGATTATGTCGGGCCAGAAGATATACAAGAGCTCGCATTTGATGTCTTACGTCACCGCATCATTTTATCTTACGAAGCTGAAGCTGAAGGCATTACTAGCGATTATTTTATTCAGCAACTTATTTCCCGCATCGCTGTGCCATGAGCGATGCCAATGAACTCGTCAGCGTCAATTTAAAGATGCTGATTAACCTCGCCAAACCAGCCGCTACCTTAAATTTATTCCGCTCGCATATTCGTGCCCAGCAGAGTGGTGGTTACGTATCCCGCACCAAAGGCCGTGGCATGGAGTTTGATGAGGTAAGGCCTTATCAGCCTAGCGATGATATTCGCAGCATAGATTGGCGTGTAACCGCGCGTACTGGAAAAGCCCATACCAAACTCTTTCGTGAAGAGCGTGAACGCCCCGTGTTTATCTCGGTAGATTACCGCGCCCCTATGCAGTTTGCTACGCGCGGGGTATTTAAGTCAGTACAAGCAGCCAAACTTGCCGGCTTACTTGCTTGGGCCGCGCAACGCCATAGCGATCGCATCGGCGGACAAATTTTTACTGATCATTCCTGTACAGAATTAAAACCACAAAATGGTAAACGAGCGGTTTTGCATTTTTTTAATGCCTTGATTCACCAGCAACCCGAACAAACAGCGCTAGACTTTGAGCAAATTATGCGTCGTTTAAGTCAGCATGTGAAGCCTGGGAGCTTGGTTTATATTATCAGCGATTTTCGCGGACTGAATAAAGCCGCAGAACATTACCTTGCCAAGCTCGCACGCCATTGCGAAGTGATCATGATTTTGGTTTATGACCCGCTAGAAAGCCAACTACCAGCCAAGGGGAGTTATCGATTTACGGATAACAATAGAGATATTGTCGTTGATACCAGCGATAAACACCGAGTATTGAGCTATCAAGAAAATTTTCAGCAGCACTGCGAAGCTCTACAGCAGCTCGCTAACAAATTAAATATCCGCTACTTACCTTGCGCGAGCAATGATGACCCAGTACAAATATTAAGATAATTTGCTCAAAGATACGTTAAGGCCACTTCAACCCCTATGCTTGCATCACCTTATTTCGACCTGCACTTTTCGCGGCATACAAAGCTTGATCTGCTCGAGCAATAAAGCTTTCCACATTATCGCCTACATGCAATGCAGTGACACCAATCGATACTGTCACTTTACCAATAGACTGACCGCTATCTTTTTGCTTTAACTCACTTTTTGCCAATGATGCTCTAATAGTTTCCGCGACTGCTAGCGCGTTATCGGTCTCAGTGTTTGGCATAATCACGAGCATTTCTTCACCACCATAGCGTGCAACCATATGGTCTGGAGCAACATACTTCTTTAATATTCCCGCCGCAAACCGAATCACCTTATCACCCACAACATGACCGTAAGTATCATTAACCCGTTTAAAATTATCTAAATCAAGCATTAATATACAATGACTAGACCCTAATGAGTTTTCGACTAAATCAGATAATTCAGCATCAAGAGCACGTCGGTTTAATAAGCCAGTCAATGCATCACGAGTCGCTATTTCTCTCGTTCTCGCTAATTCACTACGCAGTACAAGCAATTCATTATTAGCACTATTTAGCTTTGATTTTAATGTTTCCGTGATTCCCGAAAATTGCTTAGTGCCTTCCAAAATATCTGCGATAACAGCACTTGCATCGCTGAAATTATCCATTTTTTTCAATTGCAGAGCACTGCCCTCAAGACTTTCACTAACACTCGCAACTCGGTTATTAGAGCTTTCTACGCTCTTGGCAGTATCATTAAGTAACGTTTGCAGGTTTAAATTAATTTTTTCAAATGATTCCGCCGAAGCATTACAAATATGCTGTTTGTATAATTCCAAACTAGCATCTTCAGTAAGCTCCTGGTTACTATTAATAACCTGATAAATAGCATCATTTAAGGCTGCATTATGACCCTCAACATACTCATACCAGACAGCATAGTTAATCGGGTGTGGCGGAACGCTATTTTTAATCATCAACGGCAAACTTTTCCTTAACAAATCAGCGTTATATTCAGGATTAGCATCGTAGTGCGGCAAAAAAGTAGTCGTTTTAGGCATAATCTTCTTAATTTATAAAGGCGTCCCTTAAGTATAGGCAAAACCGACCAAAATTCAAGCCAACAACAACTAATGCCTTAAGAAAATAACGCAAATAAGCTAAAGCCATGACATACGGACAAACACAGAGTCAAGCATCGACAAAATCACCCTATATAGTATTTATATTTTAATAAAACACAATATATTGTGTTATTATTGCCGGCTCGAAAAATATAATACACGTTCATTAATAGCATTTTTTGTTATTTTCTGTAACAAGAAATCGAAAAATATCCAACAGCATTACACAGGAAGATAGATGACCAACAAACCTCACACCGACACCATGGAGATTGCATTACAAGATGCATCTTTAGATATATGGGACACAAAATACCGTTTAAAAACCAAATCGGGTGAAGCCGTTGATGCAAATATAGATGGCACGTACCAACGTGTTGCTAAAGCCCTATCCAGTGTAGAAAAAGGTAAGGCTAAACAAGATAAATATTACCAAGAATTCTTATGGGCTTTACGCCAAGGTGTCATTCCCGCTGGTCGGATTATTTCTAACGCGGGCGCACAAGATCATAAACCCGCAACATCGACGATTAATTGCACCGTTTCAGGCTCTATCGTTGACTCTATGGACGATATTCTCGGTAAAGTCCACGAAGCAGGCCTAACCTTAAAAGCCGGTTGCGGTATTGGTTATGAATTCTCTACCCTTAGACCTAAAGATGCTTATGTTTCCGGCGCAGGTGCTTATACCTCTGGCCCATTATCCTTTATGGATATCTACGACAAAATGTGTTTCACCGTCTCCTCTGCCGGAGGCCGTCGGGGCGCGCAAATGGCGACATTTGATATTGGCCACCCTGATGTTGTGGAGTTTATCCGCGCCAAACGTGAGGATGGTCGCTTACGCCAATTCAACTTATCTTTATTGATCACCGCAGAATTTGTCGAAGCTGTAAAAGCAGATAAACCTTGGCCACTGTCTTTCCCTGTTATGCAGAGAGAACTAGAACAAGATAAATTAGACTTAACTGACACATCACTTATTATCTGGCGTGATTTGCCCCACTCAACAGGCTATGTAGAAAATGAAGACGGCTTAGTGGCTTGTAAAATCACCAAAACACTGCCAGCACGTCGTTTATGGGACATTATTATGTCCTCAACTTACGATTATGCAGAGCCTGGCTTTATCTTGATTGATAAAGTGAACGAGATGAATAACAACTGGTTTTGTGAAGATATACGCGCTACCAATCCTTGCGGCGAACAGCCGTTGCCCCCCTACGGTTCATGCCTTTTAGGTTCAATCAACCTAACACGCTTCATACAAGACCCTTTTACTGAAAACGCAGCCTTTAATTGGGATGCTTATCGTAAAACGATCCGTATTTTCACGCGCATGCTGGATAACGTTGTCGAAATTAACGGCTTACCTCTAGAAAGGCAACGCGAAGAAATCACCTCTAAACGCCGTCACGGCATGGGCTACTTGGGCTTAGGCTCTACTTTAACGATGCTAGGCATGCAGTATGGCGACGACGCATCTTTAGGCTTTACTAGTGAAGTCACTAAAGTATTAGCCGTTGAAGGCTGGAAAGAAGCGCTGGAACTCGCCAAAGAAAAAGGCACGGCTCCCGCTTTAGAAAAAATGTATAGCGTAACAGGTAGAATGCTACATAAACGCCCTGAAATGGTTGCGGATGGCTATAAAGTAGGCGATGAAATTGCAGGTAAAGTATTACATGCAAAATACAGTCGCTATATGCAAAAAATTGCCGAAGCTGAACCTGAATTGGTTGCGGCCTTAATCGAGCAAGGTGCACGTTTTACACATCACAGCTCAATTGCACCGACCGGCACGATTTCTCTATCATTGGCAAATAATGCCAGTAACGGTATTGAGCCTAGTTTCGCGCATCACTATGCACGCAATGTTATTCGTGAAGGAAAAAAGAGCAAAGAAAAAGTCGATGTTTTCTCTTTTGAATTATTAGCTTATCGAGAGTTAATTAATAACAAAGCAATGCCATACAGCGAAGCAGCAGACGAGCAATTACCAAATTACTTTATCACTGCAGATGCTATTACCCCGAAACAACATGTTGACGTACAGGCCGCAGCGCAAGTTTGGATTGATTCATCGATCTCTAAAACGGCCAATGTCCCAACCGACTATCCGTACGAAGATTTCAAATCGATTTATCAATACGCCTACGACAAAGGCTTAAAAGGCTGCACCACTTTCCGCTTCAATCCTGAAGTCTTCCAAGGTGTTTTGGTTAAAGAGTCTGACTTGGAAAATACCACCTATCAATTTACACTTGAAGATGGGCACGTATTAGAAGTAAAAGGTAATCAAGAAATTGAATACGATGGCGAAATGCACTCGGCAGCTAATTTGTTTGATGCCTTAAAAGAAGGCTATTACGGAAAATTCTAAATAGGCAAAAACGATGACCATAAAAATAGATAAAAAAATTGTAAGCTACAAGGTAGTAACACCAGAAGATGAAAAGCCAGCCGTCGTTGAAGAAGTAAAAAACGATTTGGAAAGTATGCATGAAAATCTGTCTCGTCCAGAAATGCTGCTTGGCTCAACCTATAAAATTAAAACCCCGCAATCGGAACATGCGTTATATATCACTATCAATGACATGTTTCTAAATGCCGGCACAGAGCATGAAGAGCGCCGCCCTTATGAAGTATTTATTAACTCCAAAAACATGGAGCACTTCCAGTGGGTCCTAGCGTTAACACGAGTTATTTCAGCAGTCTTCCGTAAAGGTGGTGATATTACCTTTATGGTCGAAGAGCTAAAAGCTGTATTTGACCCGAAAGGCGGTTATTTCAAAAAAGGCGGCGTGTACATGCCCTCTTTAGTAGCAGAAATTGGCCATGCTATTGAGCAACACATGAAACATATCGGCATGTTAAAAGATATGGAGCTTGAAGCACACCAAAAGCAATTTCTTGCTGAAAAACGTAAAGAATTTGAAGAAAAGCACGGCGTGCAAGCTGATGAAAGTGACAATTTCCCTGAGCAGGCGCAATTATGTCCTAAGTGCCAAACTAAAGCCCTAGTGTTGATGGATGGGTGTATGACTTGTTTAAATTGTGGCGACAGTAAGTGTGGGTAGTTTGAGTTTTTTGGGGATTATTTTTATTTCTGTGGGTTACCCCATAAGGTGCACCTTATGCCCGATAAGCTGCTCCTTTGTACCCCATAAGTTGCGTCTAAATCCACCATAAGCTGCACCTAAATTCGGAAAATAGGTTTAGCTTATTAAAAATAATATTCCCTGAATTCGTATCAACGTTACTTTGCTACCAGAAATAGCAAAGTAACTGCGAGGCAATCACTAAGGTACACCCTTGGTTTAATAAGCTACACTTTAAGACATAAAGTAACTACATCTTCCTCGACATAGTACCCCCATGCCCCATTTTCTTATAATCTAAATACTGAGGATTTATAGAAGAATCACATTTTCACGAATACTCGATTATGCTGATTTTAGCCGTGAGTGCTTAGATATTTATGTAGATTCACAACCCCTGCAATTAGTAATTCGGTCAATAAAACTGGTTATAGAGTGTCGAAGAAGAGCGAGTAAAATTTACTGCAATAATTGCACTGAATATACCGAATAAGCACTAATAAAGCTTCAAAACAGCAAAGTATCCTTACGTTAAATATTATAGTTTTATAGCTATCCTTTGTTTCCATATACCTATTTCACGTATATGGTAGGATGGATAACTTTTTCAATTAAATAACTTGATATTAATGAACCACCCACCCATCAAAATAATTGACCTGTTTGCAGGGCCTGGTGGCTTAGGTGAAGGATTTTCTTCATTGAATATAGAGGGTTCTTACCCTTTTCGTATATCTCTTTCTGTAGAAATGGAGCTCAGTGCGTGGAAAACACTTAGGCTGCGTTCTTTTGTGAGACAATTTATTTATAGTGGTGATGCCATTCCTGATGAATATTTTCAATATTTAGCTGGTGAATTAGGAAAAACTCCAGAAGATATTTTGTTTAAAAAATTTGAGAAACAGGCTAATGCAGCAGCTAATGAAGCCTTACAATTAAAATTGGGAGATGATGAAGATAATAAAGTTATTTTTGATGAAATAAGAAAAAAATTAAGCAATGATAAAAACTGGGTTTTAATAGGCGGTCCACCATGCCAAGCCTTTTCTTTAATGGGAAGGGCTAGAAACAAAGGAAAAGAAGATTATGTGCCTGAAGAAGATCCTCGTCACTTTTTATATCTGGAATATTTAAAAATTATTGAAGAGTTTTCCCCCGCAGTTTTTGTGATGGAAAATGTAAAAGGAATTTTATCTTCAAAAATAAATGGTGAGCCTATCTTTAACAAGATAAAGACTGATCTAGAAAACCCAGGGAAAGCATTAGATAAACCTGTTAAATCAACGTATAAAATTTATTCTCTAGTTGAAAACCTTGAAAGTAACAAGTCATCTCAAGACCCTCATAAGTTTATTATTAGACCTGAAGACTATGGTGTTCCTCAGGCAAGGCATCGAGTTATCTTACTAGGGGTTCGAAATGATATAACTGCAGTTCCAGCGAAGCTTAATAAAAAGGAGCAAATAACTATTGAGCAAGTCATCGGTGATTTACCCAAGTTAAGAAGTGGACTTTCGAAAAACAGGGAAAGAGATACTGCGGAAGGGTGGGCCAAAGTTATACAGAATGAAATTGCTGATTATCTTAAACAAGCTGTTAATAGCGATGAAGATAAAGAAATTGCCAGCGAGGTAAGAAAGTCACTAAATAAAATTGAAAAGACTTCTCTAAAACGAGGAAAAGCATATTTACAACCAGCTAAAGTCCTTTATAAAAAAATGCCTGTAGAGTTACAGGCTTGGTACAGTAAAGGCTGGAAAGGGGGGGTATGCAACCATGATACCAGAGGACATATGGATAGTGATTTGGCTCGATATCTTTTTTGTTCCGCCTTTGCAAAAGTAAAGTATTCTCAGGAAAGCTTGGTTAGGCGATCACCAAAACTAAAAGACTTTCCTGAGGTATTGCTACCTAACCATAAAAATGCTACGTCAGGAAAGTTTGTGGATCGTTTTAAAGTTCAGGAAAAGGGACTTCCTGCAACAACAATAACAAGCCATATATCGAAGGATGGGCATTATTATATCCATTATGATTCTTCACAATGCAGAAGCTTAACTGTTAGAGAAGCAGCAAGAATTCAGACTTTTCCTGATAATTATTTTTTTGAAGGCAATAGGACTGAGCAATATGTACAGGTTGGTAATGCAGTTCCGCCATTACTTGCAAAAAAAATATCTGAGATAGCCTACAAAATACTTATTTAAATATACATAATTATTAACAAACCACAGGCTGTATGCTGCAAAACTTTCAGTTGATATTTAAATCTAAATCATATTGTTTGTTTACTAGGTTTCTTTTGTTAGCAGCCGTGAAAACTAAACTTGAAATAACTAGATTTCAGACTAACTTGTGGTTTGTATATATCCAAGGTATAGAGTGATTGTTAATAGTACCTGACACAAAATTTTGAAGGCTCTCCCTGCTCTATAATCTGTACTGACTTAGTCAACACCAAACTCAGGTAGCATATATTTTTTAAATAACTCAGCTCTAGTAACTCTAGCTATTCGGTTATTTGTTCCTGCATACATATAACTGTAATAAACTCCGTAATCATTATTTTTTGAATTTTTATTTGCTAGTACTTTATCCTCAAAATGCAATAATCTATTTTTGAAATCATTCGGCATCTCTTGATTCATACAAACTTCTATCACTAAAGTAAAAAAATTTGATTTTCTAAACCATATTGAGTCAAGCTCAAACTCAAGTTTTTCAATTACCGAAAAAGCATTTATTATTGCTAGTTTAGTTTTATTTGCATTTTTATACTCGTCATTAAACTCAGCTATACACTTTTCCAACTCACTATCTCTTTGGTAATATCCTCCTCGCTCTATTGTAGACATAACTTGCAGAATGAAATGAACATCAGCCATTCGTGTAAATTCAGACTCATGAAAAACTCCATATTTTTCGAGTTCAATGTCATTTGCAAGTTCTTTTGCTATTTGTATATATTTCCCATCATAGATAGCGTTATGAATTTCAATATCCTCTAATTTAAATTTGGTCAAATTGATACGTCTAAAGATTTCTCTAACTAGATTGTCATCAACTTTACCAATATCCCTAATAACAACTTGATATGTTAGGAAGTCTTCTTTTTCTTTTTCAGTTAATTTATCAAAAGTTGGGACTATGTTTAAAGGCTTTTCAAACGAATTTTCAATGTAATTTTTAATGGTAGTAAGTCTTTGTTGTCCATCAATTACTTTTTGGGTTGTACGTAAGTTTTTTGTATCAATTTCACCTTGGCATACATAAATTTCGGGAAAAGGGTATCCATGTAAAATTGTATCCAAAAATTGTTCTTGATGCTCATGTGTCCAGACAAATTTTCTCTGAAAGTCAGGGGCTAAATCTAATTTATCGTCAGCTATTTTCTCAAAAATATCCGCAATAGTAGGATTAGTTACAGATGGTTTTATTTGTAATGCCATTATTTATTCCTTACTAAGCATTTTTTATTTAAATCTTTCATTCCACTAAGAATGTATTCTTCAAGGTGTTCATAACTCTTAAAAACACCTGCACTTACTTTATAGTTACCAACTTCTGAGTGGCCATTAGAGATAGACTGAAAGAACGCAAACCAATCATTTTTAAACGTTTTCATTTGGAATGAAATTGGGAGTTTATCTGGTCTAATCCACCCAAGCGCAACATATTCAAGAAATTCATGATACATAATAAGCTCTTTTTCGCTAACAACTTCCCGTGCTTTTCTAAATCGCATTTGATAACGTGAAACATCTTTCATAATACTTTCAAATAAAACTGGTGAAATAAGCGCAATATCAATATCAGAGTCATAATCGAAGGTTTTATTTTTGAAAGGGCTGAACCCGAGTTTCCCAGAACCCGTAATAAAAACCTCATGAAATGAAATATCAAATTTACAAGATATTCTCTTTTTAAATTCATAAAAATCTTCATTTCTGTTGATAAAAACATGCGGAGTTCCATGTATCACATATTTCCTGCAAAAATCGAGTAACTCATTCTCAGTAGTTTGATTTGATAATTTATGCATAAACTCATCAAGATTCATGTATTTACCTTTTTGCATAAATGTTATGCCTATTATTTTTTTTAATGAATAAATTGTATGCATTATTCAGTAACCATCTTTCTAATGCTTCACCCTGCAAAGCCCTCACTAATTACCCTTAACTTAATCTTAACAGCTAATAATGATTGTTTCTCAGAAGGAATCTTGTTTGGAATTGCACCTGCAATTGAAATAATTCCCTGCTCTTTCGGGGTAAGTAGTCCATTTTTCTTATCCCACTCAAGAATACTTTTCCAATAAGAAGCACCTTTCTCAAAAATATAACTTTGCGCTTCAATTCCATTATCGATTTTTTGAATATTAACTGCATCTAACTCTTGTTCGTCATGTAAGGATGAGTCTATTAATGACATTAAAACACTTTCATCAAGTAAATAATCAATACGGATAACATTCTCCCAGCACTTCAGTTTTTTACACCACTCTGTAACGTTAGTTATGCCTTCTGGAGTGTCCTGTATAGATTCATTAACAAGCGCTGCAATCTCATGTAAACAATTTTGAATTGAAAGAGGGAGGCCTTGTGATTTCCATATTGAATCAAAGTCAAAGCACTTTTCTGTGCTATCAATTAAGTATGAAAACTTTGCTATTGAATAAGTGACAATATTCGCTTTATATCCACCATACCATGATTGTTTCATTATGGTTTTATCAAGGAACCTAAAGAGAATCGCTTTAACTATAAACTCCTTAAAATAAAGTTCATTAAACTGCTTTTCATTTTTTTCCCAGTTTTTGGCTATATCACTAGCAAACTGTACAAAATTCTTTTGAGCCCCAAGGCTGACAATATGTGGTTTCTTAGCCCATGAATACTCAAATTTTGCTAAATCAGTTTTGGCAAACATCTGATTTCTAGGGTTTAATGTTAAAAATTCTTTTTTCTTGGCTACCGTGAAATTTGTTTGCGCATTGGCATATTGTCCTCGCACTCGTTCATAATACCAATGTGTCTCTCTAAGACTTCCTTCTGATGAGGGAGCCCATAAACGACGAGACATTTCCTCTATTCTTAAATGAAAGGGGTGGTTTGAGAAAAAGTCAGCAGCACTCACCTTATTTTGTGTATTAGCATATTCCGAGATTCTAGGAACCATTTCTTCAGTTCTTTCTTCGGGAATAACAGTAAGTTTTACTTGGACATACACAGAATCTAGATTAGCTGTATTCTTGTTTTGTGAGTTAAAAAGAGAGGCTGTTGTTTGCCCTCCATTTACAATTTGTAGATTTCTAATAGATTTTATTTTTACCTGTTTTTCATCTATTTGAGTAATAACCTCTTCAGCAGTCGCTGTGATTCCATTATTAAAGGCAAAAAACATTTCAGGCTCATTTTGAATGGTATTTCTTATACCTTTATTCACTTTTCCTCTAAACTGTAAAAATGTGCGAACATTTTGCTCTAATAAACGCTCACCATATTTATCATATAAGTTGGCTATCAAACTTCCAGGTACGGCTAACAAGTAAGATTCATAGGTTTCATTACCTGTAAAAGCGGGTAAACATGGGATTCCACTTCTATCAATGTCAGTAAAATCAACAATAATATCTTCGCGTGACTTGCCTGATTCTTCTAATCGCTGGATTCGACTTAAATCCCAGACATCAAAAAAACATGAATAACTATTGATACTTTCATCAGGTAGTGCATTAGCTCTTTTACTTAGCTCAGCAGTGGATATTAAAATAAAATTTATTTTTTTTATACTTGCTGAATAGTCACATATTTCTTTTGCAACACTAAAGCCCGCATCACTTTCATCAAGGGAGTGATAAAACTTTCTCTCAAGACTTTTTTGAAAAAAGTTGCTCGCACGTTTAAATGTTTTTGTAATATCCGATTGAGTTAATGTTTCAGGATATGAGCGATAGTCTGTAATTATGAAGGTAAAATAACCTGACTCTTGTGAATGATGATATGCATCAATCCTCATACCTGGGTTAGCTTTTTTGTAACTAACTACTTGGTATTCTTCTAATACAGCCTGTTCAACCAGAAAGTCACAAACACGTTCTGTAAACAGAACTTCATTATAATTATTTTCTGCTTCTGATTTTGCATAGATATCTTGCATATAATCATGAAAATATTCTTCAAATGTCATGATAGATTTATCCAGTCTGGGGTTCCTGAAAAAGGTTCACAATCAAGTAGATTAATATCATAACTAACTCTTTCTACACCTTGCGTCAGTGTATCTGGACATATACGAGGAAAACCAGGTTTTACATCAAACATTTGTTCAGAAGCTAATATATAACTAAATTGTAAGTATTCATCTGTATCTATGTATCCAGTTTGATACAGAAGATTATTAAATCTTTCAAAGGAAGACGGGTTATCAGTTTCTAACTGCTGCCTTATACTTGCTATTAACGTGGGTAAATTAATTGCATTCTCAGCATCGGAGTCTGTTTTTCCTAATGTAACAACATGCAGATACATTTTGGGTAACTGGGAACATAGTTGGTCTGCTGATGAGATTTTCACTCGGGGAGAAGTAGTACCCAATTGACACTTTATTTCAATAGCAGAACTTTCTACATTGAAATCTTGAGGCAAATCATCAGGTCCTTGCCAAAAATCGATTGATTGAGAAATTCCAAAAGCAGGCTCAAGATGATTAGAAATAAATAGTAATTCACCTATCAACCCTTTGATTTCCTTTTCTGGTAATAAGCCCGAACGAGCCTGTTGTAAAAACTCTTGCCACCGCATTAATCTTCTGAGAATTATTTTTGTTGCCTGAGTATGTTTTTCAAAATCAGATGTAGCATTGATAATATCAAAACATAAAGAAAGAAAAATCTGCCAGTCATTCTTATCTTTAAGCATAAGAATTAGCATGAATTTATCTGTATGACTTTGTTCAGGAGTTAGTAGGTGGACAGTGATTCCATTTAGAACGGGTAACTTGTTAGGTAAAAAATCAGAAGTTGAAAACTCATAAACAAAAAGAAAATGTCCATAAGGATCTTTTGCCCAAAATAAATTAAGAGGATGACTGGCATTAACACGCCTTGAGAAAATATCACGAGAAGGAATACTTATCTCATCCCAAGGGTTATTCATCAGAATCATCCTCATCTAGTAGATCAGAGTAGTTTTTATCCCACCATGTTGTATTAACAACGTATTCAACCATTTTTTCTGGTCTCCTGCTTCCTGCTTCCCCTGGAAAACTTATACCGTAAGCAACAATACCATCTGGAAAAATTGGGGTGTTTTCATCATCTTTATATCTACAATCCAAAAGGTGAATCATTAATAATGGTTTTGTGCGTTTTGATCTATAAATATAATCAGGTGGATTTTTGGCATCAGGGTTATCACTATAAAAACGTTGTTCAACTATTTTAATTTGGTCTTGAGTCAATCCTGATTTTTCATGTCCCCTGGATGCTACGCGGTTTTTATTTAACCTAATACCATTTGCTGGCTGCCTTTCCTTTGTTATGGTTCTTTTTTGGTATATAACCCCATTTCCTTGTAAAGAAGGTAATTCAATACTTGTTATATTATTCGTTTTCTTCTTTGTTGAGACACTTATGATAGTTAGATCCCAAGTAGTAACACCCTCTTTTTTCAAGATATCTGAATAATCAATTAATGGTTTTTTTTCTGTTTTTTGGGATGCGGGGTGGTTAATGAATGAACTCAAAAAATTAGTAATACCACTAACTGGAATGTCTTTAAACAGATATCCTGGCTGAGCATTAACAATTGGTTGTGATTTTTGTGGTATGGTTTTAAGTAACTGCTTTAAAGCCTTATGGTTTTCTTGTATAGCTTCTTCAGATTTTATAAGTGTTGCGGTTTCAACCAACCTTCCTTCCAAGCTAATTTGACGGATAACATTCTTTCCTGAACGCATTTTGTTTCTAGCAGTAACAATGAGGCTCTCAGGGTGACTTCTTACACATAATCCAAAGTCTCGAGGTGTCATTTTGGCTTTTGCCATACTATCGAACTCATCACGTAATTCTTCAGTCGCTTTTGATATATGTGAATACCATGAAATAGCCTCTTCAGACATATAAATACGACATAGATCTTCAAAATTTGTACGATATCCAAACCACCTACCCATTTGCATCAGTGTGTCATACATAATGGAGTTTCTGAGGAAATAGCTAACTGTTAAGCCTTCAAGCGTTAACCCTCTTGATAGACTTAGCCCACCTATAGCAATAAGGCTGCGTCCATTTGGAAAATCCTTCTTATTGTAATCCAATAGTTCAGCGTTTCTTGAGCCATTAACCTCAATTGCTTTAATAGGAGAAACTGCATTTTTTAATTCTTTTTGAATATCTCCCCATGAGAGTTCTGTATCCTTAAATTCTTTATCCCATGTATATTTTAAACTCACAATCGTCGAATTTTTTAAGGCATCTTTTTCTGATAGAGCATAGTGATTAGTAATAGAGTCTCTTAGTTCAGTAAGATAGTCATGAACTAATATTTTTATATGTGACTGAACTCCAGTAAACCGACTTACATTAATTAACATCGAATTATGATTATTACTTTGCCCTCTGTTATTTCTACTCGCCTTTATTAAAACAAACGATCTAATGGCCTCTTTCAAGCTAGGTGGCAGTATTTCAGGCAAATCATCTTTCTTATGTTTCAACGGAAGAATATCACCGTAATCATCAATTTCCCTCAATACATCTAAATCACTTTCCTCTTCAAAGATGCGTTTTGCTCCTACATAATTCGATGGCGCATCAAGACTAATAATAAAGTCTTTTGGAAACAAATTACCTTCCTTAATCATTTCATCTTCACTTTCAGGGTCAATGAAAATATTTGCAAATGGAGTTGCTGTATAGCCGAGATATGAACTTTGATCAAATAGCGCAAGTAATTCACGAATTCGTCTATTTGTTGTTGTTGGGTCTTCGTCTTCTTTATTTGTGTTTACTGATGCATGATCTGCTTCATCATCTATTAAAAGCATGGGGAACTTGCTTAAATCTTGATTATTGTTTTTTAACCAATCAACTAGGTTTTTAAGTATTGATACATTTTTTTTCAGTACAAATACTATAGGTTCATTAAAATGTCCTAACTCTGCCCTTAGTTGTGTTGCAATTTTTTTGTCGAAGTCTTGTGTACTAGTTGTTAAGGGTATCGGCCTTCTGGATGAGTCATAAATACTGACTCCTATCAATTTATCTTTAAGATTGGTAAGTTGCATAGAACTATCAAGACCAATAAATCCTTCGTCAATACGCTCCTGAGTCTGGTTTCGTAATGCATTCAATAAACCAGCTAATACAATTATGATCTTGTATCCAGAGTCAGCGGCTTTTGAAATAACGCCTGTATAGTTTGCTGTTTTTCCTGACTGGACATGTCCAACTACCAAACCTTTTCTTGACCAGCTACCCTCCTTTTTAGGGTTTTCCAAGTGGTCAATAATATCATCACTTACTCTATCTAAACTATGAATTACATTCGGACTAAAACCATTGTCAGATAGTAATCTTTTATATCTTTTCCAATAGAACCACTCTATATCACCACGAGCATTGTCTAGCCATGGAGTGTAGTCATCCGCAGCAAGTATGCTTCCAATATCCATACGAATATCAAAACGAGTTTGTAATCGGTTTGTTATTATTATGAGATCTCTATCCGATAAATCATATTGTTGGATATGTGCTATTTTTTGTATAAAATCAATTATTGTTTCTCTATCTGTTGATCCACCACCCAGTAATGTAGCAACTGAATCTTCTATTTTTTCTAAATTCTCATTCATAAATATCCTTTTTCTTTTAAGAGTTTTTTTGTTTCATCAGGGTAAGTTGCAAAAGGATCACTTGATAGAATACGATTAGGTATTTCACCTAAAGTAATGCCTTGGTTCATCATTAGCTGAATAATGTCATCTAAAACTGGAGAGAAGAGCTCCTCATCAAAATCTGGTTTATTTAAAGATTCAGGTTCTGAAGCCACATCACTATAAAACAATTCAGCTGGAAAACTACCCTCTAACATTGTTATTAATGCATTTAATTTATCTTGCTGCTCTGGAATAAGCTGGTTTTCAAGCTCTGTGACCAAATGATGTTGTCTATTAATAACATACTGGATTTTTCCTTTACTCTGAATTCTATTCCAAGCAGGCTCTTTAATCTTATCTTGTAATTTCTTACCGCGCTGTCGATAAACATTTTTTCCAGAAAATGCTATTTTATCTATTATTTGTCGTAATTCTTTTTTGATTCCTTCAGGTGGGGAAGCATGGGCTTTTTTCACATCTATTTTCCATAAATGATCTAAAGAATTAGGAATATCGATCTGCACTCGAATAAGCTTTGTTAATTCTTCTTTTTTGATTATCCGAAACCATGTTCCCTTTATGATTAGCCTGTTATTTCTATAGAGATAAAATCCCTGATTTTGCAAATACCCATCATCTCCTGCGTATTTCTCGTAATTTTCACGCGTAGTTTTGTTGTAATGGGGAAGCACATAAGGCTGAACATTGATAACGGTTCCTTCCAGTTGAATAGACTGAGAAGGTAGTTCCTGGGTAGCTGAATGAGAAGTGTAAAAAGGGTTAAATGCTTCTAATGGAGCATTATTTAAAAGAATCTCTACCCCTTTTTTACCAGCGCCTGGTGATAAATATCGATGGAAAACAAGTTCTAGATGTTTTCGGGTTTGATCAACGAGACTATTCAGCTTTTTTTCTGACTGATCAAACCGATCTAACTCTCGCCATAACACAATGGTTCCATCTGATAGCAATAGGGATTCGGTAAAAACTTTGTTCAGAAATGGAGAGTTCGTAATATCATCTGTTGAGATAACTCTTATTTCCCACTTTGAATCTGGATTATTTTTTATCCATTCTAAATCCCACTCATACCCAGAAACTTTATTATTTTTTTTACTGATAACAGTTAATTGCCTGCATTGAGAAAATGAGGCCGTTTTGAGCCCTAGACCAAAACGACCTAAATCCTTTTCAGGTCTTTCATTACTTGGGTGCTGACTACCTAAGCGCATTGCATTGATGAGCTCTTCTTCTGACATACCATGCCCATTATCAGAAACACTTATCCATGGAGAGCTTTCATTCCATGAAAAATTTATTTTTATGGCTGTCGCTTCTGCGGTAATGCTGTTATCAATAATATCTGCAACAGCTGTTTCCATTGAATAGCCTATATCACGAAGTGATTCAATAAGACATGCGGCTGACGGGGTAACTGATATGAAGTCCATTATCTTTGTTAAATTTCCAAATTAAGGCTACATCTGCCAAATGATAAAACTATAATAGTTGATCTCTTAGAAGGTATATTAAACTTCAGTTAGTTATAATCTATAATTTTAGTAAAACCTATTGAATAGGTCTTTCCTTACTAAATATGAAATTAAAATAAAATAAAAACTATTTTATCTAGCTAGGTTAGGGGCACTAGTAGGGTACTGGTTTTAAATTCTATGCCAATTCTAACCTAGATGCAAAGCTCGGGGGATAAACTTTTTAGATCACAAATGTAACGTTTAGCTATCATGGTTTGTAGGCTAAGTTGAATTCAGCAGTTTATAAAAAGGTACTGAAGTAAAAAATACCGATGTAATGGAATAAGACTTGTAACTTCCGTTATTAACCTCAAACAAGACAGAAGATGATGAAAGTACAACAAAAAGTCAAAAAACTACTCAAAACAAGTAACGTGCTCCTATCTCGCTCAAGTAACTATTACTACTACCCGCAATACTTGCGCTTAAGTATGCAGACTAGTGAAAAAAATTTTCAAAAAGACACTTTTTTCAATTAAATTTTCTCATTAATTACTTTTGTAAAAATATTGTTAAAACAAGAAGCCCCTCACTGTAAGAACTAGCCGTTGCATATTAATACTTCCCTATCATATTTAAGTTGTTCACCTAATATTTATAAAGTAATTTACTTAAAAAAAAATATAAATGATAAAAATTATTTTTTAAGGCCTGATGATAATACTATTAACTAAATTACTGCAACACAATAAAAGTGTGATAAACACATATAATACAACATAAGGCACTGAAAACAAAAGAGTTTTACAGCGACCATTTATTGATATTTTTCTTTATTTGTAGTTAACTATGCCTACGTTTTAGTTCTTGGAGGCATCGTTCAATGAGGTATCAACAAAACATTAACGACACATATATTGTTTCACTAACTTTTCCTAATAATGAAAAATTACGATCCCGTAAAGTAGTTACTCGATCAAGAGCAAGGGCAACGGGTAAGTACCCGAGCTGGAAAATGGGCAGGATGATTCAATGGGAATCCATTAACGAACTGAATGCTTATCGCCTCTTAGATACTGACCCTTCCGTCATTGAATTTTATGAGCAACCATTAAAAATCTCTTATGTTATCGATGGCACTCCACGCACTCATTACCCAGACACTCTCGTGAAATGGATTAATCATCAGGAACTTTGGGAAATAAAGTCAGCTAATGATGTAGAAAGACCAGATTATTTTGAACGAACTCAGTTTCTTGAATCTGCACTTATAGAGTTTGGTTATAACTACAGAATGATAAATGCTAAAGGTTTCTTAACACAGCCTCGTTTGAACAATTCTATAACGTTATTGAAATTTGGTCGTCACCCAGTAAGCCCACTTTTAGAAGAAAAACTAAGACTAATAATTGAAGCTAAAGGTAGTATTTGCTGGGGTGCGATCATAAATGGGTGCATCGGTAAAGAAGGACGTCAACTTGTATGCCGGCTGTTTTTGGAAGGCCGCTTACATTTTGATTTTGAAAAAAAGTTAGTTCCTGAGACTAATTTTGTGTGGATCGAAGATAATCAAAAAGCATCTCCATGGAGTTATTGATATGGGTATTTCAGCTTTTCAAAAGGGCACAATGGTTCAATTTGACAAGAAGTTTTATATCTTATTGCGTAAGGTGTCAGACTATATTTGGCAGTTAGAAGAAGATAAAACCAAAAGAATTTGTGAATATTCAGATAACCAACTTCTAAGTTGGTATCAAAAAGGCGAATTAACTTTTGTTAACCCTAATTCAATAACTAACCAGAACAACGGTACTCAATCTTATTTGATCCCTACTGAACAGCAATGGGAACAAGGGAGGGTTCGTCGATCTTATGTAATGGCTATTCTAAATGTCCCGAATACCCAAAAAAAATTAATTCCAATATTACTTGATGTATGGAAAAAATTAAATAAACCCAAAAAAGTTCCTAACCCTATTACTGTACGTCGTTGGAAGAACAAATATATCAGATCTGGAAATGATATATTAAGTTTAATTTCCCGTCACGACAAGAAAGGAAATTGGCAGCCGCGTTATCCACAAGAAGTTATTGATTTCGTCATGGCGGCAATTGATACTGTATATTTAATCATTGAAAGAGGCACAATTCAGGATACATTAGATGAAGCTCAAATTCTTGTTAACAATGAAAATAAATTAAGGCCTAAAGAAATACAATTACCATTACCAACTCAAAAGTTAGTAAAAGGTCTTATATATTCAATTCCTGCCTATGACCGATATGCAGCACGCCACGGCCGAACAGCGGCTAACACAAAATTTCGAGCGGTTTTAGGGCATCGAATCAGTTACGAACCGCTCGAACGGGCTGAAATTGATCATACCCCTCTCGACTTGATGGTCATTGACGATGATACAGGGCTACCACTTGGCAGACCATGGATAACAGCCTGTATCGATGATTATTCACGATGTATTCTCGGGCTTTATATCAGTTTTACTCCCCCCAGTTATTTAACTGTGTCTTATTGTTTGCGACATGCATTTTGTCCAAAAAATGATTTAAAAGATAAATACCCAATTATAAATAATACATGGGATGCGTATGGAGTGATGCGGGAACTTGTTGTTGATAATGGATTGGAATTCCACTCTAAAAGTTTAGAAAATGCTTGTTATACCTTGGGAATTGAAATTCATTATGCGCCAAGAAAAGCTGGATGGTTCAAAGGAAAGGTTGAAAAATTTTTACGGACATTTAATGAATCGTTAGCCCATAAAGCACCAGGAACAACATTTGCGAACATGTTTGATAAAGGGGACTATGACCCGTCGAAACACGCAGTTGTGAGAAAGAGTATATTTAAGGCAATTGCACATAAATGGGTTACTGATTATTATCATCAGAAAGAACTGCATATTCGCACCCATCATGAACACCCATTCGCAAGCATCGTGAACACGGATTCTTATCGAACGTGAACACCTAACCGCAGCTGATCGTGAACACTTTTTGTGTGGCTTGCGAATGGGTGTTCACG
>Ga0209290_1000025_pt1 | contig 169298 bp, 168 predicted proteins | sample EN1Hudsemesocosm_2_FD_184632 | JGI IMG/M metagenome (GOLD analysis project Ga0209290, IMG submission 184632) | Methane-oxidizing microbial communities from mesocosms in the Hudson Canyon - EN10B Hudson Canyon (SPAdes) (version 2) | ecosystem: Environmental > Aquatic > Marine > Cold seeps...
CTGTTGACTTAAGAATAATCTCCTTCTCCAAAGGGAGAAGGTTGGGATGAGGGGAGTTATAAAGGCATGATTTTATTCTCCTCACCCAACCCTCTCCAACAAGAGAGGGCTTAAGTCAACAGCATTGCCCCCCCACACACACCTAAAAAAGCAATATAAAAACACCTCCATTCAGTTATAATCAGTCTTGTATATCCACCGCCTTAGGCGGTGGCTTGGGCAAATGGCTATGCCGTTTGTCCTGTTAACCTATTCATAACGCCGCTTGTAATATTATCGCATGACGTATTAAGAAAAAGGACAAATCATAAAAGGTTTTTATCAGTGTTTCTCAAGGCCTGAATTCAGGAGGTCGTAAATTTCAATTTAATAAATTAAAATGATGGGATAACACAAGCCCCCTTCAAGGGGGTAAACAAAACCACCTTCTTAGAAGGTGGATATTTTTTCTTGCTTTTATAAAGTCAAAATACTTAAAACTCGAAATATGATTATTTTCATATTGATGTCAGGTTCTGTGTAGGATGGGTAAAGCGCCTTTTGCGAACCCCATTATTTTCTATGTGGGATTGATGGGGTTCACTACGCACGGTAAAAAAACGGATGTTATACCAACCCCAATAAATAAATGCTGCTATTTTCGTCATCCCCGCATGCTTTTAGCGGGGATCTACTGCAGATATAAAGATTCCTGCTAAGAGGATACAGGAATGACGGAGTTTTTTAGAAGCATGAGTTTAAATATGAATATATTGGGATTACATTCTATTCATCTAGCAAAAGTGTATTGTCGTAGGCACTTATAACGGCTTATATTGATTGAGCTTGGTATTAATGCTTGCTTGAATAAAGTTGTGTAATGGTCTAATAAAAGTAGCTTAAAATTACTCGATTAAAGCTTAACCACTACACTGCTTATTATTAATAAAATTGTCATTAAAAAAGGCGAAAGCGTGCAGTTAGTGTATTATTGGTTTCAACAGCGCGGGCGCATTTTTGCAAATGAGTATTTAATGAAATGGTATTTATTTAAAGATGCTGTGTTGATGGGCCGTACAGATGGGGCGCTAGTCAGAATTACCACAGCAGTGAATCCCATGGAAAAAATTGCTGATGCGGATCGCCGTTTAGCTGAGTTCTATCAGCAGGTATCCCCTGTTTTACCTGAATATATTCCTAATTAAGCTCCAATATTTTTAAAAGGTACTAATATGAAAAAAATAATAGTTGGTTTGGCGTTTTCTTTAGCTTTATCGGGTTGTGCTGATCCTGTTGAGCGTTCTGCGGAATATATGGAAAGTGGTAAAACGCTTTATGCACAAGACAAGTTGGCAAAAGCTAAGCTTGAATTTAGAAATGCATTGCAGATTGATAATAAATTAGCCGGTGCTTATTATCATTTAGGTTTAATTGATGAGCAGGATAAAAACTGGAAAGGTATGTATAAAAACCTGTCTAAGACGATTGGTTTAGATCCAGAAAACTATGATGCACGTTTGAAATTAGCTAAATTATATTTATTGTCGGGTGATAATGAAAAAGCCGCGACGGAAATCGATAAAGTCCTTAAAGCTGAAGCGAATAATATTGATGCAATTGCCTTAAAAGGTGCGTTGTTATTAAAGCAAGGTAATTATACCGGCGCAATGGCGGAGGCAGATAAAGCTTTGGCCTTAGATGCTAAGCATTTAGATGCTATTAGTTTGAAAATTGTTGTTTATATGGGTAAGGATGACTTTGATGCGGCCAGTTCTGAAATTGAACAAGCCTTAACCAGTCAGCCCAATGAATTAACGCTACATTTATTAAAATTACAGGTGTATGTAAAAAGCAATAATGAGCCTGCGATTGAAAAAACCTATCAAGATTTAATTACGCATTTTGCTGATAAACCAGAATTCTCGTATGCACTCGCTAAGTTTTACGTAAGTAAGCAGCGTGATGCCGAGGCGCGTAGCGTACTGCAATCAGTAGTCGATAAGAGTATTGAGTTAACGCCTAAATTAGTGCTATTGGATTATTTACTAGAAACTGATAAGCCTGCGGCTGAAGCGCTATTGGCTCAGTTTATTAAAGACATGCCGGATGAAGTCGAGCTTTATTTAAGACAAGCGAATATTTTTATTGCTGAACAGAAATTTGATGAGGCAAAAAAATCACTTACATGGGTGGTTGAGCATCATGAAAAAGACAAAGAAGGCTTGCAGGCTAAAGTGGTATTGGCAAAGTTAGCGGCGAAAGATGAAGATAATGCAGTAGCATTAAAGCTGGTTAATGAAGTACTGGAGATTGATGTAAGGCATTATGATGCGCTACTTTTAAAAGCACGGTTGAATTTAATTGATGCTCAATATGACCAGGCGATTACAGATTTAAGAGGGATCTTAAGGGATTATTCTGAATCAGATGAAGCGATGGTTTTAATGGCGCAAGCGTATCTTAAAAAAGAATCGCCTGAATTAGCAGAAGAGAATTTTAGAAAAGCTTTAGATGTGAATCCAGGTAATTTTTCTGCGGTAATGCCGGTTGTTTCTCGCATGGTGCAGAGTAAGGATTTATTACGCGCGGATGAAGTATTAAATAAAGCCTTAGAGATTAATCCGAATCACGCCGGTGCTTTACAAGCATTGGCACAAGTTAGGCTGCTTAATAAAGATTGGCAGGGTACGCAGCAGGTTGCTGATTTAATTTCGACTAAACCGCAAGGTGAGGGATTTTCTTATTACTTGAGTGGTAAGATTTCGCAAGGGCAAAAGAATTATCAAGATGCGATTGATAAGTATAAAAAGGCATTAGCGGTGACGCCTTCGTTAAGTGATGCATTGAGTAGTATTGCAGTCTCTTACCAAGCGCTTAACCAGCAAGGTGCTTTATTTGCTTATTTTGATGAATTCGTACAAAAACACCCTGAAAATTTTCAGCCTGTCTTATTAAAAGCTAAAGTCTATGCGGCTAAAAAAGATTGGAAGAATGCCTTGGCGACGCTTGATAAAGGCATGGTAACTTGGCCTAAAGTACCGCAATTCTATTCAGTTATGGCGAGTATTTACAAAGCAAAAAATCAGCCTGCCAAAGTGATTGAAAGCTATGAAAAAGGTTTGTCAAAAATACCTAATAGCTACCAGTTAATGCTTTTATTGGCTTCGGCGCACGAGGGAGATAAACATTATGTTAAAGCAATTGAAGTGTATGATGATTTAATTGCTAAGAAGCCTGATGTAGATATTGCGGTTAATAATTTGGTGGCTTTATTATTAGATTATGCACCGAGTGCCGAAAATATTCAACGTGGGTTAAAACTTTCAGAACGCTTTATAGACTCTAAGCAGGCTTATTTTGTAGATACTTATGGGTGGGCTTTGTTGAAAAATGATAGACTTAAAGAGTCTGTTGAGGTATTTAAGAAAGTTAATTCAATGATGCCGAATGTGGCTGTTTTTCAGTACCATTTAGGTTTTGCTTATTTTGGTGCCAAAAATTATGTTGAAGCTGAAAAAATATTAAAATTAGCGTTACAAAATGGTGATAAGCAAAAAACTGAATTTTTAGAAAAAACCAAAGTTAATGCTTTGTTGGAAGAATTAAAGACTAAAGTGCCTGTTGCTCAGGCGCCAGCTATATAATAAAAAACCGTTTGGGTTTTAGAGATAAACTATGAATACAAAAATACAAATAATTACTGATAAGTTAGTTGACTTTGATGTTTCAGCTGAAGTTGATATGTTGAGTACGGCCAAGAACACTGCGGACGCACTTGACAATGTGATTAATTATCATCCAGCTATTGTTTTTATTGACTATGAGTTGGAAAAAGAGAATACAGGGGTTTTTATTAAAACAATATTAGCTGAATCGCCAAATAGTAAAATTATTTTATTGGGCCGTGAGTTAAGTGATGATGTGGTTGTAAGTTGTTTGTTTATAGGTGCTTTTGGTTATTTAAATTGGGCGGATAAATCACGATTTTTTAATAAGCTTATTGATGTGGTTGCGAAAGGTGAAGCTTGGTTTAGTCGAAGAATAGTGGGGTTGGCACTTAAAAATATTCATGGCTAACTTAATTATTGTATCTGAAAATAAACATAATATACGTCGCTGGAGTGATGCTTTAGGGGGCTTATATCCTGTTTTCTGTTTTTCAAGTATTGAAGCGCTTTTATCGCATAGAGATGAAAGTGATCCATTGGCATTATTAGTTGTTGATGCCATGCTAGTTAAAGAAATGAATCAAATTGCTGGTTTATGTAGTAAGTTTTGTAAGATTATTGTGTTCGGAGAAAATTTATCATCAACTGAAAAAATTCAATTTATTTATGAAGGCGCGTGTGGTTATTCGGATATTTTGATTGATGAGCAGATGATTGTGCGTGCAGTTGCAAGTGTTATTAACAACGAAATTTGGTTAGAACGGCGGCTAATTCCTGAGATGCTGAAAGGCTCTATGATGAAAAGGAAGCAGAGCTTAGGTGAGGATGTTTTAAATAAATGTGTTATGGATACTTTGCCGTGTTTAACTGTGCGAGAAACAGCTGTTGTTGAGTTGGTTTATACCGGTCAAGATAATGAGGCAATTGCTGATAAGTTAGGTATTAGTATACGCACGGTAAAAGCGCATTTAAGTGCGGTTTATCATAAATTTGAAATCCCAAATCGCTTTCAGTTGGTTATTTTATTAAAAAATTTACATGTAAAATATTTATCAACTGAAGATGAGAGTTCCTTTCAGTTTCAGAAAGAGGGGGGGGGATAAGCCTATTCTTATCGGTATTTCTGTTTTTCTTAAAGTGACGCAGAGCGTCTAAGGCTGAATTCCCACGCGGGAGCATGGGAACTATAAAAGCGGCTGACGGCTGAAGCAATCGCTGAGCATGAAAATCGATTTGATCATATTGATAATGAATTGCTTTTATTAAAGTGGATGATGGGAGTTATGTTGGCGGGTACTGTTTCTTTGGTTTTGAAAGCTTTTTTATGTAGCTCTTATTTTCTTATTTCTCGTTCCCAAGCTCCCGCTTGGGAATGCCTATCTTCAAGCCCTGCTTGAATAATAGTCACCAAAACCATTAGCCATAAAACTATGGGACGCAGCCGCTATAAAATTCTAAATGAAGCTTATCCTTATTTTCACACCTTGACCGTTGCAGGCTGGCAACCTGTTTTTACTCAGAAAGAAAGCGTACAAATACTTTTTGATAGCTTCATATGGCTACAAGAAAATACTGACTTTAAACTCCATGCCTACGTTATATTAGAAAATCATTTGCATTTTATCTCAAGTGCTAGCCAGCATAGTAAGCGGATTCAGCAGTTTAAATCATTTACAGCAAAGCAAATTCTAAATTTATTAGCACAACGCAAAGCAACAACACTGCTTAAATATTTTGCTTATTATAAACGTAAACATAAAACTGAAAGTCAATATCAGTTTTGGCAAGAAGGCTCTCACCCTGAAGAAATGAGTAATGAATTTATGAATAAACAGCGCTTAGAGTATATTCATAACAATCCAGTGCAACGCGGTTATGTTGATTTTCCTGAGCATTGGCGTTACTCAAGTGCGCGGTCTTATCTTGGGGGAGAAGGTTTGTTGCCGATTGTTTTTCTGTCTTAGCACGTCAAGCAGAGCTTGAAGGTAGGCATTCCCAAGCGGGAGCTTGGGAACGAGAATAAAAACAACAAACTAAATATCCGCTAAATTGCCTTTATCTTCTAACCAATGCTTTCTATCTTGGGAGCGTTTTTTAGCGAGCAATAAATCCATTTTTTCATTGGTATTATCTTCTGGCTCTATTGTTAGCTGTACTAAGCGGCGTGTGTCTGGATTCATGGTAGTAACGCGTAATTGACTTGGGTTCATTTCCCCTAGTCCTTTAAAACGTTGTACGTTGATTTTACCTTTTAGTTTTTCTGATTCGATACGGTCTAAGACACCTTGGCGTTCGTACTCATCGAGTGCATAAAATATTTTTTTACCCACATCAATACGGTAAAGTGGCGGCATAGCAACAAATACATGTCCTGCACGTACTAGGCTAGGAAAGTGCTTATAGAATAGGGCGCAAATCAATGTGGCGATATGTAAACCATCAGAATCAGCATCAGCTAGAATACAAATTTTTCCGTAGCGTAAGCCGCTTAAATCCTCTTCACCCGGCTCTATGCCCAGTGCGACAGCAATATCATGCACTTCTTGTGAGGCCATCACTTGTGCAGACTCAACTTCCCATGTGTTGAGGATTTTCCCACGTAACGGCATAATCGCTTGAAAATCACGTTCGCGTGCTTGTTTGGCAGAGCCACCCGCTGAATCTCCCTCAACTAAAAACAGTTCGCTTCGGGTTATGTCTTGCGAAGCACAATCAGCCAATTTTCCTGGTAATTGAGGGCCTGCAGAGATTTTTTTACGAATGGTTTTTTTATTAGATTTTAGGCGTTTTTGCGCACTTAAAATAATTAATTCAGCGATATTTTCACCCGCTGTCGGGTGTTGGTTTAACCATAAGCTGAAATTATCTTTGGCCACGCCAGAAACAAAAGCGACACATTCGCGAGAGCTTAGGCGCTCTTTAGTTTGCCCGGAAAACTGGGGGTCTTCTAGTTTTACGGATAAGACATAATGGCACAGCTCCCAAACATCCTCAGGTGTTATTTTTACGCCGCGAGGCAGTAAGTTACGAATTTCGCAAAATTCACGCATGGCTTCGGTTAATCCGGCGCGTAAGCCATTTACATGCGTTCCACCTTGCGCGGTAGGCACTAGATTAACGTAACTTTCAGTGATGTTTTCAGCGAGTGATTCAGTCGCCCAAACGAGCCCCCATTCAACGCCTTCATGTGTTGAGCTCATTTTTCCCATAAACGGTTCGCTAGGGAAGTATTCAACATCACCTATACGGTCAATGAGGTATTCTTCTAGACCATTTTGATAATGCCATTCCCACGATTCATCTGTTTGTTCGCTAAGCAGTTTTATTTTTAAGCCGGGGCATAAAACCGCTTTGGCGCGTAAAACATGCTTGAGTTTGAGTATGGAGATTTTATTGGAATCAAAATAACTGGCATCAGGCCAGAAATGCACCGATGTCCCCGTATTTTGCTTGCCAACCGTGCCGGTTTCAACGAGATCGGTGAGTTTATTACCATCTGCAAACTGCATTTGATAGATTTTGCCATCACGCTTGATTTCTACGTCTAAATGCTTAGATAACGCATTCACAACAGAAATCCCCACGCCATGTAAACCGCCGGAGAATTGGTAGTTTTTATTGGAAAATTTACCACCGGCATGCAGCTGAGTCAAAATGACTTCAACACCGGGCATATTTTGTTCGGGATGCATATCAACGGGCATACCACGGCCATCATCGAGCACTTTGATGCTGCCATCTTTAAATAGATTTACTTCTATGTAAGAGGCATGGCCTGCAACGGCTTCATCTACGCTATTATCAATAACTTCTTGTGCTAAATGGTTGGGGCGCGTGGTGTCGGTGTACATACCTGGGCGTTTGCGTACAGGGTCTAAACCACTTAAAACTTCAATTGCGGCGGCGTTATAGGAATCACTCATTTTCTGATAATTATTCTTTGTATTTTCATATATAATGTTCAAGTTAACACATCCTATCATTATAATTATTTTATCGACATGGCTAGACGAAAAAGCGCGACATTATTTGAAGATTCTCTCAAAGATTTAGAGGGTCTTGTTGAACAACTAGAGCAAGGAGATATTTCTTTGGAAGAGTCGTTAAAATCATTTGAAAAGGGTGTGAAATTAACTCGAATTTGCCAGACAGCTTTGCAAGATGCGGAGCAGAAAGTACAAATCTTATTAGAAACAAACGGTCAACAAACTTTGGAGTCCTTTACCGATGAGTAACGCTTTAAAAGAATATTTAACGCTTAGCCAAGCGCGTGTAGAAGTCGCATTAGATAAACGCTTACCTGCAAATACAGTTTTACCAAAAATGTTACATGATGCGATGCGTTACAGTACATTAGATGGCGGAAAACGTATGCGCCCAATGTTAACTTATAGTGTAGGAAAAGCATTAGGTATAGCTGCGGAAGTGCTAGATGGCGCTGCTTGTGCGGTAGAAATGATTCATGTTTATTCACTCATTCATGATGATTTACCGGCGATGGATGATGATGATTTGCGTCGTGGTAAAGCGACATCACACAAGCAATATGATGAAGCGACGGCTATTTTGGCTGGCGATGGATTACAAACCTTAGCATTCCAAATTTTAGCGGGCGATGAAAGCATGCAAGCTAGCGCTGAAACGCGTTTAAAAATGATTATGGCACTGACTAAAGCAAGTGGCTCACAAGGTATGGTGGGTGGACAAGCGATTGATTTAGAGTCAGTAGGCAAAAAATTAACATTGCCTGAGCTGGAAAATATGCATATTCATAAAACCGGTGCATTGATTCGTGTTGCGGTGCAATTGGCTACTTTATCTAAACCGGATTTAGATCCTGCTGTTGCGTCTAAATTAGATCATTATGCAAAATGCATTGGCCTTTCTTTCCAAGTGAAAGATGATATTTTAGATGAAGAGAGTGATACGGCTACCTTGGGTAAAACGCAAGGAAAAGACCAAGAAAACGATAAGCCTACGTATCCTGCTTTATTAGGTTTAGCGGGCGCTAAAGAAAAAGCGCAAAATTTACATGAACAAGCTTTAGAAAGTTTGGCTGATTTTGGTGATGAGGCGGATGTCTTACGTGAGTTGTCTTTGTATATTATTCAACGCGATCATTAAATTAGACTAGTTTTTCATCCCATAAAAGTCTCAGCTGGATTAAGTTTAGTTGAGACTTTTTTATATGTCGCAAATAGGCTCTTTTCATTTTGTTGTAGTGAATAATCAATGTAGCCCGTATGGAGGCACGTAATACGGGAAAATACCGCGTCGAATGTCCCGTATTACGCAAGCTTCATACGGGCTACTTGCTTTTATACTTAGGAAATACTTGTGATAGAAACGGATAGAGTCATCACTGCCAATGGTCAAGGGGATGAAGAGCGACAAGACCGTGCCATTCGCCCTAAAAGTTTAAAAGACTATACTGGGCAAGAGGCCTTGTGTGATCAAATGGAAATTTTCATACAAGCTTCGGTGCAGCGCCAAGAGGCGCTAGATCATGTATTAATTTTTGGTCCGCCTGGCTTAGGAAAAACCACCTTAGCACATATTATTGCGGCAGAAATGAAGGTTAATTTACGCCAAACTTCAGGGCCTATTTTAGATAAGGCAGGCGATTTAGCTGCATTGTTAACCAACTTAGAAGCACATGATGTGCTTTTTATTGATGAAATTCATCGTTTAAGCCCGGCAGTTGAAGAGATTCTTTATCCGGCGATGGAGGATTATCAAATCGACATTATGATCGGTGAGGGGCCTGCTGCGCGCTCTATTAAATTAGACTTACCGCCATTTACTTTAGTGGGTGCAACCACTCGGGCAGGCCTGTTAACATCTCCTTTGCGAGATCGATTTGGTATTATTCAGCGTTTAGAGTTTTATACGGTTGAGGAGTTGGCGTTTATTGTGACGCGTTCGGCTGGCTTATTAAAAATAAAGATTGATGCCGGTGGCGCAACGGAAATTGCACAACGTTCTCGCGGTACGCCGCGGATTGCGAACCGCCTTTTAAGGCGTGTACGTGATTATGCGGAGGTGAGGGCTGATGGTGAAATTCATCAAGCGATTGCTCAGCAGGCTTTGGCAATGCTAAAGGTCGACCATTGTGGTTTTGATCAGCTTGATAGGCGCTTGTTGCAAACGATTATTAATAATTTTGAGGGTGGGCCTGTAGGCTTAGATACTTTAGCCGCTGCGATTAGTGAAGAACGCGGCACGATTGAAGAGGTATTAGAGCCTTATTTAATTCAACAAGGGTTTATTATGCGTACGCCGCGCGGACGAATGGTGACCAATAAAACCTATCAACATTTTGGTTTAGATGCGCCTAAGCGAGATGATGCAGTGACAGGTGATGTTTATGCAGACTAAATTTGTGTGGCCAGTGCGTGTGTATTATGAAGATACTGATGCGGGCGGGGTGGTTTTTTATGCGAATTATTTAAAATTCTATGAGCGCGCGCGGACAGAAATGTTGCGTGATATGGGTTTTGAGCAAGATGAATTAATGATGCAAGAGTCGGTTATTTTTGTGGTGCGTTCAGTGCAAGTCGATTATTTAAAGCCGGCTAAATTTAATGAATTAATTTCAGTGACTGCCGAGTTAAGTTTGGTTAAAAGCGCGAGTATAGTTTTTGAGCAAACGATCACACGCGGCGATGATCTGTTAAATAAAGCCAGCGTGAAAATTGCTTGTTTGGATGCTAAGACGATGCGTCCCAAATATATTCCAGAGACCTTAAAAAGAGCTTTAAATTATGAATAATGACATGTCGATTTTTTCTTTAATTGCGCAAGCCAGCTTGGTGGTGCAGTTGGTTATGTTGATTTTAGTTGCTGCGTCAGTGATGTCATGGACCTTTATATTAGCGAAGCGTAAGACGCTTAAGCAAGCGGAGCAAGAAGCGTCAGAGTTTGAACAACGCTTTTGGGCAAGTAAGGATTTAAGTGAGCTGTATCAGAGTACACATAATAAAGGTGCTCAAATGGATGCAATAGAATCTATTTTTACCGCGGGTTATAAGGAATTTTCACGCATGCAAGGTATTGCTGAGGTTGCAGCCGCAGCCAAGGTGGAGAATGCAGAAAGAGCGATGCGCATTGTTATGATGCGTGAAACGAGTAAATTAGAAGAGAGTTTGCCGTTTTTAGCGACGGTTGGCTCAACCAGTCCTTATGTCGGATTATTTGGTACTGTGTGGGGAATTATGAATTCGTTTCGCGCTTTATCTACGGTAAAACAAGCGACATTAGCACAAGTTGCACCGGGTATTGCAGAAGCATTGATTGCAACCGCGTTTGGTTTATTTGCAGCTATTCCAGCGGTGATTGCTTATAACCGATTTAACTCGGGGATTGAAAATTTAAGTACCCAGTACGAATTATTTATAGAAGAGTTTGTCGTGTTATTGCAGCGCCAGGCGCATAGCTAATGTTAAAACGTAAAATACGAAAAAAACCGATGGCAGAAATTAATGTAGTGCCTTACATTGATGTGACCTTGGTTTTATTGATTATTTTTATGATTACCGCTCCTTTGATTCAATCAGGGGTAGAGGTTGACTTGCCGCAAGCAGAATCTAACCCGGTTGAGCAGGATGATAAGCCAACACCTATTATTATCAGTATTGATAAAGCCGGGCAGTATTTTATTGATTTAGGCTTAGGCGAAGAAGAGTCTGCCGTCAGTCCGCAAGAAATTTTATTATTAACGGCGGCAGTACGTAAAAATGCACCGGAAACAGCCGTTTATATTCGCGGTGATAAGCAAGTGGAATATGGGCAAGTGGTTACTGTGATGGCGGCATTGAAGAATGCAGGAATTGAGAATGTTGGATTAATGACGGAAGATTTTTAGATGGAGAAAATCAAAAAATACAGTCTGTTTTTTCTATTGGCGTTAGCAGGGCACCTGAGTATTTTGGGATTATTTGCGCTTAATTATACGCCTGCTGCTGATACAGAAGTTAAACAAGAGCAAAAAATACCAGAAATTATTCAAGCGTCTATTTTAGATGAGACGCGAGTTACGCAAAAAGCTGAGGAATTAAAACAAGCGCAAGTCACTAAAAAATATTTGCAAAAACAGCAGAAAGATAAATTATCCCAGCAGATAGAAAAAGAACAGCAGCGATTAAAAACCGCGCAGAATAAGCGTAAACAAGCAGAATCAAAAGCAAAAAAAGCGCAACAAACTGAGCGGAAGCGTTTAGCAGAAATTAAAAAAACAGTGGCTTTAGAAAAGAAAAAACAAGCGGCGATTAAGCAACAGCGCATAGCGGAAGAAAAAAAGCGATTGTCTGATGCTAAGCGACTTAAAGTACAGCAAGAAAAAGCCGTTGCAATCAAAAAAGAAGCTGAAAAACAGCAAAAAATCACAGCTGAAAAACAACGCGCTGCGGCAGCTGAAAAATTAAGATTACAAAATATTGCAGATGATAAAAAACGTGTAGAGAAAGCTAGAATAGCTAAGGCACATGCAGTCTTACAAGCGAAGAATGCCAAAATTGCTAAAAAAGCAGTAATGAGCGCCAGTATTTTAATTGATAAAAAAGTAACGCAAGCTTGGAATCGTCCTGTCAATATGGCAACTAATTTAGTGTGTACGATTAAAGTGAATTTGTTGCCGTCTGGGGATGTGATGTCGGCAAAAGTAGCAAAAAGTAGTGGCGATGCTTTATTCGATACCTCTGCGGAACGTGCGGTGTACAAGGCGTCGCCTTTACCTGTGCCTAAAGATTCAGCAATTTTTGAGAAGAATTTTAGAAGTTTTAGATTTAATTTTGCACCTAAATAAATAAAAGTAAGTGAATATGAATAGTTCTAAAAGTATAGATATAAAGTTATGCGGGCAGGATTTTTTTAATTTCTGGGTAGGATGGGTAGAGCGTCTTTTGGCGAAACCCATCAAGCTTGCGTGTAATGATGGGTTTCATTACACGCCCGAAAAGCTAGGCGTTTCATTCTACCCATCCTACAAAAAAGTTAAATTAAATGGCAGTGGAATAGGTGGGGTGATGCTTTTTTTAAAAAAGTCAGTTTCTATTTTTATATTGCTAGTGGGTGTTTTGTATGTAAATACTTTACGTGCAGAATTAATCATCGATATAACAGAAGGCATACAAAGTACCCATAAAATAGCGATTGTGCCTTTTGCTCTGCATGCTGCTGCAAGTGATAAAGAAACGGAGGTGATTAGCCAAATAATTAGCGCAGATTTAGCGAGCAGTGGTGATTTTTCTGTTTTAGAAAAAGATGAAATGCTATCCGCGCCGACACAAGCTGAACAGGTAAAATATCGACATTGGGCGGTGACGGGGCAAGATTATTTGGTGATAGGTTCGATTCTAAAACAGGGTAAGCTGTACAAGATAAAAATGTCATTATTTGATGTGGTGAAAAAGCAGCAAATAAATGAACTGCGTATCAATGTTGAGAGCAGTTCTTTGCGTAAAGCGGGGCATTATTTAAGTGATGCCATTTATAAAGCGATTATGGGTATAGATGGCGTTTTTAGTAGCCGAATTGCGTATGTCACCACTAGTGAATTAGCAAACAAAAAAAAGCAATATAGTTTATTTGTGTCTGATTATGATGGTAATAATGCGGTTGCAATTACAAAATCTAATGAGCCTTTAATGTCGCCTGCGTGGTCACCGAATGGCTTACATGTTGCTTATGTCTCGTTTGAAAATAAGGTGTCAGAAATTTTTGTGCAAACTTTAAATACGGGTGCTCGCCGCAGTGTTGCAAAGTTTAAAGGGGTTAATGGTTCGCCAGCATGGTCGCCTAACGGTAAAAAATTAGCGATAACTTTGTCTAAATCAGGTAACTCAGATATTTTCATTTTAACGTTGGCAAATGGTTCGGTAAAACAGTTGACGCGTTCTTGGGCGATTGATACTGAAGCTTCGTGGTCTCCTGATGGTGATTCGATTTTATTTACATCGAATAGAGGGAAAGGCGCGCAGTTGTATATAATGCCTAGCAATGGCAAAGGGACGGCTGAACGCTTAACCTTTGAGGGTGATTACAATGCACGAGGAAGTTTTTCTAAGGATGGCAAGCAGGTATTGATGGTTCAGGGGGGAAAGGGGAGTTATCGCGTCGCGGTATTGGATGTAGAAAAGCAACAAACCACTATTTTGAGTGAAGGGAGATCGGATGAATCGCCAAGCTTTTCTCCTAATGGGCAAATTATTATTTATGCAAGACGTAAGGCGGGTAAGGAAATTTTATCGCTGGTCAGTGTGGATGGCTTAAAAAAACAAGATATAAAATCTAGCTTGGGATTTGTAAGAGAGCCCGCTTGGGCTCCAAAAGCAAAATAAATATTTGTATAAAGTATTTGTATAAAGTATTTGAATTAATTTTATTAAGGAAAGTAGATGACTATAAAAAGTAAAGGTTTGATGGCACTGTTGTTGATATTAGCTTTATCTGCCTGTTCGGATAAAGTGGTTAAGCCACAGTCGGGTACTCAAGGTGCATTGAATTCTGTAGCAGAAAATAGTGCTTATGATGGCGGTAATGATTTATCAGTAGAAACGGTCGCGATAGGACAAGGGCAAGGCATGGATCAAGTGACTGAGTTAATGCAAAGCGATACCTTTAGTAACCCTAATAGTCCTTTATCTAAACGCGTTATTTACTTTGAATATGATAGTAGTAATGTAAAAGCTGAATTTGTTCCTGTAGTTGAAGCGCATGCGGTTTATTTGGTGAATAACCCTAATCAAATAATCACGTTAGAGGGGCATTCTGATGAGCGTGGCACACGTGAATATAATATTGCATTGGCAGAGCAGCGAGCTAAATCAGTGTTCAATATGCTACAGGTTCTTGGTGTTATGAATCATCAAGTGGGTGTAGTGAGTTATGGTGAGGAAAAGCCGGATGCAATGGGTTCGGATGAACAAGCGTTTCAATTGAATCGTCGTGTCGAAGTGGTATATAAATAATGAAAAAACTATTTTTAATCAGTGGAGTATGTCTTGCGGGCGTAGTGCAAGCAGAGCCACGACCTTTGCCACCTATTATTGATCACTCCAGCTATGCGCAAGAATCGGCTTATAAGAACCAAGGCTCTGGGAATCAAGCGACTTTAGGTTTGTTGAATCAGATTATGAGTCTGCAATCTGAGGTTCAGCAGTTACGTGGACAGCTTGAACAGCAAAAACATGAGCTGGGTAATTTAAAAAAGCGCCAACAAAGTATTTATGCGGATATTAATGATCGTTTGCAAAAATTAGCGCCAGCGAATACTGCGGGAAGCACCAATATATTAAGTTCAGGTGATTTAGCAGTGCCTATTGCACAAAGGCAAGCGAAGAAACCCGTTGCGTCTTTTGTTAAACAGGCAGAGCCAGCGAAAGGAAAAACCAGTGTTACTGAAAAGGTGGCCTTTGATGCGGCTTATGCAAATGTAAGAGATAATCATTATAAGCAAGCCATTACGCAGTTTAAGCAATTTCTGATTGACTATCCCGCTGGTGAATACAGTGATAATGCCCAATTCTGGCTGGCTTCTGTTTATCGAGTGACGCGTGATGTTCCGGCTGCAAAAAAAGGTTTTAAGGCGGTCAGTGTTAATTATCCTAAAAGTGAAAAAGCATCGGTTTCATTGTATAAATTAGCCGATATTTATGTCGATGAAAAGAATAAGTCTGAAGCAAAAAAAATCTATCAACAGTTAATCAAGCAATATGCAGGTTCCACTTCTGCAAAAATGGCTGAGAAAAAATTACGAGAAATGGACCTTTAGTGAACGATAAAGCATTAAGAATTAGTGAGATTTTTTATTCACTGCAAGGGGAGTCAAAAACGACTGGGTTACCGACTGTTTTTATTCGTTTAACCGGTTGTCCTCTACGCTGTCAGTACTGTGATACCAGTTATGCCTTTTCCGGCGGCAAGATGATGGAGTTAGCGGCTATTATTCAACAAGCAGCTAGCTATAACACACGTTATATTACCGTAACAGGCGGTGAGCCATTGGCGCAACCTGCTTGCTGGGATTTACTAAGTCAGTTGGCTGATAAGGGCTATGAAGTCTCTTTAGAGACGAGTGGTGCCTTAGATGTCTCTAAAGTGGATACGCGAATTAGTAAAGTGATGGATTTAAAAACGCCTGCTTCTGCTGAAGAATCGCGTAATTTATATGCTAATTTGCAATATATGGATGCTGATGACCAGTTGAAGTTTGTGATTTGTAATCGTGAAGATTATGAGTGGTCTAAGCAAAAAATGGAAGAGTATCAGTTACAAGGGAAATGTGAACTGTTATTTTCACCTGCTATGGGGCAACAGAATGCGGCTGAGTTAGCTGGGTGGATTATTGAAGATCAGTTAATGGTGCGATTTCAGTTACAGCTGCATAAAACCTTATGGGGTAATGAGGCGGGTAAGTAAGTATTTTTATTGCAGTGATGTAAGTCATAGTGCCACATAAATATAGCGCCTAGCTTTGATGTGAGTCAAAGCTAGCTGTTATAACATACGCATTTTTAAGTTTTTCCACTTGGTTAATGCGCTAGAGTGACTTATTTTTTGTTGCTTACCATTGCTCTGGCTTAACCATAATCCAGAGTCATTGAAAGAAAACAGTGCTAATAAATCATGTCTCTGGTCGGCGGGTTTTATTTCTGGGATTAGATTGTCTAGCACCAAAGGGGTTGCCCCAGGGGAGGCGAAATACGACAAAACCATATGGGCTTGTTTATGATGCCTTGTTTTGACGTAAGTGATGCGTAATTTGTCTGCATCAATACCAAGTTTTAATAAAGCAAAATATTTAGCAATTGAGTAATCTTCACAATCACCAGCCCCAGCAGTTAAAACTTCAGTCGGTGTTGCCCAGTAATCAGGTGTACTCCATAAGTTAATGTCATCCGCAAATGTGATGTTTTGATTAAAGAAGTCATTCACTAGTTTTAATTTGAGCGCGTCGGTGTCTAGCTGAGCGCCATTCATTAAGGCGTGCCATTGTTCGGTTCTTATTAAGGTCGCGTCATCAATATAATTATGAGAACTTTTATTAGTGTCTGCGGCTAAAGCATCAAAGCTGCTGATCAAACTGATTAATAGAAAGAAGAGTTGAATGAAATTGTTCTTAGGTAGGGTCATGTTGCGTGAGTGATTTATTGCTGTGTAATGAATTGTAGGGTGGGTTGAGGTACGAAACCCACCGGTGTGGCCCAGAGAGTTTTATCTTCTAGCCAGGTTATTTGATGGGTTTCGCTAAAAGCACTCTACCCATCTTACAAGTTTAGTGAGAAATGATAACAAGTTGATGAAAACTTTATCGTTTTAGTTTTTCTTGTAGAATTTTATTTACTTCGGCAGGATTAGCTTTTCCTTGCGACGCTTTCATTGTTTGTCCAACAAAAAATCCAAAAACTTTATCTTTACCGCTAAGGTATTGTGTCACTTGGCCTGGGTTGTCGGCGATAATTTTATCAATAATCGTTTCAATTGCTCCGCTATCGGTGATTTGTTTTAAGCCTTGAGCTTCAATGATTTTATCGGCACTGTCTGCGCTAGACCACATTGCTTCAAACACTTGTTTAGCAATTTTTCCTGAAATGGTGTTGTCAGCGATACGTTGTAAAAGCTGAGCTAAGCGTTCGTAGTTAATCGGTGATTGGCTGATATCTAAGTTTTCTTTGTTGAGTGCGCCAGATAGTTCGACGCTAACCCAGTTGCTACAGATTTTAGCTTCACAGCCGGATGATTTAACTAAGGCTTCAAAATAATCAGCTAAAGCAATGGAGCTAGCTAAGTTATTTGCAGCGTCAGATTCTAGTTTGTATTGTTCTAAGAAACGCTGTTTTTTTGCTTCAGGTAATTCAGGTAAATCTGCTTTTACTTGGGCGCGTAGTTCAGGCGTAATATAGACAGGCAATAAGTCAGGGTCAGGAAAGTAGCGATAATCATTAGCTTCTTCCTTGCTGCGCATAGAGCGAGTTTCATCTTTATCGGGATCATAAAGGCGAGTTTCTTGCACAATGCGGCCGCCGGACTCTAAAATTTCTTTTTGGCGTTCAACTTCGGTAAAAATAGCTTTTTCAACAAATTTAAACGAGTTGATGTTTTTCAATTCAGCGCGTGTGCCAAACTCTTCTTGACCTTTGGGGCGTAAGGAGATATTGACATCACAACGAAATGAGCCTTCTTGCATGTTGCCATCGCTAATATCTAAATATTGCACTAGCTCGTGAATTTTACGCATATAGGCGACGGCTTCTTTTGCCGAGCGCATATCTGGCTCTGAAACGATTTCTAATAAAGGCGTGCCTGCACGGTTTAAATCGATACCGGTTGAACCATGAAAGGATTCATGCAGTGATTTCCCTGCATCTTCTTCTAAATGCGCGCGTGTTACACCGATGCGTTTTATATGGCCATCAACTTCAATGTCAAGATGGCCTATACCGACAATAGGGTGATCCATTTGACTGATTTGATAGCCCTTAGGTAAATCAGGATAGAAATAGTTTTTACGCGCAAAAACCGAGTAATCCGCGATTTCTGCATCTATTGCCATGCCAAATTTAACTGCCATACGTACGGCTTCTGCATTTAATACGGGCAGAACACCGGGAAGGCCTAAATCAACAGTACACGCTTGTGTATTTTGCTCTGCGCCATAAGCGGTAGAGGCACCTGAGAATATTTTTGTTTTGGTTGAAAGTTGGGTGTGAATTTCTAACCCAATAACTGTTTCCCATTGCATAGTCATTTCCTTATTCAAATCCCTTAGGAGTTTGTTGATGCCAGTTAGTCACTTGTTGATATTGATGCGCGACGTTTAATAGTTTTGCTTCATCAAAATAGTTACCAATAATTTGTAATCCAACGGGTTTATTATCAATAAATCCAGCAGGCACTGACATAGCAGGAAGACCTGCAAGGTTAACCGCGATGGTATAAATATCCGCAAGATACATTTGAATAGGGTCGGCAGTTTTTTCACCGATACCAAATGCTGGACTTGGAGTAACAGGGCCCATAATGACATCGACAGACTCAAACGCTTTAGTGAAGTCTTCAGTGATTAAACGACGAATTTTTTGTGCTTTAATATAATAAGCATCGTAGTAACCCGCTGATAAGGCATAGGTGCCAACTAGAATGCGGCGTTTAACTTCGGTGCCAAACCCTTCACCACGCGAACGTATGTAAAGATCATTTAAGTCTTCAGGGTTATCGCAGCGATGTCCAAAGCGAACACCATCCATGCGTTGTAAATTAGCGGAACACTCAGCCGGTGCAATCACATAATAAGCGGGGATGGCTAATTTGAGGTTAGGCATAGACACGTCTACAATTTCTGCGCCCATTTTCTTGTATTCATTGATGGCAGTTTCTATTGCCGCTGCCATATCGCTATTTAAACTTTCATCAAAAAACTCTTTAGGCAGCCCAATTTTTAAACCTTTTAGGCTGTTATTAAGTGTTGCGCTGTAATCTGGAACGGCTTGTTCTGCGCTGGTAGAGTCTTTAGTATCAAATCCGGCCATCGCTTGTAGCATGAGAGCAGCATCTTCGGCCGTTTGTGTCATGGGCCCGCCTTGGTCTAAGCTAGATGCATAGGCGATCATACCGTAACGTGAAACACGACCATAAGTCGGTTTTAAGCCTGTAATACCGCAAAAAGCCGCTGGTTGGCGAATAGAGCCACCAGTGTCGGTTCCAGTGGCTCCCGGAATTAATCGTGCTGCAACAGCTGCTGCGGAGCCGCCTGATGAACCGCCCGGTACGGTATTGTTTGCCCAAGGATTTTGAGCTGCACCGTAAAAGCTAGTTTCATTAGATGAGCCCATGGCAAACTCATCCATATTTAATTTACCCAGTGAAATCATGCCCGCTTGGTTAAACTTATCAACCACGGTTGCGTTATACGGTGCGATAAAATTATCCAGCATTTTTGAGCCACAACTGGTTTTAACACCCTGTGTGCAAAAGATATCTTTATGCGCCATAGGGATGCCGGTTAATAACGGTGCGTTACCGGCGGCAAGCATTGCATCCGCTTGTTTAGAGGCGGCAATGGCGCGGTCTTCTGTTAGGGAAATAAAGCTATTTAAATGTTCATGCTGTTTGATGCGTTTTAAGTAGCTAAGTGTCAGCTCTTCACTAGAATAGTCACCGGACTGTAAGCCTAGGCTGAGCTCTTTAATGGTTTTAGTATGCATGATGACCTTAATCTAATACTTTAGGAACAAGGTAAAGACCTTCTTCTACTTGAGGGGCAATCGATTGAAAAGCATCACGTTGATTACTTTCTGTAATTACATCCGGGCGTAGTGCTTGAATTTGGTCAAAAGGGTGAGCCATGGGTGCGACATTGTCGGTATCAATCGAGCTCATTTGAGCGACTAAATTTAGCATGTTTGATAAATCTGTAGTATACGATTCGGTATCTTGGGTGTTAATACCTAATCGCGCTAGATAGGCGATTTTATTAACATCATCAGTGGTTAATGACATTTGCACTCCATATGAACAAATAGGTTTTTGTGTGATTACAGGCTTTTTTGCATGGTATTTTAGCATTTCAATAAAGCCATTATTGGCAGGTATGATACGTTATATCTTGCCCAAATACCTCAATGATTGATAAAGTATCGATAATTTTGTACGTTTTCAAGGCTAGTAGTGTATGTTTAAAAAAATTCGCGGTATGTTTTCTAATGATTTGTCGATTGATCTAGGAACCGCTAACACGCTGATTTATATGCCGGGGCAAGGAATTGTTTTAAATGAACCTTCGGTAGTGGCGATTAGAGAAGATAGACTTCGTGGCACAAAAACAATTGCTGCGGTTGGTTCGGATGCTAAGTTAATGCTGGGCCGTACGCCAGGAAATATTACCGCTATTCGTCCTTTAAAAGATGGTGTGATTGCTGATTTTGCAGTCACAGAACGCATGTTACGTGAATTCATTAATAAGGTGCATGAAAATAAATTTTTACGCCCTAGTCCACGTATTTTGATCTGTGTTCCTTGTGGTTCAACGCAGGTAGAACGTAGAGCGATTAGAGAGTCTGCCGCAATGGCGGGTGCACGCGAAGTGTATTTGATTGATGAGCCGATGTCAGCCGCAATTGGTGCTGGATTACCGGTTGATGAAGCACATGGCTCTATGGTGCTGGATATTGGTGGTGGTACGTCTGAAGTGGCTATTATTTCATTAAGTGGCATTGTTTATTCTGCCTCAGTACGTATTGGTGGTGATCGTTTTGATGAAGCCATTATTAATTATGTACGTAGAAATTACGGTACCTTGATTGGTGAGGCGACGGCTGAAAAAATTAAAAAAGAAGTTGGTACAGCCTATCCAGGTAGCGAAATTTTAGAAATTGAAGTGAAAGGGCGTAATTTAGCTGAAGGGGTGCCAAGAGGGTTTACATTAAACAGTAATGAAATCTTAGAAGCTTTACAGGAACCACTGTCAGGTATTGTTGGCGCTGTTAAAGTTGCTTTGGAGCAAACACCGCCAGAATTAGGGGCCGATGTTGCTAATAGAGGGATTGTACTCACCGGTGGTGGCGCTTTATTAAAAGATATTGATCGTCTTATTGCTGAAGAAACGGGTTTGCCTGTTTATATTGCTGAAGATCCTTTGACTTGCGTTGCAAGAGGCGGAGGCACGGTATTAGAAATGTTAGATGAAAAAGGAATCGCGGCTTTTTCTTTGGAATAGATTAACCAATCGTCCTATTGTTTTAGTTAGACTATTAGGGCGCTTTCTGCTTGTGTCATCCATTTCAGCTTAAAGGGTTCTCGCTATAAACTTCTTATTTGCCACCGGTTCTTCGATTAATACACGTTTTTTGATGGTATTAATATTGTCGCTAGGATTAATTTTTACAGATCAATTTAGTGATAAGTTAAACCCGTTACGTGGGTTACTTTCACTCATTGTCTATCCTGTACAGTATATTGCCGGTGTGCCTAGCGAAGTATTGAATGATGTCACGGAAAGTATCGATAGTTATCAGCAGTTAGTAAAAGAGAATAAAGACTTAAAAAATGCGCAATTAGTTAATAAAGTTAAGTTATTAAAATTTTCAGCCTTAGAGACTGAAAATATTCGCTTAAGGTCTTTATTAGATAGTTCTTTTAAGTTAGGTGAGCAATTTTTAATTGCTGAATTATTGGCCGTTAGTCTGGCACCTTATGAGCATGTTGTTACCGTTAATAAAGGCAGTCGATTTGCTGTGCATGAAGGTCAGGCGGTACTGGATGCTAACGGTATTGTTGGTCAAGTCGATAAAGCCTTGCCTTTAAGTTCTCAGGTGATTTTAATTACCGATCCAAATCATGCTATTCCTGTGCAGCTTAATCGTAATGGTTTGCAAACCATTGCCTTAGGTACGGGGCAATTAAATCAGCTCAACCTTCCTTTTTTACCGAATAACACCGATATTCAAGTCGGTGACTTATTAATTACATCTGGCTTGGGTGGGGTTTTTCCACAGGGTTATCCGGTTGCTATTATTGAGTCGATTACTGAACAGCCAGGTAAGCCGTTTGCAATGATACGCGCTAAACCAACAGCAGCATTAAATGCGAGCCGAGAGTTCCTTATTGTTTGGAATAGTAAACAAGTGGTTCCTTTACACTCATTAGAGGACGTAAAAAATGAGGAGTAACCGCCTACCTTTAAGTCTGTATTATTGGCTGAGTGTTTTTATTGCCATGATCTTGAGTGTTATTAGTTTGCCTAGTTTGCTTAAAATAATGATGCCTGAATGGGTGTTGTTGGTTTTGATCTATTGGACTTGTCAGGGGGCGGGCCGAGTCAGTGTCGGCAGGGCATGGTTTGTCGGTTTGTTAATGGATGTATTGACAGGACAGTTACTGGGGCAATATGCGATTAGCTATGCGGCAAGTATCTTTCTATCGGAAAAGCAATATAAGCGTATAAAAGCTGCGCCGATCATTCAGCAAAGCTTATTTATTGTCGGCGTATTACTGCTGTTTAAGATGCTGTTTTTTATGGTGGAGCGCCTTGAATATAACAACCTGCCTAGTTATTTCTGGATGCCTATTCTTACGGGAGGCCTGTGCTGGCCAATCATAGTGCTATTATTTAGCAAACTAAGATTTTCGTAAGTTTTTATCATGCGCCGTCACCAAGTAATTAAAGATGTTTTTTTAGAAAATCGTATTTTTCTAAGTCGTACTGTGGTCATTTTTGTGGCTATGCTGTTTTTGATGTTGGGCTTGGTTTTTAGGCTTGTTTACTTGCAAGTGTCGGGGCATGATAAATACCATAGCATGGCAACCAATAACCGTATCAAGGTCAGTTCTATTCCGCCTACGCGGGGGATCATCTATGATAAAAAAGGTAAAATTTTGGCTGAGAATTTACCTTCTTACAGTTTGGAAATTATTCCTGAACAAGTGAAAGACTTACAAAAGACGCTATTAAATTTACAGCAGCTTTTAAATATTCCGCAAGAAACCATACAAACATTTGAAAAATTGAGTAAACGCTATAAACGTTTTGATAGTATTCCTTTGCTTTTAAAAATGAATACGGAAGATGTTGCAAAGTTTGCCGTGGTACGACATACATTCCCTGGAGTAGATATTCAAGCGCGGTTGATTAGGCATTATCCCTACAGTGAATTGACAGCGCATGTGGTTGGTTATTTGGGACGAATTAATAATAAAGAATTGCAACGCGTCTCAGAAGTAGAATATCGCTCAATGCATTTTATCGGTAAGACAGGCTTAGAATCTGCTTATGAAGATATCTTGCGTGGTTATGCCGGTTATGCGGAGGTTGAAACCAATGCGCAAGGAAAGCCGATTAAGACTTTAGCGAGCATCGTGCCAACGCCTGGCGCAGATATTTATTTATCCTTAGATATTGATTTACAGAAGATCGCCTATGATGCGTTGGGTGATTACAATGGCGCAGTTGTTGCGTTAGATTTGGATACGGGGGGGGTCTTGGTGCAGCTTAGCAAAGCGAGTTTTGATCCTAACCTGTTTGTTTCTGGTATTAGTCATAAAGATTATAAACGTATCAATCATTCTAAAGATAAACCTTTATTTGATCGCGTGTTACGCGGCTTATACCCGCCAGGATCTACTTTAAAACCGTTTGTTGGCCTCGCGGGTTTAGAACATAAGGTGACCACCGCAAAACAAAAATTATTTTGTCCTGGGTATTATCAATTACCTAAGAAAGATCATAAATACCGTGATTGGAAACGAGGTGGGCATGGTGTGGTCAATATAAGTAAGGCGATTACGCAATCGTGTGATGTGTATTTTTATGATATGGCGCTGGCTTTAGGAATTGATAATTTATCTAGTTTTATGCATGATTTTGGTTTTGGCGAAAAATCAGGCATCGACTTAAATGGCGAAAGTGAAGGCTTGATGCCATCAAGAGAGTGGAAGCGAATTCATCGCGAGCAAGTTTGGTATCCTGGAGAAACTTTAATTACAGGTATCGGTCAAGGATTTACTCAAGTCACGCCTTTGCAGTTAGCTTATGCAACTGGCATTATGGCGAAAAATGGACAGACTACCGCGCCTTTTTTAGTTGAACGATTAGTGTATGAAGATCGCACTAAAAAATTGATTCACCCACAAGATAAAAAATTGCAATTAAGTGATGCAAACCTTGATATTGTGCATCAAGCCATGGTTGATGTGATTTATTCTTCGCGAGGAACGGCACGTCTTATTGCGGGTAAAAGGGACTACCAAATAGCCGGAAAAACCGGTACGGCGCAAGTGTATAGCGTTAAACAAGATGAAGAATATAATGAAGAAGAAATTGCATTTAATATGCGAGATCATGCCTTATTTATTGCTTATGCACCAGCGGATAACCCTAAAATTGCAGTCGCTGTTATTGCCGAGCACGGAAGTCATGGTGGGTCGACAGCTGCGCCCATTGCTGCTGCGGTGATAACACAATATTTAGCAGAGGAAACGATGCAATGAAAGTAGAGTTAAGGGCGGAGCAATTTCATAAAAACTCTGTATTGGGGAATTTATTAAGACAGCTACATATTGATATTCCTCTGTTAATTGCACTGCTAATTTTATTAGCTCTGAGCTTTATGATGCTTTATAGCGTGGGCAACCAAGAGTGGGGCTTGTTGATACGTCAAGCATCACGAATGAGTGTTTCTTGTGTATTAATGATTTTTTTAGCGCAATTAGAGCCGCGTCAATTTCAGCGCTATTCGATTGCTTTTTATATTTTGGGTGTGTGTGCGTTGATTGCTGTGTTAGCTGTTGGCGATGTGGGCAAGGGTGCGCAGCGTTGGTTGAATATTGGTTTCCGCTTTCAACCTTCAGAGATGCTGAAGATTTCAACCCCTATGATGGTGGCATGGTATTTAGCAGGGCATGAGATTCCCCCCAAATGGAAGCATATTGTTATCGCATTAGTGTTTATTATGATTCCGACTTTGCTGATTGTGCGGCAACCTGATTTAGGTACCTCAGTGTTGGTTGCAAGTTCGGGTTTTTCTGTTTTGTATTTTGCGGGTCTTTCTTGGCGCTACCTTGTTTCAGCTGTTATAGGCGTGAGTGCCTTTACCCCGGTTTATTGGCATTATTTTATGCGTAGCTACCAGAAAGATAGGGTGAATACCTTTTTAAACCCTGAGTCTGATCCTATGGGTAAAGGCTATCATATAATTCAGTCTAAAATTGCGATAGGCTCGGGTGGTGTGTCAGGAAAAGGCTGGCAAGAAAATACTCAATCACAATTAGATTTTTTACCTGAAAGCTCGACCGATTTTATTTTTTCAGTTTATGCTGAAGAGTTTGGTTTGTTAGGGTGTCTATGTTTATTGGCGATTTATTTATTTATTATTGCACGTGGTTTATATATTGCAGTACAAGCACAGGATACCTATAGTCGTTTGCTAGCAGGTAGTTTAGTCTGTACTTTTTTTATCTATGTGTTTGTTAATATTGGCATGGTGATTGGTATCTTGCCGGTTGTGGGTATTCCTTTGCCTTTGATTAGTTACGGGGGGACTTCGATGGTGACCTTGTTTGCAGGCTTTGGTATTTTGATGTCTATTCACACCCATAAACAAATATTACCTAGCTAAATTAAGTGTTTAATTGGGGTTGATTTTTTGCAATACAAAATTAACAATAAAGGCAATAACAAGTAAGGCGATACCTAGGGCTAATCCCGTCTCAAATGCGCCTTTACTCGTCTCCAGAGCAATGGCGGTGGTAAGTGTGCGCGTAGAGCCATGAATATTTCCGCCTAACATCATTGCCGCACCTACCTCGCCAATCGCACGCCCAAACCCAGTGATGATGATAGCTAAAAAAACGAATTTGAGTTCTTTTAGTAGCGGAAGAAAAATTTGAATTTGATTGGCGCCAAGTGATTTAAGTGTGAGTAATAAACGAGGGTCGCTAGACTGAATAGCGGTTAGCGTCATATTAATAATAATGGGCACAATTAGACAAATTTCACCCAGAATAATGGCTGTTTCGGTGTAGAGTAACCCGTAGTGGCCGAATAAGCCTTTGCGACTTAAGAAGCCGTAAAGGATCAGGCCAATCATTACCGTGGGCATGGCCATCAGTGTGTTCAATAATTGCTGTAAAAATTGTTTAGCAAAAAATTGATTGATAGCAATCAATATACCTAGAGGGATGGCAATGATAGAGGCAAAAAAAGTCGCAATAATGGATATTTTCAGTGATGTCCAAATAATAAAGTAGATGGAAGGCTCAAACTGAAAAAGTAAACTCAGTGCGGAGTTAAGCGATTGTGAAAAATAATCCATTAATCGCTTTGTTTCCAGTGTCCTGATTTTCCGCCTGCTTTTTCAAGTAACTGCACGCCTTGTATGCACATACCTCGGTCAACTGCTTTGCACATATCATAAATCGTTAATAAGGCGATTTGCGTTGCGGTAAGTGCTTCCATTTCTACGCCAGTTTGCCCCGTTGTTTTGACAATTGTTTCGCAGCTTACTCGATTATTAATCGCATCAGTAGTCAGCTTAATATCGACATGGCTAATAGCTAAAGGGTGGCATAAGGGGATTAAGTCAGCAGTGCGTTTGCTGGCCATAATGCCGGCAATGCGTGCTATTGAAAGTACATCACCTTTTTTATGTTCGCCACTTTCAATTAATGCTAAGGTACTTGCCTGCATTTCAATATAGCCAGAGGTGATGGCGGTACGTTGTGTACTGGGTTTATCGCCCACGTCGACCATGTGCGCTTCGCCTAAAGTGTTGAAATGTGTTAATTGTGTCATCAGATAGCCAATTTATTAATAGAATAGGCTATTATCCGTTTTTTAGTCCATGAGTGAAACATTGTGTCGATAAAAGTACGTTATTTTGCCAGTTTAAAAGAATTAATAGGTCGCGATAGTGATGTCTGTGAATTTACATCGGGTATGACGGTGTTAGGTGCATGGCAAGTTGTCGTGCCAGATAAATCCATGCCGAATAATATTTTAGCGGCGATTAATATGGAATACGTGAGTTTGGATGCGTTGCTAACAAATGAAGATGAACTCGCTTTTTTTCCACCAGTAACAGGGGGCTAGCAATGATAAAAATTACGCCATCCGAATTTGAGCCTTATAGAGAGTTAGAACAATACCAGTTGCAACAGAAAGCACAGCTTTCCGGTAAGCAAGGCGCCGCGAATGTATTTGTTGGTACGATGCGTGATTTTAATGATGGTGAAGCGGTAAAAGGGATGACCTTGGAGCATTATCCTGAAATGACGGAAAAGCAATTAGAGCATGTTCTGGCCGATGCTAAAAAGCAATGGCCGCTATTAGACGCATTGGTGATTCATCGCGTAGGGGATGTGTTTCCAGATGATGTTTTAGTGCTAGTGGCAGTTTGGTCTGCGCACCGAGGGGCGGCATTTGATGCGTGTCGATTTATTATGGAAGCTTTGAAGTCGCGTGTGCCTTTTTGGAAGCAAGAGATCTTAAATGATGATACGCGGCGTTGGGTGGCTAAAAATACTGATGGATACGTCAACTAAATTGAAAATGTGCGCTAATAGCAATCCCAATAAATACGCATTGTAATCATCGTCATTCCCGAAGTCTTTAATCGGGAATCCATGCACACGCTAGATTCCTGCTAAGAGCACGCAGGAATGACGATTTTTGTTATATGCGTTTAAGTATAAGCATATTGGGATTGTATATACCCAAGCTACATGAAGATGCAGAAGTCCCACTCCCCGTCACTCCCGCATGCTTTTAGCGGGAGTCTAGTATTTTGTAGATCCCCGCTAAAAGCATGCGGGGATGACGGTTGAAAAAACTGCACCTTCAAGTGTGATGGGTATAATAGCAAATTAGCGCACATAATTGAGTTGCTGATTACTTTTGGTAACGTGCAATACTTTCGGTGATTTCAGCTTCCGCTTCTGCGATACCAAACCAGCCTTCAACTTTAACCCACTTGCCTTTTTCTAAATCTTTGTAATGTTCAAAGAAGTGAGAAATTTTAGCTAAGTCAATTTCAGGGAAATCTAAGTAAGTTTCAACTTTATCGTAATAAGTGGTTAATTTTTGTACCGGTACGGCAAGAATTTTCGCATCTTCGCCTGCTTCATCAGACATTTTTAATACGCCAACAGGACGGCAACGAATCACACTACCAGCCAAAATAGGCGCAGGTGTCATCACTAAAACGTCAACCGGATCACCATCATCAGATAATGTGTGCGGAACATAGCCGTAGTTAGCTGGGTATTGCATTGCTGTTCCCATGAAACGATCAACCGTTAAAGCACCGGTCTCGTGATCAACTTCATATTTAACAGGATCGCTGTAAGCGGGGATTTCAATAATAACGTTAATATCGCTAGGAACGTTTTTTCCTGGAGTGACATTTTCAAATGACATAGTTTTTCTCGTAAGTAAAAATTAAAAATACTCACTTATTATACGCAATTTGTGCTTAAGCGAAGGGTATAATATGGCTTTTGATAATCTGCTTTAAAAGGTGTTTGAATGCAAGGAACGTTACGTAAAATGGAAACTGAGCTTTTACAGCCAGTCAGATATGTGTTGCCTTTAGGTGATGAGAAAGTGGAGTTAAATCAATTTATTGGTAAGCTAATTAAATTATCGTTTACCGGCAATATTTCTTGTATTCATTGTCAGCGTTCAATAAAAAAAAGCTTTAGCCAAGGCTATTGTTATCCTTGTTTTTCCTCTCTCGCGCAATGTGATCTTTGTATTATGAAGCCTGAAACCTGCCATTATGAGGCGGGTACTTGCAGAGAACCCGAGTGGGGTGATGCATTTTGTTATCAGCCGCATTATGTGTATTTAGCTAACTCATCTGGCGTTAAAGTCGGCATTACGCGGCATACACAAATTCCTACGCGCTGGATAGATCAGGGGGCAGTGCAGGCTTTACCTATTTTAAAGGTTAAGTCTCGGCATATTTCTGGTTTAGTTGAGGTTGCGATTGCTGAGTATGTAAGTGATAAAACCAGTTGGCAGCGCATGTTGAAAAACTTGCAAGAACCGGTGGATTTGATTGCAAAACGTGATGAATTATTAGCTTTGTGCGTAGAAAAATTAGCCGCAGTGACTGAGCGCTTTGGTGAGGATGCATTTGAGTTTTTAGCAGATGCTGAAGTGGTTAATATTGAGTACCCTGCAGAGAGATACCCTGAAAAAGTAAAATCATTTAATTTTGATAAAACTGCAGAAGTAGCGGGTGTTTTACAAGGCATAAAAGGCCAATATTTATTATTAGATACTGGAGTGATTAATATTCGTAAATTTACGGGCTATGAAGTTGAGTTTACAGGCGCATGACAGTACGAGAGATTGCACAATTAGGCGACGAAATCTTACGTGTACCAGCGAAGCTTGTTGAGGACTATGAATCAGCAGAAATAAAGCGAGTGATTGATGATTTGCTGTGTACTTTGGAGGGTACGGAAGGCGTTGGTATTGCGGCACCTCAAATTGCTGAGTCGTGGCAAATTATTATCATTGCGTCAAAACCGACTGAGCGCTACCCGAATGCGCCAATCATGGCAGCAACGGTGATGATAAATCCGAGTTTTGATCTGTTCAGTGATGAAATGGAAAAAGGCTGGGAGGGCTGTTTAAGTATTCCGAGTATCCGTGCAAAAGTGCCACGTTATAAAAAGATAAAGGTGAGTTATGCCAACGCGCAAGGCTTGTTATTGAATTGTGAATTAGAGGACTTTGTCGCGCGCGTTTTTCAACATGAATATGATCATTTAAACGGCTTGGTTTATTTAGATCGTGTAGAAAATAACCGGGATATTTTTTCAGAAGCAGAATTCTTGAAACTAACACGCCCCTAGTTTTGGCTAAGGGCGTTGAGTTTAACTATTTATTCATATGTAGCTTTAATTCTTTAGGTAAAGTAAAGACTACCTTTTCTTCAATCCCTTTGATTTCTACAGCTGTTTCACCGCCCCAGTCTTGTAGTTGATTGATAACGGCTTGTACTAGCACTTCAGGGGCTGATGCACCTGCAGTAACACCGACAGTATCCACGCCATCAAACCATTCTTTGTTCATATCTTCCGCAGTATCAATTAAATAAGCGGATTTACCTAATTGTTCGGCAATCTCACGTAAGCGATTTGAATTAGAGCTGTTAGGTGAGCCGACGACTAAAATAATATCAGCCGTTTCGGCTAAATCATGTACTGCATCTTGGCGATTTTGCGTTGCATAACAAATATCATCTTTTTTCTGTTCTTGAATATCAGGGAAGTACTCATGTAATGCATCGACCATTATCCGCGTATCAGTCATCGATAAAGTGGTTTGTGTTACATAAGCTAGGTTTTTAGGGTTATTCACCTTGGCATTTTTAACATCTTCAGGTGTTTCCACAAGATAAATAGCACCATTTTCGGTGCTTTTTTCATACTGCCCCATGGTGCCTTCAACTTCTGGGTGACCTTCATGTCCAATCAGAAAGATTTCTCTGTCTTCTTTTGCATGTTTGGCGACTTGGATATGAACTTTTGTCACCAGCGGGCAGGTTGCATCGAAAACGGTCAGGTTTCTCTCTATCGCTTCTCTTTGTACTTTTTTAGACACGCCATGCGCACTAAAAATAAGGTAAGAACCTTCTGGAACATCTTTTAATTCTTCAATAAAAATAGCGCCTTTTTCTCTTAGGCCTTCTACAACGGTGCGGTTGTGGACTACTTCATGACGGACGTAAATAGGTCTGCCAAAGGCTTCGATAGCGGTATCTACAATTTCAATAGCACGGTCAACGCCGGCACAAAAACCACGTGGGTTAGCAAGTTCAATTTTCATAATTATGTATTAGTGTGGGTTAGTAGTAGCGAGAAAGTAGGCCAAGGTTATTTTTAAATTTAGGCAGGGGTATTTTTACTTCATAACCGCCGCCAGAGGCTTCCTGCATTGCATTGCCGTGCATATCTTCCATATGTTCAACGATAATATCATGATTGCCATCAGGGTGTATAAACTCAAGCTTATCACCGATAGCAAATTTATTTTTTACAGCAATATCTGCAAGTCCTGTTGCTTCATCGTAAGCGGTGATTTCGCCGCAAAATTGTTGTTTATGGCATTGGGAGTAGCCAGTGGTGTAATTTTGTTGCTCATGCGTATGATGGCGTTGATAAAAACCATCGGTATAGCCGCGACTGGCAAGGTTTTCTAAAACACCCAGAAGTTCAGGCTGAAAGGGTCGGCCTGCAATAGCATCATCAATCGCTTGGCGATAAGTTTGAGCGGTACGCGCAACATAATAGTGTGATTTGGTGCGTCCTTCAATTTTTAAGCAATCAACCCCAATATCAACTAAGCGCTGTACATGCTCAATGGCACGTAAGTCTTTGGAGTTCATAATGTAAGTGCCGTGCTCATCTTCTGAAACAGGCATTAATTCACCGGGACGGCCTTCTTCTTCTAAAAAGTAGGTTTTATCAGCAAGTGGGTGGCGATCAGCGCCACCACAGCTAGCCGTACTTGGATTTAAAATGTCCATAGAAAGAATGTCGCTTTCTGCGACTAAATCACCTTCTGCATTTTCATGAGCTGGTTTAGTATCATATTTCCAACGGCATGAATTAGTGCAAGTACCTTGGTTAGGATCACGATGATTAAAGTAACCGGATAATAAGCAACGTCCAGAATAAGCAATGCAGAGCGCGCCATGAACAAAGACTTCCAGCTCAATATCAGGGCATTCTTGGCGAATCTCTGCGATTTCATCTAAGGATAATTCACGCGATAAGATAATACGTTCGACGCCCATCGATTGCCAAAATTTCACGGTTGCAAAGTTAACGGTATTCGCTTGCACCGATAAATGAATTGGCATATCAGGCCATTTTTCACGTGCCATCATGATAAGCCCGGGGTCAGCCATAATTAAGGCGTCAGGCTTCATGGCGACAATCGGCGCAATATCATTGATAAAGCTTTTTACTTTGGTGTTATGCGGAATAACATTGGTGGCTAAAAAGAATTTTTTTCCTAAGCCGTGCGCTTCAGCAATACCTCGTGCAAGGTTCTCATCTAAAAAATCATTATTTCTAACGCGCAAACTGTAACGTGGTTGTCCTGCGTATACAGCATCTGCGCCATAAGCAAAGGCATAACGCATATTTTTCAAAGTACCGGCAGGCGAGAGAAGTTCGACTTTTTTCATTTAGATAAAACTAAGGTGTATTAATAATAACCTTTATTTTACCTTATAGTGATGATTCAAAATAGTTTAGATATTGTGAGGTAATAGTTGTTATAGCCTAATAGGCTGTGAGCTAATTATTTACGATTTATTTTGGGCATAAAAAAACCCCAATCAGCAAAGCTAAAAGGGGTTTTTATAAGCTACTAGAAGGAAAAAATTAAATTTTTCCGTCTAATCCCATTTGAAAATATTTATGGGTGATTTTGTCTTGGTTGTCTAATAACCAATCAATACCTGGCTCGTTATTCATCGCTTTTTTGATTGCTAATGCAGTCGCTTTACGGTGAATATCAAATAGAATTTGATGATCTAAGTTGTCATCAGTTGCGACGCTTGGGTTTAACCAAACTGAGCAAATAATACCTAAGTCATTTGCTTTTTCTTTTGGGATATCGCCCGCACGAACTGCATCTAAAACACCATTTGCAATCGCTGCTTGTACCGTACCCATAAGGATATTTGTATAACGGTTATCTTTAACCGTTACTTTGCTAACCATTAATGTAACAGGGCGTACTTGGATGTCAGTGTTTAAAATAGCAAACACTTTAGAGTGACCTTTTGCTTGGTCACCTGTTAATGTAGCAAGCGCTGTTCCAACAGGACCATCTAACTCACCAATAACAATTTCAGGCTCTGCTGCTGTTCCAGCTGGGCCACCAGCTACAAGAGCTTCCCCTGTGCGCATAACGATTCTATCGCTCATTTTTTTCTCCAGAAAAATTTAAATGAAAAATGTTGGGGTAGAATAACATTTTTTAGCAACAATTTTTGTGTAATGTCCCAGTTAACTGTAAAAGATCATAGTCGTGATGTCATCGGGTTTAAATATGTTTACCCTGTGATTTCTAGGCGTTCAGGTGGATTGTCCATCGGTATCAATTTTAATACCAATAATGCCTGTAATTGGGCTTGTGCTTATTGTCAGGTACCTGATTTAACGATAGGTGCAGCACCTGAGTTAGATTTAGACTTGTTAGCGGCAGAGTTGCGTGAATTTTTGCAGGATGTGTTGCACGGTGATTTTTATGAGCGTTTTAATATTGCTGAAGATAAGCGAGTTATTAAGGATATTGCACTCTCTGGAAATGGCGAGCCGACAAGTGTAAAAGATTTTTATTTAGCGATACAGACAATCACAGCTGTTGTTGGGCAAGCGAATATTCCTGATCCTTTTCAATATGTACTGATTACTAATGGTAGTTTAATTCATAAAGATAGAGTGCAGGCAGGTTTGCGTTTATTTGATCAATATCAGGGGCAGGTTTGGTATAAAGTTGATAGTGCGACTGAGCAAGGCAGGCGTTTGATTAATCAAACGGCCTTAAGTACACAGCAGCAGTATGATAATTTAATCTTGTCGGCTAATTTATGCACCACTTGGGTGCAAACTTGTGTCTTAAATTATAAAGATCAAGAGGTGGGCTGCTTGTTATCTGAAACCGAGCAAGCGGCTTATTTGGATTTACTGGGTAAAGTGCAGCAGCAGGGTAGTCATTTAGAAGGTGTGATGCTGTATAGTTTGGCGCGGCCATCCATGCAGACGCAGGCAGTGAATATTGCCCAAGTGACTGAGGCAGAATTGGACATGATGGCAAAAAATATTAGACGGCTGGGTTTAGAAGTACGAGTGACAGCTTAACTGATGTTACGCAGAACAGCTAATCTGGAAAGGCAGAGCTTTCACCTACTTTTAAAAAGGTGAATAAGATCAGCGATCCACTACTTGGGGCGAAGGCTTTAGCCTTCATATATAGCAGATTAAAGTCTGCGCCCCGCTCGAATGCTTAACTTAATGAGAATTGAAGTAAGCCTGCGTAATACCAGTGCTTAAATAAAAATTAAGCTTAGACCTGCTGTATTACTTTATCGAGTCAGGATAAAAAAGTTGCTCACCTTGTTTTTTGAATTGGCTAATGATTGCTTGGCCTTGAATGCTGGTAATGAAAGCAATATATTTCTTCGCTAAATCATAACGCACATGAGGGTGCTTTTTAGGGTTAACTGCCATAATATGGTAAGGGTTAAACAGTTCTGGGTCTCCTTGGCTGAGTATCACTAAATCTAATTTATTTTGATAGGCTAAGTAAGTTCCGCGGTCAGTTAAGGTGTAAGCCTTCTTTTCATGCGCGATATTTAAGACGGCCCCCATGCCTTGCCCTACGGAATTATACCAACCACCTTGTGGGGTTAGTTTTGCTTTAGCCCATAAAGACATTTCTTTTTTATGCGTTCCTGAGTCATCGCCTCTAGAGATAAAAATAGACTGCGTTCTAGAAATATAATTGAGTGCTTTTACGATAGAAAAATCGGGCTGAATTTGTGCTGGATTGGTTTTTGGTCCCAGTAATACAAAATCATTGTGCATCACTGCTTTTCTATCGATACCAAAACCTTTTTTTACGAAGGTTCGTTCTGCCGCTGGTGCGTGTACAAACAAAACATCAGCATCGCCATTTTCAGCTAAGCGTAATGCTTTGCCTGTACCTACTGCAATAGACTTAATTTGTACGCCGTATTTTTTTTCAAAGGTGGGGTTAAGCACGTCTAATAAGCCCGAATTTTCTGTGCTGGTTGTGGTTGATAGATAGAGCAACTCTTTAGCATATAAAGAGTTAAAGCTAAAAAGTAATAAGCTAAATAATATGATTTTTTTAAGCATGATAGTTAAATTAGTGTCAGTGTTAAAAAAGCTAACTGATTAAAGTTAGGTGGGAATCATGATTTAAATGTCAGTTAATGCTGAAACTGAAGTCTTGATCGCAATACTTGTGCTATTGCAACTAAGTTCACGATAGCGAAGACCTAAGTTCAGAGAGCGGTGCGATTATAACCTAAACTTTTATAGGAAATTATTTTTTTAAGAGCAAAAATTAGTGCTTCCATAATTCATTTAATATGTAAATTTATGCTTATTTTATTTTTAATATAAACATGTTTAAATATTTGTTTATAAGTCTATAAAAATAATTTATGCAAAAAATAACCTATTTTATTAAAAATAAAAATAGTCTAAAGTACTGTGCTATTCCTCTAATTCTTTATAGTGGAATTAGCTCGGCAACAGAGAACTTTAGTCTGCAACAGCAACTTAAATTGCCCCATTGGTTAACGCTAAAAATTGACCATAGAACTCGTTACGAAGGGTATAATCGCGCGTTTAAAAGCAATAAATTGGGCGGAGACCAAACGATTGCATTTCGTACTAATGTATTTATGGGAATCAATTACCATAAATTTCAACTCGGTACTGAGTTTATTGATTCACGTATTACGTTAGAGGGTAGTAATACACCGATGAGTACCAGCCTAATTAATCAAACTGATTTATTACAAGCTTACTTAGCTTGGCAAAGCAGTGATTTCTTAAAAAGTGGTTTAAATTTTAAGTTCAAAGCCGGACGACAAACAATGGATGTCGGTAGCCGTCGCTTAATCGCACGTAACCGTTTTCGTAATACGATAAATAATTTCACCGGCTTGGACACTACACTCAGCCAAGGTGATTGGCAATTGCGTAATTTTGTTGTATTACCTGTATCGCGTTTACCGAACGATGAAGCATCACTTCGAGCAGGCCGTACAGAATTTGATCAAGCAGACTTTGAACGTATTTTTGCCGGTACTTTTTTCAGTATGAAAAACCTTCTCTTAGATAGTAAAGGGGAATTATATTTATATTATTTAAGTGAAGATGACACTAAAAAAACACGCACTAAGAATCGTAAGTTATTTACGCCTGGGGTTCGTTGGGTAAAAGCTGCAAAACCCAAGCAATTTAACTTTGAAATAGAAACGGTTCTACAAGCTGGAACTTCTTATGCCTCTAGTGCCTCAAGCGATATGCAACGCCTAAATCATTTTGCCTATTTTAGTCATTTGGCACTAGGCTATAGTTTTGATGCGCCTTGGCAGCCTCAGCTTATACTGCAATATGATTATGCGAGTGGCGACAAAAATCCTCATGATAATAACAATAATCGCTTTGAAACCTTATACGGTGCACGTCGTTTTGAGTTTGGCCCAACCAGTATTTGGGGGGCTTTTGCACGAGCTAATATTAATTCCCCTGGTATGCGTTTAAAATTCAAACCGCATAAAACTATCACTGGCTTTATTGTTCATCGCGCTTATTGGCTAGCATCAAGTAAAGACAGTTGGGCGGGGACTGGTATTAGAGACAGTACAGGTAACAGCGGTTCTTATGTAGGCCAGCAAATGGAAATGCGTTTACGTTGGCAAGCTATCCCTAAAACATTACAATTTGAAAGCGGATGGGCGCACTTATTTAAAGGAAGTTTTGCCAAAAATGCACCTAATGCACCTAGTGATAAACGTGACTCAGATTACTTCTACTTTCAAACTTCAATTCATATTTAATCACTAGGCGTTGCTTGAACCTCTGAGGCTACTGCCAATATGAATCTCGCTTGGAAGGTTATTGTTTATTCCCATAAACTGAATTCAGGTCGTAAGTAGGCGCTCATAAGTTATTTAACATTTTAATCACCCGTCATTCCTGCGTGCTCTTAGCAGGAATCTTTGTGATCGTAGAAGATCCCCGCTAAAAGCATGCGGGGATGACGTGGTTTTTTAGATCTTTTTTTGTTAAAAGACTTCTGGTCAACTACTTACTAGGGTATTGGTGATTTTCTGTGTGGTAAAATTATTTTTGTGACAGGGTGATCTGCAATATTTCGTTAGTCATGTAGTGGTGCTAATGGGGGTTTTAATACATACATAATGAATTAAGGAGAAAGTTTTGCAGATACAACTAGGCTTGCATTGGGCGTGTAACGATGGCGATAGGCATGATATACCTATCGACTTATTTCGTTTATTACAAGCGATAGTTGATGCCGGAACTTTACGTGCTGCTGCGGATGACTGTGCGATGTCTTATCGTCATGCATGGGGAATGTTGCAGGCGTGGCAAGGCCATTTTTCACAAGTTTTAGTCGATCTTAAAAGAGGGCGAGGACAGAAAGCACAATTAACTGTATTTGGTGAAAAATTATTATGGGAATACCAACGAATTTCAGCGCGGGTAGAGCCCGAGTTAGCGAGTTTAGCTTCGGAGTTATCCGCTGAATTAATGGCCTTGGAGCAAAGTGAATCCGCGCATAATTTACGCATTGCAGCGAGCCATGGATTAGTGATTTCCAGCCTACGTGATTTAGCGCAACAACAAAACAAAGAATTACAGTTAGATATACAGTTTCAGGGAAGTTTAGATAGTTTGCGTCAATATAAGTCAGGCAATTACGATATGGCAGGGTTCCATTTGCCGGAAGGCAGTTTGGGTAATAGCCTATTGCCGCAAGTTAAGCGCTTTCTTAACCCAGAAAAAGACGTTTTAATCTATGCATTACGACGTCAGCAAGGCTTAATGATGCCGGTTGATAATCCCAATAATATACAAGGCTTAACGGATTTAATTAGACCCGAAATTAAATTTATTAATCGACAGAGAAATTCAGGAAGCCGGATTACCTTAGATGAAATGCTACGTAAGGAAAATATTGATAGTCATTTAATCAATGGCTATGAGAATGAGGAGTTTACTCATAGCGCGGTTGCGGCCTTAATTGCCAGTGGTGCGGCTGACTGTGGGTTTGGCTTAGAAGCAGCGGCGGCGCAATTTAATTTAGACTTTATCCCATTGAATTGGGAGGCGTATTGGTTTGTTTTGCCAAAAGTAAAATTAAATGAGAGTGCCGTTAAGCATTTTATACAGTTATTACAGGGGGATTTATTTAGTCAGCGTGCCGCGACCTTAAAAGGTTATGAAACCAGCCGCTCAGGAAGTGTTATTATGCCGGACTTAGATTTATCCGTATTATTATTTTAAGCACAGAAATAAGCCATCACCTGTATGCAAAATACTTATCAGTTTGATAACACAAAATTTTTTTATGCGAATACTCAGCAGGGCCTGTCTTTAGATAAGCTTTCGATTGCAGCAGGAAAAACAACGGCTTTGATTGGTGAAAATGGCTCGGGAAAAAGCACTTTACTTAATATACTGGCATTTTTAGCGCCAGTAAGTGAAGGCGACTTATTTTTTAATCAGCAAATTGTTAATAAGAAAGATTTACTGCGCTATCGTAGGCAGGTGGGGTTTTTAGCGCAAAAGCCTTTTATGCTGTATGGAACAGTGTATGACAATATTGATTTAGCGCTACGAATACATCATAAGAAGCAGCGTTCTGAAAAAATTAAACAGGTTTTAGCGCAGTTAGAAATTAGCCATTGTGAGCAAAAAGACGCTAAGCAATTATCAGGTGGCGAGTTACAAAAAGCGGCGTTAGCAAGAATGTTAGTTTTAGAGCCCTCGGTACTATTACTTGATGAGCCGTTTAGTTATTTAGATCAAAGCAGTGCGTATTCCTTAGAGCAGTTTTTGCAATCTTATGTACAGCAAACAGGTAACACCTTGGTATTTAGTACGCATGATCGCTTGCAGGGTTTTGCATTGGCGGATGAGGTGATTGCACTCGCGGATGGTAAGCAAGTATTAACACCGTTAATTAATTTATTTCACGGGCAAGTAAAGGGCGATCAATTTTGTTCTACTAATATTTGTATTCATTTAGCGGGTAATATTACGCAAGGGCAACACGCCTCGATTACACCGCAGGATATTATTTTATCGATAGAAGAGTTGGGCAAAAATAGTATGCGTAACCGCTTTAAAGGACGAGTGGTGATGATTGCTGAAGAAATGGGCAATGTGCGTGTTAATATTGAGGCAGGGGATATTTTTAAAGCAATTATTACCTATCAAGCATTAAAGGATTTAAATTTGATGTTAGGAGATAGTGTTTGGGTTAATTTTAAATCAAATGCAGTGGTGGTATTTTGAGTAAAAAAGACAAGAAGAAAAAGAAAAAAACCGAAGCGGTCGTTAAATTACCGGGTCCTATGCGGATGATTTGGGGGGCTTTAGCGGCTTATTATTTAAGGGATGTTATTCACCCTGCGTTCACGTTTATTGCAGTAATGTTTTTAATGATGTTACCGGTATTAATAGCGGATAAACTTTTTCCAGGTGAGAAAGAAAATTAAGGGGCGAGAGCAATGGCTAGGTATTCAAAAAAACAAACACAAGTGTCGGTAGAAACTCAAAATGATGCGTTAAAAATGGCGAAAGCAACACAAAAGCCGGGACAAACCAAAGAGCAGACTAAGCTGATTGCACAAGGTATACAAAAAGGGATTGACCTATATAAAAAACAGCAAAAGGAAAAGTCCCGCGAGCTAAATAAAAAGCTGAAGCGAGTGTCTGGAAAATTGAATCAGTTGGATACGGCTGAAGAAGGGGAGGCAGAACAGGAGGTTATTGTTCAGCAAAGTCGTTTAGCATGGAGTTTATTGCTAGTAAGCTGGACAGGATTTGTTGGCTATATTTTGAGTAGTTAAAACTAGGCGCGATAAGTTCGCCCCTAGTTTTACAAAGAGAGAGTTTGCTTAATTAATAAACATCTCTCACATAGCGTTTCTCTTTTTTCATTTGATTAACGTAATCGGCGGCTTGATCGGCTGATAAGTTACCATGTGTTGCAATAACATCGTGCAAGGCTTTATCGACATCTTTAGCCATACGATACGCATCACCACATACGAAGAAATAACCGCCTTGTTCTAATTGAGCGAATAACTCGGCACCTTGTTCGCGCATACGGTCTTGTACGTAGATTTTTTCTTCTTGGTCGCGAGAAAAAGCTAAGTCTAAACGATTAAGTAGGCCACTTGCTTGCATCGCAGTCATTTCATCTTGGTAGATATAATCGGTTGCTGCATTACGATCACCAAAGAATAACCAATTCAATCCGTTTGCTTGTCTAAATTCGCGCTCTTGTAAGAATGCGCGGAAAGGTGCAATGCCTGTGCCCGGGCCAACCATAATCATAGGTAGGTCGTTATTCTCAGGAACACGGAAGACTTTGTTAGGGCTAAAGAAACAACGCACTTCGCTTGTATCGTCAACAATATCTGCTAAATACGTAGAGCAAACACCTTTATGATCACGGTTGTGGCTGTTGTAACGTACGCTAGCAATGGTTAAATGTACGCTTTCAGGGTTTGCTTTGCCACTAGAAGAAATAGAGTAAGCTCTATGCTGTAATGGTTTTAATAAACGGATAAATTCGGCGGCTGAAAACTGCATACTTGGGAATTGCAATAATAAGTCTAAAGTATCGCGCCCCCATAAATAACTAGAAAGTTTGTCTTTATCAGCTAATGCGGCATTTAGCTCCGAATCGCCAGAATGTTCAGCAATCTCAGTTAATAACTCTTTACTTGGCAGTTTGATTTCAAAGTGCGTGCGTAATGCTTCGCTTAATGACATTAATTCGCCATTAACTGGCTCATCTTCTGTACCAGTACAGCCAATAGCGTTAATAATATTGGCGACTAATTCTGGGCAGTTAGTTGGGATGACATTTAAAGCATCGCCTGCTTCGTAACTTAGGTCTGAACCGGTAATAGATATTTCGTAATGACGCGTTTCTTTCGATGAATCAGCACTGGTCAATAAACGATTAGCGGTGAGTGTCGCAGGGAATGGGTTTTTACGGTTATAAGTTGATACCGCTGCAGATTCATTGGTATCAATAGTAACGCTAGCTGCACCTTCTGCCATAAGCGGAATCACGCTGCTCATCCAACCTTCTGCGGCTTCATCAAAATCTACATCACAGTCAATGCGTGCAACTAAACGATTTGCACCGAGTTTTTCTAGGCGTTCATCCCAGTCTATACCTGCTTTACAGAAAAGATCGTAGCTAGTATCGCCTAAAGCTAATACAGAGTATTTCATGTTGCTTAGATCAAGGCTGTCATCGCTACTGATCTCATCCCAAAGCATTTGAGAATTATCTGGCATTTCTCCTTCACCATAAGTGCTGGTGATAAGAATAAGGTATTCTGCTTTAATAAAATTGTCTTTATCGATTTCATCTAAGCTAAGTACGCTGGGGTTTAGCCCGTGCGCTTTAGCCATAGTCGCTGCATCATGTGCAACTGACTCAGAGTTACCTGTTTGTGTGCCGTATAAGATATGAATAAGACGGGCATTTGCGCTATCGCCAGAACCTGCGCTTTGTAGCATATGCGAGTGCATTCCAGCAAAAAATCCACTCAGCCATGCTTGTTGCGCTGGGTTAAAGGGGATATTTTGAGTATTATTTTCTGTTTTCATGGGACTATTCTTTAAAAAGGTCTCGTGTAAATTGCATTGAATTCAGTGGGCTTGCAATGCAAACCCACGTGATACAAATTTTATGCGCCGTCTGTTGCTTTAAGTATATCTTGGATCACTGCTTGGCTGTTTAATGCCGCTAAATAAGCATCAATGCTAGGAATATCTACCAAGGCATTTACATTAATTGCAGATTGCTCAATAATCCAGTTAGTTGATCCAATTGAATAAATATTCTGCACATCGCGAAGTGTTAAGGCTTGTTTATAGTCATTGACACGTTTGTTAGCAAGTAAGTTGGCTAGTTGTGCATCATCATAATTACCGTAAGCTTCACGCGTTTCCTTGACTAAAGCATCTTGCAGTTTTCTTGCTTTATTACTGATTAGGCCTTGTGCTAATTGCTCAGTTTGTTGCGCATTAACAGCTTGTGACGCAGCAATACTGGTTGCTTTATTGAGTACAGCAAAGCTATTAATTAGATTAAATGCAAGTGGGCTGTCGGATTCACCAAAAGTAGGTGCTGCACCATTAAATAATACGCTGCCGTTATGATAGGCTTGTTGCACGCGTGTTATTTGTTGCTGTGCTTCATTAACAGATAGCTCTTCGATCATTGCTTTACGATCGACAGATTTTGTTATGAATTCCGCGGTTTGTGTTTTGTATAGCCATAGTGGAATCGCAAATTTGAAATGTTGACGCTCTTCCTGCCAGTTAGCGAGCAAATTAGCGGCCACACTTGATTCTGCATATTCAGCGTGCTGTTCTAGCATGTATAAAACAAACTGCTCATGAGCACGTGCTGTATCGCTGTCTTCAGTAATTTTTCTGATTTCTACAGAAGAGGCATCAAATAAATTTTCTAATTTATTATCAGGGTCATATTGGTAGGCATTACCGCCCGACATCCCATTGCAAAAACCTTTACCAAAACTACCTAGGTTAAGTACTGCACCATTAGTCATATATTCGCAGGCAAAATCCCCTACACCTTCAACCACGGCCATCGCGCCCGAGTTACGTACAGCAAAACGATCGCCAGCTTCACCGTTGATAAAGGTTTTACCGCCGGTCGCGCCAAATAAAGTGAAGTTACCCACTAAAACATTTTCACCTGGAACTTTATGACCACCACCGGGTGATTTGATAATGATAGTACCACCGCAGGCTGTTTTACCCACGCCATCATTACAAGTTCCGGTGTGCTCTAAACGAATACCATCATTATTAAAGGCACCGTAGCTTTGTCCTGCTGAGCCTGTTGTGCGTACAACTAAGCTGTCGGCTGCAAGGTAGTTGCGTTTGTGTTGGTTGGTATAAATCACAGGGTTAGCCGTAATCTGTTCTGCGCTTAACTCATAAGATAAAATGCGCTCAACATCAATCGCAGCTTGCCCACCAACCGTTTTGTGGCGATTGGTTAATTTAAACTCAGGTCCTTCAACAATGATTTGTTGCTGTTTATCATTGATGATTCCTGATTTAAATTGCTCGATAATTTTATCGTCGATAGAAAAGTCAGCTTCTAAGTAGATAGGGTTTTCAATTTTAACCACATCAACGGGTTGTAATAATTTACTGAAGTCCATTTGGCCAACCATGCAATCATGATTAATTAAATGTAATAAGTCAGTTTTACCACGAATGTCGCTTAGGCTGTTATAACCCAGTGCCGCTAATATTTCGCGTACTTCATGAGCTAGGTTCATAAAGTATTGTGCTAAAACGCGAGGATCACCTTTAAATTCTTCATGCGTCGTAGTTAATCCAGCAGGGCAACGTACGTTACAGTTTTTAGCCATAACACAGCGCAACATCATTAAGGCGGTTGTACCAAACTCAAATGAGTCTCCACCTAAAATAGCTGATTTGATAACATCAGACCCATTTTGGTGAGCGGCACTACAACGTAAGACAACTTTATCGCGTAAACCATTAACTGACAGTGCTTGATGTACTTCAGAAATACCAATTTCAGGTGAACGCCCCGTGTTTTTTAAGCTGGTTACTGCGGCGGCACCTGTACCACCTGTATTACCCGCAACGTTAATGACATCAGCACCCGCTTTGGCAACACCAACAGCAATCGTACCAATACCTTCTGAAGAGACCAGTTTTACAACCACTTTTACACGAGCGGCTTTGGCATCGTGAATTAATTGGCCTAAATCTTCAATTGAATAAGTATCATGATGTGGAGGAGGGCTGATTAATTCAACTTTAGGCGTACCACCCCGTGCAGCAGCAATTTCTACTGACACTTTCATGGCGGGTAATTGACCACCTTCACCAGGTTTTGCACCTTGTGCAATTTTGATTTCAATTTCTTCAATATTTAAGTCAGCTAAATAGCCAGCCCAAACACCAAAGCGACCTGAAGCAAACTGTTTTACTTTGCTTGATCTTAATGTGTTGAAGCGGCTAGAGTGTTCACCGCCTTCACCAGAGTTACTAATTGCACCGGCAATATTCGTTCCTTGGGCAACGGCTTCATGCGCTTCGGCTAATAATGCACCATGGCTCATTGCGCCGGTTGCTAAAGTGGCGGTAATTTCATGCGCGGCTTGTACCGAACTTAGGCAGATAGCATCACGTGCAATCACTATTTTTTCTAAGTAGTTAGATAAAGCACAGTCATTATTAATGTAGACGCTGATATTAGCATCACTGACACTTAATACAGATTCGCTAAGCGAGAAACGACTGATGAAGTGGCTTGCTAAGTTATCTAAGCGTGTTTTAGTGTTGTCATTACTCAGTGCAACAATAAAGTGAGTTTCGTTTTGAGTAAGGCTTAAACCGCGTATGCAAAAGCTGATGTTACCGGTTAAATCTTGTTTGCCTAAAAGCGCATCGAATTCAGTCGTTTCTTTGGCGCGAGAAATATCTGCAGGATAGCTCATCACATCGCGTAAAGCAGCAGGACGATTATCACGTTCAACGCTTAATGAACTGCTAAAGTTACGATAAGCAGGGGTAATACCAAAATTATCAATTTGTGCTGGCGTACGTTTTTCGTAGCCAAAATCAGTATAAGCGGTATCGCTGACGGCAGGTGATTTTTCAGTATCAACATACAGAATCGCTTCATCTGTCATGTTGATGTATTCACGTACAGAGGTATTACCAAAGGTATGACCTGCACCATCATTACGTTCTTTAAATAAACCTAAAAATGGAATGTCCGCTTCCGATTCAATCGCTAATGATTTGTAATGCCATTCAGTTGCACTGGCCGCAATATCAGCAAAGCGGATACCGCCCACCGATGAATGGATATTAGGAAAATAATCTTTTAAGCGAGGTTCGTCGGTATCTATATAGTTAGACTCAAAAAACTCACCGCCAATATAACTTTCAGCAGTACATAAACCGAATTTACCCATGGTTTTCATGAGTGATTTTTCGACTGCTTTTTGGAAGTTGCTTAATGCTGCTTGTTGTTTGTCTTCTGTGAATTCAGAAAGTACACGATTATGTACACTTAATAAGCAAATGGCAGAAGCACCAAAACCTAAAATAGTGGCTACATCATGTGCGCTAACCGCTTGCCCTGTTTCTGAAATTATTGATGAACTAAAGCGTAAGCCTTCTTTAACCAAGGCTTGGTTTGCTGCAGAGATCAATAATAAAGCAGGAAGAGCGGCTTTATCTTTACTGATATTAATATCGCTAAGGATAATGATGCCAGTATTATTCTCTGCTGCGTTAATTACTTGTTGGCAAACATTCTCTAAAGCAGTTTGTATGTTTTTTTCGTTTTGTGATGAATATTCCGCTGGCGTGTACAAGGCATCAATGCTGATAACGCTGACTGCATTTTGCCTACGAATTTGTTCTAGTTGAGTGCGCTGTAAAATTGGTGAATTAATCACTAATTGTTGCGATGTTTCGCCAGAAAAATTAGGTTTCGCACCCAAGGCAACACGTAAAGTCATGCCATCACTTTCACGTAAAGAATCAAGTGGCGGATTGGTTACTTGAGCAAAACGTTGGCTAAAGTAACGAGACATGCCACCCTCAGCCTTAGATAAGGCATTTGGAGCAAGGCCGTAACCCATTGCAGAGATTTTTTCTAAACCGCTATTAAGCATCGGATCAAGTAAGAACTTGAAGCTTTCTTGGTTTAATGAATAAGCGGTGTGTTGTTGTTCTGTACTTAATTCGTGTTGATTATTGATGCTATCTAATGCAATAGCCTCTAGTTCATCAAGGTGAATCGCTTTTTCTTTTAATAAGGCTTTATAGTCTATTTCTTTGGCTAAACGCGTCATTACTTGATGACTGTCGTATGATTCGCCTGTTGCATGATCAAAATAAATCATACCACCGGCTTCAATACGGCCACGTTTTAGTACGTCTTTAGAAGGGAAATCAATTTGCCCTGCTTCAGACATTACTGCTAAATAATCATTAGTCTCAACTGAGCGTAACGGGCGTAAGCCTAAGCGATCTAATCGTGCACCAACGCGAATACCGTCATTAAAAATAAGCGCGGCTGGGCCATCATTTTTTTCTTCATATAAACTGAAGTATTCAAGCATCGCACGAACGTCGTCACTTAATGTCGTGTCGTTTTCCCAAGCAGGTGGCATCATTGCTAGGATAGCAGTTACGATATCTAAGCTATCTTCATGAATACGACGAGATAAGGTTTGATCTAAACGACTCGAATCGGATTGACCAATAGGAAATACTAAATGTTTACCATGTTGGCGAGCAATCGCTTTTTCACTTAAGCGATTTTTCTTATCGGTATTCAATTCGCCATTATGCGCCATGTAACGAAATGGCTGAGCCATCATAGTTGCGGGTGCAGTATTGGTAGAGAAACGCGTGTGGAAAAATAAGGTGCTAATTTGATGGTCTGTATCGTATAAATCGACGAAATAAGGGATTACTTCAAACGAGTTTAGGCGACCTTTGTAAACTTGGGTGCGTGAACTCATCGATAGCGGGTAAAAGCCATCTAATTCATGACGTGTAAAACCTTCTTCTTCAATCGTAAGTAATGCATCTTGAATGTAGTGTTCAAATTCAGCATGACTTGCTTCTTTTAATTTAGCAGGGCGGCCGAACACGACTTGTTTGATCGGCAGTTGAGCTTGTACCGAAGCCGCATTGAGTGCGCTATTGTCAACGGGAACATCGCGCCACTTAATAATAGGTAAATCAAATTGTTTAAGGTGCTCATCAACTAGATTGTGTGCAGCAGAATCGTAGTGGCTGTGATCTTCTGGGAAAAAGAAGTTAGCAACAGCAAAATCTCCGAGTTCTAATGCAGAGTTTTCAGTAATTTTACGAAAAAAGTTGAGTGATAAATCAATATTAACCCCAGCTCCATCACCAATCCCTTCAGCACTCATACCGCCGCGATGAGGAATTGTACATAAAGCTTCATGAGATTTATTTAATAAATCATGGGTTTGTTTGTTTTGTTTGTGTGTAATAAAGCCAACGCCACAGCTATCTTGTGATGTTTCTGCGTTATATAGCATTTGGTCTTTTTTATGTGCACTGGAGTTTTTATTCATTCTTCAACTCATTTAGAATCAAGGTATAGGATTTTGTTTTAGCAAGTAATTGAATTGGTTATAAATTAACCTTTTTAAGGCAAACTATTCAATACTCTGTTTTAATCTGTAATTAACAAAACCGTTAGTAAATCCCGTCGATTTTAACATGGGAAATAAGGAATGTCATTTTGCTGACTTTTATTTATTGTTTGCAATAAATCCTTCGGGCGTATTAATGACATAATTGCTTAAGCTGCCAATTTTCTCAATTTCGATTTTTACTCGCTGTCCTGCTTTCATATAGCCGCGTGGCTTCATACTGACACCAACGCCGCTCGGTGTTCCAGTAGATATAACATCGCCGGGTTCAAGTGTCATAGCTTGGCTCAAATAAGCAATCATTTCATAGCAATTAAATACCATGTGTTGTGTGTTAGATGATTGGCGTAATTCACCATCAACCCAAGTTTTTATCTCTAAATTATGTGGATCGGCAATTTCATCTTTAGTAATAATCCAAGGGCCCATAGGTCCATGAGTATCAAATGATTTACCAATCATCCACGTAGGCGTACGCATTTGCCAATCGCGAACGGTGACGTCATTTACTATAGTGTAGCCAGCAATCACTTCGTGGGCTTTCTCTAGAGGTACATTGCGGCAGCGCGTACCAATGACAAAGGCGAGCTCTGCTTCATAGTCTAATTTTTCAGATACGCTAGGTAAATGAATCGCTTCTTCAGCCGCAATAACACAAGAATTTTGTTTGGTAAAAAAAGTAGGGTATTCAGGTTTTTCATACACCGTTTCGGCGATATGGTCTGCGTAATTTAAACCAACGCCAAGAAATTTATTAGGGCGGGGTACAGGGGCTAATAAAGTAACATCTTGTAGGGCAAGGTGCGCTTGTTTATTGTTACTGAGTGCTTGCAATGCATCAAGTGCAGGTTGGCCAGCTTCCAAAAAATCAAGCATGTTTTGTGGAATGTGTGGCTGATTTAAGCTATCAATAACTGTATTGCCAATCACCGCGCCAACACGAGTAATATTATTATGATTAAAGCTGATTAATTTCATGAGGAGTTAGGAATAGTGAGTTTCAACGCTGCATTATATAAGCTGGCTTTGATAACAAGCATTTTTTGCAGGGGCGATGGTAAATTTTAGGCAATAAAAAACCCGCATAAGCGGGCTTTAGTAGTGTTTCTTTTGTTATTTTTATTATTAAATGCGCTCTTCGATCCCTTGTATAAACTCAATTTGTTTTTATTATTAGTTCAAGTTTATTGTTTCTCGATCCCTGTTTTTATAGCCTTATCTCCTTCAAGTGGGACAAAGTTTATATCAAATAAATGTGAACTGTCTATCAAAAATAATGATTTTCAATATTAAATAGTATCGCCTCGAAAGTGTTTTGTAAAAACAACTACTTGGAGGTTTTGTATCTGAAATTTTTTTTAAGGTGAGGGTGCTAGTTGCGGTCAAATAACCTATTTGTTTTTTGATTTAGTGTCATATAACTTAATTAGCGTTGCAGGATCTTGCTCTAAAAAATCATGACTGCCGTGTAACTGTAATAATTGAGCCGCTAAAGCGGAGAGCGGCGTTGCTGTTTTTTGTTTATTCGCTAGATCCGTTGCCATATTCAAATCCTTTAATAGTGTTTTTACTCGCCATTTTATGGGCGTAAAGCGTCTTTCGGCCATTTCAGGGGCAACAATTTGTAGGGGTTTGGAGTCAGCAAAACCACCGGCTAAGGCGGGCGCTATTTTATGCGTATCAACGCCTGATTTTTCTGCTAAAGCCATCATTTCTGCAATAACGAGGACATTGCAACTGACAATCATTTGATTGCAAACTTTAGTCACTTGGCCGCTGCCGACTTGCCCCATATGCGTGAGTTGCTTATATAAAGGTTTAAGTATCTCTCTGGCGATAGCGATATTCTCTTCTGTTCCTCCGGCCATAATTGCTAATGAGCCTTCTTTTGCACCGGCAACACCGCCAGAAACAGGTGCATCAACCCATTCCATATTGCAAGCTTGTTTTAATAAGCGTGCTAATTGCTGTGTGGTTTCAGGGTGAGTGCTAGATAAATCAATTAATAACTTGCCGGTACTGCCATTAGCTAAAATATGCTGTTTAACAATGTTTTCTACGATGGGGCTATCGGCCAAGCATAATAAGATAATATCGGATTGTTGAACTAAACTATTCAGTGATTCGGGCGCAATGGCTCCGGCTTTGATTACTGTGCTTAGCTTTTCAGGGCTACGATTCCATACATTAACTGTATAGCCGGCGGCTAATAAACGTAAAGTCATGGGTTCGCCCATTAATCCAATACCAATAAATCCCAGTGTTTTTGTAGGCTGCATGATTACTCTTGTAGTTGTTTGAGTGCAAGAATTTCATTAGTAAAAAAAATGTAACGATCTTCTAATATAGCGGATAAATAGAAATTATTATTTTTTGATTTTTGCGCTAATTTAATTTGTAAAATAGCTTGGTTAGTTTGCCCGGTTGCATAATGAAATTCAGCCATATAGCGGTGGAAATTAAGTGGATCGCCTAGTTTTTCGTAAGTACTGGCTAGTGTTAAAAAATAGTCAGGGGTATTTTGTCTGTTGTAAGGAATTGCTTTTAAACGCTGTAAGGCGAGCTTTGCTTGATTAGATTTAAGTAGTAGTGAAACGCTGGCGAATTTATAAAAATCATTATAAGGATAGCTAGATTCTAATTGAGCATAAACATTTTTCGCATTTTTATAATCACCCGCTAAGGTAAAAATTTTAGCAGAAGCATTAAGGTAATGCGCCTGTTTTGGATGATGCTTAATAAGCTGGGCGAGTAGTTTTTGTGCTGTTTGGTAGCGTTCCTGCTTGGCGTAACTTAAGGCTAATCCATAATGCATGACGGCTTTTTGCTCTTCAGTACCCAAGTTTAACCGGTTATTGAAATAGCTAATCAAATCTTCAGGGGAGTAATTTGCTAGCGTGCGTAATTTGGCTTTAATTAAACGATAGCTTTGTGAGTCAGCAACTTGTCGATAGCCATACGTTTCTGCTCTGCCACGGGTATCGGCAATGCGAGACGATGTGATTGGGTGAGTGCGTAAATATTCAGGTGCGGCTGAGCCATAATAACGGCTCGCTTGTTGTAGTTTCTCAAAAAAAGAAGGCATGCTGCGCGGGTCAAACTGCGCTTTGGCTAGCGTTTTTATACCTACTCTATCGGCTTCTTGTTCGTTACTGCGCGTAAAGTTAATTTGCGCTTGTATGCTGCCGGCTTGAACGGCTGAAATGGCACCAATACCGACATCGGGTGCTTGTGTGGCAACAACAATCGCTGCAATTAGGGCTGCTGCAGCGGGTAAGCTGAGTTGTGTTGCGGCTTCGTAAGAACGGTAGATGTGACGTTGCGTGACATGTGCAATTTCGTGCGACATAACTGAGGCTAATTCACTTTCATTTTCACTATTCAATATCAACCCAGAATTAATGCCGATAAAGCCACCTGGGCCAGCAAAGGCATTGATGTCATTAGCAAGTACCACAAAAAAATAAAAGGCTTGATTAGGTGCATCGCTATTTTTGACTAAGTGCTGACCTATCGATTGAATATAGTTTTGTACTTCTGGGTCATTACTGATATCTAGTTGCGACTGAATACTACGGAAAAAAGAAGCGCCGAGTGCTTTTTCTTGTGCAGGGGAGATGAGTGTCCCCGTTGAATCGCCCATATCCGGCAAGATAATAGGGTCAGCCGATGTGGGTGAATTAATAAGGCACAAAGTGAGTAGCAACGGAGCTAGTTTCATAGTGTAAGCAAAGAAATAAAATGAGGGTTTTATCGGGTCAATCGAAAAATAATTAGGCTATGTGTTATTGTACTTAAACTTTCTTTTACTCACTTTATTATTTATGAAATACGCCATTCAAATTAATGCCAGCCCTAATCAATCTAATGGTAGTGAAACTGCCTACCAATTTATTAAGACGGCATTAGAAATGGGCAATGAGATTGTGCGGGTGTTCTTCTATAAAGAAGGGGTTTATCATGCTTTTCGTTATATAACACCGCCGGACGATGAAATTAATTCAGCAAAGCGTTGGAGTGAGTTAGCTGAACAATATGACTTAGATTTAGTGGTGTGTATTTCAGCAGCTCAAAGGCGAGGCTTATTAGAGGCGGTTGAAGCAAAAAGGCAGGGGAAAGCGGATAGTGATGTTGCGCAGGGGTTTCGTATTGCCGGTTTGGGCTTGTGGGTAGAAGCAATGTTGCTTGCGGATCGGTTTATTGAGTTTTCTTAAGCTCTACTATATATAGATAAAGCAGAGCGTAAGAAATGAGCTTAGCGGTGAGCGCGTTTTTTCCATTGTTGGGTTACATTCCAGCGCCAAAATAGCTGAATTCCAAAATAACCAATCACCGCTGAAACAATGCCGAGAAGGCCGCAACCAAATAGAAAAGGACCGCCTATTTCGCCGAGACTTGCCATGATGCTATCGATAGAGAATTCAAAATCAGCATCGGGCGCGGGTTGATTAAGTGACCATAAGCCCAAGCGATAAGCAAAATAAAACATCGGTGGCATCGTAAGTGGGTTGGTAATCCAAACCAGTGCAATAGAAATCGGTAAGTTGGCGCGGAAGTAAAGTGCAATGCAGGCAGAGATAGCCATTTGCCCTGGCGTTGGAACCCAAGCAACCAGTAAGCCTATGGCAAACGCTAAAGAAACTGAGCGACGATTAAGGTGCCAAAGGTTAGGATCATGCAGTTTATCACCTAAAAATTGTAAATTTTTGTTGGCTTTAATAGACTCTGGCGTCGGTGTGTATTTTTTTAATAGCTTTCTTGGCATAGCAATTATCCTTGGGGCCGTAGGGTGAATAACTTAATTTTAGCAGGTTTTAAGTATGCCTTTTTCTGTTTTATCTTTTTTTGTAGGAATTTTATTTTTACAGCAATGGGCTGATTTGCCGAGTGCATTCCTTTTGCTTATCGTTGTGATATTGGTTGTGCTCAGTTTATATTTTAGCTACAAGCGTATCGCTTATTTTTTACTCGGTTTTTTATGGGCAAGTATCGTTGCATTAAATTATTCAAACCAACGACTTTCTCCTGAGTTACAAGGGAAAGAGTTATTAGTTCAAGGTGAAGTGGTTGGCTTAACCTCGGTAAATAAACGACGGGTACGTTTTGACTTTAAAGTAAGCAAAGCGAGTGTTGCTTTGCCTGATAAATTGCGTTTGAGTTGGTATTATCCAAAAACAGAAATTAAACCCGGTCAACAATGGCAGTTTTGGCTGAAATTAAAGCAACCGCATGGCACCTTTAATCCGGCTGCATTTGATTATGAAAAATGGCTGTATGCTAAGAATATTGGTGCAACGGGATATATACGCAAAGCTGAATTAGCGCGGTTGTTATCAGCAGAAACGCATAAAAAGAGTATTGATTATTTTCGCTATCAGTTATTAAAGCGCTTAGATGCGCTGGGTATATCAAGCGAAAGTCTAGCCTTAATTAAGGCATTAATTATTGGTGATAAAAGTCACATTTCCTCTACGCAATGGCAAGTGATGGCGAAAAGTGGCACTAATCATTTGATGGCAATTTCAGGATTGCATATCGGCCTGATTGCCGCGATGATTTATGCCGTCGTTTTTCGTTTGTGGTTACGTTTCCCCGTTAGTTTGTATTCGGCACCACAAGTTGCAGCAGTCATGTCATGGATAGCCGCAGTGCTTTATGCTGCATTAGCAGGCTTCTCAATTCCGACGCAACGCGCCTTAATTATGCTGAGTTTAGTGGTTTTAACGGTCTTATTGCAGAGGCAAGCAAAGCCATTGAATATATTGGCAGTCGCTTTGTTGTTAGTGCTGTGTATTGATCCGTTAGCTGTTTTATCTATCGGTTTTTATCTTTCTTTTCTGGCTGTTTTTTATATTTTATATGTATTTTCTGCACGCTTAGGTTTAGAAGGTGCATGGCGTGGTGCAATTAAATTACATCTATTAATGGCAGTGGCATTGCTACCGGTTTTATTTTACTTTTTTCAGTCGGCATCGCTCATCGCGCCGTTAGCCAATATTGTTGCTGTGCCAGTCGTCAGTTTTATTTTGTTACCTGCTTCTTTATTAGCTTTGCTTTTATTGTTTATTTGGCCTAGTTCTGGGATCTTATTATTTGCTCTTGTGGATAGCATTTTTCAGTATTTGTGGGGATATCTGAGTTATTTAACCAGTACCACTTTTGCAAGCATTATCATGCCGCAAGCGGATATATCGATCGTACTATTGGCAATGTTAGGTTTGTTGATCGTGCTTGCTCCCAAAGGTGTTCCGGCTAAACTGTTAGGCCTGGTGTTAATTTTACCGTTATTCTTTGGCAGGATTGATAAGCCGGAGCACGGTGAAGTCAGAATGACTTTATTGGATGTAGGGCAGGGCCTGGCAACGGTAGTAGAAACTCAAAATTATAGTTTGTTGTTTGATGCGGGCGCACGGTTTTCAAATGAAATGGATATGGGCAGAAATGTCGTACTGCCTTTTTTGCATTTTAGGTATATAAAAGTATTGGATAAAGTCATTATTAGCCATGCAGATAATGATCATATCGGCGGCGCTAAAGCGATATTATCTACAATCAACGCCAATGAAATTCTGAGTAGCGTGCCTGAACAGCTTAATCCTTATTCAGCAATAAGTTGCATAGCTGGGCAAGAATGGCTGTGGGATGGCGTGCTATTTAAAATGTTATCGCCACCCACGAGCTTATTTAATGATGAAAACAATAATTCCTGTGTATTAAAAATCAGTACTGCGCATGGCAGTATTTTATTAACGGGAGATATAGAAAAAGATGCTGAAGCTACTTTAGTGAAGATTTACCCAGATGAATTGCAGTCTAAAGTTCTAGTTGCTCCACATCATGGCAGTAAAACCTCATCAACATTATCTTTTTTAAGCGCAGTAAGGCCTGAAATAATATTAATTCCAGCCGGCGCACCTAATCGATTTGGTTTTCCGCATAAAGCGGTGTTGGAGCGGTATGAAAAAATACAAGCAGAGCACTTAATAACGGGTAATGAAGGCGCTATTACAGTTGAGTTATTAGCAGAAGGCGTTACTATGGATCGGTATAGGGAATTAGCGGGAAGCTACTGGAACAAAAGGGTGGAGTAGGGAAAGGTTGATTTGATACTGTATAAAAATAATAACCTAGCTATTTACTATGGAATTAAATAGTACTAAAATAGTCCTAAATAAAGGAGAGGACATGTTACGTTTAGGTAAAATGACGGATTATGCGACAGTTATTTTAAGTTTTATGGGAAATAATAAAGCGCCTGTGCATGCAGCTATAGAAATATCGAAGGCAACAGGAATTGCTTTGCCTTCGGTGAGTAAAATTTTGAAATTATTGGTTAAAGCGCGCGTTTTAAGTTCTATTCGTGGTGCTAAAGGGGGGTATAGCTTAGTGGGAACCCCTGAAAAGATTACCGTAGCGAGTGTGATTACTGCACTGGAAGGGCCGATTGCATTAACAGAATGTAGTTCTTCTGATAATCAATGTGACCACGTGTCAGGCTGTACGATTGGTAGTAATTGGCAAGTGGTTAACCAAAGTGTACAAAAAGCGTTAGAGTCGGTTACGCTGGCAGATATGATGTCGCCTATGCAAACACCGCAAGAAATTACTGTGCCAGTGGCCAGTTTGTATCATTAAATTTGTCGAAGAGTTTTTATGTCATCAAGCGCAGAAGAAATAGAAATAGAAAAAGTTATCGGGCAAAAATATAAAGAAGGTTTTGTTACCGATATTGAGGTTGATACTTTTGAACCGGGATTAAATGAGGATATTATTGCTCGTTTATCGGCGATAAAAGGGGAGCCTGAATTTATGTTGGAATATCGTTTGCAAGCCTTTAGGCATTGGCAAACGATGGAAGAGCCAAATTGGGCGCAATTGAATATCGAGCCGATTGATTACCAATCGATTAGTTATTATTCCGCGCCTAAAAAAGATTCCGATAAGCCGCAAAGCTTAGATGAGGTTGATCCTGAATTATTAGAAACCTATAAGAAACTTGGCATACCATTAGATGAGCAAGAGCGCTTAGCGGGTGTTGCTGTGGATGCGGTATTTGATAGTGTTTCTGTGGCAACCACATTTAAAGGTAAATTACACGATGTGGGAGTGATTTTTTGCCCTATTTCTGAAGCCTTGCAAGAATATCCTGAGTTGGTTAAACAATATTTAGGTACGGTTGTTTCTGATAGAGATAATTTCTTTGCCGCTTTAAATGCGGCTGTGTTTACTGATGGTTCATTTGTTTATATTCCTAAAGGCGTGCGTTGTCCGATGGAGTTATCCACGTATTTTAGAATTAATGCAGCCAATACCGGTCAGTTTGAACGTACTTTGATTATTGCGGATGATGATAGCCATGTCAGTTATTTAGAGGGCTGTACTGCACCGATGCGTGATGAAAATCAATTGCATGCGGCAGTGGTTGAATTGGTTGTGATGAATAATGCGGAAGTTAAGTACTCGACGGTACAGAATTGGTACCCCGGTGATGAAAATGGCGTGGGTGGAATTTATAACTTTGTTACCAAACGTGCGGAATGCCGAGGTAATAATGCAAAAGTATCATGGACGCAGGTAGAAACAGGTTCTGCGATTACGTGGAAATATCCGAGTTGTGTTTTATTAGGTGATAATTCTGTGGGTGAATTTTATTCGGTTGCGGTGACTAATAATTGTCAGCAAGCGGATACCGGTACCAAAATGATTCATGTTGGTAAAAATACCAGTAGCACGATTATCTCTAAAGGTATTTCGGCAGGGCGATCGCAAAATACTTACCGTGGCTTAGTTAGTGTTTCCAAAAATGCAGAGAACGCACGAAATTATACGCAGTGTGATTCGTTGTTAGTAGGTGATAAATGTGCAGCGCATACGTTCCCTTATGTAGAAGTGAAGCAGCCCTCTGCACAAGTTGAGCATGAGGCGACCACGTCTAAAATCAGTGAAGATCAATTGTTTTTCTGTCAGCAACGAGGGATTTCTGCTGAAGATGCGGTGTCTATGATTGTTAATGGTTTTTGTAAGAGCGTATTTAAAGAACTGCCGATGGAATTTGCGGTTGAAGCGCAGGCTTTATTGGGGCTTAGTTTAGAAGGCTCGGTAGGGTAAAAGCTAAGGCTTTATCTGAATAAAATAATCTAAAGTAGATGTAAAAATCTATTTTATAAATAATAGTTAAAAGTAAGTAGGAATAACTCATGATCAGCATAAAAAATCTTCATGTTAGCGTAGGTGATAAGCCTATCTTGAAAGGTGTTAATTTAGAAATTCCCGCAGGTGAAGTACATGCGATTATGGGGCCTAATGGCGCAGGGAAAAGTACCTTATCTCATGTGCTTTCGGGCAAAGCAGGTTACACGGTTACCGAAGGTACTGTAACTTACAAAGGACAAGATTTATTAGCTTTAGAGCCAGAAATGCGCGCACGTGAAGGCGTTTTTCTTGCTTTTCAATATCCTGTAGAAATCCCAGGTGTAAGTAATATTTATCTATTAAAAGCGGCGTTAAATGCAATGCGCAAACATCGTGGCGAAGAGGAAGTAGATGCGCTAGATTTTTTAACGCTAGTAAAAGATAAAATTAAACGCCTAGAAATGGATGAAAAGTTTTTATATCGTGCGGTTAATGAAGGTTTTTCTGGTGGTGAGAAAAAACGTAATGAAATTCTGCAAGCGGCTATTTTAGAGCCTAGCTTATGTATTTTAGATGAAACAGATTCTGGTTTAGATATTGATGCACTGAAAGTGGTTGCGGCAGGCGTAAATGCCTTACGTGATGAGGCACGTTCTTTTTTAATGATTACCCATTATCAGCGTCTATTGGATTACATCAAGCCTGATTTTGTACATGTTTTAGCGGATGGAAAGATTGTAAAATCCGGTGGTCCTGAGCTTGCTTTAGAGTTAGAAGCAAAAGGCTATCATTGGGTAGAAGAGCAGGTTGCCTGATGAGTAGTCAATATCCAGAGGCTTATGCCAAGATAAATGATTCTTTAGCGGGATCATCTATTGCATGGTTGAATGCATTTAGATTAAACGCCGCAGAAAAATTTACTGCGCAAGGCTTTCCTACTCAAAGAGATGAAGAGTGGCGTTATAGTAATCTTGCAGTTTTAGAGAAAAAGAAATTTATGCCTGTAGCGGCTTCAGAGCTGGGGCATATAGATGTTGACGATTTGAATCAATACAAAATCGCTGATTGCTGGACATTAGTCTTGGTTGATGGGCATTATTCAGCGAGTTTATCTGATTTAGAGGGCGTGCCAGACTCTGTTGTTATTATGAGTATGGTTGAGGCTTTGCAGCAACAAGCGGAGCAAGTGCAAAGTTATTTGGGACGTGCAGTTGATATCGATATCCCCGGTTTTTCTGCTTTTAATAATGCATGGTTTAGTGATGGTTCTTTTATCAAAGTACCCGCTAATATTGCTTTAGAAAAACCGTTGCAGATACTTCATGTGGTGACAAGTGCTGAAATTTTAGCGAATACACGACATATTATTGTTTTAGAGAATAGCTCAGAAGCACAAGTAATCGAAACGTTTGTGGGTTGTGATGAACAATATGCCGGTGTTGCTGTAACAGAAGTGTTTGTTGAGCAGAATGCAGGTTTGACACTGTATAAAACTCAGTTAGAAGGCGATAAAGCGGTACATTTAGGCGGTGTTTACGTTAAACAGGCGCGAGATAGTCGTTTTAATCATCACAATTTTTCTTTAGGTGCTTTATTAGCGCGTAGTGATGTGCATACAGATTTAGAGCAGGCAGCTGAATGTGATCTAAATGGATTGTATTTAGGTGTTAAGCGTCAGCATTTAGATAACCACACGCGTATTAATCATCTACAGCCGCATGCGATAAGCAAAGAGCTGTATAAAGGCGTTTTAAACGATAAGGCGCGTGGTGTATTTCAAGGGCGGGTAATTGTTGCTGAGCAAGCGCAAAAAACCGATTCTGATATGCATAATCATAATTTATTATTGTCAGATAATGCCGAAGCAGACACGAAACCGCAATTAGAAATTTATGCGGATGATGTGAAATGTGCGCATGGTATTACCGTAGGACAATTAGATGATAAATCGATCTTTGCATTGCAGTCGCGTGGTTTAGATGAAGTGACAGCAAAAAATATGCTGACTTTTGCTTTCGCCAATGAAATGGTAGGCAAGATCAAACTTAAAGCGTTACATGATCAACTTTTAACGCAAGTATTAAATAGATTTCCTCAGGCTGGTATTGATCAGTCTTGGTTATAGAGAATAGTTAAATATATGAGCACATTTCCCGTAGAAAAAATTCGCGCTGACTTTCCTATCTTGCAAGAAAAAATCCGTAATAAGCCTTTGGTTTATTTGGATAATGCTGCGAGTTGCCAAAAGCCACAGCAAGTAATCGATAGCATAGTGCATTGTTATAGTCATGAATATGCAAATGTGCATCGTGGTGTACATACGCTCAGCGTAAGAGCGACCGACCGCTATGAAGGCGCGCGGGAAAAAATTCAGCAGTTTATTAATGCCAAAAGTACTAAAGAAATTATTTTTGTGCGCGGTGCAACGGAGGCGATTAATTTAATCGCACAAACCTTTGGTAAAGCGAATATTAAAGCGGGCGATGAAATTCTCATTACTGCGATGGAACATCATTCAAATATTGTGCCTTGGCAAATGTTATGTGAAGAAACGGGGGCTATTTTAAAAGTAGCGCCGATTGATTTGCACGGTAAACTTATTTTTGATGAGTTTGAAAAGCTGATTAGTGATAAAACTAAATTAGTTTCCGTTGTGCATATGTCGAATGCCTTGGGTACGATTAACCCAGTTAAAGAGATTATTGCAGCAGCAAAAGCGAAAAATATTCCTGTATTATTGGATGGTGCGCAAGCGATTCCGCATATGTCAGTTGATGTGCAGGCCTTAGATTGTGATTTTTATGTGTTTTCTGGGCATAAACTGTATGCGCCATCGGGTATTGGTGTGCTGTATGGCAAGCAAGCCTTATTAGAGGCGATGCCTCCGTATCAAGGTGGCGGCGATATGATTCGTAAAGTCACTTTTGAAGAAACTGAATACAATACTTTGCCGTATAAATTTGAAGCAGGCACGCCGAATATTGCTGATGTGATAGGTTTAGGTGCTGCGGTTGATTATCTAAATGAAATTGGTATGGATAATATCGCAGCGTATGAAGCTGAGTTATTAGATTATGCAACAGAAAAAGCGTTGAAAATTGAAGGCTTAAGAATTATTGGTGATACGCAAGATAAAGGCGCTATTCTATCATTTGTACTCGATAAAATTCATCCGCATGATATTGGTACCATGTTAGATAGCTTAGGTATTGCTATTCGTGCAGGGCATCATTGTGCTATGCCTGTTATGGACTTTTTTGAAGTGCCGGCAACAGCAAGAGCCTCGTTTGCTATGTACAATACCAAAGAAGAAATCGATGTCTTAATGGCAGGGATTGAAGACTTAATTAAGATTTTTGGCTAAATAAGGTGAATATATGGAACGGCAGCAAGCATTGGATATTTTAACGCGATTAAAATCTGAGCTTGTTAGTCGTTTTGGTGTTACACGCTTAGCGTTGTTTGGCTCTACTATTCGTAATGAAGCGCGAGCTGATAGTGATATCGATATCATGGTGGGTTTTAATTCGCCCGCCAATGCAAAGCAATATTTTAGTGTGCAGTTTTTGCTAGAAGATGAGCTTGGACTGGTTGTTGATTTAGTGACAGAAAAAGCGCTCCGTGCAGAATTGAAATCGTTTGTTGAGCAAGAAGCGGTCTATGTCTAAGAGGGAGTGGAAGTTTTATCTGGATGATATGCTGACATTTTCTGAAAATGTTATTGTCTATTGTGACGGTTTAAATCTGGAAACGTTTGTTGGTTCAGGGCTAAATTATGATGCAACAGTGCGAAATTTAGAGTTGATTGGCGAGGCTGCAAATCATATTCCTGAAGAGATACAAGATTCTATAAGAATGAAATTCCGTGGCGACAGCTTATTGCAACGCGTAATCGCTTAATTCATGGTTACTTAGGGATAGATAATGATATTTTATGGAGTATTATTCAACAGGATATTCCAGAACTTATTGTCGTGTTACAACGAATAATATTAAGTCTAAGCGATAAAAAATAACAGAAATTTTATAAATACAGAGAAAAACATGTTTGATGATTTACGCGACCTCTATCAAGAGGTGATATTTGACCACAATAGAAATCCACGTAATTTTCATGTGATGGAAAATGCTGACCGCAAAGTAGAGGGGTTTAATCCTTTATGTGGCGATCGGCTCACATTATTTTTGAAAATGGATGGCGATAAAATTACCGATGCCAGTTTTCAAGGCTCCGGTTGTGCTATTTCGACTGCCTCCGTTTCTTTAATGACGGAAATAGTGAAGGGTTTAACGGAAGTGGAAGCGGAAAGCTTATTTACTCAGTTTCATGCGATGACTACGGGTAAAGAAGATGATATTGATTTAGAAGCGATTGGTAAATTAGCGGTTTTAGCCGGTGTACGTGAGTACCCTGCGCGTGTTAAATGTGCAACATTGGCATGGCATACTTTAGATGCAGCGCTTAAAAATGAACAAGAAGCAATTTCTACAGAGTAACGAGTGAACCCTCAATATTTAGGTAAGTTAGCTGTAGTACAAAGTGATGAGGTTTCGCTAGCGATTGCTCAGGAATTTGCACGACAGCTGGCGGTTCCTTTGTATGAAACTGTCAATAAAAAAACAGCGGAAGATTTTTTTTTAACTTGGCGTAACGGTGAGCTTAAGTTATTAGATAAAGAGTTGCTTAAAAAAGGCGGTTTAAGTGTTGATATTGCGCCGCGTCATGGTGAACAGCGATCTTGGCCTGCACCTAAAGAGGGGGCGCTTGCACAAGCTATCGGTAGAAAAACTAAAACGGTAATTGATGCGACCACTGGTTGGGCGCAAGATAGTTTACATATTTTTCGTATGGGCTATGACTTACGCTGTATAGAGCGCTCTCCTATTATGTTAGCCTTATTACAGGATGCTTTTTTGCGTTTAGAGCAAGTGGACTGGGTGCAGCGATTAAATTTATCCGCACCGCAGTTATTAGCAGGTAATGCGATTGATGTTTTAGCTAATTTGGAGTCTGCACCTGATTGTATTTATATCGACCCGATGTTTCCTCCAAAACGTAAAAAATCAGCATTACCTAAAAAATCTATGTTAATTTTGCGTGATTTATTGGGTGATGATCTAGATAGAGAAACTTTATTTGATGCAGCCTTTTCTGCGACCGCTAAAAAAGTGGTCGTAAAATGTCCTGACCATGCTGAACCTTTAGGTGGGACGCCGACAGAAAGCTTTGGCAGTAAATTATTGCGTTACGATGTATATTTGAAAGGGTAAAAAATGTCTGAATGGATTGATGTAATTGCCGAAACAGCATTGCAAGTAGGTGAGCATATTGTTGTCGATGTAGACGGTGTAGATGTTGCTGTGTTTAAGCTGGAAGATGGGTTTTATGCGCTAGAAGATGTGTGTACACATGATGGAGCTGAAATTGCGAGTGGTATCGTTGAAGGGGATGAAATAATTTGTCCGCGACATGGCGCGAAATTTTGTATTAAAACAGGGCAAGTAAAATGTGCGCCTGCTTATGAGGATATAGAAGCTTTTGAAGTGAAGATAGAGCTAGGAAGGGTGAAGCTTAGAGAGTTGGATTAAACTGCTTGCTATATAAAACAACGGAGTAGACAGGCTACTCCGTTGTTAATAGCAAAGCTATAAAACTTATAGTAAGTTTTTAAGTCCTTTGTATTTTTCTTCAGCTGTCAATAAAAGAGCGTGAGCGCCTTGATTATCGCTAGCTTTCATTGCTTTTTTAGCTTTTTTCAAGTAACCAGCAGCTTTTGCGCGGTTTCTATCAAGCGTGTCATTTGCATTGATTTCTTTGCCCATGTTTTTAGCTGCTTTGATAAGATTTAGTATGCCTGCTTGATCATTACCATTATCAATTGCATGACGGGCTTCCATGATTAATTCAACAGTTAAGTCAATCGCTTCTTGTGGCTCGTAGCAAGTTCTTCCTTTATCTTCAGCACACTCACCAGAAACAGCAGCTGTTGAGAAAACGCCCATTGATGCGCCTAGTACTGCAGATAATAATAGTGGTTTTAAAATTTTCATGTAATCCTCATTATTTTTGTAGTTATTTTGACCGTATTATGCATTCTTTTTAAAGAGAAGAAGGGTCATTAACACGCTTAAAAGCCGCGTATTCCAGATTATTCTAGCATAAGAATAAAAAACAACAATGGAATTATTTGTGAACTAAAGCTATCTATATATAGTATATAATGATCAATTTACCGTTAATAAGATTCTTTTTGGAATAAAATAATTACAAAATGCAAGAAATAAATCCAATCACTCAAAAAATTACTGATTTAAGTAAAAGAGCAGATACGCTTAGGGGGTATCTTTGACTTTGATGTTAAAAGTGAGCGTTTAACTGAAGTTTTAAGAGAATTGGAAAGCCCTGATATATGGAATAACCCTGCTGAAGCACAAGCCTTAGGTAAAGAAAGAGGCTTGCTGGAAGTTGTCGTCAATACAATTAATAATTTGGAGTCAGGCTTAATTGATGCTGCTGATCTTTTAGAAATGGCAGTAGAGGAAGGCGATGAAGAAACGGTTGATAGCGTTGTTGCTGATTTAGTGGATTTTGAAGAGCAAGTCGCTGGTTTAGAATTTAGGCGTATGTTTGCGGGTGAAATGGATGCAAATAATGCATTCTTAGATATTCAATCTGGTTCAGGTGGTACCGAAGCGCAAGATTGGGCTGCTATGATTGAGCGCATGTTTTTACGCTGGGGTGAGCGTAAAGGGTTTAAAACTGAGCTAATGGAGGAATCCAAAGGTGATGTGGCAGGCATTAAATCGGCGACTATTAAATTTACCGGTGATTATGCATTCGGCTGGTTGCGTACGGAAACTGGTGTTCATCGTTTGGTGCGAAAATCGCCTTTTGATTCAGGAAATCGGCGTCATACTTCATTTGCATCAGTGTTTGTTTCGCCAGAAATTGATGATGATATAGAGATTGAGATTAACCCAGCTGATTTGCGTATTGATGTTTACCGCGCGAGTGGTGCAGGCGGGCAGCATGTCAATAAAACGGAGTCTGCTGTACGTATTACCCATCTTCCGACAAATACGGTTGTGCAATGTCAAAATGGTCGATCTCAGCATAAAAATAAAGATGAAGCGATGAAGCAGTTAAAATCAAAGCTTTATGAGCTGGAGTTGCGTAATCGCTCGGAATCTCAGCAAGAAGTAGAAGATAATAAATCTGATATTGGCTGGGGAAGCCAAATTCGCTCGTATGTATTAGATCAATCACGTATTAAAGATTTACGCACCAATGTGGAAACCGGAAATACACAAGCAGTATTAGATGGTGATTTAGATCAATTTATTGAAGCCAGCTTGAAAAGTGGTTTGAAATAAATCATCGTATAAAAATATTAAAGCTATTTGTAATGATGCAAATAGTTAAGCCTTTAGACTCAATTAAATAAAAGAAATATGTCAGAACTAGAACGCGACGAACAAGAACAAATTACGCAACGCCGTACAAAATTAGCTGCTTTACGTGAAGATGGGGGCATTGCTTTTCCAACTGATTTTCGTCGTGATGCTGTGGTAGAAGAGTTGATTGCAGCTTATGAAGAAAAAACTAAAGAAGAGCTTGAAGAAGCACCTATTCGAGTAAAGTTAGGTGGGCGACTAATGACACGTCGTATTATGGGTAAGGCAAGTTTTGCACATATACAAGATATGTCAGGCAAGATTCAGCTTTATGTAACACGAGATACTTTGGCAGAAGGTTTTTATAACACGCAATTTAAAAAATGGGATATTGGCGATATTGTCGGTGCTGAAGGTGTCTTGTTTAAAACAAAAGTAGGCGAGTTAAGTGTGCGTGTTGATGATATTCGTTTATTAACCAAAGCATTGCGCCCATTACCTGAGAAATTTCATGGTATTGCAGACCAAGAAATTAAATACAGACAGCGTTATTTAGATTTAATCATGAGCGAAGAGTCGCGTAATACTTTTTTAATGCGCTCTAAAATCGTTGCTTATATACGCCAATTTTTAACAGAAAGGCAGTTTTTAGAAGTAGAAACACCTATGATGCAAGCAATACCAGGTGGTGCAACAGCTAAGCCATTTGAAACACATCATAATGCACTGGATATGGGTTTGTATTTACGAATTGCACCAGAGCTTTATTTGAAGCGTTTGGTTGTTGGTGGTTTCGAGCGTGTGTTTGAGATTAACCGTAATTTTCGTAACGAAGGTTTATCTTCGCGCCATAATCCAGAGTTCACCATGATCGAATTCTACCAAGCGTACGCGGAATATGGTGATTTGATGGATTTAACTGAAGCGATGTTAAAAGGGATTGCTGAAGATTTATTAGGTAATTCTGTGGTCACTTATCAAGGCGAAGAATATGACTTTGGTAAGCCGTTTGATCGCATGACGGTAGTAGAATCGATTTTACATTTTAATCCAAATCTAACGCTAGATAATTTAAATACGCGTGAAGCAGCAGTAAAGGTTGCTGAAGAATTACATATCCCTGTTAAAGACGGCTATGGCTTAGGTAAAGTTCAAATTGAGATTTTTGAGAAGACAGTAGAAAGTCGCTTAATGAACCCTACATTTATTACTGCATACCCTGTTGAAGTCTCGCCTTTAGCACGTAGAAATGATGATGACCCGCATGTAACGGATCGTTTTGAGTTTTTTGTCGGTGGACGTGAAATTGCAAATGGTTTTACAGAGTTAAATGATTCAGAAGATCAAGCGGAACGTTTTTCTAAGCAAGTTGAAGAGAAAGATGCGGGTGATGATGAGGCGATGCATTTTGATGCCGATTATATTACAGCCTTAGAGCATGGAATGCCGCCAACAGCGGGTGAGGGAATTGGTATTGATCGCTTAGTGATGTTATTTACCGATGCGCCTTCTATTCGTGATGTATTGTTGTTTCCACAAATGAGACCAAAAGGATAAGAGAGCTAATCTTATATAAATATAGCCCGTGTATATAAAATATATGGGCTATATTATTGGTTTATTTAGGCGTTTTTTGCTAATTGTTGGTTATAAAGTGCGGCAATTAAATTGGACTGGTATACCATGCCAACAAGGCGTTCTTCATCGTTCACAATGGGGATTTGACGATACCCTTGTGCGGACATTAGTGTAATGAGTTCGACAATATGACTGGTATCGCTTAGTGTAATGGCAGAGCTAGTCATTATATGGCCAACAAATTCAGGTTTGGAAGTGCTTGTATCAGTAGTTCTCTGAATAAATTGGCGAAACCTTTCTTGAATAGTTGCGTAAGCCGATAGATCTATAAATTTAAAAAAATCATTCCAAGTGATGATACCAATCACTCTGTTGGCTCTGTCTATTACTGGAATGGCTTTAAGCTTATGTTCTCGCATAAGATTCCATGCTTGTTCTGCTTCAGTTCCATACTCAACTGTTATGATATTTTTAATCATAATATCTGCACAAGATAAGTTACCTTTAATTCTTTTAAACGCGCTGGATTCCACATGAGCAAGTAATTGCTTGAGATCGGAAGGGGTTGTATCAATAAAAACATCGGTATTTTTGAGTGCGCTTGCTATATCTTGTTCTGAGAAGCCAATTTTATGGCTGGGCTCCAAGCTTAAATGCCGTTGGCGTGTTTCTTTTTCTATTGTTAAGGGGCTAGGGTAATTTCGTTTTAAAACTAAGCGATTTATTATAATAGCGAGTACTAGTAGGCTAAAAACATTAATAGCAACAGGAATAAGTACAAAAGAATAACCTAAAGAAGTGATAGCTGGGCCTGCCATGACGGGTGTTAGGCTGGTGGCGGCGCCGGGCGGGTGTAAGCAGCGAAACAGTAACATTAATAAAATAGAGCCACCTACAGCAGAAGCCTGAGCAGTGCCGGGGTCAGCTATATTTAAAGCGCAAAAGACACCTGTATAGGCAGAAATGATTTGCCCGCCTACAAATGGCCAAGGTTGGGCTAAGGGGCTGTTAGGGATAAAGAATAAAATGATCACTGAGGCGCCCATGGAAGCAACAATAAGCGGGTAGCTAGGCCAGGGTGAAAAAATTTTGCTAATAAGTGCGATAAAGAAAATAGAGCAAAAACAGGCGAGTAATGAAATTATTTTAGCCTTTAAGCTAAAATTAACGGGGTCAATCGTTAGGTACTTTAATGCGTGAAATAGTCTCATAGCTAGTCTAGCAATTCCTTGCGATTTTTTACTGCTGCATAAGTAATCTTCTTGTTAACAGAGAATAGGCAAGTATCTGTAAATTTACAAGAGATATATTGCTGAATGTTATAAAATATTAGGTTGTATTTTATAGAAGGCAATAATTACCTATTCTTATTGCTTAGTTATTGGAGTTATTATGCGCGTTATTCTTTTAGGAAGTCCGGGTTCTGGTAAGGGAACTCAAGCACAATTTATTACCGAAAAATATAGTATTCCTCAAATATCAACGGGCGATATGCTACGTGCAGCAGTAAGGGCTGGTACTGAGCTAGGTGTTGCAGCGAAGAAAATTATGGATGAAGGTGGTCTGATTTCTGATGATATTATCTTAGGCTTAATAAAAGATAGAATTACTGAGGCTGATTGCGTTAATGGTTTTCTATTAGATGGATTCCCACGTACGATTGTGCAAGCAGAAGGCTTGATTGCAATGGGTGTGGAAATTGATGCCGTCATTGAAATTGCTGTAGAAGATGAACAAATCATTAAGCGGATGGGTGGGCGACGTGTTCATTTAGAATCAGGACGTAGTTACCATATAGAATTTAATCCACCTAAAGTTGCAGGTAAGGACGATGTGACTGGTGAAGCGCTTATTCAGCGTGATGATGATAAAGAAGCAACCGTGCAAAAGCGTTTGCAGGTTTATCATAAGCAAACTATGCCACTGGTTACTTTTTATTCTGAACGCGCAAAACAGGGGCAACTTAAATTTTCTTCTGTAGCAGGTGTTGGAGCGGTGGCGGAAATTACTGAAAAAGTTTTTACTGCATTATCATAAGCGCTTAGGAGAAGACGTGGATATTTTAAGTTCTGCAATTTATCAAGACTTTAAAGCTCAAGGGTTAATTAGCGCACATTTTGGTGATGATACTCGGGTGTACAATATCGTTCCTGCGGAATTAGCAGGCGCAGGTGATTTGGTTTTTGTTGAGCATGAAAAATATTTAGCTTCAGCTATCGAATCTAAAGTTGCAGCTATCGTTACAACCGCAGCGATTGCTGAAACAATACAGCCTGAAAATATGGCTGTATTAGTTGCCCCTAGTGTACGTATGGCAATGGCTTATTTAAGGCAGAAATATACGGATCGCAATGTCTATGATTCAGAATGGGGGCAGGTTCATGCTTCGGCCGTTATTCATGAGTCGGTAAAAATTCCCGCGGATGCTGTGATTGGGCCAAATGTTGTGATTGGCGCTAATGTTCAAATAGGCTCAGCCGCGGTTATTATGGCTAATTCAGTGATTGAATTTGATGCCAGAATTGGCGCTCGGACAGTAATTTACCCTAGTTGTGTTGTTGCTTATGATTGTTATATTGGTGACGATTGTATTTTAAAAGCAGGCTGTGTTATCGGTAGTGATGGGCAAGGATTTGCGCAGGATGCTGATTTTCATCATCATAGAATACCGCAAACAGGACGTGTGGTGGTTGGTAATAAAGTGGTGATTGGTTCTGTTACAACTATAGATAGGGCAACCTACACAGAGACAAAAGTACATGATGGTACGATTATCGATGCGCAGTGTCATTTAGCACACAATGTTGTGATTGAAGAAGATTGTATATTAGTGGCGCAAACAGGAATAGCGGGATCTAGTCATTTTGGTAAGCGTGTGGTCGCATCAGGCCAAACTGGGGTGCTGGATCATGTCAATATACCGGATGATACGATGTTATTGCATCGTGCCGGTGTGCATAGCAGTATTAAAGAATCAGGAATTTATGCTTATGGACCAGCGCAACCCTTTAAAAAATATACTAAAAACATTGCTATTTTTCAACGGTTAACAGAAGTTTGGTCGCGTTTGAAAGCATTAGAAAAGCAAGTTGCTCAGTTAGTTGAAAAATAATAACGAATACGGAATAGAAAAAATGTCAGAAAAAACCTTATATGACAAGCTTTGGGATGATCATGTTGTTCATACCGAAGATGATGGCGCTTCGCTTATCTATATTGATAAGCAATTAATTCATGAAGTGACTTCGCCTCAAGCATTTGAAAGTTTGCGTTTAGCTGGCAGAAAGCCTTGGAATATACAGCGTAATTTAGCCGTTGCTGACCATAATGTGCCAACAACGAATAGAAATGAAAAAATTGCAGATCCTATTGCGCGCTTACAAGTTGAAACGCTAGATAAAAATTGTACAGAGTTCGGCATTACTGAGTTTGATATGGATGATATACGTCAAGGTATTGTTCATGTCATGGGGCCTGAGCAAGGTGCAACTTTACCGGGTATGACGATTGTGTGTGGTGATTCACATACCTCAACGCATGGCGCATCAGGTGCTTTGGCGTTTGGTATAGGGACGTCTGAAGTTGAGCTTGCACTTGCAACACAATGTTTAACGCAAAAGAAATCGAAAAACTTTTTAATTAAAGTGAATGGTTCAGTTGGTGCCGGTGTAACAGCGAAAGATATTGTTTTAGCAATTATTGGTGAAATTGGTACGGCAGGTGGTACAGGTTACGCGATTGAATTTGCAGGCAGTGCAATTACTGATTTATCGATGGAAGGCCGTATGACTGTATGTAATATGGCGATAGAAGCAGGAGCACGTGCTGGGCTTATTGCTGTCGATGAGATAACTATTGATTATTATCGTGATCGACCTTATTCGCCTAAAGGCGAACACTGGTTTATGGCAGAGAGAGAATGGCAAAAATTACATTCTGATACGGATGCTGAATTTGATAAAGTGGTGGAATTAGATGCCGCAGCAATAAAACCTCAAGTGACTTGGGGAACTTCACCTGAAATGGTTGTTGATATTGAAGCGAAAGTGCCTAATCCTGCTGACGAATTTGATCCGGTTAAGCAAAAAAGCATGGAAAATGCATTAGAATACATGGGATTAATAGCAGATCAGCCTATTAATGAAATAAAAATTGATAAAGTTTTTATTGGCTCATGTACTAATTCACGTATTGAAGATTTACGCGCTGCAGCGGCTGTGGTTCAAGGCAAGAAAAAATCTGATAGTGTTGCTTTAGCTATGGTTGTTCCAGGTTCTGGTTTGGTTAAGCAGCAGGCTGAGAAAGAAGGCTTAGATAAAGTTTTTATTGCGGCAGGGTTTGAATGGCGTGAGCCAGGTTGCTCTATGTGCTTGGCAATGAATGCTGATAAATTACAGGCAGGTGAACGTTGTGCTTCTACATCAAACCGCAACTTTGAAGGCCGACAAGGCTATGGCGGGCGAACACATCTTGTGAGTCCAGCTATGGCTGCGGCAGCAGGTGTGGCGGGTCATTTTGTTGATGTTAGAGATTGGGTGTAAATATCATGGAAGCATTTAAAAAAATAACAGCAAAAATTATGCCTTTGGATAGAGCGAACGTGGATACGGATGCTATTATTCCTAAACAGTTTTTAAAGTCGATACGCCGTGCAGGTTTTGGACCTTATCTCTTTGATGAATGGCGTTATGAAGATGTCGGTGAACCAGAAATGGATTGCAGTCAGCGCCCGATAAAGAAAGATTTTGTACTCAATAATCCAGATTATCAAGGTGCAAAAATTTTATTAACACGTGAGAATTTTGGCTGTGGCTCTTCACGGGAACATGCGCCTTGGGCTCTCGAAGATTATGGTTTTAGGGCAATTATTGCACCTAGTTTTGCAGATATCTTCTTTAATAACTGTTTTAAGAACGGTGTTTTGCCGATTGCTTTGCCAGCAGAGATCGTTGATAGTTTATTTAAGGAAGTAGAAGCGGGATATCAAATCACAATTGACTTAGACACGCAGACAATTACAACGCCTAAGGAAGAAGTTATTAAATTTGAGGTAGATGAAACGCGTAAGTATCGTCTATATAATGGTTTAGATGATATTGCTTTAACTTTGTTACAAGCAGATAAAATAAAAGCTTATGAAGTAGAGCGAGCAAAGCGAGCACCTTGGTTGTTTGCATAAATAATACTTCCGTATGTAATAGTTATGTATGGATATAATCGAATATAAAATTTAGTTAGAGAATAAGAGACAAAAATGACACATAAAATTGCAGTATTGGCGGGTGATGGAATTGGCCCTGAAATTGTTGAAGAAGCCGTTAAAGTATTAGAATTTTTAAATGAAGATATGGCATTAGGCCTAGAATTTGAAAACGGTTTAATTGGCGGTGCTGCATACGATGAAACGGGGTCGCCTTTTCCTGATGCAACATTAGCACTAACAAAGGCGGCTGATGCGATTTTATTAGGTGCTGTAGGTGGTTATAAATGGGAATCTTTAGATATTGCTGTACGTCCTGAAAAAGGTTTATTAGGCTTACGCTCAGAGCTAGAGTTATTTTCTAATTTACGCCCAGCCATTCTTTACCCTCAGTTAGCGGATGCGTCGACGTTAAAGCCTGAAGTTGTGTCTGGTTTAGACTTAATGATTGTACGTGAATTAACCGGTGGTATTTATTTTGGCCAGCCACGTGGCGTAAGAGTGTTGGAAAATGGCGAGAAACAAGGTTATAACACCTTAGTTTATTCTGAATCGGAAATTCGTCGCATTGCGCACTCTGCATTTAAAATTGCACAAAAACGTGATAAACGTTTATGCTCAGTAGATAAAGCAAATGTATTAGAATGTACAGAGTTATGGCGCGAAGTGATGGAAGAGGTTGCTAAAGACTATCCTGATGTTGAATTAAGCCACATGTATGTTGATAATGCTTCTATGCAATTGGTGCGTGCACCTAAACAGTTTGATGTGATGGTAACAACGAATATGTTTGGCGATATTTTATCGGATACAGCATCAATGTTAACAGGTTCAATTGGTATGTTACCATCAGCCTCATTAGACATTAATGGTAAAGGGATGTACGAACCTATTCATGGCTCTGCTCCAGATATTGCAGGAAAAGGCTTAGCAAATCCTTTGGCGACCATTTTATCTACGGCGATGATGTTGCGTTATACTTTTGATATGGCTGAGGCAGCTGATCGTATTGAAGCTGCAGTTAATAGTGCATTGGATTCAAATGCACGCACCGCAGATATTTATTCTGAAGGAATGAAAAAAGTAAATACTTCAGAAATGGGCGATGCAGTCGTTAATGCATTAAGGGCAGGAGCATAAGGGTGACTAAAAAATACAATATTGCTGTTGTTGGTGCAACAGGTGCAGTGGGAGAAGCAATGCTTTCTATTTTAGAAGAGCGTAAGTTTCCGGTTGATACTGTTTATGCATTAGCAAGTTCTCGTTCAGCAGGTAAGCGCATCGCTTTTAATGGTGGCAGTCTTGTTGTTCAAGATTTAGAAAATTTTGATTTTTCGCAGGCACAAATTGGCTTATTTTCTGCGGGTGCTTCATTATCTGAAAAGTATGCGCCTATTGCAGCAGCAGCTGGGTGTGTGGTGATTGATAATACCTCACAATTTAGATATGACGATGATATTCCTTTAGTTGTACCGGAAGTGAATCCAGAGAGTATTGCTGAGCATACAACGCGTGGCATTATTGCTAACCCTAATTGTTCAACGATTCAGATGTTAGTCGCACTGAAACCTATTTATGATGCAGTGGGTATTGAGCGTATTAATGTTTGCACTTATCAGGCCGTCTCTGGTTCTGGTAAGGAAGGGGTTGAGGAAGTGGTTGGTCAAACCGCGCAATTGCTAAATGGTAAGCCGATTACGACTAAAGTTTATCCTAAGCAAATTGCTTTTAACGTATTGCCGCAAATTGATGTATTCATGGATAACGGTTATACCAAAGAAGAAATGAAAATGGTTTGGGAAACTAAAAAAATTATGGGGGATGAAAACATTCAAGTCAATCCTACCGCGGTACGAGTACCGGTTTTCTATGGTCATTCTGAAGCAATACATATAGAAACAACTGAAAAGGTTTCGGCAGAAAAAGTGCGAGAAATTTTATCAGCAGCGCCAGGAATTACTATTTTAGATGAACAGGTTGATGGAGGTTACCCAACAGCGGTGACTGAATCCTCAGGGAATGATGATGTTTTTGTAGGGCGTATTCGTGAAGATATTTCCCATGAAAAAGGAATAGACTTGTGGGTAGTCGCAGATAATGTGCGTAAAGGGGCAGCTTTAAATAGCGTGCAAATTGCTGAAGAGCTAATTAAAAAATACATTTAGTCGTAAAAAGGCTAAAGTATCTTTAATAGAGGAAAGTAGGGAGAGTTATGATGCATAAGTTGAAAAAAATTGTCGTTGCCATGAGCTTGTTAGCACCTGTTTCTGCTTATCCGTTGGGTGTAGGTGAATTAAGGTTACATTCGGCACTTAATGAAAGCTTGAATGCAGAAATTGCTTTAGTATTATCGGCTAATGAAGATATTAATAGCGTGAATATATCGTTAGCGAGTCCTGAAAAGTTTGATGAGGCGGGTATTGCATGGCATCATTTTTTATCCAATATTCGCTTTAATAAAGTATCAAAAGGAAATAATAGATATAGCGTTGAATTGACTTCTAACAATATTGTACAAGAACCCTTTTTAGATTTCTTGTTAGAAGTAAAGTGGCCTAATGGAAATGTTTTCAAATCTTTTACTGTTTTAGTTGACCCAGCTATTGAGACTCAAAGTAGTTATGTTGAGCCAGTAAGGGCTGCTGATGACACTCAAAAAGTAACAACAGCAGCTGTTGAAACGGCAGTTGTTGCTGAGGAAAATGATTTTTCCAGTTTAGCGGTTGCTGGTGAGTATGGGCCAACACAGCGCAATGACTCTATCTGGAAAATTGCAGAGCGTATTAATAAAAATCCAGATGCATCTGTAGAGCAAGTTATGATGGCGCTCTACAAGGCTAATCCTAGGGCTTTTTATAAAAAAAATGTTAACGCTTTAATGGCGGGAAAAACATTAAAAATTCCGTCTAATGCTGACGTTAATCAACTCTCTAAAAAAGCAGCTAAAACTGAATTTTATTTACAGCATGATATTTGGACTGGGAAGAAAGTTGCACGACCTGAAGCGATTGTTGTAACTGAAGAGAAAGCAAAACAGTTAATTCTGGTTTCCCCTGTTAAAGAAGAGGTTAAAGACTCGGAAGTCTTAGCTGCAGATTCAAAAAAGCAGCAAAAGTTGGTTAATAAAAATGAGGCTTTGCAGGAAAGACTGGCTATTTTAGAAGAAAAATTTTCTGTTATGCAGGAAATGCTTGCGATTAAAGATAAAGAATTAGCCGCCTTACAGGACGCGCGATTTTCTGAAGAGTTGGACGCAATTGATAATAAAGAACAAAAAGCGGCTAAAGCTTTAAAAGAACAAGAGGCTTTAGAGGCTCAAAAAGCATTGCAAGCTATCGAAGCGAAAAAACTCGCTGAAGTAGAGGCACAAAAACAAACTTCTACAGAAAAAACGGCAGTCGTTAAACCATCAGAAAGTAAAAGTACTTCAGAAAAGTCTGAGTCGAGTTCTTCGGTTATTGAAACAAGTTTGGAGTATCTAAATATATGGCTGGGGTTGTTGGCTATTTTATTGTTAGCCATTGGTGCGTTTTTCTGGCGTAAACGTAAGGATGAGCCTGAAGAGGATGAAAATATTTTTAAATCTGCTGATCATACGGTGTTTGCAGATAGTCAAATAGCAGAAAATGACGCAGCTGTAGAGCTCGCTACAACAACTGAAGGTACTAATAATCTAAAAATATCAGAACATCCAAAAGAAGTAGCAATGGATGATGTGTTATTAGATGCGGATACCTACTTAGCATACGGGAAGTACCAAGAAGCGGAAAATGTATTACGTAAAGAAATTAAAGCGTTTCCCAACAAAGATAGTTACAAATTAAAGTTGCTTGAAGTTTTTTATAGTAGTGAAGATGAAGAGGCTTTTAATAGCTATGCTGAGGAATTAGTTGCAGAAGGGAAACGTTCAGATACTATTTTTTGGGCCGATGTGGCTGCAATGGGGACAGATTTCTCATCTAATAGGGCTTTATTTTCTAGTGATGTTATTGAAGATGAAGTGCCAGAGTTTGATGTTAATTTAGATGAAGAGTTAGCTGAAGTAGTATCTGAAACTGAAGAGGCTAAAGAGGTCGAAATGACTGAATTTAGTTTTGAGAATGATAGTATTGCTGAAGAAGAAAATATCAGTGTTGAGGATGACTCTAAGGAACTGAATATAGAAAGTTTTGATTTTTCACCGGTAGCAGATACGGTTGATAAAATAGAGCCAGAAATCAAAAAAGAAGATTTGAGTGATTCATTGGAAATGATTGATTTTGCAATGGACAAATCTGAGAAAAATGAAGTTGATAATTCAGCTGAAATTAGCCCTGCTGAGACTGAAGAGCTAGAAACTTTTGATATGGAGTTAAGTGTTGCTGATTCAGATGCTGCAGATCTTGCGGATGAATCTACTCCAGAGGAAAATAAATACGAAGAAATACTTTCTTTGCATTCTGACACAGATATCGATCTGTCTGAATTTAGTTTAGCTGATGATTTAGAGTCGAGTGATTTGGAGGACGAGCTTCAAATAGTTGAAGGCAGTGCTGCAAACGATGAACTTAGCGTAACGTTAGGTGATGATGATAGTCAGCTGGATGACTTCGATTTTGATTTTTCTGTCGAGGGGGATGAATCTTATACGCCTCGAGAAGAATCAGATGATGACTCTAGTTATGAATTAGCTTTAGGGGATGATGAGCAAAAATTAACACTGGACCCTGCTGCAATTTCAGAAATTAATAATACCGGCGATTACGAGACAAATTTAGATTTGGCTAAAATGTATGTGGCTATGGGTGAAACAGGTGCGGCTAAAGAATTAGCTGATGATGTTTTAGCCAATGGTAGTGATGAACAAAAGAAAGAAGCGCAAGAAGTGCTTGATCATATTACTGCTTCATAAAATCTGGGTATTTCAGCTATAAAAAAAGCCCGTTTATTGAAAAATAAACGGGCTTTTTTGTGCGCTTTAATAAAGTTTACATAGCAACACTAATCGCACCTTTTAGCTTGGTCATTGCATTTTTTTCTAGCTGACGAATACGCTCTGCCGAAACATTATAGCGGTCGGCCAGCTCATGTAAGGTCATCTTTTTTTCTGAAAGCCAGCGATTAGTCACAATATCTTGGCTGCGCTCATCTAAATTATCTAATGCACTGCTTAATAAGGACTCTTTGTGCCCTTGCCAATTTGAATTTTCTAATAACAACGCGGGGTCAGCATTAGTTTGCTGCAAATAGGTCGTAGGCGCACTAAATGTTTCATCGTTACTGTCTTCAGGTAAATCGAAAGCCATGTCTTTGCCATCAAGACGAGTTTCCATTTCGTAAACAGTTTTTAAATCAACATTAAGATTTTCAGCAATTGCTTCTGCTTCATTTTTCGATAACCAACCTAGGTTTTTCTTAGATTTCCGCAGGTTAAAGAATATTTTTCTTTGTGATTTAGTGGTTGCGATTTTGACGATACGCCAGTTTTTAATCACATATTCATGTATTTCAGCACGAATCCAATGCACTGCAAAAGAAACCAGGCGAACACCTCTATCAGGATTAAAGCGCTTAACCGCTTTCATTAAGCCAATATTGCCTTCTTGCACAATATCGCTTAATGGTAAGCCGTAACCTGTATAACCACGCGCAACATGAGCTACAAAGCGTAAGTTAGCCAAAACGAGCTGTTTTGCCGCTTCAATATCTCCCTCGTCTCTATAACGTAGAGCGAGGTTGTATTCTTCTTCTGCATTTAATTTATTAGTTTGACCGATAACATTGAGAGAAGAATCGAAATTTTCTGAATTTAATGAAATAGGTAAGGCTAATGAATCAGGCATGATAACTCCAAAAAGTAAACATATTCTTGTTATATTAGCATTCTATATATTACTTGGCGAATAAAAATGATTTTTTTGCGAGAAGATTCAAGAATAGCGCTAAATATAGAGTAAAATATGCCAGTTATTATGAATATAAATTTAAGGTTGAATAATTAATGGATAGTAAGTTACTTGAAATTTTAGCGTGTCCTATCTGCAATAGTACGCTTGTGTATGATAAAACAGCTCAGGAGCTTTTGTGTAAAGCTGACCGCCTAGCTTTTCCGGTACGTGATGGTATTCCGGTTATGTTGGAAGTAGATGCAAGAAAATTGACCACCGAAGAAATCGATCAATTAAAAAAATAAAAAAGTTTTTTTAGTTTGTGATTATAAAATTTGTGCTAAATCACTACTCTGTAATTGCTTGGTATGTAGTGCACTAGCAACTAAGGCTTGTTGAATGTTGGCTTTTTTTAATTGCTGTAAATCATTCAAGTCACGAATACCGCCAGCAGCAATAAAGTGATGTTGCGGATATTGCTGCTGGTAATTAATTATTTTTTGTAAGTCAGCCCCTTGATTATTGCCTACCCTTGCTAAAGACATAATAATTAGCTCTTTAGGCCAAAGTGAGGAGGAGTTATATAAAATTGTGTTGCCTAGAGGTAAATCTTCAGCAGAAAAATCGAGTGATAAAATGAAGTTTTTCTTATATTCTTTTAATGTTTCAGGGCTAAAAGATTCAGTGCCTAAAATGGCTGTGTATTGTGTGCTACTCGCAGGAAAGTAATTGGGATCGATTTTTCCACAGTCAACCATAAAATTAAGATGCGGGAATTTGCTGAAAAGCGAATTAATGCAGGCTGAGTTATCACCGATTCCCATTAAGCTATCTAGGTCAGCTAGGTAAATTTTTTTAAAGTCCCAAATACCTAAATAAGCCTGAATAACATGCGCTGGTTCACTCGATGAGCACAGGGGGGTCGATAAAGCGTGGTAATTTTGGCGGTGACCTTGTTTGGCTAAAACGGCTTGCCCTGATTTAATATCAATAACAGGAATAACTTTCATTATGCGTTTGTTGGTGTTTGAATTTATTAGTGGAGGCGGATTAGTTAATGAAGCTTTACCTGATCATTTAGCTCGGGAAGGGCTTATGATGAGAACTGCACTATTAGCTGATTTAAGTGCGCTGAAAAATGTAGAACTCATTGTATTAAATGATGCACGAATTAGCGAGCCTCAAGTCCAAGGAAAGTTGCTAGTTATCGAACAAGGTATAAACTTAATGGCTTATTTAACGGCAATGCATGACAACTATGAGGCGGTCTGGCTGATTGCGCCTGAAAGTAGTGGCATACTGGTTGATTGGCAGCAGTTTTTTATGCAACAAAATAAGTTGCTTTGTTTGAGTGGTGAGAAGGCCTTATTACTTTGCCAGCATAAATTAAATACAATACAGCATTTAGAAAAATTTGGCGTGAGTTGTGTCAGTAGCCAAAAATATGATTCATTTTTACCTATAGAGTCAGGTGAGTGGGTACTTAAGCCAATGGACTCGGTTGCCTGTGAACAGACTTATTTATTACAAACTCAGCAAGATTGGCAGGATAAATTACCAAAGTTGGCTGAGCAGGAAGATTATCTTTTACAGCCTTATATTAAAGGCCAGACACTCAGCTTATCAGGTCTTTTTTTTCAAGGGGAGTGTGTATTGATATGCTGTAATCAGCAACATATTTCACTGATTGACAATCAATTCCAACTCGACGCCTGTTTAGTTAATGTTAACCAAGAAAAAAGAACTGATTATCAAGCACTTTGCTCGCAAATTGCACTCGCGATTCCTGAGTTATGGGGTTATATAGGCATTGACCTGATTGAAACGGAACAAGGTGAGTGTTTTGTTTTAGAAATTAATCCGCGATTAACCAGTTCTTATGCCGGAATTAAAGCGGCAACGGGGTTAAATGTGGCAGAGCATGTTTTAGCTTTATTAAATGAAAAAACACCTGTTTTACAGCATACAAAATCAGCAAGCATACCAGTAACCATTCATTAAGGACGACTAATGCAACATAATATAATTGGCTGGGATGTTGGCGGCGCGCATTTAAAAGCGGCGTGGATTAATGAACGTGGTGATGTACTGGCTGTTTTTCAAGAACCTTGTCATTTGTGGCAAGGGCTGAACACTTTAGAAACGGCATTAAACGCCATTTTAAAAAAATTACCTAGTGATATTCAACAGCATTGTTTAACCATGACAGGCGAATTGGTCGATTTATTTGCTACAAGAGCAGAAGGTGTCAGTGCAATTATTGAGTTGGTGCAACAGCGCTTAGTAACAGCAGAATTAAAAGTTTATGCAGGCCGATTAGGTTTTTTAAATCCCGAACAGGTTACATCAGAACATATTGACGACATCGCCTCCGCTAATTGGCTTGCGAGTGCGAGTTACACTGCTAAACAGTTGGAATGTGGCGTTTTTGTTGATATAGGCAGTACCACGACAGATATCTTGTTATTGCAAAATAATCAGCTTGCAGCGCAGGGTTACACCGATTATCAACGCTTAAAATCGCAAGAATTAGTTTATACCGGCTTAGTCAGAACCGCGGTGATGGCAGTGGCGCAGTCAGTTGAATTTGCAGGAAGTGAAGTGGGCTTAATGAGCGAATATTTCGCAACCATGGCTGATGTCTATCGCCTAACGGGTGAATTAAATGAAAATTCTGATCAAACTGAAACAGCTGATGGGGCTGATAAAACGTTAAAGGCTAGTGCGGTGCGTTTAGCCAGAATGATCGGTTGTGATAAAGACGAGTTTTCCATGCCTGAGTGGAAAGGTTTAGCTTTTGCATTACGCAAGCAGCAAACTTCACGAATACAGCAAGCCATCCAAAGCCAAATTTCTCGCTTAGATAATACAGATAAGGTCACTTTAGTAGGTGCTGGTATAGGGCGGTTTCTGGTGCAAGAAATTGCGCAAAATCTGCAGTTATCCTATGTAGAATTTGATAGCTTTTTTAAAACAAAATCAATAAACAGTGAAATGCAGATTTCTGATTGCGCGCCTGCTGTCGCTGTTGCTTGTTTAGCTCAAATAACAACTGAACTGTAAGGTGCTAGTCTTGGAATTGTTTGTTAAAATTAAGCTTACTTCGCACGGGTCACATGCGGACTTTTATATAACCGCAGGCGCTATTTTTAGTTAATTACATGTTATTTGATTCCCCTCAGTACTATTCACTTCCTTATTTAGCCGATAGCGCACGGTTATTTGCTTGTATCGCTGATCAGCCGTGGTCAATTTTTTTAGATAGTGGTTTGCCAGAAAAACGTCAAGGACGTTTTGATATATTAGCCGCAGCTCCAACAACAACACTGGTTACGCAAGGCAAGGTAACAACAATAATATCAGCGGATAAAACACAAACCTCTACTGAAGACCCTTTTACATTAATTCAGCGTTATTTACCCAAGCAAGATGCCATTCCTGAGTTACCCTTTAATGGCGGAGCAATGGGGTATTTTTCGTATGATTTAGGGCGTCGTTTAGAGGCTTTACCTAATATAGCGGAAAATGCAGAAAACATTCCGGATATGGCGGTGGGTATCTATGCATGGGCGGTAATCATCGATCATCAGCAGGCAAAAAGTTATTTAGTCGGCAATGCAAAAGATGAGCAGCAATGGCAAAGTTTAATACAAAGCTTTAGCCAATACCCCGAGCAAGCAACAAAGAGCATTGAATTTAAAGTAAAGTCACCAATTCAATCCAATATGACCGAAGCGAGCTATAATCAAGCTTTTGATCGTATAAAACATTATTTAAAAGAGGGTGATTGTTATCAAGTTAATTTAGCGCAGCGTTTTGAAGCCAGTTGTGAAGGTGACTTATGGACTGCTTACTGTGCTTTACGACAATTAAATTCAGCGCCTTTTAGTGGTTATTTTAATGTTCCAGGCGTGCAAATTTTAAGCTCTTCTCCTGAGCGGTTTATTAAAGTTTCAGCTAATATTGTTGAAACAAAGCCCATTAAAGGAACGCGTCCACGTAAACAAACGCTACAAGAAAACCAGCAACAGATACAAGACTTAGAAAATAGCACCAAAGACCGTGCCGAAAATCTGATGATTGTGGATTTATTACGCAATGATATTAGTAAAAACTGTATCGATGGGTCGGTGAAAGTTCCTAAGTTATTTGATGTGGAAAGTTATGCAACGGTGCATCACTTAGTCAGTACAGTAACTGGGGAATTAAAAGCTGAATTTCATGCGCTTGACTTACTGCGTAGCTGTTTTCCTGGTGGCTCTATTACCGGGGCACCTAAAATAAGAGCGATGGAAATTATCGAGGAACTAGAACCAAACCGCCGTGGGGTGTATTGTGGCTCATTAGCTTATATCGGCTTTGATGGCAATATGGATAGCAATATTACTATTCGTACCTTAGTGCATTCTGATAATAGCATACGCTTTTGGGCAGGAGGTGGTATTGTGCATGATTCTGTTAAAGAAGATGAATACCAAGAAAGTTTTGATAAGGCGGCTGCAATGCTGGCACTTTTACAGCAGTTTCAAGAAAAATGATTGTCTTAAAATTAGGTGGCAGTTTGCTATCTAAATCCATTTTGCAAGAATGGTTAACGCTTGCTGCTGAACAGGGTAAAGGGCAAGTTGTCATTGTGCCGGGTGGCGGTGTGTTTGCTGATCAAGTAAGAGAGATGCAGCAACAATGGCATTATAATGATGTGATTGCGCATCAAATGGCAGTTCTTGCAATGCACCAGATGGCCTTGTTATTTCAAGGCTTAGCGACTGAACTGGTGTTAATCGATAAGATAGAAAAAATTCTTCCGGCATTACAAACGCATAAGGTAGTTGTTTGGTTGCCTTTGATGACAGAACTGAATGCGTTAAATATTCCTGCAACATGGGATGTCAGCTCCGATACTTTAGCTGCTTATTTGGGGCAGCAACTTGCGGCAACGCAGTTGGTTTTAGTTAAATCAGCAGAGATTGTAGCCTCAGATAATATGCTGCAATGGACTGAAAAAGGACTCGTCGATAAAGCCTTTTCTGCGACAGTAAGCAGGCTAGATATAGCAGTGGAGTGTTTACAAAGTAACCAACTTTCCCAGTTTAAACAGCGGTTAATTCATTATGCCTAAAGCCCATTCACTTTTTACTATTCGCGGGCTTAGCGCGCGTTCAGTGAACTTATTAACACGCTTTATTAACCATAAGTTTCAACATGCGTATTACCGTACTAAAGAATCCTTAGGGCAGCATAAGCGTGAGTTAGTGGTTATTAAAGTAGAAGAAGCGAGCGAAACTTTAGCCGAAACTAAGATCTATTTTGCTGATGCATTAGAGCGATTTAAAGCGGTTGTGCAGGTGGAAAAAGGGTCTTTAGATGATAAATATCGTTTGCTTAAAAGGCAGTTTGATTTTTGTGAGGCACAATCTCAGCAAGTATCAGAGCGGATTAAAGCGATTGAAGATGTGAGTAATGCGTTATTTTTAGAATGGGAAAAGGAGCTTAAGGATTATACAAGCCGTTCTTTAAGGGCGCAGAGTCGGCAGCAATTAAAATTATCCAAGCAACATTATGCACGTTTATTAAGAGCAATGCGTAAAGCAGAAAAGCAAATAGCGCCTGTGCTAGGTGCATTTAGAGACCAAGTTTTGTTTTTAAAGCATAACTTAAATGCTAATGCGATTGCGGCATTACAGCAAGAATTTTCTGTGATTGCTTTAGATATTTCACAACTCATTTTAGCGATGGAATCTTCTATTTCAGAGGCAAATTACTTCGTGAGTTTATTAGTAGAACAAAAAACCTTAGTGGCTTTACCGACACCTAAATAGAGGAAATTATGCGAATTGTTTTAGGCGTTGAATATGATGGCAGTGGTTTTTTTGGCTGGCAATGGCAGCAGGGTGGCTTGCGTACGGTACAAGATGAAGTGCAAAAAGCCGCCTCACGGGTAGCGAATCATGCTGTCACGGTTATTTGTACGGGACGTACGGATACAGGCGTGCATGCTTTAGAGCAAATCGTACATTTTGAGTCAGACGCAAAACGTAGCCAGCATTCTTGGCTGTTAGGTATTAATGCCAATTTACCTGATGATGTACGTATCATTTGGGTACAGGAAGCGGTGGGTGATTTTCATGCGCGCTATAGTGCAATTGCACGGTTTTATCGGTATATTATTCTTAATCGCCCTACAAAATCTGCTTTACAGCGTGATCGTGTGACCTGGTGTCATGAGCCCTTAGATGCAGAAAGAATGCATTTAGCGGCACAGAGCTTAGTGGGGACGCATGATTTTACCTCGTTTAGAGCTTTAAAATGCCAGTCCGTTAGCCCGATGCGCTTAATGTATTTTGTAGAGGTTTACCGTGAAGGCGAACAAGTTATTATGGATATTTCTGCGAATGCATTTTTGCACCATATGGTGCGTAATATTGCCGGTGTGTTGATGGCGATAGGGAAAAATGAAAAGCCAATTGAATGGACGCAACAGTTACTGCTTGAGAAGAATCGCCAAGTCGCGGGTGTAACCGCATCGCCACATGGGCTGTACTTGGGGGGAGTGTATTATCCAGATCATTATGAATTACCTAAACATACGATATTTAATAAATTACCTGCAACAGCGCAGCGGTTTCAACATGAGAAATAAAAAATGAAAAAAATACTTTTATTATCAGCGAGTTTAGCTTTATCCGGTTGTGCAAGTTTTGGCGAAGGTCTGGCGGGTGCTTTTTTAAAACATCAGGATGAAAAAGAAGATTTACGCCAATGTAAAATTTATGGAAAAAGTTTTTCTGGCATGGAAAGCAGTTTTGCAAAAGCAGGCGATACCGTTAAAGTCATGATGGTACATGGCGTAGGAACGCATGTTCCTGGTTATAGTACACATTTTCAAGAAAAGCTCTCTACTGAATTGGCGCTAGCACTAAAAAGTGCGCGCTATAAAGAAATTAAGCTAGTGAATCAAGAGTTTCCCGAGAAAGATTTAGGGGTATTAAGAGTCAGGCGTTTAATTGATAAAGAAGAAACACGTGAGATGCTTTTTTATGAGTTAACTTGGTCAGCGATTACTAATCCTGAAAAAGAAAAGATTAGATACGATACATCAGGCGAATATTCTTATGATCGCGCTGAAGTAAACCAAATGTTAAAGCAATTTTCCAATGATACTAGCCCCGACCCGATGATTTATTTGGGAAAAAGTCGCAATGAAATCCTTGCTTCTTTTCGCTCGGCGTTTTGTTGGATGGTAGAAAATGACTGGGATAGCTTGCCAGCAGAAGGCCAGAACTATTGTGCAATCAGTACTGACTCTCTGAAATATCTCGCTGAAGACGAGTATGCGATTATCTCTCATAGTTTAGGCAGCCGTATTGTGATTGATGGTATGCAGGATATAGCAAAGCGTGTATCTGAAGTGGGAGCAGGCAACCCGAGTAGTGCTGAATCTCAGTTTATTACCGCTTTCCAGAAAAAAGAAGTGCCTTTTTATTTGATGTCTAATCAAATACCGTTGTTAGAAGTGGGGGAGGAAGCGCCAACAGTGACTAACCAAATAGATGACTACTGTATTATAGGTAGTGAACATTATGATAAAAGATTGGTGGCGAAAACATCTATTATGGCATTCAGTGACCCGAATGATTTATTAAGTTACGCAATTCCTCAGCAGTTTGCACAGTACCACTTTGATTCACGTTTATGTGCAGAGGTTACCAATATTAATATTAATGTCGCTGAAGTTATTGATTTATTTGGTATGGGTAAGTTTGCTAACCCATTAACAGCACATACCGGATATGATACGGATGATCGTGTTGTTGCTCTGATTGCCAAAGGAATAGGGACGAAACATACTGCAGGTATCGTTAGTGAGCGATGTAAGTGGACAGAATATGTAGATTAGCGGGAATAATAAAATACGCCTAGCGAAACCGTGTTGTTTTGCTGCTTTAACTTGTCGCCTTTTGCAACTACATCACTATGAAAATTTTAGTTTTAAATTCGGGTAGCTCATCCATTAAATATGCATTATTTGATATGAGCACTAACAGGGCTGAAATTACAGGGATTATAGAGCGTATTGCCAGCAAAGAAAGCGTACATAACTATAAGTTGACACTCAGTCATAGTTTGCAGGCGCAGCAACTGGCTGATGAAATACAAAATCACCAGCAAGGTTTGCACGCTATTTTTAAATTACTCAGTGAATTAAACTTAATGAAACAGGCCTCAGATTTACAGTGTATTGGGCATAGAGTGGTACATGGCGGTGAGAAGTTTTGCCAACCTACACTCATTACCGATGAGGTGTTAGCTGAAATAAAACAAGTCTCATCGTTGGCACCCTTACATAATCCAGCCAATATTTTAGGCATACAAGAAGCGATACGATTTGCTGAAAATATTCCGCAAATCGCTATTTTTGATACCGCTTTTCACCAGTCCATGCCTGACTATGCGTTTCAATATGCCGTACCTCATGAATGGTATACGAAATTTTCAGTTAGGCGTTATGGCTTTCATGGTACATCACATTTTTACGTTGCTAAACAAGCGGCTAAGGCTTTAGACGTTCCTCTGGAATCCTTGAATATAATTAGCTTACATTTAGGCAATGGCGCTAGCATGTCTGCGATTAAACAAGGTAAGAGTATAGATACCTCAATGGGAATGAGTCCGTTGGAAGGTTTAATCATGGGTACACGTTCCGGTGATTTAGACCCTGCCATTATTTTTTATCTTCAAGATGAATTAGGGTTTGCGCTATCTGATATTCAACAGGCTTTAAATAAACAGAGTGGCTTAAAAGGCATTTGCAATGAAAATGACATGCGAGCCGTACATAAGCTAGCAGATTCCGGTGATAAACAAGCCCAGCTTGCTTTAGCGATGGTGAGCTATCGTATTAAGAAGTATATCGGTGCTTATTTTGCAGTATTAGGTCGTGTTGATGCCTTGGTATTTACGGGCGGGATTGGTGAAAATGATGCAGAATTAAGAGCAAGCTGTTGTTCTGAGTTAGCGTTATTCGGTATTGCAGTTGATGAAAATAAAAATCAGCAATTAACCGGCGATGTTTGTAGTATTCAGCAAGAGGCAATGCCTGTTAAAATTTTAGTGATTGCAACCAATGAAGAGTTGGAAATTGCACTACAAGCAAAGGCGTGTATTGAAGCTTAAATTATTGATTTTTTTTTGCTGCTGAGTACTTCTTTAAAAGGCGTGGGTTTATGAATACCATACCCTTGAGCATAATTAACGCCAAGCTCAGATAGTATTTCTAATATAGCGTCATCTTCTACAAATTCAGCGATTGTTTTTAAGCCCATGACTTGGCCGATTTGATTAATGGAATTAACAAAGGCTTTATCAATGTCATCTACTGCAATATCTTTTACAAAATAACCATCAATTTTTAAATAATCTACAGGAAGCTCTTTTAAATAGGCAAAAGAAGATAAGCCGCTACCAAAGTCATCCAGCGCAACTTTACAGCCCTTAGAACGTAGCTGTTGTAAAAAATTAACGGCATCACCTAAATTAGAAATTGCAGCTGTTTCTGTGACTTCAAAGCAAAAGCTTTTAGCGGCAATTTCAGAGTTATCCAATAAATTGGTAATTGTTTTAAGTAGTGCATTATTCACCATAGAAAGCCCTGATAGATTAATGGCTATCATTAGGTTTTCCGGAAGTTGTGTTGAACGACTTAAAAGAGTGAGTTGTTTAAATACGTTTTCTACGACCCACTGATCAATGCTATCAATAAGATTAAACCGCTCGGCTGCGGGTAAAAAAGCGCCTGGTGGGATTGAATTTCCACTTTCATCGACCATGCGTAATAAAACTTCATAGTGCTCAGAGGGAGAGTCAATATCATTAATGTCTTGTATGCGTTGTAAATATAGTTCAAAACTATCGTTGTCGAGTGCCGCGTGTATGCGAGAAACCCATTGCATTTCTTGTTGATGAGCAGAAGAGGCTGAGGCATTTAATTGGTGAAAGTGAACGCGGTTACGGCCATTTTGTTTAGCTACATAGCAAGCAGCATCTGCGGAACTTAATACTTCGGACGCTTTAGCTTCGAGCCCTGTTATTTCGGCAATACCTATACTCACTCCAATTTTGAATGATTGGTTCTGCCAGCCAAAGCGGAAGTCTTCAACTACTCGTCGCAAATTATTGGCAATGGCTAAGGTGTGCTCAGGGTCGCAACACTCTAATAAAAGGCCAAATTCATCCCCGCCTAGTCGAGCGAGTAGGTCGGTTTTGCGTAGTTTTTTACTTAATGCGCTACTGATTTGTTTTAATAGTTCATCCCCGGCATCGTGTCCACAAGTATCATTAACGACCTTGAATTGGTCTAAGTCTAAGTATAATAAATGATGCTGCAAGTGATCTACTCTTGATATCTCAAGTAGCTCGATCATTTTTTTCTCAAACTGACGACGATTTGCTAGCCCAGTGAGTGGGTCATGCATGGCTTGCCAGTTAAGTTTGGCAGATAATGCTCTAGACTGAGTGACATCTCTAAAGACCAAAACGGCGCCGAGTATTTCGCCATCTTCATTTAAAATAGGGGCGACAGAGTCTGTAATAGAAAGGTAATCGCCTTCTCTCAGTAAGCAGTGGTCAGTTTCATTTGATCTAATATTTTGATTTTGAAGGCACAATGTAACTGGGCAAGGAAGAGGCTGTTTGGACTTTTCGTGGACTAAATTGTAATAATTGCTAATATTTTTATTTCGCGCTTCCTCTTCAGAAGTCCCCATTAAAAGTTCTGCAACGGGGTTCATAAATAGAACTCTCCCGTGATTGTCGGTAGTGACAACTGCATCTGCAATAGAGTTAAGCGTTACATGAGCGCGTTTTTTTTCTTCTGCTAAACGCCCATAAATTTTTTTATTTTCTTTTACCTGGTTAATAAGTTGCTTTTCACGGCTAACACTCCCACTGATATCGATAATTTGAATCAAGCAAAAGCACTTTTTGCCAAAGTTCAAAGGCTTGATTGTAATTTGTTGCGGCAGTATTTCCCCAAAGCTATTCGTTAGGGGGAATGGCTTACGATTTAAGCTATGTGATACGATTGAGGACATGCCATTTTTTAGTGCAGAAGAAGCGGCTCTAACGGTGTTACTACCTTTAATGTTAGGAAATACCTCTAATAAATTCCTATCTTTGGCTGCATCAAGAGCAATGCCAGAGCGCTTTGTTAGCCACGGGTTCCACTCTACAATATTAAATGAGTCATTGATGATGATGAGTCCTATATCACTTCCGGAAAAGGCCAATTGGAATATCTCGGGGAAGTTTACAGATTGTTTGTTTGCATTTAAGCTAATATCGTTAAGGGAAGTCATCAGTTCTTATATATTTAGCATGTTTTCGATAGCTTTTTTAAATTTCAGAACTGATTTAATATCCATTAAGAAAGTGACATAACCTTGAATGCTTTTTGATTCAATGGCAAAGTCCATATTAAGTAATAAAACAACCGATTCTGTGTTTTCTACACCGCCATTGGCAGAAAATATTTGTCTCAATGTGCCTCTAATAAATTGAGGAACTTCACTTTGCAGTTCTTCGTTAAACATATCCGCCATACTGCATAAGCAAGCATTAAGAATGATATTGCCTATTTCAGTCATGGCTTCTTGCTCCATGTCGGTTAAATCAGCTAGATTGATGTTATTTTGCAGTAAAACAGCACAGACTAACTGTAAGCTCTGTTCTTCAGGGAAAAGCAATATAGCATCACCGTCAAGCACACCATTGAAGTTTTGGTGAACACCACTAACATCAGTTTTAGCTTTTTCACCAATAAGGCTAGTCGCCTTTAAGCGGCTAACAAATTCAATAGCTGGAACGCTGAGAATGACTTCATCATTAATCATTTCGCTTAATGATGCGGCCGCACTTCCCATGCCAATATTGATTACTTCCGTCATAGCATCGGCAAAGAAATCATCTAAAACATTTATGTTATCCGACATATTTTAATATCTTGGCTTCAGTAATAGGCTTAGGGATAAAGTCTATTTTTAATTCGATGGCTAAGTTTTGTATGGATTTTTGTACATTGGCGGTTAAAAAAGCGATTTTTGCATTGGGAAATTGGGGTCTTAGTATTCTGGCAGCCTCGCCGCCATTCATATTAGGCATATTGAAATCTAGTAATATGAGATCTAATTCTTTATCCTTGGCGATATCAAGTGCTTGAACCCCGTCACTGGCTTGGTGTATTTCCCACTTAGGGTGTGCGGTGCCAATGATTTTATTCAGCATCATTAAAGACATTTTACTGTCATCAACAATTAAACATTTCATGTTTGATCCCTAAAAATAGATTTGTATGTCAATATAGCAGAGCTTTTCCTTTAAGGACAAACAATAATTCCCTTATTTAAAATAAGGGGAGATAAGGCGCTCGCAGCCTTAAATGATTGGATGCGAACGGTATGAGTACTTAGATGTTTTTAGCTAATTTTTCAGCATAGCCTGTGTAGCTACGAGGTGTTAATTTAATAAGTTCTTGTTTCGCTTCTTCTGGCATGTCTAATTTTTCAATGAATGCTTGCATATCAGCGGCATTAATACGATTTCCGCGTGTTAGCTCTTTTAATTTCTCATAAGGCTTTTCAATACCGTAACGACGCATAACTGTTTGTACGGGCTCAGCTAACACTTCCCAGTTTGCATCTAAATCAGCTTCTATAACAGCCGCATTAATTTCTAATTTAGAAATACCTTTTAAGCTAGCCTGAATAGCAATACTAGTATGGGCAACACCGACACCAATATTACGTAAAACAGTAGAATCTGTTAAATCACGTTGCCAGCGAGAAACAGGTAATTTTTCTGCTAAATGATGGAATAACGCGTTTGCTAAACCGATATTACCTTCTGAATTTTCAAAATCAATCGGGTTCACTTTATGTGGCATTGTAGATGAACCAATTTCGCCAGCAATGGTTTTTTGCTTAAAGAAACCTTGTGAAATATAGCCCCAAATATCACGGTCAAAGTCTAATAAGATAGTATTGAAACGTGATAACGCATGGAAAAACTCAGCAATATAATCGTGTGGCTCAATTTGAATAGTGTAAGGGTTCCAGTTTAAACCTAATGATTCAACAAAGTTTCTGGAAAATTCTTGCCAGTCAATATCAGGGTAAGCAACCGCATGGGCATTGTAGTTGCCTACTGCACCATTGATTTTTCCTAAAATTTCAACGTTCGTAAAATGAATAAGCTGGCGATCCATACGTGCTGCAACATTAGCAAATTCTTTACCCGCTGTTGTTGGGCTAGCAGACTGGCCGTGTGTACGTGATAGCATCGGTTGTGTTGCATTATCTTTAGCTAAGGTTTTTAATGCGCCAATCACTTCGCTCATTTGCGGTGTAATGGCAGCACGACCTTCTTTTAGCATTAAGGCGTAAGAAAGGTTATTGATATCTTCAGAGGTACAGGCGAAATGAATAAACTCATTGACCGTATTTAACTCTGCATTATCGGCAATTTTCTCTTTTAAAAAATATTCAACTGCTTTTACATCATGATTAGTTGTGCTCTCTATATCTTTAACACGCTGTGCGTCGGCTTCAGAAAAATCAGTGACGATAGCATCTAATAATTGATTGGCGGCAGAGCTGAAAGCGGGGACTTCTGTAATTTGTGTGTGAGCGGCTAGGGCTTGTAGCCAGCGCACTTCCACTTGTACACGAAAACGAATAAGACCATACTCACTAAAAATAGGGCGTAACGCTTCGACTTTACTTGCATAGCGGCCGTCAATAGGGGAAATAGCGGTGAGTGAAAAATTCGTCATAGGCTTGGTCTTATACGGTTAGTAAATAATTCCGTTATTTTAGCAAAAGATCGCTATCTCGGTGATAAAAATACAGCTAATTAGCTGTAACTCTAAGCAAACCATTTAATTAACTAATCGCTTGATTGGGAATCTCATGGCTAAGCATAGCTTATCGATAAAAGACGTTAAGAATGACGTACTAATTCGATGTGCAGACTAATATTTAGAAAAGGGTAGTGATTGATTTCAGAAGGTTTTTAGCATGGGATTACTTAAATAAAATACTTGAAGCAGAGAAACCTTAAATAATTGAATATTAATATTTGCTAATATAGGTGTTATCATTTTGTTTTTTTATTTATTAGCGATACTGCGGTGAAAATTGAATGATTTTTAAAGTTGCCGCTATTTATGCGGGTTTGTTTATGAAGTGTTTGTTAAGTTTTCGTTCTATTTATCTTGTAGTATTGATCAGTTTAGTCTTTTTTACTCAGCATGTACGTGCTGAGTGGTTTTCGGGGGCGGGTTTAAGTACTTATTATACCGATGATGTTGCACTGTTTTCAGTGACTCGTCGCTTATCTCTTGAGGATGACCCAACCCAGCCCATTGTTGATGAGCCAGGACAAGGATCTGGGTTTGTTTACGAACCTACCGCTCGGTTGGGCTGGTCAACTGAAAATACGCTGGGTAAATTTCAGGTTTCAGCTGATGCAGGCGGGTATGTTTTTCAGAATCATTCCGATTACAGTCATGCATTTTTTGATTTTACCGTGGCTCAGGAGTTAACTGAGAAGACTGAGCTAAAACTTTTATATGCTTTTGTGCCTAATTTATATTTAGGTGAGCAAGCGCTCGGAGAGCATCACTCTGGGGTAGCGGAAGAATATGGTGAGCGCCTTGATAGTCATGTATGGTCATTGCATCTGGATCATAAATTGACTGAAAGTCTTACATTACGTGGCTTAGTTCGTTATGGGGTCAGGGATTATGAGCAACCATTTGCCTATCGCGATACTCAGTTTTACACCGTAGGAACACATCTTGAGTGGGAAATTAGTCATGACTTGGAATTGTTAGTGGGTTACCACTTTGAGCAAGGCCTAACTAATGATGATGAAACAGCTATTTACCAAGATGATATAGGGTATTTCAATAATTATTTCTCAGCTGAGCTGAAAGCGCATTTATTACCTGAATTAACCCTCATGCTAATTTTTGATTACGAACATAATACCTTTACCAGTGATTATGCGGAGGATCGTCATTATCAGGGGAATGAAAATATTTATCAGGGAGACATTGAGCTTGCTTATGCGTTAACTGAGCAGGTTAAGTTAACGGCAGGCTGGCAGATAGGCTCGCGTAAATTTAATTATGAGTCTGACAATGTGTTGAATAATAATGTTTGGTTGGGTTTTGAATTTGAAATTTAAGGCTCTATTTGGCTGGTGTTAGGATTTAATTGGTCTGTACATTTTCTTAAAGCGGTGGTTAAAATACCATTAACAATAATAATGATTCAACAGGAGTGAAGGCCATGATTTATAAAGCACCGAACCAAGCAGAGAGCAAAGTAGATTTTAAAGCGCGTTACGGTAATTTTATTGGCGGTGAGTGGGTTGAGCCTGTAAAAGGACAATATTTTGATAATTTAAGTCCTGTGAATGGGCAAAACTTCTGCGAAATTCCGCGTTCTACCGCTGAAGATATAGAACTGGCTTTAGATGCCGCGCACCAAGCGAAAGAGGCTTGGGGTAAAAGGTCAGTGACAGAGCGATCCAATATTTTATTAAAAATTGCTGATCGCATGGAAGCTAATTTAGAAAAATTAGCGGTAGCTGAAACTTGGGATAACGGTAAAGCCGTACGTGAAACTTTAGCAGCTGATGTGCCGTTAGCAGTAGATCATTTTCGTTATTTTGCTGGTTGTATTCGTGCGCAAGAAGGCTCAATTGGTGAAATAGATAATAATACTGTGGCCTATCATTTTCATGAGCCTTTAGGGGTTGTCGGGCAAATTATTCCATGGAACTTTCCTTTATTAATGGCGTGCTGGAAATTAGCGCCTGCATTAGCCGCAGGTAACTGTGTGGTTATGAAGCCTGCTGAACAAACGCCTGTTTCTATTTTAATTTTAATGGAAGTGATTGCTGACTTATTACCGGCGGGTGTGATTAATATAGTGAATGGTTTTGGTAAGGAGGCGGGCGAAGCTTTAGCAACCAGTACACGTATCGCGAAGATTGCTTTTACTGGCTCAACACCGGTGGGCTCGCATATCTTAAAATGTGCTGCCGATAATATTATTCCCTCTACCGTAGAGCTGGGCGGTAAATCACCAAATGTCTTTTTTGCTGATGTCCTAGACCAAGAAGATGAATTTGTTAGCAAAGCCGTTGAAGGTGCTGTTTTAGCTTTTTTTAATCAGGGCGAAGTGTGTACCTGTCCATCACGCTTATTAGTTCAAGAATCTATGTATGATGCGTTTATTGCGAAAGTGATTGAACGCGCAAGTCAGATCAAGCGCGGAAACCCACTCGATACAGAAACGATGGTGGGTGCTCAAGCTTCAAAACAACAGTTCGATAAAATTATGGAATATGTTGAAATTGGTAAAAATGAAGGGGCTGAAGTCTTAATCGGTGGTGAAATTGAAAGTTTAGAAGGTGAATTTGGTACAGGGTATTATATTCAGCCGACAGTGATGAAAGGTCATAATAAAATGCGTATCTTTCAGGAAGAAATTTTTGGTCCTGTGGTTTCAGTCACTACCTTTAAAGATGAAGCGGAAGCCTTAGAAATTGCCAATGATACCGAGTTTGGTTTAGGGGCTGGCGTATGGACCCGCGATATGAACCTTGCTTATCGAATGGGTCGAGGAATTCAAGCCGGACGTGTTTGGACAAACTGTTACCATCATTATCCTGCACATGCTGCTTTTGGTGGTTATAAAAAATCAGGTGTTGGCCGTGAAACACATAAAATGATGTTAGACCATTACCAGCAAACCAAAAATATGCTGGTGAGTTATGATATTAATCCTCTAGGATTTTTCTAGCATTAATTTTAATTTTTTTACGCTATATTGCGCGGTTGCTTCTAAGTAAGTGACTTGCGTAATAGGGTTGTTATTACATTTCACTTTATTTTGAGTCTTTATGAGCAGTCATCATACCTACGAGCACAAAACCTATCCTGTTAAACCTGAAATTGCTAAAAAAGCACATATAAATAATGAGCAATACCTCGCGCTTTATCAGCAATCAATACAGCAACCTGAAACCTTTTGGGCAGAGCAGGCTACGCAGTTTTTAGATTGGCAAAAGCCTTGGGATTCTGTGCTGGAATATGATTATCCAAAAGGTGAAATTAGCTGGTTTTCAGGTGGGAAACTCAATGTCAGTGTGAACTGTATTGATCGGCATTTAGCGACACGCGCTGAACAAACCGCATTGATTTGGGAAGGTGATGACCCTAGACTAGATAAAAAAATGACTTACCGCGAGTTACACCAACAAGTTTGTCAGTTTGCTAATGTGTTAAAGGCGCAAGGCGTGCAAAAAGGTGATCGCGTGTGTATTTATTTACCGATGATCATGGAAGCTTCGGTGGTTATTTTAGCTTGTACGCGAATTGGTGCGGTGCACTCGATTGTGTTTGGTGGATTTTCCGCCGATGCTTTAAAGGACAGAATTAATGATTCAGATTGCAAAGTGGTCGTGTGTGCTGATGAAGGTTTCCGTGGTGGTAAAAGTATCCCCATTAAAGCAACCGTTGATAAAGCCTTAGCCTCAACACCTTGCATAGAAAAATCCATAGTTATCAAGAATACCGGCAAGTCAGTCGCGTGGGATGAATCACGAGATATCGATTATCATCAAGCGATGGCAAATGCATCGACAGAGTGCGAACCGGAATGGATGGACGCAGAAGATCCGTTGTTTATACTTTATACATCAGGCTCTACTGGGAAACCTAAAGGCTTATTGCATACCACTGGCGGATATTTGTTATATGCCGCGATGACTTTTAAATATATTTTTGATTATCAAGAGAGTGATGTTTATTGGTGTACAGCGGATATTGGTTGGATTACAGGACATTCTTATGTGCTATATGGCCCGCTGTGTAATGGTGCAACAACCTTGTTATTTGAAGGGGTGCCGACCTATCCTGATGCTAGTCGTTTTTGGCAAGTGGTTGATAAGCACCAAGTGAATATCTTTTATACTGCGCCAACAGCGATTCGTGCCTTAATGGCTTTGGGTGATGATTTTGTGCATACCACGGAGCGCAGTAGTTTAAGAGTGCTGGGTTCTGTTGGTGAACCCATCAATCCTGAAGCGTGGGAATGGTATTACGAAGTCATTGGCAAAGAAAATTGTCCGATTGTCGATACCTGGTGGCAAACAGAAACCGGTGGAATTTTAATCACGCCTTTAATTGGCGCGACAGATTTAAAACCTAGCTCAGCAACGCGTCCATTTTTTGGCGTGCGACCGGCTATTTTAAATAATGAAGGTCAGCGTATTGAAAATGGCGATGAAGGTGTTTTGGTTATGGAATACCCGTGGCCAGGACAAGCTCGCTCAATTTATGGTGATCATCAACGCTTTATTGATACTTATTTTAAAAATTATCCCGGTTATTATTTTTCAGGTGATGGCGCGCGCTGTGATGACAATGGATACTACTGGATAACAGGGCGTGTTGATGATGTGATTAATGTTTCAGGGCATCGCATGGGAACGGCTGAAGTCGAGTCTGCCTTAGACGAGCATCCATTAGTCGCGGAATCTGCTGTAGTGGGCTATCCGCACGATATTAAAGGGCAGGGAATTTATGCTTATGTAACGCTTCATGTAGGGGCAGAAGGGTCGGATACATTGCGTAAAGAATTGGTTGATTTAGTGCGCTCAGAAATTGGCCCGATTGCGAGCCCTGATTTAATTCAGTGGTCAGCTAATCTCCCTAAAACGCGTTCGGGTAAAATTATGCGCCGCATATTGCGTAAAGTAGCGGCTAACGAAATTGATAGCTTGGGCGATACTTCTACGCTCGCTGATCCGAGTGTGGTTGAGAGTATTATTGTAGAACGGTTAAATAAATAATTATGGTGAATAAAGTGAAGATTATTGGCGGAGAATGGCGCGGTAGAAATGTAAGTTTTCCTGATATCGAAGGTTTACGTCCAACGCCAGTAAGAGTGCGTGAAACCTTATTCAACTGGTTGCAATACGATATTTTAGGGAGTCGCTGTTTAGATTTATATTCAGGCAGTGGAGCTTTAGGTTTAGAAGCCGCATCACGAGGAGCCAAAGAAGTTGTGCAGGTGGAAAGTAATGCGCAAGTTTGCAGGCAATTAAAAGCCAATACGGAAATGCTTTCGGCTTCTATGATTAAGATAGTGCAAAGTGATGTTTTTCGCTATTTGTCGGGCGATGCACAGACCTTTGATGTGGTCTTTATAGATCCGCCGTTTGGTAAAGGTTTGGCGCTACAAACCTTGCAATGGTTAGAGGATAAAGACTGGTTAGCGAGTGGTGCAAAAGTTTATTTAGAAGTTGAAAAAACATTGGATTTAGATGAGCTACCTAGCCATTGGAACTTGCTGAAAAGTAAGCGAGCAGGCGCTGTAAGTTATTATTTATTTGTACGCGAGTAATAAGGCTTAAGTTTAAATTCCGATATTACGCAGGGCTTTAGCTTGTTTTTGAAAGGGCGTATTAAGGGTCTTGTTTCAGTATTTGGGGCGAAGGCTTTAGCCTTCCTATAAAGCAGATTAAAGTCTGCGCCCCACTAGATATGCTTAACTTAATGTGAATTTAAAATGGGAATACCCGCTATGCAAACATTAGACATCAGCGCATTTTTAAAAAAGCACCAGCTTCCTGAGCAGTATGCGCAAGAGGTTGAGAGTTGGTTTTTGCCTATTATTCAAGACATTGTTAAACAGCAGAAAGTCGCGAATAAACCGATTATTGTCGGTATTAATGGCACTCAAGGCTCAGGAAAAAGTACCTTGGCAGATTTGCTGGTTTTCTTTTTTCAACAGCAATATCAGTTGAATGCGATCGCCTTATCCATCGATGATTTTTATCTTACCTACCAGCAACGACAAGATTTAGCAAAAACGATTCACCCGCTTATGGCAACGCGAGGTGTGCCGGGAACACATGATGTTAGTTTAGCGAATGAGACATTACGGCAGTTAATTGGCAATGAAGGGAATGTCTTAATACCGCGATTTAATAAATCCATTGATGATCGTCACCCAGAAAGTGAGTGGGATGAGGTGATAGCACCGATGGATATTATTATTTTAGAGGGATGGTGTTTGGGCGCTGAAGCACAAGAAGGTAGCGAGCTATTGAGTGCAGTGAATGATTTAGAAGTAAATGAAGATGCACAAGGTGTGTGGCGAAATTATGTGAATCAGCAGTTATTAAATGTATACCCGCCTTTATTCCAACAAGTCGATCGCTGGATTATGCTGCAAGCGCCGTCATTTGAGTGTGTTTTTAAATGGCGACTCGAGCAGGAACATAAATTACGCGATAAATTAAGTAAGCAGGGGCAGTTAACAGACAATAAAGTCATGGATGATGTTGCTGTGGGGCGATTTATAAAATTCTATCAGCGCATAACCGAGTGTCTGTTAAAAACCTTGCCCGCTAAAGTCGATTATTTATTGACCTTAGATGAAAATAGAGTGATTCAACAATTTTCACAGCCCAAAAGTAAATAACTGGTATTTGGGGCGAAGGCTTTAGCCTTCCTATAAAGCAGACTAAAGTCTAGGCCCCGCTCGGATGCTTAACTTAATGTGAATTTAAATTAAGCCGCGTAACATCAGTCAATAATAGATTTTTTATGAGCGGAAGTGAAAGTTTCCTGCGCCACAGCTTTCTTCTAATTTACGAATAATGCGTTTGCTATCAGCATCGGTTTCATTCGGACCTTTTACATAATAAGGCATTTTATCTTTACCGTATTTATAACGCGACCAACAGCGGCCTAATTTTTCTTCACCAAAAATAGCCTTTAATGCCGGGTAATCTTTATGGTTAGACATGCCTAAGCTAATGGCGTATTGTTCTGCGCCTTCAATTAGTTTTTTAGCACAAGCAGGCTTTAATTTAGTAAACGCATAATCGCCATGTGATTTGACAATGCTTGGTTTAAACACGTTCTCATATTCATTGATTGAGATGGTTTTAAATAACACTTGTTTGATGCCTAAACAATGCACATCGACAATAAAAGAGCACACCGCAATTTCACCTTGAGGTGAGATTTTGCTGATAAGGATATTGCCAATGCCCGCTTCAAATAAATTATGTGGCATTAAACATTCATGAAAGGGGTGTTCTATATGCGGCGTTATTTTAGCCAGTAATTTTTGTGAACTGCTAATAGGCGCCGTTTTTTTCTGGCGTGACTTCTTTAGTTTTGCCTTTTTTTGTTTTTGTTGTTCTGTTAAAGCCATGTTTTTTACCTGTAGAGCGATTGCTGATTTTGCGAATTAGTATATAAGTTGCGACCTATTAATGATACTGCGAAAGCAGGATTAAAGTGGTGAATCTTAAAATAGCAGAGTCTCTTATGCTTTGTGTTGTAAATTCAGTTAAAATTAAGCCTAAATAAACTCCCTTAAATCTAAGCTAGTAGTTGAATGAACGAAGAATTAGAAGCAATACACGCGAAAGAAATTAAAAGACGTAGAACCTTTGCGATTATTTCCCACCCTGATGCGGGTAAAACCACCTTAACTGAAAAGTTATTGTTATTTGGTGGTGCAATTCAATCAGCCGGTTCTGTCAAAGGGCGCAAAGCAGATCGCCATGCGACTTCCGATTGGATGGAAATGGAAAAGCAACGGGGAATTTCTGTGACAACCTCGGTGATGCAGTTTGATCATAAAGGTTGTATCATTAATTTATTAGATACACCGGGGCATGAAGATTTCTCAGAAGATACTTACCGTACTTTAACGGCGGTTGATTCTGCATTAATGGTGATTGATGTCGCGAAAGGGGTTGAAGCGCGTACTATTAAATTAATGGAAGTGTGTCGCTTACGTACAACGCCCATCTTAACCTTTATTAATAAGATGGATCGGGAAGGGAAAGAGCCGATTGAATTATTAGATGAAGTTGAATCGGTTTTAGATATTGCTTGTGCACCGATGACATGGCCAATTGGAATGGGTAAACGCTTTAAAGGGGTTTATCATTTATATACTGATACCGTACACCTTTTTAGTGCCACTCATGGCGGTAAGATCATGGAAGGAGATGTGATTGAAGGATTGAATAATCCAGCGTTGGATGAGTTGTTAGGTGATCAAGCTGACGAATTACGCGAAGAAATTGAATTAGTACAAGGGGCAAGTAATGAATTTAATCTGGATGATTATTTAGCCGGAACACAAACCCCGGTATTTTTTGGATCGGCAATTAACAATTTCGGTATTTTAGAGTTATTAAATGCGTTTGCTGATTATGCGCCTGCACCGCAAGGGCGTGAAGCTGATCAGCGCTTAGTTAAATCTGATGAAGAAGCCTTCAGTGGGTTTGTATTTAAAGTACAAGCGAATATGGACCCTTCTCATCGTGACAGAATTGCTTTCTTACGTGTTTGTTCGGGTAAGTTTGAAAAAGGTATGCGTGTGAATCATGTGCGCTTAGCTAAAAAGATCCAAATTGCGAATGCCATTACCTTTAAAGCGAATAGCCGAAAACACGTAGAAGAAGCGTATTCAGGCGATATTATTGGTATCCATAACCACGGTACGATACAAGTCGGTGATACATTTTCTGAAGGCGAGGTTTTAAAATTTTCAGGTATTCCTTATTTTGCGCCGGAATTATTCCGTCGCGTGGTATTAAAAGATCCATTACGCAGTAAAGCGCTACAGAAAGGGCTGGTACAGCTAACAGAAGAAGGCGCGACACAGTTATTTAAACCACTGAAAAATAATAATCTTATTTTAGGTGCGGTTGGTGTGTTGCAGTTTGATGTGACCGCATTTCGCTTAAAAGGCGAGTATAACGTTGAGTGTGTTTATGATAATGTCGCAATCAATACGGTACGCTGGGTAAGTTCGGATAATGTCGCTAAATTTGAAGAATTTAAAAAGAAGGCGTTTGATAATCTAGCTGAAGATGGCGGGGGTTATTTGGTTTATTTAGCAACCAGTCGAGTGAATCTGCAATTAACAGAAGAGCGCTGGCCGGATATTAAATTTAATTCAACGCGTGAAGTTTAATTTGCGTTGATTGTAAAAACAAAACCTGAGGTGTGATGATATGAGTGAAGGTGATAAGAAGCAATCTAAGTGGAATATGGAAGCGGCTATTCAACATGTTTACATTGATGAAATAATTTTTATTGGGCTGATTTTCTTGTGTTTTTTTGGTGAAGTATTGCTAGAAATAACGGAGCGACCAGGTATCTTTTATTGGTTGCTGATGGCTCCCGTGTTTTGTTATGCTTCGATTTTAAGTGAGAAAAAAAAGGCGCTTGCAATTGGTCATGAAACAGCCCACTTAATTAAATATCAGTTCTTTTTCTGGGGTAGTGCATTTTTGGCTATTTTATTGGTCTTTTTAGCGTGGCATGCTGAAATGATGAAAGCAGAAGCAGTCGGTATTGTTATTCATATCATATTAGCGCATACGATGTTTTTAAGCGGCATTGTTTTAGGTTTTCGTTTTTACTTAATCGGAGCCTTGCTTTTTACTACGGCTGGATTAACTACTTTAATGGAAGCGCATTTTGGTATAGACCTCTTGTTTTCAATTCCTTTTATTTGGTTAGGGTTTTATTGGGAGAAGAAGCACTTATTTCCTATTCTTAAGCGTAAAGAGGATTTTGTTAAAGAGATGGTTGATGATGGACCTGATAGAAGAGAAGGGTAGTAATGGAAGTCATAACACCAGATTTAATTGGTTATGCGGCGGCAATATTAACCACCGTGTCTTTTTTACCGCAAGCAATTATGACAATAAAAACCCGAGATACCGATTCATTATCACTAGGCATGTATGGCTCATTTACCTTGGGTGTCTTGTTATGGCTGATTTATGGCTTATTTCTTGAGAATAATGCCATTATTTATGCCAACGCCATCACTTTATTTTTAGCATCCATTATTTTGTCATTTAAAATTTATAATAGTTTCATAAAAAAAGAGATTGCCAAGGACTAGCTTGGGCTAGAGTTGGGATAGCTAAGTTTATGATATAGAAAATTATTTATTTTTATTATTTATTAAATGAAGAAAGTACTTCCCTTTATCCTGAAAAATACGTATTATATCCGTTCTTTAGGAGAGGTGGCTGAGTGGCCGAAAGCGGCGGTCTTGAAAACCGTTGAAGGTTTATCCCTTCCAAGAGTTCGAATCTCTTCCTCTCCGCCATAGATTAAAGATAAAGCCTCTGCTTTTTAGCAGAGGCTTTTTTTTGCCTGTAAGAAATTAAAAGAATACATTAAATACCTTTTGTCTCTCATGAAATAAATATGGGGGAGTGTTCTACTTTATTTGCTAGTTATGATTACATCAATAACAAATTTTCCCTCATTATCATTAAAGCGGATGTATTTTTATTATTTATTAGATATAGCTAGCTAGTTTTCGAAAAAGGCAGTATAGTGGACAAATCAATCGCGGGGTGGAGCAGTTTGGTAGCTCGTCGGGCTCATAACCCGAAGGTCGTAGGTTCAAATCCTGCCCCCGCTACCATTGATATTTTGTAAGTATTCAGGGCTATTATCCTAGCTGGTAATAACTGAAACTAATTACACCATAAATTTTCAGATATTTTTTTCGATTCCATATTTAGACTCCCATCGATATCACTCTATAAATCAATAGATATTTTTTACCGTCTTTAGCTGTAAGTATAATTTTATCTACAGGTATTCATAAATTTCTGACGCTTTATTTCTTGAGTTTTTTACGCGTAATAATTTGTTCAAGATCGTTTTGACCTAATTGGGTGTATTAAATTTCCTCTGCCATCACTTTAAGTAATGGCAGTCAGCTAAAATATTTTTTATTCTTGCTCTAGTTCTACATCTTTATTTAACCAAGCCATAAATAGCTCGTATCCAATCGCTAGTGTTATTGCGCCGATAAATAAACCTAGAATACCTAACAGCATCATGCCGCCAATAGCGCCAATTAAGATGACTAGCATAGGCATTTCCATGCCACGACCTAAAAACAGGGGTTTTAAAAATCCATCACTCATACTGACGAGTACACACCATATAGTGAAGATAATGGCGGGCGTAGTATCTGCAATAGAGAAGACGTAAAAGATAACCGGTCCCAGCACTAGTAGTGGCGGTAGTTGAGCTACAGCGAGGATAAGAATAAGCACAGTCCAAAGCCCCCAGCCTGGAATGTCCATTAAATACATGCCCAATCCGCCTAAAACAGCTTGGATAAAAGCAACACCAATAACACCTTGCGCAACACTACGGATGGTGGCAGTAATTAAGGTGACTAATTGTGGGCCGTGTTGTTTATCGGTTAAGCGTGATGCTATTTTTTTGCTTATCGAGTGTGCGGCATGCGTATTGATTAAAAAGATGCCTGAAATAATAATGGAGAACGAAGACTGCAATAGACTACCGCCAAATCCTGCAACGATGGATAATAAGCCTTCACCGGCTTGTTTAATTTCAGGGATGTATTGTTTTAATGTGGCATCAAGGTTAGTCGAGGCTCCACTCCATAAGCTATAAATTTGATCGCCAATTAAAGGCCAGTCAGATACGTTTTTATTTGGGCTAGGAATGCTTAAGGTGCCGTCACTAAAGTTTTTAGCTAATTGGGATGATGTATCTATTAATGAGCTGGAAAGAAAGATAGAGGGGCCTATGAGTAGGCTAAGGGCGATAAGAATGTATAGTGTTGCGGTTAGTTTGTCTCGTCCACCTAATACAGCGCTGAGTTTTTCGTAAATAGGAAACAGCGCAACAGAAATAATCACAGCCCATAGTACGGGGAGCAGGAAAGGCTTTACTATTTGAAAGCAAAGCGTTGTGATTAGTAAGGTGAGTAAGAGGCGAATGGCGATTTCAATCACCTGATTGGCATCTAACTTTTTTGTGGATTGTGTCATTGGTCAGCCTTAATTTCAATAATGCTACATAGTATGGTTGTTAGGATTAATGATAATCAATTTTATGTTTATAAGAAAGCTAAAGTAAAATAAAAGCAGTGTTTTAATTTGTAGGTGTGTTGTGAATTATCTTGATCAGTTAGTACTTTTTCTTATTTCTTTTTTGGCAAATACTTTTTCATCATTCAGTGGAGGAGGCGCGGGCTTAATTCAGTTTCCTGCGCTAATTTTTCTCGGTTTGAGTTTTTCGGTGGCGTTAGCAACGCATAAAGTTGCCAGTGTCGCTTTAGGTGTCGGGGCGGCGTTACGTTATTTAAAAAGCGATCGCTTAGAACGCATTTTTGTTGCGATTATTTTGGCTGCGGGAATTCCAGGAGTGGTATTAGGGGCAAGGTTAATATTATTTATCCCTGATAAAATTGCTTTGATTGCATTAGGTGTGTTGACCGGTGGCTTGGGTATTTATTCGATATTAAAGCCAGCATTAGGGCAAAATTACGTGCCAAAACGGCGAGATTTTAAAGGTTATTGTCTGGGGGCGAGTGTTTTATTTTTTCTGGGAATTTTGAATGGCTCGCTCACCTCGGGAACGGGCTTGTTTGTCACTTTATGGTTGGTGGCTTGGTTTGGGATGGATTATCAGCGAGCGATAGCCTATACGTTGATTTTGGTTGGCTTATTTTGGAATGGCTCAGGTGCATTAACTTTAGGGTTGTTTGGCACGATTCGCTGGGATTGGTTGCCTGCCTTATTGGCGGGATCTTTATTAGGAGGATACTTGGGGACGCATTTGGCTATTAAACACGGTAATCAGCTGATTAAACGTGCTTTTGAGATAGTCACTTTGTTAATTTCAGCAAAGTTATTACTAGGCTAGTTTGTTTTAGGTCGTATTTGTTTTGAATAGTGTGGGTTATAAATATTAGGCTCAATATATTGGTTAATATAGGATTTTTTCTTAGTGTCAGCAAAAGATAACTTACTTTTTAAGCGACCTCGTTCATACAGCATTTCATCAGAAAAACCATTAGCTAGCATTCTATAATCCAAGCGTGTTTTGTCGTCACCTAGGCTCCAAAAATCTGTCGCTAAGCTAGTAAAGCAGTTGTGGCTGAGAGTGTTATAAAATTCTGGGGTTTCATATAGGTCATTAGCACGAGCTATTACGATGTTAAATAATTTCTGAATAATAGCCTGTGGGAGGTTAACGGGGTAGCGATAAACCTCTTCTTGGCGGAAATTAGTCCGAAGTTGTAAGATGTCGCGCTCAGTGGCAAGTACATAGATTAATTCAAACTGTTTGTATAGACCCGCAAATCCACCATATTCTTCGCCTTTTTTATGGCGCACCTCCACAGAAATAACCAAGTGTTCGCCGTTTTTAAAACCAAAGCTGAACATAGTATGCGCGATGGCCTCATTGTTATCCCAGAAAGATAAAATATAATCGAGCTCAGTTAAGTCGGACAGTTGGTAGGTTTTATCAATATAGTTTATGGTGTAGTCGGTTTCTGATTGGTAGATAAAATCACGGATGTTTTGAATGTGTATTATTTTGTCTTGAAGTGTAACGGAAGGTAATTGGCTAATACTGTCAGCCCAAGGCTTGTTATGAGTAGGCGTTAGTTGCTGCCAAGCAATCAGTATAATTAGGAATAATGAAAAGCGAATAATACGGCAATGTATTTTGTATTGGGGAATAAAGAAGAGTAGTAATAGTAGTGCGATATAAAATCCCATCAACACTAGGTTGTAGCTTTTATTACTAAAAATAGTCAGAAAGTAAACGGCGGGAATGCTCCATAGGGCAAAGAGAATTGCACATAGCGAATAGAAAATAGAGAGTGTTTTTATAGTGAGAGCAGGCATATGATGGGCTACTTTTCGCTTGATTAGAGTTAGGATTACAGCTTCTTTTTTTTGTCTATTGTACAATAACATCTAAATAAGAAATCCGAGATCTGAAATTAGGGTTTTGGCAGTTATATAACTAAAACTAAAAATTGAGATGACTGAAAAAGCCGAAGGTTCACGTGTCTTATTAGGAAAGATTGCTTCACTCACGTCAATACGAGATATTGATGTCTTTGAATTTAGTTTTTTGCAGACCTTGTCTGAAATTCTTAGTGCGCGCGAAGTTTGCATTTATAAGTTTAATAATACTCAAGAGCCTTGTCGATTACTTCGTTATAACGTAGAAATAGAACAGGGTGCTGAGCAGGGTAAAGTTGAAGAATTAAGAACGGTGCAAATCACTAGTGTTGAGCTGCCTGAGGATATTGCACTAGCAAAAGCATGGATAGAATCAACAGATAAAGTTTATTCGATTCAGCGTAATGGCTTGTATCATATGGTTTATCCGATTGTTGGGTTAAATGGAAATGTTGGCTATTTATCTATTGATTTATACAAAAAACTAACAAATACAGAAACGATGATAATAGCGAGTTTATTAAGTATCTCGCAGAATTTTCATAGCCTGTTAGAAGAAAATCAAAAAGATAAGTTAACGGGCTTACTTAATAGAAAAACCTTTGATGATAATATTTCTAAAATACAAGACACACTAAATACTATTGATCAGGTAAAGCCTTTTACTGGTGAAGATAAACGCCACCTTGAGTCAGCTTGCCAGCAGTATTGGCTGGCGATATTAGATATTGACCATTTTAAACGAGTTAATGATACCTTTGGGCACGTGTATGGCGATGAGGTGTTGTTGTTGCTCTCTCAAATTATGCGGAGAAATTTCCGCCCGCAAGATTTATTATTCCGTTTTGGGGGGGAGGAGTTTGTGGTGGTTGTACAAGTTGAAGGTGAGCAAGTAGCAAAAAATGTGTTCGAGCGTTTCCGTGTGGCGATAGAAGAGTTTGATTTTCCACGAGTAGGACAAGTGACTATTAGTAGTGGTGTGACACGAATTCGAGAGCAACATGCAATTGCGAGTGATATTGTGGGTAGGGCGGATCAGGCTTTATATTATGCCAAAGCAAATGGTCGGAATAGGTTGTTTTCCTATGAAGAACTACTCGCGAATGGAACGTTTAAGGAAGTAATTAATGAAGGTGATATTGAGCTTTTTTAAAAACTTAATTTAATAAATTATGCAAGATAAGAGAAGGAAAGGTACGTGTTTGAACTATTAGAAAGTGGTGGGCTTTTAATTATCCCTATATTGTTATGCTCTATTGTCGCCATGGGAATTATTGGTGAACGGTTTTGGACTTTACAAAAAGATGAGGTTTTACCACCCGAAATGGTCACGCAGGTGTGGGAACTCGCAAAATCCAAGCAATTGGATAGTAAAACCATTAAACAGTTAAAAGACAGCTCTCCTTTAGGAGCGATTTTAGCTGCTGGAGTCTCAAATCAACATTTAGGTCGAGATGTGATGAAAGAGTCTATTGCGGAAGCGGGCCGGCAAGTAGCGCATGATTTAGAACGTTTTTTAAATGCTTTGGGTACGATTGCTACGATCACACCTTTGTTGGGTTTGTTAGGAACCGTGGTAGGAATGATTAAGGTTTTCTCTGCGATTGTGGCACATGGGGTCGGTGATCCTACCGTATTGGCTGGCGGGATTTCAGAAGCATTAATTACTACGGCAGCTGGCTTAGTTGTGGCAATTCCTTGTGTGATTTTTCATCGTTATTTTGACGGCTTGGTAGAAAGCTTAGTAATAAGTATGGAAGATGAGTCATTAAAGTTAATTGAAGTGATGCATGGGTCACGTGAAGAATTAGAATGAATTTTCGTCAAAAGAAACGTGAGCCATTAGAGCTTTCATTAACGCCAATGATCGATGTGGTGTTTTTATTATTAATTTTCTTTATGGTGACGACCACCTTTAGTAAAGAAAGCATGATAAAAATTCAGTTACCGCAAGCCGACGGGGTAGAGCGAACACAAGAAAAGCCCTTAGTGTTAACGATTGATCAAGCTGGGCTATACTTTTTAGATGAGCAAGCTATTATAGGTAAAACCACTGCTGCTTTAGAAAAAGCGTTAGATGCAGTGGTTAATAAGCAACAAGCTTTATTGATTAATGCGGATGCAAGAGCGCCGATACAGTCAGCAATTTCTGTTTTAGATATTGCGTCTAAAAAAGGCTTTAAAAATATAACATTTGCAACACAAAAAGATTAAATGATGAATAAAAGATGGACAAAGTGGGCTAATACTATTTGGTATAAAGATTTTTTTATAGCCGCGTGGCTAATGCCATTTTCATTCCTCTACATGGATGTAATACGTTTTCGTCGTTGGCAATATAAAACGGGGCGTAAAGCAGTCACTAAAGTCTCAGTACCTGTTGTGGTAGTCGGTAATTTAACGGTCGGTGGTACAGGTAAAACGCCATTGGTTATTTACTTAGCGAAACAATTGCAAGCACAGGGATTTAAACCGGGTGTTATCAGTCGTGGATACGGGGGTGAGGCAGAAACCTGGCCGCAACGAGTAACAGCAGAAAGTGATGTAAGCAAAATAGGTGATGAGCCGGTATTGATTGTTAAGCAAGCGCAGTGTCCAGTTGCCGTCGGACCTATTCGGGTAGATGCCGCTAATTTATTAATTAAACAGGCTGGTTGTGATGTGATTTTGTCTGATGATGGCTTGCAGCATTATGCCTTAGCGCGGGACATAGAAATTATAGTCATTGATGGTGAGCGCCGTTTTGGTAATAATTATTGCTTACCAGCAGGGCCTTTGCGCGAACCGCAAGAAAGGCTATTTGAAGCGGATTTTATTGTTTGCAATGGTGGCGAAGCAGAAGAAAATGAAATACTCATGCAACTTACTGGTGACTACGCCATTAATATGCAAAGTGGCGAGAAAAAAGCACTGCATGAGTTTAGTCAACTAAAGTGTCATGCCTTGGCCGGAATAGGCAACCCTCAGCGCTTTTTTAATCATTTAGCTGGGTATCGTATTACTAGCAAAAATCATGAATTTCCAGATCATTATGCTTATACAGAGGCTGAAATTAGGTATCAATCAGCCGATGCTATTTTAATGACTGAAAAAGATGCGGTTAAGTGCCAGTCATTTGCATCTAATAAACACTGGTATGTGCCTGTGCAAGCAACGCTACCCGAAGGTTTTGTTGCTCAGTTAGTCGGCCAGTTAAAAGCTCAATAAATTAATTGCACGATAAGAAAGCAATGTTGTGCGCTTGATACTCATGGCTTTCATCAAAATCGTCAATAACAGAAACGCCATGCACTAATTCATGATTAGCAATATTACGTAATAATAAATCAGATTTTTTAACGCATAGATTAAAGTGAGCAAAGCTTTTCTTGATTAATGTTTCGCGTAGATTTTCTTTTTTTACCGCGTAAACCGCATCATCCTTTAGCATTAAAGTATCGCCAGAATGTGTGTTTTCTAAAAAAGAATGTTGAAGGGGGAATTGGTTAACTATGTGTAGCATGGCTTTGTCCTAAATAATAATTTGCGAGAGATAAGTCTCTTAAGCAACTAAAATATAAGGGACTTTATTGGAATAATATTCCTTTTTTATCGCTTTGGCAAATACTATTTTTATTTTTCAAGGGTTTAGCTGATATAGTTGATGTTGAAGTTAATAGTGGGCTGCTGAATAAGCTATTATAGCTATCATGAAAGCTATAATAGCTTTGTTTTGTGGTATAGATATAAAGTATTGATTGGGTATTTATAGGCTCTTGGTAAGTGAGTATAAGATGACGTTAAGTGAAAAAATTAAAGATAGAGCTCAGCAATATTGGTTGTTAGCAAGATTTGATAAGCCGATTGGTATTTTGATTTTATTATGGCCGGCGGTATGGGCGCTTTGGGTGGCTAGTCAGGGCAAACCTGATTTATTAGTTTTAGCAGTGATTTGTGCTGGTGTGGTTTTAATGCGTGCAGCAGGTTGTGTGATTAATGATTATGCCGATAGAGAATTTGATCCGCATGTAGAGCGAACTAAATTACGCCCCATTGCGGCGGGAAAAGTTTCGCCTAAAGAAGCCTTAATTGTTTTTACGGTATTGTGTTTGTCAGCCTTTGCATTGGTCTTATTATTAAATACTTACACGATTATGCTGTCATTTGGGGGGGCGTTTTTAGCGGCAACTTACCCCTTTATGAAACGCTATACACAACTTCCACAAGCTTATTTAGGAATTGCATTTGGCTGGGCGGTTCCTATGTCGTTTGCAGCGCAAACAAATACAATTCCATCGGTTGCGTGGGTTATGTATCTTGCGGTGGTTTTATGGGCGTTGGTTTATGACACGATGTATGCCATGGTGGATAAAGAGGATGATTTAAAAATAGGGATAAAATCAACGGCTATTCTCTTTGGTAATTATGACAGGGAGATTATGGCGGTATTGCAACTAATTATATTGATGCTATTACTTTATGTCGGTGTCATTCAAGATTTATCGTGGGTTTACTATTTAGCACTGGGACTCAGTAGTTTATTTTTTATTTATCAGCAAAAGTTGATTTTTTATCGTGATAAAGCAGATTGTTTTAAGGCATTTTTAAATAGTAATTGGTTTGGTTTAACACTGTTCATTGGCTTGGTTTTGGAATATGCGCTTTAAAATTAATGAGTGGGGTGGCACGTCTTTTGTTAGCAATAGAGGGCTGTTTTTAACTGGGAGTAATACGTTTTATAGGATTTCTTAAAGCTGTCGAAAAGTCGGTTTTTGTGTAGAATAGAAAAAATTATTTTTAATTAGGGTGAAAACAATGAAATTAATTACAGCAATTATTAAACCTTTTAAGCAAGATGATGTTCGTGAAGCTTTATCTGAAATAGGTATTGCCGGTGTAACCGTGACTGAAGTAAAAGGCTTCGGGCGTCAAAAAGGTCATACAGAACTTTATCGAGGTGCTGAATATGTTGTCGATTTCTTACCTAAGGTAAAAATGGAAATAGCGGTGGCTGCTGATGTGGTTGATCAAGCAATTGAAGCGATTATTAATGCTGCAAATACAGGCAAAATTGGGGATGGAAAGATTTTTGTTACTTCCTTAGAGCAAGTTATTAGAATTCGTACCAGTGAAACAGGGAATGAAGCGCTTTAAATAGTGGCTCTAGTTTTATCAAAGTTAAATAGTAGAGAAATGATTAAATATTTCTAAAGTTAAGAATTAATAAAAGTAAGCTATCGAGATGTTAAAAAATAAAAAACGATTATTAGTCAGTGCAGGCGCACTTTTTCCTACCTTAGCAAGTGCTAGCGAATTAAACCAAGCGAATACAGCTTGGGTTTTAACATCGACGGCATTAGTTTTGTTTATGACTTTGCCGGGTTTGTCATTATTTTATGCGGGCTTAGTTCGTAGTAAAAATGTCTTATCGGTGTTAATGCAATGTTTTGCGATTACTTGCCTAATCTCCATTATGTGGTTGATGGGGATGTACAGTCTAATTTTTACCGATGGTGGCGAGTTACAAGGACTTATTGGTGGTTTAAGTAAGGTATTTGTCCCAGAAATGGGGACGGGTACTTTAACTGGCGATATCCCTGAAGCCGTCTTTTTTATGTTTCAAATGACTTTTGCTATTATCACTCCAGCACTCATTGTTGGGGGCTTTGCTGAGCGTATGAAGTTTTCATCTATGATGGTGTTTAGTGGATTGTGGGCGCTGCTTGTTTATGTGCCTGTTTGTCACTGGATCTGGGGTGGAGGCTGGTTAGCTTCAATGGGCGCAATGGATTTTGCAGGTGGAATTGTTATCCATGTAACAGCGGGTGTGTCTGCTTTAGTCGCCGCTTTAGTATTAGGAAAAAGAAAAGGTTTTCCAACGGTTGCAATGCCACCACATAATTTACCTATGGTCGTTACCGGCGCAGGGATGTTATGGGTAGGCTGGTTTGGTTTTAATGGCGGTAGTGCCTTAGCCGCTAATGGCTCAGCAGGTATGGCTATTTTAGTGACGCATATTAGTGCTTCTGCAGGCGCGTTAACATGGATGATTATCGAGTGGATACGTTTTGGAAAACCGAGTGTTTTAGGTGCTGTTACAGGTATGGTTGCAGGTTTAGGGACAATTACACCTGCTTCTGGTTTTGTAGGTCCTGCGGGTGGCTTGGCGATTGGTATTATCTCTGGCATTGTGTGTTTTTATGCCGTACAAATCATTAAACGCCGTTTTAAAATTGATGATTCTCTGGATGTTTTTCCAGTGCATGGTGTTGGTGGAATTGTTGGTTCTATCTTAACCGGAGTCTTTGCGGCGGATAGCTTTGGTGGTCTAGGCTTAGGTGAAGTTACTATTGCGCAACAAGTGGGAGTGCAAACGCTAGCGGTTGTTGTGGTGATACTTTGGAGTGCTGGATTTAGTTACCTGATCTTAAAATTAATCGATAAATTAATGGGCTTACGAGTAACCGCAGACGAAGAAGTGGAAGGGCTGGATATCGTATTACATGAAGAAACCGGATACCACAATTTATAGCGTGCTGGGTGGCTGAAAAATTAGTGTTTTATGATATAGTGTGCGAGTTTACATAAATCGCAAGTTTAAGTTATGTATGATTTTAGGATTTAAAAAAGATGGCAACAGGTACTGTTAAGTGGTTTAACAACGCAAAAGGCTTTGGATTTATTACACCTGATGAGGGTGGTGAAGAGGTATTTGTCCATTTTAGATCAATTATCGGTGATGGATTTAAATCACTAGAAGAAAATCAAGCAGTTAATTTTGAAGTTGAAACAGGCCCTAAAGGTTTGCAAGCAACACAAGTTGAACCTAAGTAACAAGCCAACTTTTTAATGATAACCCCGTTTTATACGGGGTTATTTGTTTCTAGGCCCTTAAAAATAGTTTAACCCTCGTTTTGGTAAAGAATATGGAAACTCAAGATTTAAGAAAAGCGGGTTTAAAAGTAACCTTGCCGCGTGTGAAAATTCTGGAGATTATGGAGCGCGAAAATAATAATCGCCACTTAAGCGCAGAGCAAGTTTACAAAATCTTATTAAAGGAAGATGAAGATATTGGTCTCGCAACCATTTATCGTGTATTAACTCAATTTGAAGCGGCTGGTTTAGTAACAAGGCATCACTTTGAAGGCGGTAATTCAGTTTTTGAATTAAATAAAGGTCAGCACCATGATCATGTTGTTTGCGTTAAATGCGGAAAAGTGGATGAGTTTATTGATGATGTGATTGAACAGCGCCAAAATGATATTGCTAAAAAGCTCGGTTATGAATTAACTGATCATAGTTTATATCTATATGGCTTATGCTCTGACTGCCAATAACTTTACTGAAGTAAAAATAAATCTATTTCTTATGCTTTAATTGGAAATTTCCACACTATGTTTAAACCTCTTAGTTTATATATCGGATTGCGCTATACAGGCGCAAAACGTCGTACGCAATTTATTTCATTTATCACTCTCACTTCAGTGCTGGGCATTGCATTAGGGGTAACTGCATTGATTACGGTTTTATCCGTGATGAATGGGTTTGAAGCAGAATTACGCCAACGTATTTTAGGCATGACGGCGCATTCAACCATAACAGGTCGTACTGGAGAGCTAGAAAATTGGCAAGGCTTACAGGCTACAATTAAAGATTACCCACATATAGAAGGGACTGCGCCGTTTGTAAAAGGGCAGGTCATGATTAATTCAGGGCGGCGTGTGAGTGGTAGTTTATTACGAGGTATCATACCTAGCGAAGAAATAGCGGTGTCAGATGTTGCTGATAAAATGACAACCGGTGAATTAGGTCTGCTGCAAGCAGGTAAGTACCAAATTGTCTTAGGTTCAGAACTAGCCAGTTATTTAGGCGCTAGTGTGGGTGAGAAAGTAACCATTATTAGCCCGCAAGTGAACTCAACACCCGCTGGAATTATTCCACGTTTACGTCGCTTTACGGTGGTTGGAATTTTTGAGGTGGGTATGTATGAATATGATAGAAATATGGCCATTATTCATATTGACGATGCTAAAAAATTATTGCGCTTAGAGAATAAGGTATCGGGTTTGCGTTTAAAACTAGATGATTTGTTTAATGCACCTCAAATTACACATCAAATAGCAAAGAAACTTTATGGACGTTATTTTGTCAGAGACTGGACGCAAGCACACAGTAATTTCTTTCAGGCGATTAGAACAGAAAAGCGTGTGATGTTTATTATTTTATTGCTGATTGTTGCGGTTGCCGCGTTTAATATCGTATCGACCTTGGTGATGGTAGTCACTGATAAAAAAGCAGATATTGCTATTTTAAAAACGCAGGGACTAAGCCCAATGGCGGTTATGCGGATTTTTATTATTTTAGGTGGCATTATCGGCCTAGTGGGGACCTTATTGGGGACTGTGGGCGGCGTATTGTTGGCTTTAAATGTAGAAACGATTGTCCCAGCGATTGAAGAATTTTTTGGCGTTAATTTTATGGCTGCTGATGTGTATTATATTAGTAGTTTACCGTCTAAATTAGTGTGGATGGATGTAGGAGTTATTGCAGTGGTTGCCTTTTCTTTGTCTTTGTTAGCTACTTTGTACCCTGCATGGCAGGCATCTAAAGTGAACCCTGCTGAGGTTTTACGTTATGAATAATAAAATTATTTTAAGATGTGAGCAGTTAACTAAGCGCTATCAACAAGGTGCATTAGATGTTGACGTGTTAAAAGGCGTTGATTTTTCAGTTGCTGAGGGTGAGCGTGTTGCCATTATGGGAAGTTCTGGTTCAGGTAAGAGCACCTTACTTCATTTATTAGGCGGATTAGAGAAACCGAGTAGTGGACTTGTTGAATTAGATGGCATTAATTTGAATAAAGTGCGCCAAGCTAAGTTATCTAAATTACGTAATCGTTCTTTGGGATTTATATATCAATTTCATCATTTATTAGGCGAGTTTAGCGTGGTAGAAAATGTCGCTATGCCAGCTTTGATCGGTGGACTTTCGGTTAAAGAGGCAACAACAAAAGCCGAAGCGATACTTAAGCGCGTTGGTTTAGCGCATAGAACACAGCATAAACCGGGAGAATTATCTGGCGGAGAGCGCCAGCGGGTAGCGATTGCTCGCGCATTGATTAATCAGCCTAAGTGCATTTTAGCTGACGAACCAACCGGTAATTTAGATAGTAAAACCGCTGAGAGTGTGTATGAATTAATGTTGGAGCTTAATCAAGAGTTTAATATTAGTTTTTTAATTGTGACTCATGATGCTGAATTAGCGGGACGCATGGACCGAGTTCTACATATGGCGGATGGCTTAATTGTAAGTTAGTCATTTCTGTTGGAAATATTTTCACTAGAATGGGTTATATGCCTTATTTATAAAGTGGGATATGACCTACTTTTGCTATGAAATAAAACTTGTATTTTGTAAGGTATTGATGTGATTTAATATTATTATATAATAATATTGGTGTGTTAATTGCTACTTAAACTCTTTTAAGTAAGAGGTAAGAGGTAAGAAGTAATGAAAGTAATTATTACAGCCACGCTATTTCTAGCATTAACAGCCTGTGAGAATGGTAGTCCTGTTAATGACAATCCTACGACTAATCTAAGAGAGTTAGTCGATGACTTAGGGTTGGTAGGTACTCCAGTAACAACAGCACATATAATTCCCAATATTACTGATAAAGAAGCGCAGTTAGGTATGGAGTTATTCTTTTCTAAGTCTATGGGGGCGGATCAAGATTCGGCTTGTGTGACTTGTCATCATCCGGTTTTAGGAGGGGGGGATAATTTATCTTTACCTATTGGAACGGAATCAGATGACCCTGATTTATTAGGATCTGGACGAGATAATCAATTAGCTGCGAATAATCCTGAAGGTGGGCCGCCGGTTCCACGAAATGCGCCAACAACGTTTAATACGGCATTGTGGGATCAAGTTATGTTTCATGATGGTCGCGTTGAGAGCCTAGCTAAAACTGTTAGTGCTAATGGTGCTGGTAATGCTGGAATTCGTACGCCAAATTCTACTAGTTTTGGTGTTGCTGACCCATTGGCTGGGCAAAACCTAGTCCAAGCTCAAGCACGTTTTCCTGTGACTTCACGCGAGGAAATGAAAGGGTTTACGCATGAGGCTTATACAGATCAAACTATTCGTGAATATTTGGCCGGTAGAATAGGTGGTTATGGTGATGCGGCAACTGACTTAGATGATACTGATTATTGGCTAAGCAAATTCCAGGATGTGTTTGGCCCAGGAACGGCTACAGAGTTGATAAATGAGCAGAATATTTCTTTTGTCATTGGGGAATATGAGCGTTCGCAGGTTTTTGTCAATAATCCGTGGAAGCAATATGTTGAAGGTGATGATGACGCGATTTCAGATGAGGCAAAAGCAGGTGCGGTTTTATTTTTTAGCAATCAATCTGAAGGTGGTGCAAACTGTGCAAGCTGTCATGCAGGTGATTTTTTCACCGATGAACGTTTTCATAATGTTGCAATGCCACAAATAGGGCCTGGTAAGGGCGATGGTGATGATGGCTCTAAAGATTTTGGGCGTTTTCGTGAAACTGGCAATAGTTTAGATAAATTTGCATTTCGGACACCGAGTTTGCTTAACGTAGAAATGACGGGTCCATGGTCTCATGCAGGCGCTTATACTTCGTTAGAAGCTGTGGTTAAACATATGTCTAACCCGCAGGTAGCGATTGATAGCTATGATTTTGATCAATTAAGTCAAACAGAAATTCATAATCTTGATCAATTAGTTGTTAATACGCAAGAAGCGCGTGATGCAGCGAATTTTGAAATAGCGGAAGTTGATTTTACTGACCAGCAAGTGGATGATATTGTTGCATTCTTACAAACATTAACAGACCCTTGTATTAAAGATAGGGCATGTTTAGCAGCTTGGATTCCAGATCCTGCAGTCATTAGTGATCCGAATGGCGATCAGCTAAATGCAGTGGATGCAGCGGGGGATTTATACTAGCGGTATTTAACGTTTAATTGTTAACAATGGGCTCTTAATTGCAATGATTAAGAGCCCATTGAAATAAACTTAGTATGAGTTATGCATGTCTATAATCGCGGTTTCAGCTTTTTTATCTGCTTGAGACGCATCATTACGTAAGTCATCAATACGTTTTAAATAGGCTTCATCAACATCACCTGTTACGTATTGGTGATCAAAGCAAGAGGTATCAAAGTGTTTGATTTTTTTGTTGCCCGTACCAACGGCATCGACAAGATCCTCTAAGTCTTGGTAAATCATTTTATCGGCACCAATAGCAACACCAATTTCATCTTCTGTGCGGTTATGTGCGACTAATTCTGTGACAGCCGGCATATCAATTCCATATACATTAGGATAGCGTACTGCAGGCGCAGCTGATGCAAAATATACTTTATTAGCACCCGCGTCTCTGGCCATTTTTATGATTTGTTCTGACGTTGTTCCACGCACGATAGAGTCATCGACTAATAAAACATTTTTTCCTTCAAACTCTAGTTCAATCGCATTCAGCTTTTGGCGCACTGATTTTTTACGCATTTGTTGGCCAGGCATAATAAAAGTACGACCGATATAGCGGTTTTTGATAAAGCCTTCCCGGAACTTAACGCCCAAAGTATTTGCCATTTCTAAGGCAGAAGTACGGCTAGTATCAGGAATCGGAATGATGACATCAATATCATGATCTGGCCATTCTTTAAGTATTTTTTCTGCTAGTTTATCGCCCATGCGCAAACGTGCTTTATACACAGAAATATTATCTATAATAGAATCAGGGCGCGCAAAGTAAACGTACTCAAAAATACACGGGCAGTGGTCTGTTTTTTCCGCACACTGCTGTGTGTGTAACTCGCCAGATTCAGAAATAAAGACTGCTTCTCCCGGGGCCAAATCGCGTGTTATTTTAAAGTCTAGGGAGTTTAAAGCAACACTTTCAGAGGCAACCATAAATTCAGAGCCTTGCTCTGACTGTCTTTCACCAAAGATAATAGGGCGAATACCATTAGGATCCCTAAAGGCTAAAATTCCAATGTTAGGAATCATAATGACTACAGCATAAGCGCCTTTACAACGTCGGTGAACACCTTCAACCGCTTTAAATAAATCAGACTTATCTAAATCGAGTTTGCCTAGTTGTTGTAATTCATGGGCAAAAACATTGAGTAAAACTTCAGAGTCAGAATTAGTATTTAGGTGGCGCTGATCCTCAATGAAGAGCTCTTTTTTAAGTTGTTCAGTATTGGTTAAATTACCATTGTGGGCTAAGGTAATTCCAAAAGGTGAGTTCACATAAAAAGGTTGTGCTTCAGATGAGCTAGAACTACCTGCTGTTGGATAACGCGCATGTGCTATGCCCATTTTCCCACGTAACTTCATCATTTGTTCGGTGCTGAAAACATCACGTGTCAGTCCGTTGTCTTTACGCAGATGTAAGCGACCGTTTTCACAGGTAACGATACCAGCAGCATCTTGACCTCTGTGCTGCAAAACAGTAAGTGCATCATAAAGATCTTGATTTACATTTTGATGGGAGACTATCCCTGCAATACCGCACATGTTATTTCCTAGAGTTGTAAATTATTAATAGTTAACTGAATTAGCAAGGTTATCAGGTATATGAGAACGTAACCAAACTGCTGTTGATTGAAAATGGGGTAAAAGTTGCGATTCTTGCCACCACGGTTCATTTGGCAAAGGCGTTAAGCCCGCAAGCATGACTAGCACAACGACAATAAATCCACCGCGAACAATACCAAATATTAAGCCCGCTAAACGATCGGTTCCGGATAGTCCGGTTTTACTGACCAGAGCGCTTAGTAGGTAGTTAATAATAGCCCCTACAATAAGGGTTAAAATAAACAAGCTAATAAAAGCGGCACCGATACGCACAGTTTCCATACTGATCGCATCAATAAATAAATCGGCTAGCGGTTTGTTGAAGGTGAAACCTACCCAAGTCGCAACGCCCCAGGTGACTAAGGCAAAAGCTTCTTTTATGAGTCCTCTGAATAAACCGATAATCAGTGAGATGCTAATTAACGCGATAATTGAATAATCTATCCAAATCATTTTTATACCTATTCTGAGACCAAAATTGTTTTTGCGTTAAAGGTTTCTTCTAAGCGTTGCTGTGTTTTTAGTGCGATATCATGGCTTAATTCAGGACCGACGAACAAGCGATACAGAGTGCCTTTTTTAGATTTAATTGCTGCAACATAAGAGCTGAATTTTTGCTTGCGTAAACGATCTTTAAATTCATTGGCATTTTTTTCTGAGCTAAAGCTCCCTACTTGAATAACCCAGCTTTTCAAGTCTTTATCTTGTGAAGGCGCTATTGAAGCAGTTTTTTGTAAATTAACTTGCGCTAGTTTTTCTGTGGAAATGACGTCTGTATTGGATTTTGGAATACTTTTGATGAGCGCAGGTAGTTGGGTGCTGGGTTTTATAGGTAAGATAATCTCAGTGTTAGTTGGCGTATTTGCTTCTGAAATAGGCTCATCAAATAACATGGGAATAAAAATAGCAGCTAGCGCGGTGACAACCATAGCACCAACGATGCGGTGTTTAAGTACTTCATTCATAATTATGCTTCCTTCTTGTGACTGGCTTGTGCAAGGTATTCTGAAACAAGGAAAAATGATCCAAAAATAACCAGAAGACCTTTGTTTTTATTAGTTTCTGCTGTGGCTGCGGCAAAGGTCTTGGAGAAATCAATAAACCCCGTGCTGACTTGTTTTATATTGCATTGCTTGAAAGTTGTTTTTATATCGTCTTCTGCGGTTGTTCTTGGGTTATCAAGAGGGGAGATAAACCAATGTTTAATTTTTGGCTGCATTAGATCCACGACAGCTTGCATGTCTTTATCGGACATCATTGTAAATAAGGCATACACAGGAAGCTCAGAGAACTCAGTATTCAAATAATCTAATAGCGCTTGTGCAGCTTGTGGATTATGGCTGACATCTAAAAGAATAGGCGCGTTGTCTTTGGTTTTAATGAGTTGAAAACGTCCAGAAATTTGAGCATTAGCTAGACCAGAATGAATCGCTTTATCGCTAACAGAGATTTTGCTTTGCAAGCTTTGTACTGCCATTAAGGCAATAGAGGCATTACGGTATTGATGCTCACCTTTTATATTTGGGTGTGGTAGTTCGTTGAGCTGCGTTGTTGTCCCTTGCCAATTCCAATGATTAATCGTTTTTTTATAGGAAAAATCATGGTTAATTAATAACAATTGCGCATCAATTTTCTGTGCACTTTCGATGAGTGAAACGGGAGGATCGATATCGCCCACTATGGCGGGGCAATGTGAACGAAAAACCCCTGATTTTTCAGCGGCGATAGCCAAGCGTGTGTCACCTAACCAATCGGTGTGATCAATGCAAATACTGGTAATAAGAGAGGCATCTGCATCAATAATGTTGACCGCATCTAAGCGACCGCCAAGACCGACTTCTAATAGCTGAATATCTAAGTCAGATCGTGAAAAAATATCTAAAGCAGCAAGCGTGCTAAATTCAAAATAACTCAGCGAGGTATCATTACGGACGGCTTCTATGCGTTCAAAGCTGTGACATAAGATTTCATCAGAAACAGGCTGCCCATTAATTTTTATACGTTCATTGTATTTTAATATATGAGGTGATGTGTAAGAGCCAACTTTAAGTCCTTGCGCACGATAAATCGCTTCTAAAAAAGCAACGGTTGAGCCTTTGCCGTTGGTTCCTGCAACGGTAATGGTGATGGGTTGTTTTTTTAGAGGATTAAGCGCGTGATAAACTTTCTTAGCTCTATGTAAGCCTAAGTCTATGCTTTGAGGGTGAAGGCCTTCTTGCCAGTGCAACCATTCTTTAAGGGTATCAAAGTGCATAATTAAAAAACATTATTAAGTAACAAAGACTTGCTTAGTCTGTGTCTGCAAAGCTCATACTTTGAGCCTGAGCTTTGCAGAACAGATAAATTAAGCAGCGGCTTTATTCGCCATAAGAATAGCAAGAACGGATGCAATTTCTTCACGCATATTGAGGCGGTTAATAATCATATCGATCGCGCCATGCTCTTGTAAAAATTCACTGCGTTGAAAACCTTCAGGTAAGGTTTCACGTACCGTTTGTTCAATAACACGCGGACCAGCAAAGCCGATCAATGCTTCAGGTTCAGCAACATTAAGGTCACCTAACATAGCTAAGCTAGCAGAAACTCCACCCATAGTTGGGTCAGTCATAAAAGAGATATAAGGCAGGCGAGCAGCGGATAATTTGGTTAATGCTGCGCTGGTTTTGGTCATTTGAAATAAAGAGAACAATGACTCTTGCATACGCGCACCGCCACTAGCAGTGAAGACAATAAATGGGACGCCTAGTTCTATACTTTTATTAACGCCGCGTACAAATTTCTCACCAACTACTGAGCCCATTGAGCCGCCCATAAAGCTAAAATCAAAGGCTGCAGCAACAATCGGTTTACCTAATAAGGTGCCACTAAGAACCACAAGTGCGTCGTTTTCCTTACTTTGTTTTTGTGCTTGTGTGATGCGATCTTTATATTTTTTACTGTCTTTAAATTTTAAAGGGTCAGTCGGTTTGATTTTTTCGCCAATTTCTTCACGACCATCAGCATCAAGAAATAAATCTAAGCGGCGACGTGCTCCAATGCGCATATGAAAATCACATTTAGGGCAGACGTTTGCATTTTTTTCTAGTTCACTGGTATATAAAATCGCACTACAGCGAGTGCATTTATGCCATAGACCTTCTGGAATAGGATTTTTTTTGGTATCAGAATCTTTTTTTATAATAGTCGAAGGGACTAACTTTTCAAACCAACTCATTATTTACTCCGTCTTTAAACCTGTTCATCCATTGCTTTACGCATGGATTGTAATAGTTCTACGATTTTTACTTTTGCAGTCTCAGGGGCTGCTAAATTTGCTTCTATTTTACTAATTAAAGCACTACCTACAACGACAGCATCTCCGAAAGCGGAAATCGTTTTAGCCGTATCTGCTTCTTTAATGCCAAAGCCGATAGCAACCGGTATGTTAGTGTTTGCGCGAATAAGTTGTAGTTTTCTTTCAACATCAGCCGTGTCTAAGTGACCTGCACCGGTAATGCCCTTAACAGAGACATAATAAAGAAATCCACTACCAATCGCATCCATTTTTTTAATTCTAGTTGTTTCACTATTGGGTGCTAATAAAAAAATCTGATCGATATTGCGTGCATTAAGTAACTCAGCACATTCAGTTGCTTCTTCTGGTGGCAAATCAACGGTTAATACACCATCAATTCCTGCACTTTGTGCAGCATCAGCAAAGGCTTCATAACCCATGGCTTCAACAGGGTTAGCGTAGCCCATCAGTACAACAGGGGTTGTTTGGTTAGTGCTTCTGAATTCTGCTGCAATCTTTAAGGTGCGGCGTAAGCTCATTTTATGGGCTAAAGCACGTTCACTTGCGCGTTGAATAACCGGGCCATCGGCCATTGGATCAGAAAAAGGCACACCAAGTTCAATTATATCTGCACCGGCCTCAACCATGGCATGCATCATAGGAACGGTAAATTCTGGGTTTGGATCGCCAGCGGTGATAAATGGGATGAGTGCTTTGCGACCGGTTTTTTTAAAGTCAGAAAAAACAGTTTCTAAACGGCTCATATTTTAATTCCTTCACGTTCTGCCATGGTATGCATATCTTTATCGCCACGACCTGATAAATTAACAATGATTATTTCGTCACTTTTCATCGTTGGTGCAAGCTTCATTGTATAAGCCATTGCATGGCTTGATTCTAGTGCTGGGATGATGCCTTCTAATTTAGTCAGTGCATGAAAGCCTTCTAAAGCTTCCGTGTCAGTCACGCTGACATAATTAGCGCGGCCAATATCATTGAGCCACGCATGTTCTGGTCCAACACCTGGATAATCTAAGCCAGCTGAAATTGAATGCGTTTCAATAATCTCTCCATCGTCATCTTCAATAAGATAAGTACGATTGCCATGTAAAACACCTGGGCGTCCTGCACAAATTGCAGCAGAGTGACGACCTGTTTCAATGCCATCTCCTGCGGCTTCTACACCAAACATTTTAACGTTAGCATCATCAATAAACGGGTGAAATAAACCAATTGCATTAGAACCGCCGCCTATACAGGCAACCAAAGCATCGGGTAATTTTCCTGTTTGAGTTAAGCATTGCTCGCGTGCTTCGCGGCCAATAATTGCTTGAAATTCGCGAACCATTTCAGGGTAAGGTGCCGGGCCTGCAACTGTGCCGATAATATAAAAGGTATTATCCACATTGGTTACCCAATCACGAATCGCTTCGTTTAAGGCATCTTTTAATGTTTGGGAGCCAGATGTGACAGAGACGACTTTAGCGCCTAGTAATTGCATGCGGTAAACATTCAGTGCTTGGCGAGCAATATCGACGGCACCCATGTAAACAACGCATTCTAAACCTAAGCGAGCACACACTGTTGCCGTTGCAACGCCATGTTGCCCTGCGCCTGTCTCAGCGATAATGCGTGTTTTACCCATGCGTTTTGCGAGTAAAATCTGCCCAATCGTATTGTTGATTTTATGCGCACCGGTATGGTTCAAATCTTCACGTTTTAGGTAGATTTGCGCACCACCTAATACTTTACTCCAGCGTTCTGCATGGTAAAGCGGGGAAGGGCGACCAACATAGTGCTGAAAATCTTTATCCAGTTCTGCCATAAACTCAGGATCAGTCATGAACTGATCATAAGCCGTTTGTAACTCTTCTACGGCAGGAATAAGCGTTTCTGCAATAAAAATTCCCCCGTAAGGGCCAAAATGTCCCCGATCATCGGGCATGTTGTAGGGCTTAGTTGTTTCTGTCACTTTGGTAAACCTCGGTTAAAAATTCTGATACTTTATGGTTATCTTTAATGCCTTTGGCTGATTCCACGCCACTACTGACATCAAGTGCAAAGGGCTGGACTCGTTGTATCGCTTGGGCGGCATTATGTTTGTCTAGGCCACCAGCAAGTACAATAGGTAAGCTGCAGTTTTTTGGGATTAAGTCCCAATCAAATTTTTCGCCTGTGCCACCTTTAGTTTGCGGGTGGTAAGCATCAAGTAGTAACGCGCTGGCATCATGGTAGCTTTTACTTAATGCATTAATGTCTGTTTCTGTTTGCATGCGTATCGCTTTCATATAAGGAAGCGGGTATTGTCTACATGCTTCAGGACTTTCATTGCCATGAAACTGTAATAAATCAATGCGTACTTGAGAAATCACCTGCTTAATTTCGGCTTCACTTGCGTCAACAAATAATGCCACCACCGTCGTGAATGCAGGGAGTGCTTGTACGATTTTTTGTGCTAATTCAATGGAAACATTACGTGGGCTAGGCGGGTAAAAAACTAAACCAATCGCATCGGCCCCGGCATAAGCGGCATGAGCGGCTTGTTCGGGTGTAGTGAATCCACAAATTTTTATACGGGTTCGATTCATTTTGAGCCGCAACTAAAGCGATAAAACCGACTAGAATACCACATACAAAGAATGCCTAGAAGTAATGAATTAATGCTTTATATAAAAACTAATGCGCATGATGCGTGTGCGCACCGTGGTCATGTGTATGAACAGGTGGGGGGGCTATTGTGTGAGGCGCTTTTTTGACGGCAACACCATACTCATAAACCATGAGTCCACCTAAATCTGCGCCAAAAATGAGTAATATCATTAGTAAGGCGGAGCTAGCAAAATGTAGATAGGTTTTTTCTTGTATAAATTTTGGGTTTGCAAAATAGCGATACAAAGATAATAGAATGGCTAATGCCGTGACACTAATACCAAAAAATTGGTGGCGTAACATGATTAAGTGTGTGGCATCATTATGCTCAACAGCGTATGCAGCTTGAAAACCAGCCGCGACAGTCAAAATAGCACTCACTGTTGCAATATATAGTGTGAAAGTAGCAAATTGGCGCCATTCAACTTTTTTGAATAGGCAACCGAGGATGTCGCTGATAAAAAACACACTAAAGAGTGCAATCGGAAAATGAACAATTAAAGGATGAATATTATTTAATGCCGCCACACCGGGGAAAAAAGCAGCAAAAATTTGCCCAGAATTCATGCGGGTCAAGGACTCTAAAAAAGTTAAAAACGCAGCTAAACCTTCTATGGCGCCTATACCATTATGGCCGCCACCATGAACTTGAGGAAGAATATCAAACAGTAAGTCGATCATTTTATTATTATATTTTTAATTATGATTGAGCAATATTATACGGCTATTTAGCGTAATTGCTTGGAATTAACTGTAGTGCTTTAAGCGTGGCTTGTGCGCGAATTTCTAGGCGACTGCCGCTCAAGTTTTCTAATATCACAATAGGCGGTTGATGGCGCTTTTGCACGGCAATATAAACAGTGCCGACAGGTTTTTCAATACTGCCGCCTGTTGGGCCTGCTATGCCGGTAATTGCAATGGCATAGTCTGCAAGGCATTGTTGTAACGCGCCTGTCGCCATTGCCTCAGCGACTTGATGACTGACAGCACCCTGTTGCTCAATAAGGTCAGGATTTACGCTGAGCATTTCCGTTTTAGATAAATTGCTATAGGTGATAAAACCGCGATCAAACCAGCTTGAACTCCCCGGAATATCGGTAAGTACCTGAGCAACACCGCCACCCGTGCAGGACTCTGCTGTGATAAGCGTGTGCCGAGAGGCGATTAAAAAATCCGCTAGTTGTTGTGCTGCGTAAGCGATATCGACAGATAAATTCATGTATTCAATGTTTGCTGGGCATATTTTTGTTAAAATCTTGCCATTATTTTACTGAACTTAAAGCAAGAAACACATGACAGATTTTGATTGGACGGAATATTCAATAGAAACCCAAGCGATTAGGGCGGGGCAAAAGCGCACGGGTGAAGGTGAGCATAGTATGCCTATTTTTATGACCTCTAGTTATGTGTTTGATAGTGCTGAAGATGCAGCATTACGCTTTACAGGAAAACGTGAAGGGCATATTTATTCGCGCTTTACTAATCCAACCGTGAATGCATTCCAAGATAGATTAGCCTTAATGGAGCAAGGCGAGCGTTGTTTAGCCTTTGCATCAGGAATGGCAGCTATTATGGCTGTGGGCATGGGGCTTTTAAAGTCAGGTGATCATGTAGTATGTTCGCGTAGTGTGTTTGGTAATACCATTCTGACCTTTCAAAACTACTTTGCTAAGTTTGGAGTAGAAACTACCTTTGTTGAATTATCTAATTTACAAGCGTGGGATGATGCCATACAAGAAAATACGCGGTTTTTGTTCGTAGAAACACCATCAAACCCTTTAATGGAATTAGTGGATATTAAAGCCTTAGCTGATATTGCACACAATAAAGACAGTTTATTAGTGGTCGATAATGTGTTTTGTACGCCGATTATGCAAAAGCCATTAGTATTAGGTGCGGATATTGTTGTGCATTCCGCGACTAAATATATCGATGGACAGGGGCGTTGTGTTGGTGGTGCTGTCATTGCGAGCGATGAGATTATAGATCAGTATATCTACCCCTATTTGCGTACCGGTGGTGCAACTATGAGTGCATTTAATGCTTGGGTTTTCTTATCAGGCCTAGAAACCTTAGCGGTTAGAATGAAAGCGCATTGCGATAGTGCCTTTGAATTAGCTAAGTGGTTGGATGCGCAACCGAGTGTAGATAAAGTACATTACCCTGGCTTGGAATCGCATCCTCAGCATGAATTAGCAAAGCAGCAGCAAAGTCATTTTGGTGCGGTGGTTAGTTTTGAATTAAAGGGTGGTAAAGAGGGGGCATGGCATTTAATTGATAGCACCCAGATGTTATCAATTACGGCGAATTTAGGTGATGTGAAAACCACGATTACACACCCAGCAACAACAACGCATGGGCGTTTAGCACCTGAAGTACGTTTACAAGCAGGTATTAAAGATAGCTTGGTAAGAATCTCAGTCGGCTTGGAGTCGATTGAGGATATTAAAGCGGATTTGCTAAAAGGTTTAGCAATCGCGTAAGTGATATTTATTTCCCTGCTTAGGGATTAATAAGCAGGGAAATAAAATAGTAGGCTTAAAATAACTCAATCTCTTCATTATTTTTTGATTGTTTTCAGCAACAGAAGAAATCGTTGGGATTAAGAGACAGATAAAGTCTGCCTCTTAACTATTGAGTTATTTAAGTAATAACGCTAGGTTCGACTCGGTTACTTCTTTTTTTAACTTCACAAAATTGTTCTGCAAGCGTAATTAAATCGGCTAATGCGGTTTGTGGTTCTTGTTGTTGCTTACTTGCATCAGGTTCATATTTTTCTATATAAATACGTAAGGTTGCGCCTACGGTACCTGTTCCGGATAAACGAAATACGATTCGAGAGCCATCGGTAAAGCCTATGCGGATGCCTTGGTGGTTGCTAATACTTTGGTCTATAGAATCGTGATAGCTGAATTCATCAGCATATTCCACTGTATATTGACCAAAGGATTGCGTAGGCAAAGCAGCTAACTGGCTACGTAAATGATCCATTATATTGTTGGCGATATCGCTATCAACGGCTTCATAATCATGACGGCAATAAATATCGCGGCCATAAGTTTGCCAATGTTCATTAACGATTTCTTGTACGGATTGTTTACGTTTAGCTAAGATATTAAGCCAAAATAAAACCGCCCATAAACCATCTTTTTCACGTACATGGTTAGAGCTCGTGCCAAAACTTTCTTCACCACACAGAGTTATTTTTCCCGCATCGAGCAAGTTACCAAAAAACTTCCAGCCAGTGGGGGTTTCAAAGGCAGGAATATTTAATGCTTTTGCAACACGGTCGACCGCTTGGCTAGTTGGCATGGAGCGAGCAACGCCATCAATACCGGCAGAGTACGCGGGTATTAACTGAGCATTTGCAGCCATAATCGCTAAGCTATCACTTGGAGTAACAAAAATATTATTACCTAAAATCATGTTTCTATCGCCATCACCATCTGATGCAGCAGCAAAATCAAGTGCCTTACTACCAAACATCAGCTGTTGTAACTCTTTGGTATGGCTTAAATTTGGATCAGGATGATGTCCGCCAAAGTCTTCTAAGGGAGTGCCGTTAATAACTGTGCCTTTAGGCGCACCTAAAATATCTTCCAAAATACGTGTTGCATAAGGGCCGGTGATTGCATGCATCGCATCAAAGCAGAGGCTTATGGATTCTGATGTGAATGCTTGTTTGATGAGGTCAAAGTCGAATAAGCTTGCCATGAGTTCGGCATAATCATCAACAGGGTCAATGATAGTAATATTTAATTCAGATTGGGTGTATTTTCCACAAGTGCTAATATCAATCGGTGTTAACTCAGCTATTTTATAATCGCTAATACTTTGACTGTAGCTAAAAAAAGCATCGGTATCTTGCTCAGTCGCTGGGCCACCACTACTGATATTGAATTTAATACCAAAATCTTCATCGGGTCCGCCAGGGTTATGGCTAGCAGAAAGAATAAAGCCGCCAAAGGCTTGGTACTTTCTGATTAAATGAGAAACGGCAGGGGTAGAGAGTAAACCGTTTTGGCCAATAATAAGGTCACTATAACCATTTGCAGCGGCTATTTTAATGATAATTTGGATGGCATCATTATTATAATAGCGTCCATCACCGCCAATGACGAGGGTTTTATTGCTACTTTGAGGTAATGAAGACAGGATCGATTGTACAAAATTTTCTAAGTAATTAGCTTGTTGAAACACTTTTACTTTTTTTCGTAAACCAGAAGTACCCGGTTTTTGATCAGAATAAGCTTGTGTTGAAATTGTGTTTATTTGCATAATGACTCGCTCAAGACAGTAAGTTTTTTTTTGATAATAACATTATTACCTCTATGCGCTATTCCCTATTTTTATTTTTCCTATTATTTTCGCTAAATAGCGGCTTTGCTGAGAGTAAGGTGTGGATATTAATCGATACCGCTAAAAAGCAGCTTCAAGTGAGAAAGGACAGGGTGGTTCTAGTAACTTTTAAAGATATATCTATTGGTCGTAATGGAGCAGGTAATAAGCAAAAACAAGGCGATGATATTACGCCTGTCGGGCGCTATAAAATTTCGACTATTGCTAATGAAGGCAGCCGCTTTAGGCGGTTTTTTGGTATTAACTACCCTTTACCCAGAGATGCACGATATGCAGTGAATACGGGGAAAATTTCATATCAAGATTATGTAAGTATTATGGCGGCGCATAAGGATAATCAAATGCCACCTGGTGATACAAATATTGGTGGGTTGATTGGAATTCATGGTGTTGGGCGAGGAAACCCTAAGGTTCAAGGTGTTTTTGATTGGACACAGGGTTGTATCGCATTATCTAATCAACAGGTGGATGAACTAGCCGATTGGGTCTATTTAGGAATGCCGGTTGAGATAAAATAAATTGGCATTCGCTATAAAACGAGATAAAATTGAGAGTATCAAATATATCTAGTAGTTGTTTTTAACTGCTTATGTTTGTGGAATGCAAATTAATCTAGACCTAGATTGGTTTTTTTATTACATTTTTTAGGAAGACAAATGATTAAATTATTAAAAGTTTCAGCTATCGTTTTAGGTTCTAGCATGATGATGGCTTGTGCTTCATCTGGCGATTTAGAGCAACTACAAGCTGATATGGATAAAGTTTCACAGCAAGCTGCGCAAGCATCTGAAGCTGCTACAGCTGCTGGAGCATCAGCTAACGATGCTGCTGCAAGTGCAACTGCTGCAACTGCTGAAGCAACACGTGCTGCAAACGCTGCTGAAGCGACAAATGCAAAATTAGATCGTTTATTGACTAAAACAATGATGAAATAATTAACATTAGTTAGCGCTTGTGCGCTGTAATGTAATTGCAAAGCCCCATTAATTTTTAATTAATGGGGCTTTTTTATTGCCTGATGATTTGTTTTAATCGCTTTATGCGGAGTTTAGGCGTTATCGTTAAATAAGGGTTGATTGCGATCCGAACTGACAATGTCGGGTTCAATATGCTTTTTTTGTTGTGCATTTAAATTTCCAGGCTTTAAACCAATGGCTTCAAAACGTTCACTCAAGTAATCTAAATTTCCTTCAATAATTTGTACTGTTTCTCCAGTTTCACTCCAAAAATTAGTATGCACTGTGCCATTAAAAAATGAAATTTTGCAGTGTAGAGGGCTTAAGTTTGGCGGAGATAAACTGAGCGTCGCTGACCAGCTTTTATTTTCTTGCTCTGAATTGTTATGATTCTCTTCTTCAATTTGTATTTGTAGGGATTTTGCTTGTTTTTTATCAACAAAAGGTAGTTCTACAGTCCAAGCCTGTCGATTAGCTTCATCTTGCGGTAACGATTTTAATTGATTAAGCACTAATCGAGCTAAAGCACCTTCTGATTTGGTTTGTAACTCTTGTAAGGCGGTGTTCTTTTCTGCAACACCTTTGTCCTGCTGCAATGCATTGACTAATTGTGTCAATTTTGTTTTTAAATCAGGTGCTAAATTACTTGCTTGTTTTCCCGCTGGTTGAGCTAACTTAGCCTCTAAAAAAAGCCCGCTATTATCGACATTTTTTTTAAGCTGAGCACCTTCTGTTAATTGCTGTTTAGTCGGCAGGTTTCTTAAAATATCTTGCGCTAAGCGTTTTAAAGTATCTGAAACATTTTCATTTTGAGCTAAATTTTTAACCAGTTGATTCAACATGACAGACGTTGACTGTTGTTTAGGTAATAGCTCTTTTAAAGCATTATTAATTGATTCCTCAGGTGTTGGTGCAGGAAGTAATTTAAATTGAGGGTGCTCACCTGATTTGATAACTTGCAAGCTAACGCTATTAATGTCTTTTGCTAAATTAGATTTAGGAAACTCTAAAGTAACAGATTGAGGCGTAAACAGTTTTAATGTTAAATTTTTATCATTATTAACAACACTGGCGGTGATTTTTTGATCCACAGCTAATTTAGCTAAATTGGGATTTTTTACATGGCTTGCCGTTTGTAAATTGGCTAGATTATTACTTTGCGTGTTTTTTGTAGCTGTTTTTAAAGTAGCTGAATCTTTTGGGTCTTGATTAGCCTGTTGCAGGCTTTTACTCGTTTCATTATGAATAGTAGCATCAGTTGGCTTGTTACCAATGGATAATATAATGTCGGTTTTTTGCTGATTGATACTAGCAAGGCGAGCGTCAACGGTTTTAGTCTTTTGTGTCGCCAGTGTATCAATGGCATGTTGTGCGTTTGCTGGTAAAGAATTGCTAATCATCATTGAATCCTTATCATTTTAGCTAAAGTAAGGTGGATAAAACTATAGCGGCAAAGCGATTAAAAATATTAATAGGCTAAGTGTTGCCGTAACGTAAAAGAAGCGACAGCTAAATTCTTTCCAGTCTGCAGCTTAAATTAGTTTAGAATTACAGGCATTTTTTACTTTATTGTTATTAGCAACGTAATGCAAACATTAGAAACGATTAGAGATTATATACGCTGGGGCGCTAGCCAATTTTCCGAGGCTAAATTATTTCATGGCCATGGGACTGCGACGGCGATTGATGATGCGGCGGCTCTCGTCTTACATAGCCTACATTTGCCGTATGATTTGGCAGAGTGTTACTTTAGTAGCAAATTAACTCAGGCTGAGCGTGAAAAAATCACGCAACTTATTAATAGACGCGTTAAAGAGCGTATTCCTTCGGCGTATTTAACCAATGAAGCGGTATTTTCCGGTTTAAAATTTTACGTGGATCAACGTGTTTTAGTGCCGCGCTCTCCTTTTGCAGAGATTATACAAGAACAGTTTGCACCTTGGGTCGATCCGGATCAAGTACATCATATTTTAGATTTATGTACAGGCAGTGCGTGTATTGCGATTGCTTGCGCTTATGCTTTTCCTGATGCACAGGTTGATGCGGTTGATTTATCAGCTGATGCACTGGATGTCGCAAAAATCAATGTCGCACAACATGAATTAGAAGAACGCTTAAGCTTGCATCAATCTGATCTATTCACCGCGTTACCTGCACAGAAATATGATTTGATTGTGTCTAATCCGCCTTATGTTGCGATTAGTGAATGGCAGCAACTTCCTGATGAATTTCATGCAGAGCCTGAAATGGGTTTTACGGGGGGGGAAAGTGGTTTAGATTTAGTGATTAAAATCCTAGTCAATGCCGCAGATTACTTAACCGAGCAGGGTATTCTAATTATAGAAGTCGGCAGTAGTGCAGAAACACTGCAAACGCAATTTCCTAATATTCCTTTTTACTGGCTAGAGTTTGAAAAAGGCGGGGATGGCGTGTTTTTATTAACAGCAGAACAAGTATTTACATTTAATGAACAATTTAAACAAGCGTTGGGTTAATTATGTCAGGTAATAGTATTGGAAAATTATTTACAGTGACTACCTTTGGTGAAAGCCATGGTATTGCTTTAGGCGCAACCGTTGATGGCTGCCCTCCCGGATTAGAAATTAGTGCTGAAGATTTACAAATTGATTTAGATCGTCGCCGTCCAGGTACGTCTCGTCATACCACACAGCGTCGTGAACCTGATCAGGTTGAGATTTTATCCGGTGTATTTGAAGGAAAAACCACGGGAACACCCATTGGTTTATTAATTAAAAACACAGATCAACGTTCTAAAGATTATGCCAATATTGCAGAAACTTATCGTCCGGGACATGCGGATTATGTCTATGATCACAAATATGGTTTTAGAGATTATCGCGGGGGGGGGCGGTCATCAGCTAGAGAAACGGCAATGCGTGTTGCAGCCGGTGCGATTGCTAAAAAATATTTAAACCTAGCCTTTGGTATAGAAATTCGTGGTTATTTAGCGCAATTAGGTCCAATTAAAACGGAGACGATTGATTGGGCGGCGATGGACAATAGTGAGTTCTTTTGCCCAGATAGTAGTAAAGAAGCAGAATTAGTTGCTTATATGGATGCTTTACGTAAAGAAGGCAATTCTATTGGTGCGCGCGTTAATGTGATTGCAACAAACGTTCCTCCAGGACTGGGTGAGCCTATTTTTGATCGTCTAGATGCTGATTTAGCACATGCATTAATGAGTATTAATGCGGTAAAAGGCGTGGAAATTGGCGATGGTTTTGATTGTGTTACTGCAAAAGGAACTGATTTTAGAGATGAAATGACACCCGATGAAGGTTTTTTAAGTAACCATGCGGGTGGTGTTTTAGGTGGCATATCGAGTGGCCAAGACATTACTGCGAGTATTGCTTTAAAACCAACATCGAGCCTGCACTTACCGGGGCGCAGCATTAATCGTGAAGGGGAAGCAATCGAAGTTGTTACTAAAGGTCGACATGATCCTTGCGTGGGAATTCGTGCAACACCGATTGCAGAAGCGATGATGGCTATCGTATTGATGGATCATTTGTTACGTCATAGAGCGCAAAACTACGATGTTAAATCGAGTTTACCTATTTTGCGTTAAGTCTTTATTCGTTAAGTATTGTTGAAATTATAAGGTGGGTAAAATCATGAAACTTGAGTTATTAGCATTACATCATAGCTATATTTCTGAAACGATAACAAAAGCTACTATTTAAGATGGTAAAACCTTAGGTGAGTGTCATAAAAATCGCTGTGAAAAGTAAAGTCCCACACTGGCGTTTATCGGCTTTTTACTTCTGCTACTTTGCGACCTTAGGCGGCTTTTTACCTTTTTGGAGTTTATTTTTAAAAGATAGTGGCTTTAGTGCGGCAGAAATTGGAGAGTTAACCGCTTTTATGGTGGGAACAAAAGTGATAGCACCTAATCTATGGGGCTGGATTGCTGATTATACGGGGCGCAGTTTACGAATTATTCGCATTGCTTCATTTCTAGCCGCGGTGTTATTTGCTGGATTTTTATACGAAACCTCTTATCAGTGGTTTGCTTTTGTCACCATTTGCTTTAGTTTTTTTTGGAATGCCACGTTACCACAATTTGAGGCGGCTACTTTACATCACCTAAAGGACGAACCACATCGCTATAGTGATATTAGGTTGTGGGGGTCGATTGGTTTTATCGTAACGGTTTTAGGCGTGGGCTACTTATTAGATATTTACCCCATTAAGCTTCTGCCTGTGCTCATTGTTAGTATTTTGAGTAGTATTTGGTTGATAGCGATGATTACGCCTGAAGTGATTACTGCTAAAGCCAGCCAAGCAATGGTTGGTGTAGGAAAAATTCTAAAACAACCCGAAGTAATTGCCTTTTTAGTGGTCTATTTACTTTTGCAAGCAGGGCATGGACCTTATTATGTGTTTTTTTCGGTCTACCTAAAAGAATATGACTATTCAGCAACAACCATCGGTTTGCTTTGGTCCTTAGGGGCGGGTGCAGAAATTATTGTATTTGTTTTTATGCGCCGTTTATTAAAGCATGTATCATTAAGGGCTATTTTATTAATGAGCTGTTTTTTAGCCGTTGTCCGCTGGCTTTTAATCGCGTGGTTTGCTGATGACATGCGTATTTTAATATTCGCGCAAATTCTGCATGCAGCGACCTTTGGAACAGCACATGTAGCAGCAATGCATTTAGTACAAAACTATTTTGGTATTCATCATCAAGGTAAGGGGCAAGCCTTATATAGTAGCTTAAGCTTTGGCTTGGGCGGAATGCTAGGCGGCTTATATAGTGGTTATGGCTGGGATACTTACGGCGCTAATTGGGTATTTACTTTTGCCGCTATTTTGAGTGCATTCGCCTTTATAATTGCCTATACTTGGGTGGGAAAAACTAAGTTTTCTTTATTGAGTGATAGCCAAGAATAAAAAATAAGAGAATTGTCTTTTTTGCTGACTAGGCCTGAGATTTTATAAAACCTAAGCAGCTTACTTGACCCAAGTTAAATGACCTTTTAGAATCGTTGTAAGAAGTTTTATGATTAATTTAGTGTAGAGGAAGACTGAAATAAAAATGTTGTCTGCTTATTCGGTATTTGAAAATGAAAAAGAAGCTGAAATTAGTCATGTGGGTTCAGCAATCAGTCGAGTAGTAAGTGTCGTTCCTTGGACAGATGCGGAGCAAGCACCAGACTCTTTATACCGGCAGTTAGTTTATAAAGTACGTAGATCACCTAGGCGCTTAATGTGTCACCTACAAAGAGTGAATTATTGCTTTAACAATAAATTATCTGAGCAATTATATGCGGCATTGATTGATCTTTTTTATGTTCTGAAAGGGCAAGGGTGTGGATTAAGTGAGCGTATCAGTGCGGAAGTCAGTGTGGCCTTATCTGAAGAAGAGTTGTTAAAAATACACTCTTATTTAGCAACTTATGATGAAACTTTATTAATAGGTAATCGATATTCACTTTTTACTACAGGGCAGGTTAACGCCCTCTATGTAATAAAAGAGGCAGTTAAAGTTAATACAGAGTACGATGTATTAACGCTTGCGAGAGACTATGTTGAATATAGTCAATTAGACCAAGCGATGGAAGTTTTAGAGGCAGGGATTATCGAAATGCCTGAGAGATTAGAGTTGCAAAGTGAACTCTTAGAATTATATACAATAACGAAGCGCTATTCATCGTATAAAAAAATGACGAATCAACTGCAAAATTATCAAATTGATATCACGACTGAATGGCAGAATGCTGCTAAATACTTTGCTGAGTTAAATGATGACGAGTAATAATCAAAAGATACAAGTTGCTCTATTTGGAATGGATACTAGAGCAAGTAAAGTGATGACCATGTACCTGCACGGCCCCTGTAAAGGTCTTGCGGTCGTGGTTGATGAGTCAACTGCAGACATTGATATTATCGATGCGGACTCTGTTAAATTTAAAGAAATACTTGAAGAGAGAAAATCAAAAGCACCTGGTAAAGGAATGATACTGCTGGCACTACAGCCGGTTACTATAGAAGGTGCAGTGTATGTAAAAAAACCTATTGAAAGTGAAGGGCTAATGGCGGCGCTTAAGCAAGTACAAACTGAACTTGCTAAGCCGAAAAAGAAAGTTCCTTCACAATCAACGGTGACTGAAGCAGCTAAAAGCGCAGAGGCTTCAACTGAAGATACCGTGCAGGCAGTCACGGAAGACGTGGCTTTATCTGACGATATAGAGGCAACTCAAGATGATAAAGAAAACGTTAAGGAAGAACCTAGCGCAGCGCAACTTGATGAGCAAAAGAAAACCCAAAAACATAGAACCGCTATAGATTTAAGCGATGAAGTGTATTCAAGTTATATAGGACATGTAGAAGGGGTTGATTTCACCGATAAAGAACAGGTTTTACTCGCATCGTTCAACTCAAAACACTATTTCTTAAGCTATATTCAATCCGCATTACGCGTCGCAAAAGAAAAAAAACGTATTATCCAGTTAAATGCAAATTGGAAACCGCTCATTATATTTCCGGATACACATGAGATTTGGTTAGATGCCAAAGACGTTCAACTACGTGCTTTTTCTGGCATTTTAATGAAGCAATGGGCAGGTAGTGGTAGTGGCGTTTCACTGAGTGCGGCTGATCCTGACAAGCTAAACTGTCATGATAAGCTAGAAAACTTTTACGATGCCGATATGCTGCTTTGGAAAGTAGCTATTTGGACATCAAAAGGGCGCTTTCCAAGTGCTATTGATATTCATCAGCCAGTTTATTTAAAACAATGGCCTAATTTTACGCGTTTGTTAATTACCCCCCATGCATTACAAATTACCGCTGTATTAACCCATTCACCCACACTCATGATGGATGTTGTTAAACAATTACAAATTAAACCAGAATATGTTTTTGTCTTTATCAGTGCTGCACATGCTTTAGGGCTAGTTGGGCAAGAACAGCATCGACCTGAAAAAGTGGTTGCGCCGGCAGCAATTAAAAAACCTAAAGCCCAAGGCTTATTGGCTAAGATTTTAGGTAAGTTACGTAACTAAGAGATACATTAATTAATATGAGTCAATATAAAATTATTTTTACAGGCCCTGTTGGCGCTGGAAAAACCACGGCAATTCAATCCATTAGTGATGTACCTCCTGTTAGAACTGATGCAGCAGCGAGTGATATGACTAAAACGCGTAAAGCAGAAACGACTGTTGCAATGGATTATGGGATTATGAACCTAGATGATGGTGAAAAAATTCATCTCTATGGTACGCCAGGGCAGGAACGCTTCGATTTTATGTGGGATATTCTTTCCGTTGGTGGCTTGGGCTTAGTTTTATTACTTGATAACACTCGAGCAGATCCATTCCAAGATATGAAATTTTTCTTAGATTCTTTTTCTGATTTCATTGCCGATACCTCGGTTGCGATTGGAATTACCCAAATGGATTTAAGTGCAACACCAACAGTGGATGACTACCATCAGCAATTAAAAAAATATGGATTAAAACCTGCCGTATTTGCAGTCGATGCAAGAGAAAAAAAAGATGTATCACTTTTATTGCAATCCTTGTTACTTTCCATAGACCCTATGCTAGGTAAGGAGTAGCCTTATATGAGTTCCTATTCACTAGCAGAGGGATTATTTCTTTATCCAACGCCTGTGGGAAGTTATTATGCTATCTCCTCAAAAGAAGATAATAAATCAAGACGATTTTTAAGGCGCTTATTAAGACAAAAACAAACGCCCGCGTTAACACTTGATACGTTAAAATCCTTAATGGATGAAAGTAATGAGGATAAAGCCTTAGATTTATTGCATCATTGCCAGAAAATCGGTTGGGTTCAAGGTGTTGATAAGCCAGTTTCAGCACCGGAAGGTGCGTTAGAAGATGTGCTACAAAATTTACTGGATAATATAACCGAAAAAGGCAAAGTATTACTTGCCGATGACCAAGGTTTTTATTTGGTCTGTCATGGCTTTGCACATGAAACTGCCGAAGAGTTATCGGCATTAGGTGCAGAAATAGCCACAATGCATGAAAGACGATCAGGCCTATTAGTTAATAATTTAGGCTTATCTAGCCATGCGTGGGCGATTGTTGATGCCTTTGGTTGTAGCCAAATTGGTTTCTGGCCTATATTTATTGGAAATACGCGTTTTGTTATCGCTATATCCGGTATTCCACATTTTAATCACCCCGATTTTGTTACCTTTATCTGGGCTCTGAGTATTCGTTATGCAAATGACAATAGTTAATAAATTACCACAAACAACTAACAATGGAGATTTAGTATGATAGCTGACATGCTGGCATCAGTTTTAAATGAGCTTAATGGGACTTCAGCAGATATTGAAGCGTCTGCTGTTATTTCTACAGATGGACTTATCATGGCCTCTGTTTTACCTGCGGCACTAGATGAAGATAGAGTGGGGGCAATGAGTGCCGCGATGCTATCTTTAGGGGATAGAACAGCACAAGAACTTAATCGTGGCGCATTAGAGCAAGTACTTATTAAAGGTGATAGTGGTTATGTATTAATGACCTATGCCGGAAATGAAGCTGTACTAACTGTTATGGCTAAACCTAATGCAAGATTAGGCTTAATTTTTCTTGATGTTAAGAGAGCAGTGGAAAGTATCACAGACTTACTCTAATTCAATTAGGTAAGTGAAATAGGGTTTATAAACAAAGGTTTATAAGTTTAATTTTAATGTGATGGTGAGTAGTTATGATTAACGATATGCACCCAGAAGATATTATTGGGGAATTCAAAGAAGTAACTTTGAATTTATACAATTCTATTGCGAGAAAAATTTTATATACAGAAATCGAAACACCGTACCCTGATGGCAAACTCATTGTTTCCACAACAACACTCGAAGGGATTATTACCCATGTAAACCCTGCGTTTATAGAAATGTCTGGTTTTACAGAAGACGAGTTAATCGGTGCACCACATTCTATTTTACGCCATCCCGATATGCCGCCGGCTGCATTTAAAGGCCTTTGGGATACCGTAATGAGCGGTGAAAAATGGCAAGGATACGTAAAAAACTTACGTAAAGATGGTGGGTATTATTGGGTAAAAGCAACCGTTATTCCCAATGTAAGACAAGGAAAAGTCGTTGGATATACCTCGGTGCGTAGAAAACCTTCACGCACAAAAGTGGATGAGTGTATTGCGCTTTATCCTACTCTATTCTGATAGGAGCCCCGCATGTCATTTATGTTTACAGTGAGTCCAGATTTTTCACCGGCCCATTTATCCGGCTGGTACATTTTTAATACATGGTTACAAAAACAAACAGAATTAGCTTTTCATCTAGAGCTCTATGATGATTTCCATGCGCAAACCGATGCGATTATAAATGATAATGTTGATCTGATTTATGCCAACTCATTTGATGCCGCCATGCTAATGCGTGACAAAGGTTTTTTACCTTTAGCTAAAGCAAAAGGTAAATCAGATGAAGCCATTATTGCCGTTAATGCAAGCAACACAGTGGAAGATGTAGCGCATTTATTACCAGGAACTAAAGTAGCTTATACGGATGACCCCGATGTGAGAATGATGGGTATGATCATGCTAGAACCCGGTGATTTAGATGCCACTAATATTGAAGCTCAAGTCGTTAAAACCAATATTTTAGTCGCCAAAAAGCTACTAAAAGGAGAAGCTGATGCGGGTATTTTCTTAGCAGAAGCTTATGAAGACTTATCTAAACTAATAAAAATGCAACTGCGTGTTTTAGTGCAAAGTGAAATTAGCGTTATTCATCATTCATTGATGGTTGGGCCTAAATTATTAGACAAACGCGATGAAATCCAAAAAGCACTACTCGAAATGGAATCATGCGAAAAAGGTAAGGGCGTTTTAGATAGTTTAGGCTTTACTGGCTGGGAAAAAGTAGAAAAAGACGAAGTTGAGTTTATGATTGACTTGGTCGATGCTTTGGCGATGTAGATCAAACTGTAATAAAAGGGATTATTTTCCTTGTTATTCAAATAGCAGGGCACCAGTCACCGCGTGGTTAGGTGTTCGTAAAATTTCCTCTTTGTGATTTGGAATAAAAATGGGATTAGCAAAAAAGTCAGAAACTGTTCCAAAGGGAATGCAAGAAAAGTATCAAACTATTGTGCAGTTAACTAATAATTTTTCTGAGGAAAACTTAAATGAAGAATATGCCCAATTTATACGTTATGCGGTTGCAGCACTTTGTAGAAAACGCCCATCTCCTTTAGAAAAAGGTAAAGAAAGTTCATGGGCATGTGGAATTACACATGCTATTGGAACAGTAAACTTTGTATTTGATAAAAGTCAAACGCCTTGTATTACTGCAAGAGAATTATATAAAAAATTTGGGGTAGGAGAAAGTACAGGGCAGTCAAAATCGAGGGTAGTTCGTGGTTTATTAAAAATACACCAATTTGATCCAAACTGGACACTACCAAGTAGGTTAGATGATAGTCCTATGTTTTGGATGCTATCAGTGAACGGTATGATGGTAGATATTAGAACGATGCCAAGAGAAGTGCAAGAAATTGCACTTGAGAAAGGACTAATCGCTTATATACCAGAGTAACAATGGACACACCTAACGAACAAGGTTAGATTGAGAATTAAAGGAATTAAAGGAATTAAAGGAATTAAAGGAATTAAAGGAATTAAAGGAATTAAAGGAATTAAAGGAATTAAAGGAATTAAAGGAATTAAAGGAATTAAAGGGGGACGCTACCTTTTATTGAAAGTCACTGTAAACTATACTCATGCCAAGATTAGCCAGAAGTGTGTTTCCTAATGTTCCTCACCATATTACTCAACGGGGTAATCGTCGTGAAGATATATTCTTTACAGATGATGATCGCCTTATCTATTTAGAGTGGCTTAAGTTTTATTGTGATAAGTATGATGTGTCTGTTATTGCCTACTGTTTGATGACCAACCATGTTCATCTTGTTTTGGTACCTCACGCTGAAGATGGATTGCAGCAAGTATTAAAACCACTTCATATGCGTTATTCTCAGCATATTAATAAAATTAAAGGTTGGAAAGGGCATTTATGAAATTAAAGGGGACGCTACCCTTTAATTTTAAGTTATTGTAAACTACACTCATGCCAAGATTAGCCAGAAGTGTGTTTCCTAATGTTCCTCACCATATTACTCAACGGGGTAATCGTCGTGAAGATGTATTCTTTACAGATGATGATCGCCTTATCTATTTAGAGTGGCTTAAGTTTTATTGTGATAAGTATGATGTGTCTATTATTGCCTACTGCTTGATGACTAATCATGTTCATCTTGTTTTGGTACCTCACGCTGAAGATGGATTGCAGCAAGTATTAAAACCACTTCATATGCGTTATTCTCAGCATATTAATAAAATCAAAGGTTGGAAAGGGCATTTATGGCAAGGTAGGTTCTTTTCTTCACCTTTAGATGATGCTTATGCATGGTCAACTATTCGCTATGTGGAGAGAAACCCTGTTGAGGCCGGAATGAGTATTAAAGCAGAAGATTATCGCTGGTCAAGTGCCGCAGCACATTGCGGTGTAAAAGAAGAGCCGTTTCTTACAGCATTACCAAATTCAATGGGTGGAATTTCTCAAGCGAGATGGTCTGACTGGTTAGCGTTACCAGAAAGTCAGAATGTAACAGATATTATTAAGAGAAATATAGAGAAAGGCTTGCCTTGTGGTAACGATAGCTTTATTGATAAACTTGAGAGTGTCGCTAGGAGATCGTTACGATATAAGCCGCAGGGACGACCATTTAAGGAAATCAAAGGGAAGCGTCCCCTTTGATTTCCAGCTGGTCTCCTTTAATATGGGTAGCTCTGTTTTTAAGTCTTATAATTTTTGACTTTAAGCTTTTTTCACCTGAGTTTTTATTTCCCCTATTAATGCCATTGAAAGTGGGTTTATTCCTTGCATTTTTAGTCAGCTTTGATATCCAAATGATTAATAGAAAAATGGATAAAAAATGGAGTAAAAATTCTAATATTGAGACAAAATTTGATGAGTATTTGAAGCCTTTACAAAAATAATAATTAAGTGGGATTGGAGACCTTTCATAGCTTTGTCATTAGAGGGTAGGGTTTTAGGTCTACGTTTAATAACTTTGGACTTAGTTAGAGCATTTAAAGTCGTTATTAAAGAAGGCTGCATTAATTTATGCCCCGCGATTTTTATAATCAAGGTATCTATTTGTTGGAAGATTATTACAAACAAGGGGTACTGATGTGCGGGCTTAAATACATGTCAAAAATAATTTGATAACAAGAGGAAAAAGTTATGATTACTATTTCACAATTAACTGAGTTGTTAGGGTGGGCATCAATAATCAATGTTGGCTATCTTTTTCTAGCTACCATGATTCTTATGTTTATGAAGGGAGCAGTCTCTTCTATTCATAGCAATATGTTTGATATAGATAAAAAGGAATTAAACTCTAAGTATTTTGATTTTTTGAGCCATTATAAAATAGTGACATTAGTTTTTATGGTTGCACCCTATATTGCTTTAAAAATTATGGGCCAGTAAGTAGTTAACAAGGCTATCAATTTTCTCCATTTTAGTAGACAGCTAAGTCAAACTAAAATGGAGAAAATAACAGCCCCCAGTGTTACACAAAAGAGTTTAAACCTAAATCAGTACAATTAAGCTTATTCTAGGGTGATAGCTTATCCTCTGTCGCTAATCCACCGAATATATCAGCTGTTACAAGGGCTAATTTTGATGTTTTACTGTAATGCTTTTTTATCGATACATTGCATGACGTCTATCACCGTGCTTGAGTTTACTAGGTAAAATCCACATTTGGTAAAGTGATGTAAACCACATGTAGGTAAATGATAAGCCTAACCCTGTTCCTCCGATAATTACTAGCCATGCGAAGTGAGGGCTAAATTTTGTTAGCCACCATGAGGCGACATCAATAAACAAAAATAAGAAGGGCATAATAATCGCTGTATATTTAATGTACTTATGATGGTTCATGGTCGATAGGCTAAAGATCCCTCCCATAAACATAAATATAAAGCTGATTCCAAATAAATGAATATGTGAAACACGGGTGAGTGAAGCATAAGAAATACCGTGATCAGATTCTGTCAGTTTTTTGATTTCGTCAAAATCAGTAAAATTAGGAAGGCTGCCTGCATGTTCGTTATGGCACATGACGCAGTCTTTCTCAATAATGGGTTTAATTGTTTGATTAAATTCCTTTTCGTCCGCTGAATCACGCACCCATTGAATGATTTTAAAACGTTCCGCATCGCTGGCATTCATTTTCATTGAGCCATTGAGTTTTTTTTCTAGAACCGAGCCAGAACGATTGCCATAATAGCTATAAACAATATCTTCAATGGATAAACCAACCTTTCCATCAGCCATGCCATGGGTGAATAATATTTGAGCTAGGGCGAGCAAATAGCCCAGAGCAATGGTGCATAAATACCCAGTGAATAGTAATTTAAAAGAGGTGCCTAAATTACAAAGATTGAGTGTTTTATTCATAAGTAGTTGTCTAAAGAGGGGAATGTAAAGAGCGCGAATTCAAGCTTAAGGCACATTCGTGTAATGATTCAGAATGTGTTGGATGGGCATGAATTGTACGCGCTAAATCTTCTGCGGTTGCTGAGAATTCCATGGCGAGAACCGCTTCGGCAATGAGTTCTGACGCCATTGCGCCTATGATATGTACGCCTAAAATCACTTCAGTTTCTGCATGGATAATCACTTTAACCCTGCCGTCGGTATTGCCTGTTATTTTTGCACGGGTATTAGTGCTAAAAGGGAATTGGCTGATTTTTATAGGCTCACCTATGGCGCGTAAGGCTTGCTCTGTTTGTCCTACCCATGCAATTTCTGGCTGAGTATAGATGACATTTGGGATTGTATGATAGTTGATGGGGGAGTGTTGGCCGGTAATGTGTTCTGCGGCAAAGACACCTTCCTCTATACCTTTATGGGCTAGCATAGGGCCTGATAAAGTTAAATCGCCTATAGCATAAACACCGGGTAGAGTCGTGCAGCAGTTTTCATCGGTATGAACAAAGCCTTCTTCATCTAATAATAAATCTGCAGAGCTGGCACTTAGCGTTTCTGTATTAGGTTTTCTACCTGAGGCAACGATGAGTTGGTTGAATTGACAGTGGTGGGTACCGCTTTCATCTTCATAAGTAACAAATACTTGTTTGTCTTTGACTTCGGTAGACATAACTCGCGCACTTAAGCGTATATCTAAGCCTTGTTGTTGGTATAAAGTAAGTGCCTCGTTAGCAATATCACGGTCAGCGATATTCATAAATAAGTCTTGTGCATCTAATAAAATGACTTCTGCACCGAGGTTACTCCAAATGCAAGCGAGTTCTATACCTATCACCCCAGCACCAATAATGCCGAGTTTTTTAGGGACTTTAGTTAAAGATAAAGCCTGTTTGGTATTGATAATAAAATGATTATCAACTTTTGCAAAAGGCAAATCAATAGAATTGGAGCCAGCAGCAAGAATAACTTTATCGGCTGTAATGACTTGTGGAATTCCCCCGTTAGGCGGGGTGATCTCAACTCTATGGGGGTTAATTAATGTCGCTTGTGCAGAAATAGAGCTGACATGGTGATCTACAAAAATTTGTGCAATTTGTTGGTTTAATGAGCGAATGATGTCATCTTTGCGCTGTTGCATACGCGTAACATCAATAGAGAGGTCTTTTGCAATAATGCCATGCTGGATGCTGGTTGTTTTTATTTTATTAAACAGTTGGGCAGATTCTAAAAGTGCAATAGCAGAAATGCAACCGGAATTAACATAGGCTCCGCCTAAGCATTGTGCTAATTGAGGATCTAAATTTTTATCTATACAGGCTGTTTTTAAGCCTAATTGAGCGCAACGCACAGCGGCAAAATATCCTGCAGGACCTGCTCCGATAACGATGACATCGTAATCATATTCTGTATTAGACATAAGGGTACTCCTGCAATTAAATATTAAGTAATAAATGAGCGGGGGATTCTAAACCTTCTTTAATAGCAACTAAGAATTGCACGGCATCACGACCATCAACTAAGCGGTGATCATAGGACAGTGCAAGATACATAACAGGACGTACAACAACTTTCCCATCTTCAACAACAGCACGATCTGTAATCGCATGCATGCCTAAAATTGCACATTGTGGTGGGTTAAGAATAGGGGTAGAAAGCATAGAACCAAAAATCCCCCCATTAGTAATGGTAAATGTACCGCCGTTCAGCTCGTCATAGGTAAGCGTGCCAGCTTGTGCTTTAGCGCCAAAATCAACAATATTTTTTTCGATGCCAGCAAAGTCTAGCTGATCTGCATCACGTAAAACAGGCACGATTAAACCGCGTGGTGAAGACACTGCAATGCCAACATCATAATAACCATGATAAATAATATCGTCGCCATCGATAGAGGCGTTAATCGCTGGAAAATGTTTCAGAGCTTCAATTGAAGCTTTAATAAAGAAGGACATGAAGCCTAATTTTACACCGTGTTTTTCGGTAAAGCGCGATTGGTATTGTTTACGTAAATTAATCACACTTTGCATATTGACCTCATTAAACGTGGTCAACATCGCTGCATTTTGCTGGGCTTGTAATAAGCGTTCAGCTACTTTTGCGCGTAAGCGTGTCATCGGAACGCGTTGTTCAGGACGAGCGCTGGATGTCGTTGCTTGCGGTGCAACACTTTTGTTTTCAGGCTCATCAATACTATTTTTTGGGATGACATCAACTGTATTAGCCGCTTGTGATTTAGTTTGGCTTTGTGCATCTATATATTGTTGTACATCAGCCTTAGTAATGCGCTGACCTTTACCTGTTCCAGTAATAAGTTGCGGGTCTAAATCATTTTCAAAAATAATACGGCGCACAGCAGGGCTTAATGGAATGTCATGTGCTATTTCGCTACTAGCTGTGCTTGTTTCGTTTGTTTTAGTCGTAGGGGTTAAAGGGGCTGACTCGGTTAAGATAGTGGCGAGTAAATCACCACCAACGACAATGCTGTCATTAGGTATTAAAATCTCACCTAATATTCCTGCTTGGGGTGCTGGAACTTCTAAGACAACTTTGTCCGTTTCTAAGTCGACTAGGTTTTCATCCTTCTCAACGCTATCACCCGATTGTTTATGCCAAGTGATTAAAGTCGCATCTGCAACAGATTCAGGTAAGGTAGGAACGCGGATTTCTATGCTCATAATATTTTCCTATACAGAGGTAGATTGGCCATAAAGCGCACTTTCTACTACTTCTTTTTGTTGTTTGATATGTTTTGCTAAGTTTCCAACAGCGGGCGATGCTGAGGCGGGTCGGCCACAATATATAAGGTTAATGTGTTCCTGCTTAAAGTTTGCAAAATTATGCCGGCTTTGATACCAAGCACCTTGATTTTGAGGTTCTTCCTGACACCAAGCTAAGGTCTCTAAGTTAGGGTATTTATCTAGTTCAGCTTGGTATTCTTCAATAGGAAAAGGGTAGAGTTGCTCTAGGCGCACAATGGCAACATTGTTCGGGTTATTTTGCTCTCTCGCATCGATTAAATCGTAATAAATTTTTCCTGAGCATAGTACTAGGCGTGTAATATCCTCTGGGATGATCTCATTATCTGTTTCGGAAATAATCGTTTGAAACTGTCCTTGAACTAAATCCTCTAAGGTCGATATCGCTGCTTTATGACGTAATAAGCTTTTTGGCGACATTACAATCAGCGGTTTGCGGTAGTCACGAATCACCTGACGGCGCAATAAATGAAAGATTTGTGCTGGGGTGGAGGGAATACAGACTTGGATATTTTGATCAGCACAAAGTTGTAAATAGCGCTCTAAGCGTGCGGATGAATGTTCGGGGCCTTGGCCTTCAAAGCCATGGGGTAATAGCATCACTAATCCAGATAAACGCCCCCATTTACTTTCTCCAGAGCTAATAAATTGGTCGATTAAAACTTGAGCGCCATTAGCAAAGTCACCAAATTGTGCCTCCCAGATAGATAAAGTATCGGGAACCGTTGAGCTGTATCCGTATTCAAACCCTAAAACACCTGCCTCGGATAGAATTGAGTCAAAAATTTGCGGCCGGCCTTGTTTAATATCTAAATGCTTAATGGGAATATAAGCATCACCATTCAGTTGGTTATGTAAAATAATATGGCGATGAAAGAAAGTGCCACGCCCTACATCTTGTCCAACTAAACGGACGTTATATTGATCCATTAGCAAGGTAGCGTATGCCATGTTTTCTGCAAAACCCCAGTCTAAAGGCATAGCGCCTGCTGCCATTTTTCGGCGGTTTTCCATGATCTTAGCAACACGGGGGTGTAGCTCAAAACCAGCAGGTAAACGTTGAGATTGGGTATTACAAAAACGTAATCGCTCTAAGGGGACTCGGGTATCGTGTTCAGTTCGCCAGTCTTTATTAATGAATTTGTCCCAGAGTTTGGAATAGGAATAGCCTTTATCTAAGATAGGGCGGGAAACATTTTCTCCCGCATCTAATAAGTCTTGGTAAGCCTGATTCATATCTTGAACTTGCGCTTCGGTTAAGATATTTTTTTGTACCAGATTTTCGCCATATTGCTGACAAGTCGTGGTTAATGCATTGATTTTTTTGTACATCATCGGCTGAGTCGTAGCAGGTTCATCCGCCTCATTATGCCCGCGACGGCGATAACAAATTAAATCAATAACCACATCTTTATTAAATTTGGCGCGATAGTCGATTGCCATTTGTGTCACAAATAATACCGCTTCCGGATCATCTCCATTGACATGAAAAACGGGTGCTTGAATCATGTTGGCAACATCAGTGCAATACAGAGTTGAGCGAGCATCGAATGGATTACTGGTGGTGAAGCCAATTTGATTGTTAATAACAATATGAATGGTTCCACCCGTTGCAAAAGCGCGCGTTTGTGCCATATTTAATGTTTCCATCACGATGCCTTGCCCTGCAAAAGCTGCATCGCCATGAATAAGAATAGGAATTACCGTATTAGCGCTATTTTTACCGTAGCGATCTTGGCGTGCTTTAACAGTCCCCTCTACGACAGGGTTGATAATCTCTAAATGTGAAGGATTAAAGGCTAAAGTGACGTGCGCTTGGCCATTTTCAGTTTCGACATTAGACGAAAAGCCTTGATGGTACTTCACATCGCCCGAAAGGAGAGATGAATCTTTTGCTGTGCCTTTAAATTCGCTAAATAATTGCGCAGGATTTTTACCTAATATATTAATTAAAACATTCAGTCTGCCACGATGCGCCATGCCGATGACTAACTCTTTGGTATCGTAACGGCCTGAGCGTTGAATAAGTTCATCTAATATAGGAATTAAACATTCGCCACCTTCTAATGAAAAACGCTTTTGTCCGACAAAGTTACGGTGTAAATATTTTTCTATCCCTTCGGCAGCAATCAGTTGCTGTAAAAGCCAAACGCGTTTTTTATCAGTTATATCGGCGGTAGGTTTTGCGTTTTCTAAGCGATGTTTAATCCAGCGTTTAATATCGGTATCAAATATATGCATATATTCGGTACCAATATTAGAGCAATAAATTTCATCCAGTGTATTAATGATTTCTTTTAAGGGGAGGCGGTCTTTGCCATAAATGGATCCGCTATCAAAGAGTGTCTCCATATCAGGTTCAGATAAACCATAATAATTAGGGTCTAAATCAGGCAGCGTTCGGCCTGGATTTCCAAGCGGATTATTACTTGCTAGTTGATGTCCATGAGAGCGGTAATGATTAATTAAGCTAGCAACGGAAGATTGTTTTTTAACACTTTCTTCGGTAAAACCTTGCAGTTCAGAAAGGCGAGAAGAGGGAGAGGATGCTAACTGAGCAAAGCGTTCAACGACAGGACTATGAGCTATATCTCGTTGAGAGTTATCAACCTGTAGTGCAGTGAACTTATCACGCCAAGAGCTTTCAATTGCTTCGGGGTTTTCTAAAAACTTTTCATATAAGTCTTCTATATAAGCCGCATTACTACCGTATAGTGCGGAGCTGTCCTGGAAAAGTTTAAGTAAATTAGTCATTTAATACCCAATTTTTCTATATTTGTTAACGCCTTAGTAAACCCTTGATTAAGGCCTAAATAAATATTGTATGATGTCATGCTCTAACGGTAAATTGTCAGTGTGTGACGTATAATGGCTATGTTACCAAGAAACTACGAATAATAGATAAAAATCATGAAAGAAGAAAGTAAATTAAGAATTCAAGTTAAATCAAAAACAGAACAACGAATGATGGAAGATCTTCATGCTGAGATGATTACTGAGTGGGATGTAAAAAAAATTAGTCTTGCAGCGTTGTTTTTTTTACTAATGATAATAAGTGCTCTTGCTTATTATTTTCTTGCTTCTGATGAGCAAGGTACAAGCAATTATAAAATAGAGAATAAGCCTCAGTTAGCTGTAGCAAGTAATGAGCAAGCGGAAGCGGTAAATCCAATTAGTGAAAAAAAGTCACAGCTTAAACCAGTAGAAATAGTTAAAGTTGAAACTAAACCACTCTTAAAGCCAGCAGTAGAACTTAAAGTGGCTGTTAAAGCAGAAAAGAAACCACTAGCGATTAAAAGTGGGAATATTAAACGAGCTGTATTAGCGCAACAAACCATTAATAAAGAACCTAGCGGTGAGATTAAGTTTCCTTTTTTGGTTAATAAGGAAAAAGCTCGTGGAATTACTTATTTTACTGAGTTGGTTAATATGAAAGGGAATAGTGTTTATCATCAGTGGATAAGAAATGATAAACTTATTTATAAAAGGGAAATTAATATATTAGGTAATCGTTGGCGGGTATCTACACGAAAGTTATTTACTTACTCTTCAGCGGGGGAATGGAAAGTCAGGGTCGTTACTAAGCAAGGTGATATTTTGCATGAATTAGGTTTTACAGTAAGGAAATAACTATTCATTTTATAAATAGCCGTATATAATCAATCCCTAATTTTAATTTCGTGTGCTATAGAAATTAAAATAGATAATGTTAGTATTTATAAGGTAAATAAAAATGAATGATTTAACCAATCTTTCGGTCAGTGAATTGCAAGCAGTTATTGATAATGCTGCTGCGGCATTAAAAGCAAAGCAGGATAGTGAGCGTAAAGAAGTTTATGCTGAGATTAAAAGACTAGCTGCTACTGTGGGCGCAACAGTTGATATTTATGTTGCTGATAAAAAAGAAACACGTAAAACAGCGAAAGTTGAAGCTAAATTCAGAAATCCTGATAATTATGATGTTACTTGGACTGGCCGTGGGCTTACGCCTAAGTGGATGCGTGCCTTGCAAGAGGCAGGGCGTGATAAGTCAGAATTCCTAATTTAACTATTAGTTAAGTTCTATAAAAAAGCAGCCCTCGGGTTGCTTTTTTTATGCCTATTGGTTTTTTATGGCTATTTATACTTAATGCTAGATTTGTATAAAAAATCTAATGAGTACCGATATAAAATTACTACATAATAAATAAAAGCGTATGTCGAACAGTTTATCTTTATCTTATGAAGAGTATGGTGATTCTCAAACGCCTGCTTTAATTATTTTGCACGGTTTTTTTGCTTCTGCACGTAATTGGCGGCAAGTAGCAAAAAATTTGTCTGAGCAATACCATGTTTATATTATTGACCTGCGTAATCATGGGCAATCACCTCACGATGCTATTATGGACTATCCTGCAATGGCTAATGATATTAAGCAATTTATAGTGGAACATGGGATTAAAGAAGCGAATATATTAGGGCATAGTATGGGTGGGAAAGTCGCGATGTATTTAGCACTTAATACGCCTGACACTATTAATAAATTGATTGTTGCCGATATATCTCCGACTAATTATAAGCATAGCTTTGATGTTATTATTAGCGCTTTAAAAAGCGTTCCCTTAGCGGATATTAATAATAGAAAGCAAGCCGATGAATTGCTATCAGCAGCCATTCCAGAGCTAAGTTTTAGGCAGTTTTTATTGCAGAATTTAGTTTTAGTAGACGGGCATTACCAATGGCGGATTGATTTAAATATTTTTGCGGCAAGCGCAGATAATATTATTGCATTTCCAGAGGTGGAATCATTAATACCTTATACTGCTTCGGTATTATTTTTAGCCGGTGCTGATTCAAATTACATAAGGAAAGAAGATGTTTACTCTTTATTTCCCAATGCTAAAATTGAATGCATTCAACAAGCCGGACATTGGCTACATGCCGAGCAACCTGATGCCTTTTGTGTGTCAGTAAAGCAATTTTTAAAAATTTCTTGAGGAAGCTAATATGAAAACAGTTTTAGTAACGGGTGCTAATCGCGGTCTAGGGCTTGAGTTTTGTAAGCAATATGCAGAAGCAGGATGGCAAGTGATTGCTGGATGTCGAAAACCAAGTAATGCGAATGATTTAAATCAGTTGGCGCAGCAATATACAACTATTCAAGTACTTGCTTTAGATGTCAGTGATCATCAGCAAATTGATGATTTAGCGCTGAGCTTAAAGGATGTGAGCTTGGACTTATTGATTTCCAATGCGGGAGTTTATGGTGATAGCGCTGGACATGGATTTGGTGCTATTAATTATCAAGACTGGCAGAATACACTGGCTATTAATGTATTGGCTGGCGTTAAACTAGCGGAAGCGTTTACTGAAGCCTTAGCTAAAAGTGAGCAAGGTGTGTTTGTTGCTATTAGTAGTTTAATGGGTAGTATTGCGGATAACGACAGTGGTGGCAGTATTTTATATCGTTCTAGTAAAGCAGCGTTAAATGCAGCGATGACAAGTGTGGCTATTGATATTAAACCAGCGGGTGTTGGTGTATTGATATTTCACCCAGGCTGGGTCAGAACTGATATGGGTGGGCCAAATGGTTTATGCGATACCCCGGAAAGTATTGCGGGCATGCGTGAGCAAATCGGACAGTTTACTATGCAAAAAACAGGGCAATTTGTTAAGTACGATGGCACCAAAATGCCTTGGTAATAAATGAATTTATATTTTCTAAGTTAATCAAAGAAGTATTTATATGGCGCGCTGGAAACCTCCTAGACCAAAATCATCTCCTCATATTACACCGGAAGGTTTTCACTGTTTGGAACAAGAGTTAAGGGGCTTATGGGATAAACGTAAATCGGTAGTTATAGCATTATCAGATGCTGCCGCAGAAGGTGATCGCTCAGAAAATGCTGAATGCGCGAAAGAACCTCAGGTTATGTACTATATCGCTGTAACGTACTAATTAAAATAGCTTATTGATGTAGTATATGTACTAACTGAGTGTACTATTTTGAATTCCTGCTAATTATAAAAATAACTCATTTTCAGATTTCCATTAGGAGATGTGGCCCTAGTTTGTGCCTTTTATGGTTGCTGATGTAAAACGGCAACATACCCTAGTGTTTAGAAGTAATTAGCATTAATTATTTAGGCTATGTCACCGTTAAGTGTTGAAAGTTCCCGAGAGCTGAATTTAAAAGTAATTCAGGAGTCAGATTCTTGTTATATTCCATCACTCTGCCCCAAAGTGTACTTTGGTTATGTTGACAGGTATGTCTAAGCTAGGTATTTCATGCATTTCGGCTGTTTCCTATTTTTGTCAACATTATATGTATAAGTCACTTGTTTTTTCGGAATAAATTGTCTTTTTGTCAACAATGCTAAGTAGTGAATTTCATTATAAGGTATGTAGCATTGTATTGTGAATACATTAGGTCTAAATATGTTCAGTACTTTTCAGTGCTGTAGTTAGGCATAAGCAAAATTCTATTTTTTGATTTATTTCGAGTAAGAAATTTTCATTAGTGTTTAAAAGTGATTCGTATTAATTACTTATGAATGTAAGAATGGTTGATATGGAGTTCAGTCCTATTTCTTGTCAATTAGATCAATTAGATCAATTAGATCAATTAGATCAAATAAATCACCTTTTTTACGCCTAATGCATCTGCTAATTTACTAACATTAGTCAGTGTTGGGTTACGCTTTTTTTCAGGCAAAGACCGTATCAATCATGATTTTAAGATTGTCATGAACTATTTTTAATGGCACGGTAATTTCCTTGTAAAATTCAAAAGCTTTATTATTTATTGGGGGGGGACACAAAAGGTTATGAATGATTTTATGCACTCAGTTTCCAGCTACCCTCCATAAAAATAAAAGTATATTATTTCAATATGTTGAAATAATTAAATATTTTGTTGTTGTCATGGAAAAATAAAAACAAAAGTAAAAAGTACATATGAAATGTCGATAGAAAATTTCCATTAAAATTCCATTTTAAGCATAATTTAATTTCTTCATAATACCCTCAAGCCAAAAAGAAAAATTTTAAGGCAAAAAACAAAAGAGGTAATGAAATGAAAACAGGCGATCACTTAGTAACACCAAGAGCTGGGTATACTCATCATGGTTTGTATATTGGTAATGGAAAAGTTATTCATTATTCTGGTTGTGCAAACGGTTTTTCTAGGGGCGAGATTTCAATAACCTCAATAGATAAGTTTGCTAATGGCCGTAAGGTGAGTGTAAAAAAACATGTTATGCGAACTTATAGTGAAGATGAGAGTGTTGATCGTGCTTATCAGCGTATAGGTGAGGACTGGTACGATGTTTTGTTTAATAACTGTGAACACTTTGTGACGTGGTGTATTGTTGGGGTTCATTTGAGTTCACAGGTTAATCAAATGGTTAGCAATATTGCAATGGCTTACAAGTTTTCAAAAACTGCGGCTGAGTCTGTAACTACTGCGGAAGTATTCGCAGGTTCTGTGACTGGTCGTTCGATTGAAAGGGAGGCGGTTAGGATGATCGCTTCTAGTAGTGCTAAATCTGCTATAAGTACCACAGTATCTACAGGATCTGGTTTAGTGGCGGGATTAAGTACCGCAACGGGGACAACAGCAACAACTGTAGGCTTGATTACAGGGGCTTCTGTTACTCCTCTCGCACCTGTTTTTGCGGCTGTTGCCGTTGGTTATGGTGTTAAGAAAGCTTTAGATTGGCTTTGGGATTGACTGGTTAAGCCCCTTCAGCGAATGTATTTTTAATACTTCTGTGAATTTTTCAATGAGCAATCAAAATATTTATGGTTTTTGATTGCTTTTATATCTGAAAAAGCGGTAGTTTTTATAGTAGGTGTAAGGAATAAAGTAATGTTAGAAGCGAAAAATAATCAACAAGTAGAATTAATAAAAGTTGCAGAGCAAGGTGATATTGATGCTCAACAAGAATTGGTAAGAATATTTTCTAAGCGCGGATCGGCTTTTAAACAGGAATTTGAAACTGAACAAGATTTAGTCAAAGCCTTTGTATGGCTTAAAAAACTTGCTGAAAATGGCGATCAGAATGCATTACATTGTTTAGCTGATAGTTATTTTCAAGGATATGGTATTAAAAAATCCCCCCTTCAAGCAGTTGCATTGCTTGAAGAACTTGCAGATAAAAATGATGTCGTAGCTTTGTTCCGACTTTCTGATTATTATTTTTATGGAAAGGAAGTTGAAAAAAACTACTCTCAAGCGGTTATTTACCTTGAAAAATTGAGTCAAGGTGAGAGTGATTTTAAAGAAAGGCTATCCCGTAACCAGCTTCATTGGGGATTTGGTTTTGGGTCTGTTTTTGATACTTATGTTTATGTTGATAATGAGTATTTAGCGGATAACAATCTAGCAGATTGTTATTTTCAGGGTGGGTATGGACTTGAAAAAAATATCCCCAAAGCTTTGGTATGGCTTGAAAAAGCAGCTAATAAAGGAAGTGTAAACGCAATGCTTAAATTAGCTGATTGCTATTTAACAGGAAGTGAAGGCGTTGCAATAAATAAGGATAATGTTGTTAAGTGGTTGGAAGCAGCAGCAGAATCTGGCAATCAAAATGCTCAACATAGGTTAGTTGACTACTTAAACGAAGTTGGAAATGAGGAGAGTTTCAAAAAAAGGTTTGAGTTGATTGAAACGTGGGTTTCTCCTGAAAATATGACAACTTCTCTTCATAAAAACATAAATAAATTCTGGGCACCAGTTAATGAAAAAAGAGATCATTTACTACTATATAAGTATGCAAATTGTTTCTATTTTGGGAGAGGCGTTGAAAAAAGTTATGAAAACGCAGTTAAGTGGTTTAAAGAAGCCTCTCAAAGTGAGTCTGCTTCAGGATTTGAACCAGAAAAGAAAGGGTTAGCTCGCGCTCAAACAGCTTTAGGGATTTGCTATTTTTATGGGTATGGTGTTGAAAAAAATGATGGTGAAGCGATTAAATGGTTTACAGCAGCATCAAAACAAAATGATGCGGTTGGGTATTTATGGTTAGCCTTTCTCATTGGTATTGAAATTAAGCAATTAGAATCAGATATTGAAGCATCTGAAATTCCCATGCTATTTTTAGTTGTGGCTATTAGTCATTCTGCTGATATTCCACAAGAGGAAAGACTACTTCGTGAAAAAGTAGAAAAAATAGACCATTTAAAGCAGGAATTTATTGAAAGCCTTAAAAAAGCAGCAATAAATTCTATTTATGTGAAAAATACTAATTATTATGACATTAATATTGTTAAGCGTTTTTTTTCTAAAGAGATTATTGATTTCTTAGAAAATAATAAAAATTCTCAAGCCAAGGTTATTTTAGCTTTTTATTATCAGTGTAAGAAAGAAGACGAGACTAAGTTAAGTTTTTTAAAAAAATCAAGTGAAGAACATGACATTATTGCTAATTGTGAGCTAGGAAAATATTACAAAGAATTAAGGGATTTTGATAAAGCAATTGAATATTTTGAAAATACACTTAACCCGAATTGTTTTAGTAATTATGACATAGCTACTACAGTAAAGATTACTGATTTTGCTACACAGGAAATAAGTAACATTAAAAGTTTCTTAATATATGAAAAAGGATTAGAAGAAAAAAATAAGGAAATACAAAAAAATAAAGAAGTTATTGAAAGGATGATGGGAGAGTTTGAACATTCATTTAGAACACCTCTTAGTTCAATAACATCATGTATTAATCATAAAACTAGTTTGAAATTATGCAAACAAAAAGCACAAATGATGCTAGGAATGCTTGAGTTAATTAAAGTTATATCAACTGATGATGAGTTACTTAAAAAAAATTTAGCTTTAGATATAAAAGGGGCTGGAACAATAAACTCTGTATTGATTGGTGTTATTGATGATGTGTTATTACATTTATTATCTGTTTCAGGTGTAATAAAAATTCAGCAACATTATATTGCATACGCTAAAGCACATGGAAAAATAGATTGTTCTATTGATGCTGCTACTTGGGAGGAAAAGTATTTTGATTTAGAGCACGAACTACAAGTTAAATGGGAGCAGGAATTTTTCTTATTAACAGAACAGCAAGCTTCATTAAAATCACGTTTAGAGTGGATAGAGAAACATTTTTTTAAATTAAATTTAATTGGTTTCAATGAATTAATTTTTAAATTTAAAGAATATTCAATTAAAGAATCTTTTTTTACAGTTATATTTACTGAAATATTATTGAATACATTTAAGTATTATGACTCTGAAAATAAAAAGTTTGTTTCTTTAGAATGGAATAGACAAGGTAATTATCAAGTTTTAAAATGTCATAATCCTACTTCTGATGATACGAGTATGCTCTCAAAGGGGAGTCATAAAGGTCATGAATTTATGTGTGTATTAGCTAACAAAATAGGAGGTGGTTTTTTATTTTCTAAAATTCAAGATGATTTTACTGTAGAATTTAGAATTCCAAATAATATTTTAGGTATCAACAATGAATCACTTCTTATGGATTGAAGATTTTGATAACACAGAGGTAGAAAGTCTTTCAAGAAATGTGTTTTCTGAAATTTTAAGTGAGTTTTATGACCCAAAAATTTTGGGTAATATTGGTAGAAATAAAGGTAAAATAATTAATGGATTAAGTAAATATGGTGTTTTTATTAAGAGTAATTTTGAAGATGGATTAAATTATATTCGTAAAGACTTATCAAATATTGATTTCATTATTATGGATATTAATTTGCCTGCTAAAAAAGAGGACAGTAAAGAGGTTGAAGAATTTTTAATAAATTTTTATGATGATAAACTTAAATATGAAGTAAAATATAATAATTTTGTTTTAAACTCTGGTTTTTATCTATTTACAGAGCTAGTATGTGAACTTGGTTTTCCCAAAAAAAATATAATATTTTATTCGAATCATGGGAATGACCAAGATATTATAAAAAATAAATTTAAAGAAGCAGGTATAGCATTGCCTGAGATTTATATAAAGGGAAAGGAAGAAGATAAAAAAATTAAAGAATGGGTTAAAACATGTCATGAAAACCCGTATACAACATTACGACGTGGAGTTATTGAAGGTTGTAATCATTTGAAAGAATTAAATGAAAATAAATATTATTTTAATGACTTTATTAAGGACCCTAAAAAACATGTTAGTCATCCAGATAAAATTAATTATGTAGAAATTTTAAAGGAGTTTCTTCCTTTAGTAGAGCCAAAAGATAAAAAAAGATTGTATAAATTATTTGTTAGGACTTTAGTACATGAATGGGATGTGTGTAGTTTAAGTCACAGCGATAGGAAAAATAAACATAGTATATCTACATTTGTACAAACCATGACTATGGTTCGTAATTGGGTTTCACATGATAAATTACTTGAGCCAATAAATGAAGAAATAATTTCGTTTTTGTTTATAGTCAATATGCGAGCGATGTTCAACTTAGGAAGTAATACGCAAGATTATGAAAAAGAATTACTGAAGTGTATATCAAAGTCACAATTTTCAGATATTTTAGAAAAAGATATTAAGAATGCAGAAAATGGCGTTAATAAATCGTTAGATAAATTTAGTACTGTTTTTACCGAGACATATGATGAAAACTTATATTTTCACCTATACTATATTGGAAGAGAAAAGAAGATAGACAAACTTCATTTCTTTAATCAAAAAATAAATTTTCTTTATAAAAATAAACAAGAAATTGAATTAAAACATAAGTATGAGCAACTCCTTCTGCAATATTTTTTTGTTAGTCACCTGGAAAATGAGTCGGATTGGCTAGAAAATATATCGAATCCAGACGATTTTTTACCTACATTAGCACGACATATTTATCCCCGTAGTTTTTCATAAGAAACAGGCCTAAGAAAGTGTCCTATTTTACTTGACCATTACAGTGTATCAAGAAAGTATTTTATTGAATGAAACCTTAAGTGAAGTAGTTTAGTTGAGATAAATAAGGAATCTGAAATAAGTGTCTTGAGAAGTTGGGGGGTTATAAATGTAAAAGTGAAAATATCAAGTCATAATAATCTGAGAACAGGAAATCTTGATGCAATTTCCTGTTCCTCGGACTAACCCTAGCAATCCTAGTTCCTTGTCAATTATAACCGAATTTCTATAATTATCTTTGAATGATGAGGGATCAACCTGTAACGTCTTAGCTGCTAATGCGGATAAATTAGTAGATAGGTTTTTAGAAATGGAAGTCTCTAGTTTTTTAGTTTTAACATTTCCCAGCGCAGTGTTAAATTTTGTTCGAATGATTGATAAAATGGGAGGAGTGGGGCTAATCGACCAACTAAAAAAATCATCTGCAAAGAATAGTTTTTCAGAAGGAATTGATAAGCGAAAGTAGCGATTTTTCTGGCTTTCTATAGGTAATCCGCATTGGGTTAGCGTTAAAAGGAGCGGAAGAAGGAGGCAATCTTTAGATACTTCAACCCAGCCATAAGGGTGTAATTGAGCACCGTAAGGAATGTCTGCAAAGTCACTTGCATGTTGGTGAGCTGCGAGGCCAAGTAGTACCGAAAATGTCTGTTGATCACAATTAACGATAAAAGCCTTTTCTTTACCTGCGACCCCTTTCATAAAAACTTTCTTGTAATTATTAGGGAATATTAAGTTTGCGTCGGACATTAAATATTTCGGATAAAAGCTGGGAGTTAATCCACGTAATGTTTTCTTTGTAAATTTATCATCATTTTGTAATGCGTTGATATACGCCATTTTTTCATCAACTGTTTTAGATTTCTCGACGCTATCAAGATCAAACCAGACTAAGTTTTTATTTTTCTTAACTTTTTGTTGTAAATAGCACAAGCCCTCTAAGGTCAGTTCAATACTAAACAGACTAATAAAATAATCTGTAAGTGCATAATTAGGTGCTGCACCTTGTACTTGCTGATAAGGTTTTAACTCTTGTAAAAATTTATATTCAAAATGTTGGGAATGGATTAGTCCCGTTTTTTCATTAAGCGTTCGAATTAGCGCATACTTAAGTGCAGGGGTGATTTTTTCTCGCTGATTCGATTGCAATAATGACAATAGTTGAGGCATTTCCATTGCCGACTCACAAAAATCATGTTGATCAACTCGGCCACCGACTAATCCATAATCACCGGCCGTTTTATCAAAACGTCTTTTAGTATCCTCTCTTTTGTGAAATAAAATATGATCGTCAATTTTTATCAGAGCCCAAGCTACATGAACATAGCGAATAGGCTTTGCAGATTGATTTTCATGTAAGCGAAAGCGCGCTTGTTCAAAATGTTTTAATGTTAAGTATTGCAGTTCTTTTTTTACGATTCCGATAGCATCAGTCTTCCAAAAATGAGGTTTCCTAGTGCGTGACTCAAAAAAATGAGACTCTTTATCTGCTAAGGTGTTTAATACAGAGTGAGCCATTAGTTGGGCGGGAAACGAAATAAAGCACCACTCACCTTGCTGTAGATAATATTGATCAAGGACAGATAAACTTTCCAGCAACCGTTCGCATAAGTTAACTGTATTCTCGGCCACCTCAAGTGATACCTCACATTGTTCACTTATTAATGTAATTAAAGAGTCTCGCTTTACGGCATAAAAGTCACCATCCTTTTCAGAAACACGCGGTAATAAAGGGATTAAAGCGTTGATTAAGTGAGTTGGCATAAGCTGAATGAAGTTATTGGCGTCGTTTAAGGGGGACAGGTGAGGGTATAAATTTCTGCTTTATTAATGCATATGGAGTCAGTCAGTTTTCTGACCTGAGAGAATTATTAGCAATTGTCAAGTCACTAGTTTCTTTAACAGAAAGCTCTGTTGCAAAGATTGCTTTAGCAGATCTTAGGGTTTTAGCTAAACAAGTATAGGCTAAATTAAGACACCACATTTTATAAGTGCAACGAAATATTACGTGAGAGTACTAATAACACAGCAGTAATAGTTTGGCTTTAATGATAAGACCCATACAAGCTAGTCGAGCTTTATGCCTTGAATCCAATGCATGAACTAACAGGAGGCGAGCATTAGGATATTCACTCTGCTTTAGAATTAATCCATTAACTTTCCAGTAAAAAATAATGATTAAGTTAATACGTCTTTACTATCAAGGGTATAGTTTTTTTATTGATTGTTGTATTTATTTATTATTATAACGTACATATAAAATCAGTAAAATAATTCCAGCACTCTTCCTTTTTCTTTAAACCTAAAGTTCTTCATAATACATCTCAAGCGTTGAGAGATAGATACCACGGAAATATTAATGAGTGGTTTTTTATAAATCAAATAAAAGCTTGTAGGTTATGCCCTGTACCTAACCATTTTTGAAATTAGGGCATTTTTTGGAGATGTGAATGTTTGATTTTATTGGTGATGTGTTAGGTTCTGTTGTTAATGCCGCAGAATATGTAGTCGAGGCTGCTGTGGAAAGTCCTGTAAAAACAGTGGCTGTTATTGCAACAACAGTAGCAACGGGCGGGATTGCATTAGTAGCAGCGCCAGCAATTGGCGCAGCCGTTAGTGCAGCTGGTTTAGGTGTGGCAGGAGGAACGTTAACTGGGGCTGCTGCAAGTTCTGCTGGGTTAGCTGCTTTAGGTGGTGGGTCGCTAGCTTCAGGTGGACTAGGTATGGCTGGTGGTACAGCAGTAGTTACGGGTGTAGGAGGCGCTGCTGGTGCAGCAACAAGTGGGGGTGTTGCTAACAACATTAGTTAAGAAAAAATAGAAGTATCATAGTGTTTTTTATTAAAGCGTTGTGATACTTTTTCTAAAATATACCCTGTGTATTTTTTGATGTTGATGAGGCTAAATAAACATACCATTTTTATTGTAAGGGTTGAAAATGTGCAGGTGAAGTAATTTCTGTTCCTAATGTTATTATAAATTGCCCTTTTGGATTCTGGTAGGGCACAAAGGATAAATATGAAATATGAGTTATTAGAATTAAACTTAAATAGCCCGACTATCAGAGTGATAGGGTTTGGAGCCGGAGGTAATTCGGCAGCAAGTTATATGGTAGAGAGCAAGCTTAAAGTGGATCGGTTAGAGAGTGTAACTGCTCCAGATCTTAAGAAAGAAATAAGCGATACAGACTTATTGTTTTTAACTGCTGCTATGACAGAAAGTGATGCGCTTAATGAGCTCATACAAGCGGCAAAAATAGCAAGAAAACGCAATATTTTAACAATAGCATTAGTTACATCAGCTACGGGTTCAATTATTAGTGAGGTAAAAGGTAGTGTGGATTCCTTTATTATTTTTCCTGAAAGCGTGGGGGCGTCTTTCAATGAATTATGTTTAGATGCTGTACAAGAAATAATAGGCTTTATTTCTCAGGAAGGTTTAATAGATTTAGATTTTTCTGATTTAAAGGGGGTTACCAAAAAGGCTGGTCGCTGCGCTATAGGCAGCGGGCTTGCTTCTGGTGATAATAAAGAACAAAAAGCAATAGACATGTCCCTTTCTTCAGAGCTATTAAAGGGGATTAACCTTCAGGGTATTGATGGTATGTTAATAAAAATTTCTTCTGCTTGTCTTGGTGTTGATGAATTTGATGGCATTCTTTCTCCAATTAATAAATTAGTTTCAGATACCGCAATTATTAAGGTCGCAACAGTGATAAATGAAAAACTAACGGATACGGTCAAAGTAAGTATTCTTTGTACGGGTATAGGGTAACTCCCATGAAAAATAAATGACTTTTAGCCGGCTTATCACAGTGAAATAATTTACGTTTTTTCACTGATTGACAATTTAAGGTCAGGTTGAATATTTCGGTAAATTAGACTGACCCTATAATCATTAAGTTTAGTCTTATTTTTGAAGGTATCTATAAAAGGTGGCTCTGGAAATGTTTAAAGATTTACATATGTTGTCAATTGATAGTCCTTTATCTTCATGCATAGTTTTAGCCATAACCACCTTTGGGTTGGAGGGTTTGATTTTTCTACGCCCACCAACTTTTCCTCTTGCTCTTGCTGCACTAAGTCCCGCATTGGTTCTTTCTTGAATTAGCCGTCTTTCAAATTGGGCTAATGATGAGAAAAGGTTAAACACTAGCTCACCTGATGCTGTAGTTGTATCTATCGCACCATCACAAATGGAGCGAAAACTAATACCTCTTTCTTTTAGTTCTTCAACCACGGATACCAAATGAGGCATTGAGCGTCCTAATCGGTCAAGTCGCCAAACAATTAATGTGTCACCTTTCTGTAAGGAGCTCAGGCATTTTGTAAGTCCTGGTCGTTCTGATTTTGCACCCGATACTTTGTCAAAGTGGATATGGTCTTTTTGGCATCCATTTTTTATAAGAGCATCAATTTGTAAATCTAAGTTTTGATCGTCGGTACTAACTCGGGCATAGCCAATCAATTGATTAGAATTTGTAAAAGTCATAATGTAGTCTCATTTTATTGCTACTTATCAGGTTTATGAGATTTTATTATATGAGATGGGAAAATGATACATTTAAGAGCAAACGATTTGGTCAGTACTGGGTTGTTTGGTCCGTCTCATTAAATGGTCGTTTAATGAGATAGGGGCTGTAGCTTATTGTGTGTAACGACTTACCAGTAATCACAAAATTCAAGAAATAGGCACTTTTTCCTAATTATCTATATTTTTATCACTCATTACGTCAGTGGTTATTCTAATTAATTCATGTGCAGGAATATCTAAACATTTAGAGATTTCTAATATTGATGACAGTGAAGGTTGCCTTTTCCCTCGTTCCAGTAATGAAATATAAGTACGATCCAAGTTACTTTGGAAGGCTAATTTTTCTTGTGATAAACCTTTTTTCTTTCTCGCAGCTTTTAATGCTGCTCCGAATGCTTCGGCTACAGATATTGTCATAAAAAATCCTCTTATGAAGAGATTTTCTATGAATTGTGACTATAGTTCGACGGACTATAGTCTGCAATTGTGTTTTTTGTTACACTACCAATTCATATTTTTACAACCGGTTCTAATTCTTTAGTTACCCAATAGCTACCAAAAGTTCATATGGTCAGCTGTTTAATATATTTGGTCTTACAGATGCTTATTGATTCAAACATAAACCCTAACTTGGCACATTTGTCGCACGATTTACTAAAAACATTAATCAATGATTATTACGACAATATGCCTATTGTTATGATTAAAAAAAAATTCATCTTGACAAATATCACGGAAGAACTTTCAACGCTATTTCCTTTTGCTTTAAATCAAAAAAAGTCCTGTACTGTTTGTGGCTATTACTTAAAGCATCGTTTTGAAGATCGGTGTTACATTTTTGGAACGATCAAGCCCCCTTTTTGTATAGAGTGTGAAATAAAAGAAATATTAGCCGATAAAAAAAACAGAGCCCCTGAGTTAAATAAAATTGAATCAAAAAGTCATAGAGCACTAGTAAGTCAGTGCTTTACTGAGGAGGGTGAGGTTATATTGGGGAAGCGGGTTCAACGTATTGTGCTGTCATTCATGGACTTTGTTTATCTTAGGGCGCTGATAGAGTGGTCCAACGATGTGGAGAATAAGGTATTGCTTGGCTTCAACCCTTCTACAAAATTAGCACCTCTGGATAATACTAAGCCCTTTTTGCAGCTTTTAAAAAAAGGCATTATTTCTCTACATAAATCGACACCGAATAGCGCTCTGACAACCCGTAATGGAAAAGTGATCTCTATTGATCCAATAGAGGCGCATTGGCAAATTAATATCACTAAAAAGGAAATCTCATTACTTTCAGAGGATAAAAATTATGTTGATAATTTTCCTGATAACTTAGAGCGCCTGCAAGCACAGTTATTGGTGTCTGTTGATGAATGTTTAGAGTATGTCATTGCCATATCAAGTACAAATGAGTATTCGGTCATTAATATAGAAAAAGAGAATGGCTTTAGGTCCTACTTGATTTCAAAACTTCAATCCTGTTCACTTAGCTATATGTACTATATGATTTGGAATGGTTGCAGGGTTAGTGCTAATAAATTTAATCAATTAAAAACGATTCCACTTCAAAAAATAATTAACAAAACAACATTATTAGAAATCCAATCTCAAGATGAATATGTTGAGTTAGTAAGGCCCTATTTGTTCCCAGAGTCAAAAGTGAGCGACATTATGTACGATGAAATTTTAACTCGTCACGATTCTGCTCAGGATCATTATTACAAGCAGCCTTATTGATTTTCACTACTAACGGGAAAGAATCGATAATACTAATAAAAAAGAAGAATAAGCTGCAATGAAAATATTTTTAACCTCTGACATTCATACCGAACGAGCGCATAAACGATTTATTCCAGATTTTGATTACCCAGAGTTACGCTTTGATTATCCTGTAGAAGCTGATGTTATTGTGCTGGCGGGTGATATTGGCGAATGGGTCAATGGGCTTGAGTGGGCTAGACACCGCTTTGAAAATAAAGAAATTATTTATGTTCCTGGAAATCATGAGTATTACAGGTCTGATCTTAATGTGATTGATGAACTACGCAGTAAAGCGAAAGAGCTTGGTATTAATTTATTAGAAAATGACTCTGTTATTATCGGTGATGTACGGTTTTTAGGGGCAACACTCTGGACAAATTTTAATGATTTTTCTTCTGCTGAGGTTGAAAAAGCGCAAGCGTCCATCACTGATTATAGTGTGATAAGTTGTAAAAAGTGGCTTGCGGGTACAAATAATAATTTAGCGGCGCAATTAAAATTGTTATCTAGTACAGATAACAATAAGCATGAATTATTTACACCGCTTATTGCTTATTTATTGCATAAAAACTCACTAAAATGGTTAGAGTCTCAGCTACTAACGCCTTATGACGGTAAAACGGTGGTTGTAACGCATCATGCTCCGTCATTGCGATCGTGCGGCACTAAAGTGAATTACAATTACGCATCAAACCTTGATGGCTTTATAAAATTGTATGCACAGCATATTGACCTTTGGTGTCACGGCCATATTCATGCCCCTGTTGATTATGAAATATCTGGAGTACGAATTATGAGTAACTCAAAAGGATATCCGCATGAGGATAATGGTCAATTTACCCCTAACTTAGTCATTAATATATAAGAATAAATACATGACAAGGTAGGTCTCATTTTTAAGAAGGACAATATTGATGCAGATACAAATTCCACGTTTTTTAGATATTGAAGCAAGCTCACTAAGCAACACTAGCTATCCTATAGAAATAGCATGGTCTGATCAGCAAGGTAATATTGAAAGCTATTTAATTGACCCTTATGAGATTGAAGAATGGACCGACTGGGATTTTTACGCAGAGCATAAAATTCATGGGCTGAGTCGCTTGTTGTGTCGTGAGCTAGGCATCCATCCGGAAAAAATGTGTGACTTGATGAGCCGGTCAATTAAGGCGGAAGAACCCATTTATGCTGATGGCGGTGAATTCGATGCGAATTGGATTGATGTACTCTATGGAGCAGGATCAACGCTAGGTTATGCTCAATTTATTGTGATTCACTCTGATACTGTCATGTTGCCATTACTTGAGCAAGTTGAGTCTGATGAAGCTACACGCCTGAAGCTTTATGCAACATTAAAAGTTAAGGCGAGAAAAATTGTAAAAGCGCAGCATCGTGCCAAAGTGGATGTGCAGTATTTAATTGAACTCTGGAAGCTTTGTTTTAATTTAAGCAGGTCGGGCGTTTAGAACTGAAATGAAGCTTTATAGTAAAAGAAATGGTGGAAACTAAAGTGAGTAAACATGAAAATACTCAAGATCGAAAGCCAGTCTTTTCACGAAATAAATTATAAATCCTCTGGTCCTAGTGGAACTATTCGGAATGGCTCCCTCCCTTTTTTTAAAGCGACTGTTGATAAATTACCTACGGGAATATCATCAATTGTCGTTACTTCAGATCTACAAGGTCGTGAGATAAGCGGTACTAATCGATTATTAGGTGAATTAGTCGCAGAAGAATTATCTTTACTACAAGAGCTTGAGCAAATCCCCCTCGTCAATCTCGTAATACTTGCAGGCGATTTATATGACTATCCTGATTGTAGAAAGTTAGGCGGTACCGGAGATGTCACCAGCGTATGGAATGCTTTCGCACACCGGTTTGAACAAGTTGTTGGCGTTCATGGTAATCACGATATAGTAAAAGAAAGGCTGTTAAACAAAAATGTTAATATTCTAGATGGTACTTCTGAAACCTTTATGGACCTAAAAGTTGGCGGTATATCCGGAATTATTGGGGACATAGACAGAAACCAACGTAAGAGTAAAGAGCACTTCAAGAATGAGTTGATAAAATTGATGGCGAAGAAAAATGATATCACCATATTACACCAAGGGCCTGATGATCCAGAGAATAGTCAAAAAGGAGAGCCAATGATTAGAGAATGTCTTGAAAATAAAGGCGCTGGATTAGTCGTTTTTGGGCATTGTTATTGGAATAAGCCGTTAATAAACATAGGCAATAATCAAGTTCTAAATGTTAATAATAAATTATTTTTACTCGAAGAAGCACGGGTATCTAAAAAATTATAAGGCCGTTTAAGTGTATGATTACTTACATCAGGTATTAGTGGCAGTGCGTATCAACGGCTTGGTTTTAAAGACCAACATGACAAGAATAAATTTATTCCTAAGCTAGTGAAATAGCGTATAGGATTACTTATTTCTGCATCAAAGCAGAAAATAGCAGTTTAGGGTGGAAAATGTGAAAATACAAAAGGGCCTATATAAACACTTTAAAGGGAATATTTATAAAGTTCTCGACACAGCGAAGCATTCTGAAACCTTAGAAGAGCATGTTGTTTATGTTTCAATGAATAATGAAACTGAGCTATGGATAAGGCCAGCGAGTATGTTTCTTGAAGTGATTGAGCGTGATGGAAAACGGTTTAAGCGGTTTGAATTTTTAGGGAAATCTGAGCAAGCTATTGAATGACAATGAATGGGCTTATTGCGCACCATTGCTTTTAAATAATTCAGCAATATCCAACTCATCGGCATACGCTTTAATTAACCGTATTCTATTGTTTGACCTCGCATCTTTTCCTAGAATCTTCAGTGTCGTCAACTGCTGGCTTGAGATACCGAAGACTTTTTCAATACGCTCTATAAAATGATCCTCTAATGCATCAGGCGCTATAATGTCATAATGTGCTGTATTGCCATTTCGCACAATATCATTAAAATGCTCGTCTGCATCGTTAAACGAGTAGCCAATGACAACAACTTTAGTCGCGTGATGAATAAGTTCTTTTGATGTAGACCATAAATCAATATATTTTTGTGATAAAACAGGTTTCAGTTTTAGTGGAGGGACTAAAGAGGGAATGACATGTTTATGCCGACTAAATTCAGTACCCTCTAGGTATATATTAGGCCGTATAAAGTCAACAATAAACTCTGTAATATTTATTGTGTCGATGTTTTCTATCTGTATTAATTGCCGAGTATCCATACGAACATATTCATCTAATCCACCATGAAAGTAGGTGGTGTTATTAGGCAATACATTTTTTAAAAAGGTTGTGTAATTAAGTGTCACTGCACTTATATCAGTAGGTAATCTCCCATAAAATGGCAATGGCTGCCCTTGATAGTTGCTTAACACCTGCTGTTGTTTCCATACTAAAAATCCCCATAAAAGCCATGAAATATAAATGTAGCTTTTAACATCGGATAAATGGTGATTATAAAATCCTAAAAATTTATGTACTAATAACTGCTCAATATCTAACATTTTTGCAGAGATAGCAGATGAAATAGGGTTTGAATTTGCAGTTAAACTTTCTTGAAGCGTCGTTTTTAATATTGATTTAAAAGTCTCGGATAATGACATTTTATGTATATCAATAACAAAGTCACTATCGGTGTAATCATTGCCAAAAGCCTCTTGAATGAGATCAAAAGTTTCTTGGTCAATTTGGCTAGAAGATTGAATAGCCATGAGTTTTTCAAATAGCCTGACAATAACGATGCCACGTTTTTTATGAATATCGTCATCATCTTCTATTTGTGTGATCGCTGACTGTATAGCCTCAACTATTTCACGTAGTTGATGATCATCCTTTGAAGTTAAACTGTTAATTTCTGCATTAATAAACCGTTGTAAATTAAAACGCAAATTAGGAATTGATTCTTTTAGGGCGGCATTAAAATCAGCTCCTTCATTGACAATGAATTTTGCAATATCAGTGATCAGTGTATTCGCTAGAGGAAAATCTATACCTTCTGTCTTATCAACGCCAGCACCAGTTATTAATATTTTACTCATTTAAATTATCCTTAATTTACAGCTTGTTCGACGATGGTATCGGCGAGGTGAAGCTGGGTGATTTGGGCTGCGCTGAGACGGGATTTTAGTTGATCGCAGAGGGTCATTAGTTCATCAACTTTTTTAACGATGAGGTGTTGTTCATTAACTGCGCACAAGGGTATAGGCGCTGATTTTAGCTTATCTTGAGAGATATTCATCTGGCTTTCAGCCATTCCTGATTTTGCCGATTCCAAATATTCAGCAGTTGTGCCTGCATTTAAGCACAAAGATATATATCGCTCACACATGCCAACTTCAACTAAATGAAATCTTATTATTTTATCTGAAATCATTAGCTTAGGACGTGTTCTTTCAACTAAGCAAGAAACACCTACTCTGTTTTTAGGTCCTGCCCTAGTAATCAAAATGTCGCCCACCTTTACTTCATATTGAGATTTAGGATCTTTATTATCGGCTAATACTTTATTTTCGTATTGCCTGTACTCCATTGATTGAACTGCTGTAGTTTTTAATACTCCCCATTTTTCAACTGAAGGAGAAGCTTCTGGAGGGCAAGCAGGGCTCCATCCTGCATCCATTATTGTAATAAGATTATTTAAATTGCTCCACTCCCACCCATCCGGCAATGCAAATGGTTTTTTATCCTCAGTAATCGCAGGTAAGGACTTTTGTTTTTTGATTTTTTTATCTTTAATTAACTGCTCTTTTTCAGCGGCTATTTTTTCTAGTAATACAGAGGCGGGTTCGTCGTTGGGGTTTTGTGGGACGAGTTTGCCCATGACCGCGAGCTGTAAGATGGTTTGTTTTAGCTGGTCGATGCTGTGTTCTGTGGTGAACAGGGTGTCGAAGTGTTCGGCTATTCTTGTCCAGTTTTGATTAAATGCGGCTGGATTTTCGCTGTTGCTTAGTGTGGCTAGCAGGGTTTCAACTAAGGTTTGATGAGCGGTGATGCTGTCTTCGGTTTGTTGCTCTAATTGATCACATAATGCCATTAGTTCATCGACTTTGACGACGATTCGCTGTTGTTCGGGAAGTGGAGGTAAGGCTACAACAAGTACATAGGCTTCATTTCTATTTAAACCTGGTTTTATCCCTTTGCCTAAAGAGTCTAAACCAAAGGTATGAAATTGTAAAAATGCGAAATTAAGATCTATACCTTTTGGTGGGGCCGAACTATATGCTACATCTGTAACCCAGCATCCTTTCTGACGGCATAAATTTAAAGCTCCGGCTGAACCTTTACGCCCAATAACAATACAAGGATTATTTACTGATTTTTCATTATGGATACCAACTACACCATTTGAGCCATAAACATTATATTCACCACAGTTTGAACGTTTTGGCTTAGGTAGGCTACTTCCATACTCAAGAGCATAAATATTTCCAAATCTTTGAAATACCCAGCCATCAGGTAGTTCAAACGGCTTTTCATTCTCCTCAATCTCAGGCAGGGATTTCGTTTTTTTAATCTTTTTATCTTTAATTAATTGCTCTTTTTCAGCCGCAATTTTTTCCAGCAATACCGATGCTGGTTCATCATTCGGATCTTGCGGTACTAATTTTCCACGCACTGCTAATTCTAAAATCAATTCCCGCAGTTTTTTAATGCCTGTCAGCTCTATTTTTTTATTGCTGCCACGACCTTGTGATGAGCGTTTTTTTATAGCCGTCGTCCAAACATCAATGTTTTCCGTTATCAGCAAATGCGCATCAGACATTATTCATCCCCAGCTAAAGCAGTCGAAAGAATACCTTTAAGCTGATCACGCAAAGCCTGAATATCAGCTTGTTGTTTACTATAGTCACTGAGTAATTCTTCTGGGTCATGGGTGATCACTTCACCGACATGTGGGTTTTTAATATCCAGATTAAAATTGCGTTCGATAACTTCATCAATACTGACTTTCCAGGCTTGTTCAGTTTCTACTCGTTTGGCAAAGCCATCGGCTTCCTCGCCCCACCAGTCAATTTCCGTTTGAAATTCTTCAAACTTCATTGGTTTGGTTTTATTATAATTTTTTACGCCTTCTGGGTAAGGGTGTTCGTAATACCAGATGTTATCGGTGGGTTTGCCTTTGCTGAAGAATAAGATATTGGTTTTAATGCCCGTGTAAGGGGCAAATACGCCATTAGGTAAACGCACGATGGTGTGTAAATTACATTCTTCAGTAAGCAGTTTTTTAATTTTGGTTTTTACGCCTTCACCAAATAAAGTGCCATCAGGTAACACCACGGCCGCACGGCCACCGTCTTTTAGCACTTCAATAATCAGTTGTAAGAATAAATCAGCGGTTTCACGGGTACGAAATTCAGCGGGAAAGTTTTTTTCTATGCCGTCTTCTTCGGTGCCGCCAAAGGGTGGATTGGTAACAATCACATCGAGTTCATCATCCCAACTGGACAGCGGTTTGCTTAGGGTGTTGCCATGTTTGATTTGTACAGGGACTTCAATGCCATGTAACAGCATATTGGTGGTGCAAAGCAAATGCGGTAATTGCTTTTTTTCTACGCCATGAATTTGCTTTTGTAAGATGGGCAAATCGGTGCTGGTATTGTTAATATAATGGGAACCTCGAAAAACATGAAACCTAAGAAAAATAAGTTCTCAATAAAAATTCACTCTATAAATCATAGAATATCCCTCTATTTTGGGGAGATTTTTTTCCTATAAAGTGGCATTTAAGCCATTTTATAGGGCGTTATCCCAT